>Ga0163147_10002869_pt1 | contig 23831 bp, 21 predicted proteins | sample OliLakLV19MP6G1_FD_148597 | JGI IMG/M metagenome (GOLD analysis project Ga0163147, IMG submission 148597) | Freshwater microbial mat bacterial communities from Lake Vanda, McMurdo Dry Valleys, Antarctica- Oligotrophic Lake LV.19.MP6.G1 | ecosystem: Environmental > Aquatic > Freshwater > Lake >...
AAGATGAATCACGCATCCGAACCGATCACGGGCCCGAAAACCTGGCCCTTCTGCGCAAAATTGCCTTGAATCTTGCGAAGAACGAGCGAACCCACAAAGCGGGCCTTCAGGCCAAGCGTAAGCTGGCCTCCTGGAGCAACCCCTACCTGCTTAAGCTCCTCTTCGCAGGTTTGAACTCAAATCAAGCGAAATAAGATGCGCTCGCCCTGCCTCCGGCTGAGTGACGCTTGACGCTGACACGCTTCTCATGCGAGAGGCAAAGCCATGAATCCCGAGCAGCAGGAGATCGTCGCCTGTATGGACGCGTTCGTCGAAGACTTGGTGCGCGCGGTGGATCAAACCATCCGACAGACCATCGCGGCTGAGTTGGAGTGGATCCGGGCCAATCCCATGGTGGTGTTCAAGAAGCCCAAAGCACCTCGCAAGCCAAAACGAGATCCCGCCGAAGCACGAGTTCGCGCTCCCAGGCCACCGAGGCTGCCGAAAGAGCGCAAGCCTCGAAAGAACGCTGCCGCGACCGCCGGGGCCGGTGCGGCGCTCCCAGCCCCGCTCTTTGTCTACAAGCGAGCCAAGGACGGTCGCATCGAGCGCTTGAATCGCCGCGATGAGGCTGAGCCAGGCGATGCCGACAATGGCCAGCTGCCCGAGAGCTAAGAGTTACACAATTCTAGGACAGAAGAATCAGCTTCAAGTGGAGCGTCACGAGCTGGTCTCCGCGTCGGACCGTGATCTCGACGGTTTCGCCGGCGGAGTGGCGGTCGAGTTCGTTGTAAAGATCGTCGTAGGTTTGGATCTCCGCCGCGGCGATCTTCACGATAACATCGCCCAGCTCGGGGCCAGCATCGGTTTGGCGGATACCCTGAAGCCCGGCTTTTTCAGCGGGGCCACCCTCCACAACATTCAGCACCACCACACCGCGAATGCCGACTCGGCGCTCAATCCTGCCGTTGGGATCGATCTGCACCCCGAGGCCAACCTGCTCGGCGCGTCCGGTACGAATGATCTGAGGAACAATTCTCGCGACGGCACTCACGGGTACAGCAAAGCCAATCCCAGCGGAGGCACCGCTGGGCGAGTAGATGGCCGTATTCATCCCGATCAACTGGCCAGAGCTGTCCAAGAGTGGCCCCCCGGAATTGCCGGGATTGATCGCCGCGTCCGTCTGAACCATGTCCGGGATCGTAACGCCACCCGCACCCTTCATCTCACGCCCGAGCGCGCTGATCACGCCCGTCGTCAGTGTGTGGTCCAGCCCAAACGGGTTGCCTATCGCCACCACCTTCTGCCCGACGTGAAGCAACTGCGCTTTGGGGAGCACCTTCACCACGGTCAGTGAGTCAACCGGTGCGCTGATCTTGAGCACAGCAATATCTCGCCGCGGCTCGACGCCCACGAGCTCGGCATTGAATACTTTCTGATCTTGCAGGGTGACCGTGAGGCGTCGCGCGTTGGCCACCACGTGATAATTCGTCACGACGTGGCCCGCCTTATCCCACACGAATCCGGAACCAGAGCCCGATTCCACCTCGGAGGCCTGCCCGCGAAAGCGATCCAAAACGAGATTGTGTTGGGTCACAAATACCGTCGCTGGAGCCGCATTTTGGAAAACAGCGATGGTGTTGGCTTCGTCTTCAGTGCGCGCGCCTGCTGAAAGCATTGGGATGGGTGGCGGCGTGGCAGCGGGTGGCGAGGGGAGCGGAGGCTGTTTCGATAGCGTCAGCGGAGCTTGGGGCAATTCTTTGGAACGTGCTCGCTCGTGCCGCGCACATCCGCCTGCAGGGAATGAGCTGAGCGCAAGGAGCAGAGCTAGGAGGCAGCGCGAGTGCATGGTTGTCAGATTGACGTTACGTTCAGGCAATCGCAATTGGCTCGAAGTCACTGGCAAGGTACGGCGCCGCCGGCGTGCGGACAGTGCAGCATCGTGTTCGTGGTTGCCGCGGACACGTGATACAGGCGGCACTGCACATCGTTGCCCTTTATGATGCTGGTATTATAGGTGTTTTGGGTAGTGAGCTTGAGGCACTCCGCGCCGCAAGCCACGCGCGAAGCGAAAATGTCGGGGCAGATAGCGGCCATCAGACCACAATAATTTTCACAATCTGCCCCGCAGATGCCGTTGCCTCCAGGACCAGCAGCTGGGCAATGGATCTGAACCTCGCCGTTCTGTTTGGCTTGCCTCACGTTGTTGATGCGGCAAGTCACGGTGTTCCCTGTTTCATCGAGCGGCCTGCCGAGATCAAAATTGCTGCAAACGCTTCGGCACACTTCTTCACTCGTGTAGACCTGATTGGCGCCGGTGCAAGTGGTTTGAACGTCAGTGCAGAAGGTCTCACACGCCAAGCGTTTGGCTTCGACGGCGTTGAGCGCGCCGCCGCTAGCGGTTCCGCCCGTGGCCATGCCGCCGCTACCACCGAGGGACGCACCCCCTCCGCTCGCTTGAACCCCTTCAGTATCGAGCGTGGCTTTCTCGATCCCCGCAAGGTTGGCGCAAGCAGCAATGAAAAAAAGCAAAACGAAGGCCAGATAATTTCGTGTGATCACCAAACACCTCCGAGTTCCAGGCTTGTTCCCGATGGCACAACGCCTGCTGTCAAGAAAAGCGAGCTCGCGCCGTGGGCCGCACGCGTATCGTCGGCAGTGAGGAACAGCACGAGGCCTGTGCCGAGCAGCGCGGCGCCAGCGCTAAATGCAATGGTGGACACTTTCGCTGCATCGCGAGCCTGATTGCGGAGCGTCAATCCCTCTGGGCTGCACTGCGTGGCGGTGCGGCATTTGTCGTCTGAGTCTGAGTTCTTGCCGATGGCACGCAAACCGAAGTAGCTGCCGACACCTGTCCCCAAAATCCCCACTCCACCGAGCACGATACCGATTGTCTTCTGCATGTTAGAGCCTGGTGTATCGGCAACCGTCACCGTTTGTTGGGCAGCCTTTGGGGTTGGGGCAGGCGTGGGCGGAAGCGGCGCTTCCTGCTTAGTGGGTTTCAGAGAGGGAATATCTAATGTCGATGAGGTGGGTCCGGAGGCGATATTCAGGGTTTGGTCGTAGCGTTCGAAACCTGGAGCTGTTGCTTCAACGCGTTGCGGGCCTGGGTCAACCGGCACCTTGCTGCCCCACTGCGCCTTCGGCACGGGGTGACCATTCAAGTGGATATCCAGTCCTTCGAGGCCCATCAGCGCGGCGTCGACGCGCACGAGCAGCATCGACAATCTCGGCTTGAGGGCAAGTGCGCGCACGCTGGCGACCTTTTCACGCCCCGGATCCTGTTCGCGTTGTGCGAGTCCTTGGGCTTCCTTGAAGGTGGCCCAGGCGCTGGCTGTCTTGCCACTCTTCTCGAAACAATCTCCAAGGAAAAGCAGACTGCCAACTCCTGGATCTAGCTCTTGGCTTGCCTGAAATTTCGGGCAAGCCTCTGCGTAGTTCTTGTCCGCCATGAGGCGTTTGCCTTGATTGAACAATGCTTCAGCAGCCGCCTTGTTGGCTCCCGAAGGTTCAGCGGCCGCGGTGGTCGCGAGAGCCATCAGGCCTGCTAAGCCTGCTACCAGGGTGCGTGTCTTCATAAGGCGGCACTTTAGTACGCTTTGTGCTTGGGTCCGAAGTTCTTCGCAGGGGCGGGGGCGTGAAGCCCAAGATTTCAGCGGCGGCCGCCAAAAGCGCCGGGATCGAACGGATCTGGAGCACTCTTGTCTGGGCTGCCAGCCGGTTTCGGTCGGGCGCCGGTTGGTTTGCGTCGAACCTGTTCCGGTGCCGCCGTGGCGGGCGGGGGATTGGGGATCGCCGCCGAGGCTGGCATCTGAGTGCCTGAAGCCGGCTCAATAGCCGGAGGCACTGTCGGAGCCACTATCGGAGCGTCGGGTACCCATCCGTGGGGTAAAGCCTGCGACAAAGCTGCAGCCTCACTGGGTTTGGCGGGTGCAGCCGATGCAGCGCCGAGCGTAGCCGGATTGGATGGTGCGTCGGCCCCAATGGCCCACCACAAGACACCGCCTCCGAGCAGAACAACAAGCGCCAGCGTAGCCACAGCAGTTAATCCGAAACTGCGACTTGTCTGCGGCACGTTGCCCGTGGTGCGTGTGACGCCCGGTGCTGTGAGTGCAATTGTCGCCCCAAGGACATTCGTCTGGAGTTGCCCTCCTAGATTAGCTTCCCCAGCCGGCGGTCTGAGTGAGGCATCGCCCAAAATCCGTGATACGCGCTCAGCTGATGTTCGGGCGTGGGCGCTGCCGAACGGAGCCAAAGCGCGCGCCACTTCGCCGACGCTGCTGTAGCGGTCGTCACGGTTCTTTTGTAGGCACTTTTGCAGGACCAGCTCCAGCTCCAATGGCGCGTCTGGCAGCAGGGTGCGAAGTGGTGGTGGTGGCTGATTCAGAACCATTGCGCAAACGCCCGGAAGCGTATCCGAATAGAAAGGAGGCTGACCGGTGAGCAGCTCGTGCACAATCACACCGAGCGCCCACAGATCGGTGCGAGCATCCACATCTCGGGCACTCAGCATTTGCTCCGGAGACATGTAGAACGGGGAGCCAACCGCGGAGGAAGGGTTGGTGAGGGCCGAAGCGCGGTCATCCCTCTTGAGGCTCTTCGAGATGCCAAAATCCAAGACCTTCACCTGCGCCGAGCCGTCGGCCCGGTGGGCGAGAAAGAGGTTCTCCGGCTTGAGATCGCGGTGGACGATTTGAGCTGTGTGCGCTTCGGCCAGTGCCTCGCAAGCCTGAAGCACGTAGTCGATAGCCGTTTGCAGAGGCAGCTTTCCCTGTTGGGCCAGGGCTCGCCCGAGATCCTGGCCGTCCAGATACTCCATGACAATATAAGGGACGCCGGTTTCTAGGCGTCCGACATCGAGCACTTTGCAAACATGCTCGCTCCTGATTTTTGCGGCTGAGCGCGCCTCCAGCAGCATGCGTGCCACGACTTGTTCGTTCTGGGCGTACTCCGGGCGCACGACCTTGATGGCGACGCGCGTATCGAGATCACGGTGCCGTGCTGACACGACCACCCCCATGCCGCCCTCTCCGAGATGCTTTAAGACTTCGTACTTGCCAGCGATGACTTCACCCGGCTGGAAAACAAGTGTCTCAGTGCTAGTCATCTTACAAAATGGCCCGTTCCTTGGGGAGAGTAGTCCGCGCCCACCTTGCTGGCCAGTCCCGTTTGCTCCGAGGCCAGGGGCCAGCTAATACCGGCCGAAGCATGAGTCGCCTACTTATCTCGTCGCTATTTTGTCTCGTATTGGGTGTGTCAGGCCTGGCAAACGCAGCCGCCCCGCTCAGCCACACGGTGTACGCGGGCCAACGCTTGGGTTCGATCGCCAAGCGTTACGGCGTGAGCGTCGAAGCGCTGTGTGCCGCCAATGGCATCAGCCGATCGGAGCGTTTGCGAGTGGGGCAAAAACTTAGGATCCCGGACAAGAACAGTCCGAAAGATGCGCCGGCGTTGCAAAGCGCGGACCAGCCGTCCGTGGCTTCGGTCAGGCCCCGCTCAGAAACACGCCGACGTCCCGCCCCGGAGCCCAAAAAGCTCGATCAGACTCCGCGGATCCACAGCGTGGCCAATGGGCAGCGTCTGGCCTCGATAGCCAAACGCTACAGGGTCAGTGTGGACGCCATTTGCACGGCTTCCGGCCTGGCCAGGAATGCCAAGCTCAAGGTCAACCAAAAGCTCGTGATCCCTGGCAAGGATGACCCTGACGGCGAGTACGCGCGCAGCGTCTATGAAAATGACGTGAACCTGAGTTCGGATCGGCGCCGAAGTGGAGTGCGTCGCGCGCCTGGCGACTGGAAGGCTTATGTGAAGGCACCGCGTAAGCGTGGCTATGTGTCGCTAGTTGGTTATCATCGCTCCTGGAAGGGAGCTGCGCTTGGGCCGTCGGGACGTGTGTTGCCGCGTGCCCGCGCCGCGATGTCGGAGATTCTGAACGCGAGCCCGGCCTGGCCTGCAGTGGATGCGCGTCTGGTGCGTCTGGTGGTCCAATTGAGCGATAAGTTTGGGGGTCGCGAGCTGAGGATTATCAGCGGCCTTCGAAAACAGTCCTATGTTCAGGATTCACGGCACCATCTGGGGCGTGCAGTCGATCTCACCATTGTGGGCGTCCCGAATGAAGCCTTGAAGAATTACCTGCTCACGCTGGATAAGGTTGGAGTCGGTTACTACCCGAATTCCTCGTTTGTGCATCTGGATGTTCGCAACGAAAAGACACGTTGGGTAGACTACGCTGGCCCGGGTGAGCCACCACGGCTGGTTCCGAGATCGCGCGTAGCCAAGACGGAGACGGAGGCCAAGCGGCCCGAGCCTCTGGACGAGACGGACCCGAATGAGCCGAATGCCCCGCGAGCGGAAGCCGCAGCTCGTGAAGAAGCGGAAGCCCACGAAGGCATCCCAGCCCCCGCGGAGTCCGGCACGCCCGCAGAAATCACGGCGCCCGCGGAAGCCGACGCGCCGGCAGTGCCCGCGCCGACGGCCGCACCTTTAGCGCCTGAAGCAGAAAAATCACGTGAGCCCGACGCTGAAGCCCATTGAAACTTGCCAGATGTAAGCTCTTGCCTACCTCGCGCTACATCCGCAGATAATCACCGGCCGCTATGCCTGGACCATTGCCACGCGGCCAGAAATTGGGCCACCCGGACTCAGAAGTGTCACAAGCTGATAGCCTTCCCGTAACATCAGTCTGGAATGATCAAAGGATGTGTAGCTTGAAAGGTTCCACGGTCTTCACCCCCATTGTACCGACCGCGACTCAAATCCCTCCCGAGAGCGGCAGTTTCCGCGTTGCAGCGCGTCAGCACAACGAGCAGGCGCTTTCGCTTCGAACGTTCGTCGACGCGCAAGGTTTGGAGCGGGCGCGGCGTTGGCAGCACGCGTACGGCGACGAGTCCTTGAGCGCTGAGGCGCTCGAGAGATCGTTGCGCATGGAGCGCCTCAACCGAGGCTGAAGTTCAACGCTAATACACCAGCATCCGGAGCCACAGCTTCGTGACTAGCCTTTGATGCCCGTAGTGGCGATCCCACGAATGAAGGTCTTCTGGGTAACAAAGAACAGCGCGACGACCGGGGCCACCAATAAGACGGAGGCTGCCATTAAGAACTGCCACTCACTGCCTCCGCTCTGCGATTGATACTGCTGCAGGCCGAGGGCCATGGTGAAAGTATCCGGATCCGTTAGGAAGATGAGAGGACCCAGAAAATCGTTCCAAACGTACAGGAAGTGGAAAAGCGCCACCGTTGCCAGCACCGGCTTAGCTAGGGGCAAGATAATGCGGAAGAAAATGGCTATTTCCGAAGCGCCATCCAGCCGTGCCGCCTCCGAGAGTTCGCGTGGAATCGTGGCAAAAAACTGCCGAAGCAGAAAGATATTGAAAGCGCCACCAAAGCAGGCTGGCACCCAAAGCGGAGCGAGCGTTCCTAACCAACCCAGGCTCCTGAACAGCGAATAGAGCGGGATCATGAGCACCGGGAACGGCACCATCATCGTCGCCAGTGTGATCGCAAACAGTGGTTTTTGGCCGGGCCAATCGATACGGGACAGGCCGTAGGCAGCTAACGCACTGGAGAAAACGGTACCCAGCACACCCAGCAAAGCCACGGTGAGCGTATTCGCGAGGTAGCTGAGGAAGGTGACCGTTCGGCTCGTATCACCGCGGCTGGTCCAAGGGAGGCGGCTCTTTCCGAGGAGTGTTCCGAGCGAAATGGATTTGTCGTGAGCGTCGGTCGAAAGGGCCAAAATGGCTTGTTCGTAGTTCGCGAAGAGCGGCCTGATTCGGGAGGAAATCTGGCGCGGGTCCACGTAGAAACGGCGTGCCGCCTGGCTCGCGTAATTGGCAGCGGAGGATTCACTCACGCTGACGAAATAGCCAGGAACTCTTTGAATCAGCTTGGCCGGGAGCCGCTGCTGAACCGAAGTTGGCGATGGCCCAGCGAGCCGCAATTCGCCGTTCGAAAAGTCCCTCGGCGAAACCAGCACAGGAATGCCTGATTTCGGCCCTGCCAAGGGAGCGACCAGTACTCTCTCCGTGCCAACCCGCTCCGGAGGGGTTACCCAAAGGCGCTCGCCGGTAGCAAGCGTTAGCTCATAGCCGCGAGGTAGCCACTCAGGTGGGACCTTCCCAATCTGTTCGCGGGGCTGCAGCGAGCTGACCACCAGCCAGACTAACGGCGTAAGAAAGGCCATTGCCAGAATGCCGAGCGGAACGTGCGCGAAAGCACGCGGCCAGTCAGCTCTTCTTCGATTAACGGTCATACACAATGAAGCGTGCTGAAACCTTCGTGAGCACCCAGGTCAAGCTCAAGATGATCAGAAAAAGCACGCAGGCCAGAGCGCAGGCGTAGCCCATGCGCAAGTCTTGGAATGCGACGTTGAAGAGATGTAAAACAAAAAAGAGCGTGCTCCGTTCGGGTGAGCCGGTGGCGTCGGTCATAATAAACGCCTGGGTAAAGGCTTGGAATCCGCCGATGAGCCCCATGATCACGTTAAAGTAGAGAACTGGTGATAACATGGGGAGCGTTACATGCCATAGACGATCCCAATACGTGGCACCATCGATGATCGCCGCCTCGTGCAAGGCCATTGGCACGTCTTGGAGGCCCGCCAATACGATCACCATCGCGTGTCCAGAACCCCACGTGGCCATCAGAATCATGGCGAGCTTGGCGAAGCGAGGATCAGCGAGCCAAGCTGGGCCACTCACGCCCAGCGTCGCTAAAAATGCATTGATAAGCCCACTCTGACCGTTGAACAGCCACATGAAGAGCACGCTCCCAGCGACGACCGGCATGAGCGAGGGCAGGAAGAACACCGTCCGGTAAAATGCCAAACCTTGAACTTTTGTGTTGAGCAAGAGCGCGAGGCTGAGGGACACTAAGGTGCTCAATAAGACCGACCCCGTTGCGTACACAACAGTGTTCCAAAGGCTCTTGTAGACGAGGGGATCGGTGAAAAGCTCGCGATAATTCTCGGTGCCGATATAGACCGGGGGTAGAAGAACTGAGTAATCGCAGAGAGCATAGATGAGGGCGGAGGCGATCGGGTACAGCAGAAAAGTGCCGATGCCGATGAGCCAAGGCGCACAAAACAACAGGCCCAGCTTAAGATTTCTCTTTTCAAGCGGCGTCATGGGCGGCGCTCTCGGCGGAGCCAGGCCCGACGCTCCCGATCAACGGCGCTTTGCATTCTCAGCTCAACGTCTCGCAGCGCCTCCTCGGGTGTTCGTGCCAAGTGTTCCATAGCATCGTAAGCGGCTACCATCTCGCGCCCATACTCCTTCCAGACGCCAGTTTGTGGAGCCGCGAAAGCCGTGGGGCTGAGGCCCAGCTGTCGGAAGAGTGAAATTTTCGGGTTCGAATGCGCTTTTTGGAAGGCGTGGCTCTCCGTGGCTCTAGGGGTGAACTTGTGCTGGCCAAGACAGAGCAGCTCAAGCCCTTCTTGGCTGGTGGCGTACTTCAGGAACTCTAACGCCTCTTCGGGACGTTTCGCGCCTTTGGGGATCACCAGGACATCGGCTTCCACCATCGAATGATTGGCAAGATCCGGGCGATCTGCGGGAAAAGGGAAAGGAGCGGCGGACCACTGCATGCCCGGCGCAAAGCGTTCGATGAAATTGTGCATCCAGACACCCTGGAGCTGCATGGCCACCTGCCCCGAGAGGAACGCATTTTGCGCACTCGCAAATTTCCCGAAGCCCGAGCGAAACTTTCGCAAGATATCCACGCCGAGCTGCTGCGAATAGCTCTGCATCCAGCTGTACGCTCGCAGGTTCTCGGGCGCCGCAGCGGTCACGCGCGACCCAGCGAGCAACTTGCCCCCAAAGTATCCGCCCCAATGCCCTAACCACTCACGCGGTCCGCCCGGCAGAAATCCAACTTGCAGCAGGCGTTTTCGCGTCGCCGGCACCTCGTTGAGATAACCTGAACGGATCCCCACGCCGCCGCCCGGCAGCCGGACCTCCCAGCGTGTCAGGCGTTCGGCAAATGCATCCAATTCTTCGATGGTGACCGGCGCGCGATCCGGGTTGAGTCCGGCTTCGGCGAACAGACGCGGGTTGAAGTGGAGCGCCAACGAGACAGGGGCCGTGGGAGCCGCCCACATTTTCTCCTTGAATTGGCACAAATCCCAGTACACAGGCACGAAATCTACTCGTTCGATGCCCGCGTGCTGGAACGGAAGCGTGAGGTCCAGAAGGGCTCCTTTTTGAGCATAGGCCGGGAGCAAGCTGCTGTAGATCCCGGCGATGTCCGGTGGATCGCCGCCGGCTATCGCCACCAGCAGCTTCTCATCGATGCGAGAGATAGTGACGCGTTCCACTTGGATGGGGCGGTAGTGTGGCTCGGCTTGCGCCCTTGCCAGTTCTTTTTCGTTGAAGGCTTGCACCACGCGCGCGATGGCTTCACCTTCGAAGTTGGTCCATTTTTCCCAATAGACAATCGTGCGTGGGCCCTTGAGGCTGGGCTGAGCGTTGCACGCCGATGCCAGAGCCAACGCGAGCAACGAACGGCGGCCTTGGTTATGCCCGACTGCGTGCCTGAGCTTCCGCACGCCTAGAGATCTTTGCAGCAGCGAAACCCGGTCGAATAATCGTGATACGTCGGTTCGTGGGCCATGGTTACGAAGGTGCAACCTTCGCCGTGTTCACTCAAGGTGCTGTAAAAACCGCCCATAAAAACCCCTCTCCCTCGGTGGTGCGGGACGAGCGCCTTGCGGATTTCCGGCTTGAGCCCGAGCGCTTTGGCCACCGCGGGGCCCGCCTCCCCGTCGACCCATTCGTGGAGATTGCCGACCATGTCGTGGACGCCGTAGTCGCTCTCACAAGCCTCGAACGCGCCAGTGTTGGCGAGCCAACCCTCCGTTTGGTTGAGCGTCGGGTTGTTGAAGTGCTCATCGTAGCGCCAGGCGCGCGCGTTTTTGCCAAACCGGCGGCTGAGCAAGTGCGGGCGGGCCACGTTGCAGGAGCCCTTAGTGAACTTCTCTCCATAGGGGTAAGTAGTGCGGTGGGTGCCGCCGCACGCCTGATACCATTCTGAAACGGAACACAAGCGCTTGCCCGCGTTGGAGCACGCCGCTTTAGATTCTTCGCGGCTGATGTAGCCCTGCGGCTTTACGGAGGGTGAACTCTGCGCTTGATAGCGGTTGCCGGCACGCGGGCGCTCAAAATACGGAAAGGGCCGGGAGCCTCCCGTCTTAGTACGCACTACCAGATGGGCCTCCCAGCGATCCACACACGCACTGCCCACTTGGGCCATCTCCTTGGGGCATTCGGCGCCACGCACACTTGGACGCGGCAGCTGCTTCCCTCGCACTTGCGTTAGCTTCGCGAGCGCGTGTTGGTCTTCCCCGGCGCGTGCATTGGCACAGCCGAATGACGAAAGTGCGGCGGCTGCTAACGCAAACCAGGCACCGCAATCTCCGAGACCTAAAGTGTTTCCTGGCACCCTCTTCATCATTGTCACACGACGACCCGTCGCGCTGCCAGGGGGGTTGAGTGAACGGGGGGAAGTAAACGCAGCCCCCTAATACGCGCAGATGCCACTGTCATGCGTTGGCGCTCATCTTCCCACCTGCACGCGTGCACCCGAGTGCCTCACCAAGTAATCGTGGGGGTGCTGGTCGATCGAGCTTCACCGAGCGCGGTTAGAGCTCTATCCTTATTGGAGTCCTTCTTTTTTTGCCACACATGTAGGTGCGACATCGTGACCCGTGGGCGCGGCTCATCCATTCCAGACTTCAAGGCGTCGACACCTCTCGTTAAGGGCGAGTTGGTTGCGAACAAGTATCGATTGGTAAGGCAGATCGGCGAAGGTGCAATGGGGGCAGTTTGGATCGCCAAGAATGAAGTCTTGGATGTGGATATCGCTATCAAGTTCATGCGAATCGACAACCCGCGCGCCGATCCCTCGAACATGGCCAAACGCCTGCTGCAAGAGGCACGGGCTGCGGCGCGTTTGGGCCATCCGGCGATCGTGCGCGTCTTCGACTTTGGCCAGATGGACGACAACACACCGTTCATCGTCATGGAGTTACTCAAAGGGGAGCCCCTTTCGGCGCTCCTCAATCGCGAAGGCAAGCTGGAGGTGACGCGCGCGTTGCAGATGATGTTGCCCATCGCGGATGCGCTCGCGACCGCACACGGCCGAGGCATTATTCATCGCGACATCAAGCCCGAGAATATCTTCATCGCGAGTGATGAGTATGGGCGCCTCCAACCCAAAATCGTGGATTTTGGAATCGCGCGTTTTTCAGAGGGTTCCGGCACGCTCACGCGCTCGGGTGCGCTGCTAGGCACACCAGATTATATGTCACCCGAACAGGCTCGCGGTGAACCAGATATTGATCATCGGGCCGATGTTTGGGCGTTGTGCGTGGTGCTCTATGAGCTGATGTCCGGTTGTCGCCCGTTCGGGCAGGATGGCGGCAACTACCTGGCGGTGTTGCGCGCCATCGTTCACGATCCGGTGCGTCCCATTCTCGAGTTTGATGTGGGCGATAAAGCGCTCTGGGTGATCATTGAGCGGGGTTTGCGTAAACGCCGGCAGGAGCGCTGGGATACGATGCGAGTCTTCGGGGAGTCGCTCGCGCTCTGGCTGTATGAGCGGGGCATTCGTGAGGATGCGTTCGGCGCGTCACTGAAGACGGGCTGGCTCCAGGCGGGCATCGATGGCGTGAAGATCGACACCTCGTCGATGATGCCGGACGGCAGCTCCGAGGCGATGAAGGTGATTCGGGAGCTCGACGAGTTGTTGACCCCCGCGAGTGTCTCGAAGATGGCGACTCGAGTCTTAGGCCCACCGGGTCGCGCTCCGGTAGGAAACATGCTGCCGCCCACTCTCGTGGACGAGGGGTTGGGCCCCCTGAGCGAGCGATCGCCGCTCCCGCCGACTCGCGGAGTCCAGCGCCTCCAACATCGGGTTCCGCTATTGTTGGCTCTCGCCGGTACTGGCGTAGCGGTTGCCGCAGTTGCTGTCCTGGTTCTGGTCCTCTGGGTGCCATCCCATTTGGCTGCACGCTCTGAGTTACCCGTTATTGCAGAGCCAGCTGCGAAGCCCAGGAATTCGCCAGCGGCTGCCTCAAGCACTCAAGCGCAGAACGTTGGCGAGGCTCCTTCCGCCTCAACCCCACCGATCTCGGCCTCGCCTCCAGATCCCGGAGCCGATGCGAGCGCACAACTCCCCGCTCGCACCGTTGCCGCACCCAGGAAACCGGCGCCGCGGCCAAGCCATACTTTACGCAAGAAACCGCAAAAGAAGCCAGGGTCCTTTGATTTAGGGTTTTAGGTGCCGCTTCATAGTCTTGAACATGCCCGCGTTGTCGCTCCGGATTGGCCGCTTCTTTTGCCGGAGCCGTTGGCGCGTGCTCGCGCTGGCGATCGGTCTGGCGCTCGGGCGCGTTTCGCCAGCGCTTGCCGTCGAGGTTGAAGAAGGCGCTCGCACCAAAGCAAGATCTCTTGCGCAAGAGGCGCTCGGCCACATGCACGCCGAAGAGTGGCAGCAGGCTCAGACACTCCTCGCGGAAGCGTATGCGCTCATGCCCGCCCCAACGCTCGCCTTGCTGGAAGCTCGAGCCTTCGAGCGAATGGGGCGCCTCCTTGACGCTCAATCTTGGTATCAGAGAGCTAGCGAGACAGAGCTTGGGGCGGACGTTCCGGAAGCTTTCAACGCAGCGCGGGAAGAGGCAGCCCGCGAGTTGCCACTCCTCGACGCACGCATTCCCAGGCTAACGTTGCTTGTGCAGGGCCCTGGTGCAACCGATCCAACCCTTCAGCTCTATGTCGGCGCTCGACTCCTCACGGCCGGTGAGCGCTCAAAGCCCGTGTTGGTCGATCCTGGCGAGCAGCGCATCCGTGTGCTGGTCTCCAAACAGGTACTCGTTTCAACGTCACTCGCCGTTGTTGAGAGGGACCAAAAGGTCGTATATTTGGGCATTTCTGCGGTACTGCCGCCGCTTCAACCCAAAGCTCCCGTTGTCCGGGATCGGGGCGACGATGCGCGCCGCACCGCCGGCTGGGTTGCGTTCGGTGTGGGCGGCGCTGGGCTCGGGTTTGGTGCGGTTACGGGATTCATGATGTTGCATGCTCAAGGGAAACTGGAGGATCAATGCGGGATAAGCTGTCCGGCTTCCGCCGCCGATGATCTCGCCAGGTTTCGAACTACGCGCACCCTCAGCAGTGTCGGCTACGGCGTTGGTTTGGTAGGGGTAGCGGTGGGCGCGTACTTGTTGCTGAGTGGGGAGGAAAAGAAGGTTTCCGTTTCGGAAGATGTTGGCGTTTGGTCGAATGGCAACGTGCTGGGCGTGCGAGGAGCCTTTTGATGCGAGTGAACTACTGGCTTGGGTTGCTCGCCGTCGCTCTGGCGCTCCCCGGTTGTCCAATTCTGGTGCAGGACAACTACAAGCTCGACATGAGCTTGGATGTCCCCGTGTTGGGGGGCCAAGCGGGGCAATCGCCAGCACTCGGCGGGCGGGCTTCAGTGGGGGGAGCGCTGGGTGTTGGTGGTTCGCGGGCAGGGGGAGCTCGCGGAACAAGCGGGGGCAGCGCAGGCGCCGCGGGCAGTCAAGATCCAGGTAATTGCACGGATAATCAGCGAAAAGGCGGAGAGACGGACACGGATTGTGGTGGGCCCACGTGTGCCTCCTGCGTCGACGGTCGCAGCTGTCGCTTTGGTGGGGACTGCGCGAGTGGGGTCTGCACAGCCGGAGGTGTGTGCGACGTCCCAACTTGCAACGACGGCGTGAAGAACGGCGATGAAGTGGGCGTTGATTGCGCAGGGAAGTGTGCGGCCTGTCCCGCCGGTCAACCTTGCCACGCGATCAACGATTGCGAATCGAACGTGTGTCAAAGCGATAAGTGTCGTTCTTCGGGCTGCGGGGATGCTTTGCAGAACGGTACTGAATCGTCGGTAGACTGCGGCGGACCCTTGTGTGGGCAGTGCCCGGTGGGTGCCACCTGCAACGTCGCTGCGGATTGTAAGACGTCGGTCTGTGTGAATAGTCGGTGTGGTGTGGCCAGCTGCGATGACTTCGTTCAGAACGGTACCGAATCGGACGTCGATTGTGGTGGGAATTGCACTCGTTGCGCACCAGGAAAGCAGTGCCGTCACGGGGGCGAATGTGTCTCAAGCCGTTGCGTGGGTGGGGCGTGCGCGGCAGATTCTTGTAGCGATGGGCTGCAGAATGGCCTGGAAACAGGCGTAGATTGCGGCGGCGGCGTGTGTGCAAAATGTGCGGATGGGCAGCGTTGCACGACGCCAGCCGATTGCGCCAAGGCCCACTGCCTCGATGGTGTTTGCCGTTCCAAGACCTGCGCCGACTCTCAGAAGCAAGGCAACGAGTCCGATGTTGATTGTGGAGACTCCTGCCCAGTGTGTGCCGTCTCGCGCCTGTGTCAGAAGTCGACGGACTGCGCGTCAGGAGTCTGCAAGGTTCAAGTGTGTGCGACGCCTTCGTGCACAGACGGCGTTAAGAACTGGGACGAAACGAGCATTGATTGTGGGGGACCTTGCGGACCCTGCGATTTGGGCAGACCTTGCCGTCTCGACAAGGACTGCAAGAGCCTGGTGTGCCGAGGTTTGTGTGTTGCGCCAACCTGCTATGACTTTGTGATGAACGGCGATGAAACAGACATCGACTGTGGGGGCACTTCCTGCCTCAAGTGCGCAAGAAACCAGGCCTGTCGATTGCCTTCGGACTGTGGCACGGGCAGTTGCGTCGGCACGCGCTGCAACTGAAACCTTCCGTTTAAGGTTCTCGCTCGAGCCCAACCAGCGGCGATCTGAGCGTGGGCGATGGCCCAGCAGTGTGCAGCTCTTGGCCGGCGCCTTCCAAGTGCCAAAGGTCGTCGAGCAGGCTATCGAGGATGAGCTTCCCGCGATGGCCCCAGATCGGATGCTCCTCTTCGCTCATCTCGTCAGCGACCTGGTTGGCGGCTTCAGAAGAGGTGATGCCGCGCTCGAGCGCGAAGTTTAGAACCTGACCGGTGATCAGGTAGACCGAGTTTTCCCAGGTTCGGCCGAAGTGACGACGAATGCTGGGATCATCCGGCAGCGTGCCGTATTGTTCGTTGGCGCAACGCACGATCCCCATGCGATTCGCGACGAAATCGGGAATGTAAGCGATCCCGCGCGCCATCAGCGCCTGCGGATCGCGCAGCTCATCGGCCAACTGATTGTTGGCAGCCCCACACACGAGCTTCGCGTTGAGCAAGGGAATGGTCCTCGCATTCAGCACCCCACCTAAGGCACAGGGTGCGAAGATATCGCAGCGTTCAGAGAATATGCTGGTGTCCGACGGCGTCACAGCTGAGAGTTTCACAGGCTGCTGAGCAAAGCGAATGGCAGAGGCTTGGACCTGAAGTTCAGAAACGTCGCAGGCCACTATCTCAGCCACTCCCCGGCGCAGCAGCTGTTCGATCATTGAAGAAGCGACGTTGCCGAGCCCTTGAATGGCGATTTTCTTTCCCTCCAGGGCTCCCAGCCCTAAGTGTGAAAGCGCCGCTTCCATGGCGCAAATAACCCCGGTTGCGGTTGAGATCGAGGGATTGCCTGAGCCACCGAGAGCTGGCGGAATACAGGTCACGAAGCGCGTAGTCTTGAAGACCTGCGCAATGTCCGAGGGCTGGGTACCCACGTCCTCAGCGGTGACGTACAAGCCGCGCAGCGACGTGACGAAGCTGCCGTATTCTTGGTAGAGCTGGGCGCGGTAGGCGGCATCTCGAAAGTCGCCGGTTCTCTGTTGCAAGATCAGCCCCTTGCCGCCACCCCACCACAGGCCCGCAAGCGCATTTTTGCGAGTCATGGCCTTCGACAATCGGAGCCCGTCATTCAGGAACTCACCGAGCGTGGCGTACTCCCAATGTCGGAGTCCGCCCGCGGCTTGGCCACGCCGAGTTCGGTGTACGAAAGCGGCGAACAATGCGCCGGTATGCGCTCCACGCTCCAGAAAAAGCGCTTCGTGACTCGCGGCATCGAGGCTTCCCAAGATTGACAGCAGCCAGGGCTCAAGCGCGGGATGCGAGGCGCGGGGCGCTTTACCCAACACGAAAAAGGCCCGCCGCGTGCCCAGTGCTTCGAGCTGCTGCACGAGGGTTTCGGGCGACTCTTGTAAAAGATCCATGAGCGAGCGAAGTCTAGTGACCGGGCCCCGGAACGGCTACCCGTAGCGCGGCAGAACTCTGGTGATCCCTTGGGGCTAGGCGTTTTGGCTCTTGCTCTAGAACAGTGAAGCTGCGGCACCGCTTAACAGGGTCGGGTGTCCGGGCCGACGCACAAGCATGACCGGACAGGGTGCGCGCCTGAGCACGCGCGTCGCCACGCTTCCAAGGTCACCGGCGCCGGGGCCAGTTGCTCGCGAGCCCAGCACAATGAAGGCGCACGCGGCCTCTTCAGCCAGTGTACAGATCAATTCTTCGGGGCTGCCGAATTCAACTCGAACCTCTGGCAGCTGGCCGCTCAACGCCTGAACGCGCTCAGCTAGTTTTCTTAGTTTGAAACGCGCCTGGCTTCTGGCCACATCGGTCGCGGGGCGCCGGTTGTGCACGCCTGCTGCGAAAAGCAAGGCATGGGCCGGCAGATGGGGAATGGGTGCAACCACATGCAGCAACATCAAGCCCCGTGAGGTGAGCCGCCCGAGCACGATGGCTTCGTTGAGCGCGCCCGCGGCGGCTTCGGAAAAGTCCGTGGGGACCAGGATTGTTGGTCGAGGGCTCACTTGAGTCAGGCTCTAAGATACAGCGCGCTCGCTGGCGTGTACTGCAGGGGAATGGCTCTTCGGCGCCGCACCGTACTCTTGGAGCTTGTACTGGATCTTGCGCACACTGATGCCGAGGACATCGGCGGCGCGGCTCGTGGAACCGCCCTGCGCTTCGAGCGTCTGTAGGATTGCATAGCGCTCAAGATCGGCTAAGGACGAGCCGGGAATGAGCGGCACATCGCCATTTTTGGTCGCAGTCGCGATCTCTGGTGGCAGGTGGTGCGCTTCGATGCTGGGGCCATCGGCGAGCACCACGGCGCGTTCAATGACATTCTCCAGCTCACGCACGTTGCCAGGCCAATTGTGATGGCGAAGCTGCGCGAGCGCACCATCGGCAATGCTGGTGACGGATTTCCCGTTCTCCTTGCTAAACCTTTTCAGAAAATGCATGGCCAGGGCTGTCACGTCGCTCGGCCGTTTGCGAAGCGCCGGCAGCGTGATGTTGATAACATTCAACCGATAGTAGAGGTCTTCACGGAACTTTCCTTCATCGACCATCTGCTTCAAATTCCGATTGGTCGCAGCGACCACCCGCACGTCGACCTGCACCGTTTGATTGCCGCCCACGCGCTCAAACTCTCGCTCTTGCAGTACACGGAGCAGCTTTACTTGCGTTGCAGGTGAAATCTCGCCTATCTCATCCAAGAACAGGGTGCCCCCATCCGCCTGCTCGAAGCGCCCTTCTCGCTTCTTTTCAGCTCCCGTATAAGAACCCTTCTCGTGCCCAAAAAGCTCGCTTTCTAGCAGCGTTTCTGCCAGTGCAGCGCAGTGAAGCTTCACAAAGGGAGCCGCGTGCCGGGGTGAGCGGTGGTGAATGGCAGCGGCCACAAGCTCCTTGCCGGTTCCGGATTCCCCGGCGAGCAGGACCGTGGCGCGGCTGGGGGCGACTTGCGCAATACTCTTGAAAATTTGCTGCATTTCTGGCGAATTGCCGACGATGTTGTCGAAGCTGTAGCGTTCGGTGAGCTGAGTTCTCAGCTCGTGCGTCTCGCGCCGCAGGCTGCGCCGCTCCATGGCTCGCTCCAAGATCACCAGGAGCTCTTCGGTATTGAGGGGCTTTGTCAGGTAATCAGCAGCCCCCGCGCGCATCGCTGAAACGGCCGTTTCCACAGCTCCGAAGGCCGTCATGATCACCACTGCCGATTCTCGGTCACGCTCACGGAGTTTCCTCAAGAGCTCAACGCCATCCATTCCGGGCATCTTCAGATCGGTGAGCACGATGTCCGGCTCGAAGTCCGCCACGCGGCCGAGTGCCTTGAAGCCATCGGCAGCCGTCTCAACGGCGTATCCCTCCTCCTTCAGGATTTCTGCGAGAGCGCTTCGGGCGTTCGCCTCGTCGTCGACTATGAGAATGCTGCCTTTGTTCGCCATGCTAGTGGTTCGCTCCAGGTCTATGCGTGGTCGTATGCACCACCCATGCCGCACCGGGTAAGAAGCGGAAGCATAGGGCGAATTTCAGGGTGTTTGGGGCCGCAGGAGGTCCTGCGGTACAGATGAGGCACGAAAAATATGCGCCACGAAAGCGACTTGCACGCAAAAATTGCGCAGCGACATGCTCTCGAATGGCTCAGCTGACCTGCATGGGAAGACGAATGGTAAACCGCGTATTTCCTGGCTCAGAGGAAACGGAGATCGAGCCGCCATGGTCGCTGACAATGCGATGCACGATCGCCAGCCCAAGCCCGGTGCCCGCGGCTTTCGTAGTGTAGAAGGCATCAAAAATAGGCGCGTCGTCTGGAAAACCGGGACCGGTGTCAGCAACCTCGACTTGTACGAAACCTTCGGCGTCCGGCGAAAACGTTGCAACGTGGAGGCTGCCTTGGTTGCCCATGGCCTCAAGGGCATTTCTTAAGAGGTTAATCAGAACTTGCTTTAGACGTTCCGCTTCGGCACTCACCAACCCCGCGTCGGCCGCAAACTGGCAATAGAGCTCGATGTCAGCAGACTCAGCCTCAGGGCGAACCAATGTGGCTACCGATTGCACGAGATCGTTCAGGTCAACCGGGCGGAGCTCCAAGGGGCGCGGTCTCGCAAATGCGAGAAAGTCGTTAACAAGGTGATCCAAGCGCCGAATTTCGTCGAGCACGACCTCACACACCGGGAGGAATGAGCCGTCGTCGCGGCCAGCACGCTCAATTCGGCGTTTCAAAACTTGAAGCTGTAGCGTCGCAGAATTGAGCGGATTGCGAACCTCGTGCGCGAGACCCGCTGCGAGCGTTCCTACGGCAGCCAGACGCTCGGCGCGCAGTGTTCGGCGCTGCATTTCAAGCTCGCTCGTGACATCCACCCCCATTGCATAGGTGAGGCCATTTCGGCCTGGTTGGGAGCGCCAACGCGCTATGCGGGGTGTGCCGGTTTTCTTAGGCAGCTTTCTATCGCCAGCTTCAGCGAGCAAATGCCGGCCTGATTGGCCAAGCATCTCAGCGCGTGAAAATCCCGTGGCTTCTTCGAGAGCTCGGTTCCAGAGTTGAATGCTTCCCGTTTCGTCTAGCGCTAACACAAACGCCGGCACGGCTTCTGCCACTTCCAGCCGTTCGTTCGTCATCACCTTGTGCAAGAGATCATCACGATAGCTGGCCAGCATGATCGCCAGTTCAAGGTCGAGTGCTTGATGGATCGCCTTGGCCACGAGAAGTTCAAGGTCGCGGTTGCTCGGGTGGGCTTCATGATTCACCGCTAGGAATTTCACACGAATGCGATTCATGGCGGTGAGCATGAACTCCTGCGGCAGTCCAATTCTCACGTGCACACGCCCTATCTGCAGGTGTTGCGCGAGATAGGCCTGATCGTGTGGACCGAGCAGCACCGAACCCATCCAAACTACGAGTGTTTGCTTAAGGCGTTCTACTTGCGCCGTGCCGCCAGTAATGGCCCGTTGAGCAGTCGGGTGGCGCTCCAACGCGGAGTAAAAATCCTCGCTGATTTCGAGAAAATGGCTGTGCGCGATGCTGTGAAATTCGCGAAGGATCGCTCTGGACTCTGCGTCGAATCCAACGTAGGCCTGGATGCTTTCGTACTGCGCTAGATCCATGGGCAAAGGGATAGTGCGGGCACCTAACGACCCAAGCTAACGTCTACGGGTTGCCGGTTTCGTGCGTTTTGATCGTCAGAACCGGGACTTTAGAATGGCGCACCACCTTCTCCGCGACGCTGCCGAGAAGCACATGCATGAGCCCCGTTCGCCCCATCGTGCCCAGTGCTATCAAATCGTAACCGTTGCTTTCGGCGACGGTGACAATCGTACGCGAAGGGTCGCCTTCCTCACTCAGTTTCTCAACTACTTTGAGCCCTCTGGCCTCGGCATCGCTCGCGAAGCGTGCCAGCTCCTGATTCGCGTGCTCGAGCACCATGTCAAGCAGCGACTGCTGCATCTCAACGTTCGCCCCCACGAGTGTGTCCGCGGGCAGGAAGCTCGGTGTTTCCCAAACGTGAAGGATATCCACGCTCGCACCGCACGCCACGGCTAGCTCGCAGGCTTTTTCAAGCGCATGCATTGAGCCAGCCGAGAAATCCACCGCCACCAAGATCTTCTTTAGCTTCATTGCCATGATCTGAGCCTAGCCCTTTCGTTCGCCGTCTTCTTTAGCTTCAGTCGGTCGCACCACCAATACAGGACAGGACGCCTCCCTCACAACTCGCTCCGTCACGCTGCCGAGGAGCTTCAGGCTGATGCCGTGTCGCCCGTGAGTGCCCATCACGATGAGGTTCACCTTGCGTGCTCCGGCAAGCTGGCTAATCGTTGCCGCTGGCGGTCCGAAGTGAATACTGGTTTGCACCCGCGCGCGGTTTTCGCGAGTGAGGGGCGCCAAGAGGGAATCCAGCCTCGCTTTTGCAGATTCTTCTGCCACCTCGGCGATTGGGCGCGCCATGCTATCCGCCCAAACCAACAGCTCGGGCCGCACGTAGTAGGGAACATTGCACACGTGAGCGACTTCAACGGTGCCGTCACTCACTGCGGCGAGCTCCAATGCTTGGGCCAGTGCGGGGGACGACGCCGGCGAAAAATCCACCGGACACAGGATGCGGGCCATGGGTTGCATCGAATATTCTGGAGTAGTGCAAGACTCGCGCCGTAGGGTTCGCTTTGGCGTCCGGAGCCAGTTCGGCCTCGGGCTCTGCCTACGGAGTGCGAAAATCATGCAGTTGGCGCGGGAGCTGGTGAAAAATCCGCGTTCACCCTAGATCCGTGCTGGCCGAACATGGACCCCCGAATCAGTCCCCTGAACGACGCCGAACGCGCCCGGGCAGTTCGTCGAGTCCTGCTAGTCACGCTGGTGCTCAACGTGGCGGTGGCGGTGGCCAAGATCGCTTACGGCTACATGGCGTCCGCGCTTTCGATTCGAGCCGATGGTTTCCATTCACTGACGGATGCTTCCAATAATGTCGTGGGCATCGTGAGCGTGGCGTGGGCGGCTCGCCCTGCCGATAAGGGCCATCCTTATGGGCACCAAAAGATCGAACTGATCGCGGCTGGATTCGTGGGGGCGCTCTTATTGTTTGTCGCCTACGACGTAGTGCACGGTGCCATCGATCGCTTGATCAAGGGCGTCTCGCAAGCGCCGACTATAGACGGTGTGTCGTTTCTAGTGCTCGGGTTGACGCTCCTCGTCAATATTGGGGTGGCTAGCTACGAGTCGAAGCGAGGCAAGCAGCTGGGTAGCTCTTTCTTAACGAGTGACGCAACTCACACGAAGAGTGATATTGCCGTGACCCTCGGCGTGATAGTGTCCGTTGCATTCGTGCGGGGCGGGTTCGCGTGGGTTGACATCCTCGCGGCACTTTTCGTAGCGGGTTTCATCGCCTGGGCAGGTTTGGCGATATTGAGGCAAAATTGGGCGTACCTCGCGGATGCGGCACAGCTTGACCACGAGGGAGTGGAGGCCGCAGTGTTGGCCGTGCCGGGGGTGGCGAGCGCGCACAGAATTCGCACACGTGGAGTACCGGGCTCCGTCTACGTCGATTTGCACATCCAGATTGCGCCGCATCTCAACGTGGTTGAGGCGCATGAGGTGACGCATTGGGTGATCGACGCGATCAAAGAGCGTTTTGCCGGTGTGCGTGATGTGCTGGTCCACACTGAGCCCGCGGAAAGCGACCAAGCCTTCGTTGCGCTCCCGCCCCGAATGCGCATGAATCGCGGCGATGATGGATGACAACGCAGATCTTGCCGAAGGGTGCCGTCACCGTCCACTCTGGTCCGGTTGGGGAAGTGCTCCAATCTGGCCTAGCCTGTGACAAAAACCATCACCCGGAGCTGCACCAACATTCTGGCATAAGCCATGCAGCCCATGGACCGATAGCCTAGGGCGCTTCTCCGATGAAAAAGTTAACTCGACGCCAGTTGTACTCCGGAGTCGGGATGTTGCTTGCGTTGGGCGCGCCTTCGGGTTTGCTCTTGTTGCGAGCTGCGCTGGGGCAGGAGTTCCCGGGTGTCCGATTTGTTCTGGGAGAATTGGCTCGAGATCCCGCGCTCTACGCGTATGCAATGCTTTCGACCGCAGCAGTTTTCTGGATAGTTGGGCAATGGTTGGGGAAAGCTTCGGATCGCTTAGAGGACCGAGCCTTAACGGATCCGCTAACTGGGCTCTCGAATCGGCGAAATTTCGAAGCAAGGCTCGAGGAAGAATTCGCTCGAGCCCTGCGCTATGGAACACCGGTTTCAGTGATTGTGCTCGATATGGATGGCTTGAAGGGGGTCAACGATCAGTTTGGACACCAGGCTGGTGACCAAGCGCTAAAGCTCATCGCCGTGTCGATTGTGCGCAGTTGCCGCACTACTGATCTGCCAGCCCGGCTGGGAGGAGACGAGTTCGGAGTGCTCGCCGCAGGCGTCGACGCCCAAAGTGCTTTCACGCTGGCCGAGCGTCTCCGAGGTGAGCTTGCCAGGCTTTCTCAGACACTGAACACGGGCGCGATCACCGTCTCTTTAGGAATCGCTCAAGCATCAAAGGCCATGGCCAATAGTGCACAGCTGCTCGATGAAGCCGACAAAGCGCTCTACGACTCCAAGCGTAGTGGTCGAAACCGAACCTCGCTCCGAGCGCAACCTGCAGCTGAAGCGTCGAACGGTACGAGTGGGTTGCGTTTGGTAACCCGCACTGTACTCACG
>Ga0163147_10002889_pt1 | contig 23703 bp, 25 predicted proteins | sample OliLakLV19MP6G1_FD_148597 | JGI IMG/M metagenome (GOLD analysis project Ga0163147, IMG submission 148597) | Freshwater microbial mat bacterial communities from Lake Vanda, McMurdo Dry Valleys, Antarctica- Oligotrophic Lake LV.19.MP6.G1 | ecosystem: Environmental > Aquatic > Freshwater > Lake >...
ATGGCGAACACCTCGCCGCAGTAGAACTCGTTGCGGGTTTCCTGGGAGTTCTCCCACTCCAGGAACGCCTGCAAGGTGAGCTTCCCGAGAGGTCGACCCATGTTGGTATCGATTAGATTTGCAAGCGAAGATCGCATCATGGCACATGCGGCAGAAGGACAGGAATTCCAATGCCGCTTTTCAAGTATCTCGCCCGTTCCCGTCAATGTAAATCGTGAATTTCGTGCCGAATTTTCGGGACTTCTCCTGAAGGCTCCGCCTCTCATATCCGTTGGCTATGCCTGTGGCCGCCTGGGCGGCGGAAGTTTGCCGCTCGGGTGGCCACAGGCACGAGTCGCACCCGACGAGCGAGTCGTCGTCTGTCGCCCCACCAAGCAATGCGCTGATCGAGCGGCGGCCAGTGCCGCGTTGACGCGCGCGAGCACTTCTCGCGGCATGCCGGCCTGCCCGAAGAACTGCAGGCCCCCGGAAATGTCGAGCCTGACCACGCCGGCTTCGGCCATGGTCGGCACGCCTTTCAGCGGTCCGAACGCAGGGGTGTTGGCAACACTGCGCATGCGCCCTTTTCCGGCGGCGGCGTTATTGAGCGCGGTGGTCGGGCCGTCGAACAAGAGATCCACCTGGCCGCCCAGGAGGGCAACGATCGCATCCGCCGAAGCGCGGAACGGCACGTGCACGATGCCGATGCCGGCGTTGATCTTTTGCGGACTCTCTCTTGCAGGTGGCTTGGAGGGGCGGAGTCGAAGTTGGCGGCGTGCGCGCCCTGCGTTAGCTCAATGGCGGGTACGGCCGGCAAAACAAAATACTCAATCGAGCGCGTCGGCGAGCACCGCTGGATGTTTTTGCGCAATCCGGATAAGGCTTCTCGCCGCGCCTGACGGTTCGCGCTCTCCCTGCTCCCATTTTTGCAAGGTACGCACGGAGATGCCAAGCAACTCGGCGAACCGTGCCTGGCTCAACCCGCTCGCCTGCCGCGCGCTTGCCACCTCCGGCACTTTGACGCGCGTCTTGCGCGCGGCCTTGCCGGTGCGCATCTGGCGCACGCTCTTGAGCAGATCGCGGTGAAATGCGGTTACCTCGGGATCAACGATCTTTTTTAGGGATGGCATCTTTCAACTCCTTCAACACTATCACCGGCAGATTGTCCAACTTCGCCTTGGTATAGGCGATCAAGAGCCATACGGTTCCGTCCTTCAACAGGTTGTAGTAAATCACCCGTGCGCCGCCGCTCTTGCCACGTCCACTCACAGCCCACCGCACCTTGCGCAGCCCGCCGCTTTCCGGGATCACGTCTCCTGCCGTGGCGTTGAGCGCGATCCAATTGATGAATGCGTCGAGTTCCTCCGGCTTCCGCGCCCGCACCATCGCGTGCATCGGCCTGTCGGCAACCGTAAGCAACCCGAGCGAACTGCTAGCCTGGTTGGCCCCGACTGGAAGCAGAGCAGTGGTCGGTAGCGCGAGCGTCAGTAAGGATGCTGACGTGACGATCGACCACGTCGATTCGCTCGAAAACGCGGCAACCGTGATCTCACGCCTGCACCGCGGTGGGAAGCGCCTAGTCTTCTGCGACTCCCGCAGCAGTGCGGAGCAGTTGAGCAGCATGCTGCGGACCCATGAGATCCGGACTTTCGTCAGCCATGCCTCGCTCAGTTTGTCGGAACGACGGCAAGCCGAAGCGGCGTTATCCGAGGAGAGGGACTGCGCCATCGTTGCCACCTCGACGCTGGAACTGGGCATCGACGTTGGCGATCTCGACCGCGTGATCCAGATCGACTCGCCGTCGAGCGTTTCGTCTTTCCTCCAGCGAATGGGTCGCAGCGGCCGGCGGGACGGCGGCCGTCGCAACTGCCTCTTCCTAACGACGAACAGCAACGCGTTCCTCCTGGCCCTTGGCGTGACGCAAAAGTGGTCCGAGGCCTGGGTCGAGGCGGCTGTGCCGCCTGCAGAGCCATGGCACATCGTCGCGCAGCAGGCGATGGTCCTGAGCCTCGAACGCGGCGAGCTCCCGACGCGAGAGCTGGTCCTGCTACTGCAGGGATCGTTTCCCGAGCTGCAGATTACGGATATTGAGGTGCTCGTCGAACACATGGTGGAACATCAGTTCCTCGATCGCAGCGAGGGCGTGGTGCGGGTGGGCCCGCAGACCGAGCGCAGCTACGCGCGGGGCCACTACCGCGATCTGTTGGCATCCTTCAGCGGCTCTCAGCTGCTGACCGGCCGGCACGGTGCCGCCGAAGTGGGCTACATCGACCCTACCGTCCTGACCGGCGAGCGCGACGAGCGACTGTTGCTGTTGGCCGGCCGAAGCTGGCGCGTCACCGATGTCGATTGGTCGAAGCGGATCGTGTGGCTAGAGCCCGCTGCCGGCGGAGGCAAAGCACGGTCGATGGGTGGTGCCCGTAGTCTGGGCCGCGATGTGTGCCAAGGCATCCGCGCGGTGCTCGCGAACGGCTCGTCACCCAACATTACTTTGTCCAGGCGCGCGCGGGCGGCGCTGCGGGCGCTGGCCGATGAAATCCCGATGTCTTCCGGCACGCACTTCGTGATGTCTCGCTCGGACACCGTGCCCATGCAAACCTGGACATTTGCCGGCACGCGAGCGAACCGGACCCTGGCGCGCCAGGCTTCTATCGGTGGCGCGAAAGTCCGCTTCGATCCATTGAGCGTGCAGGCGCCTGTCGCCGCCCTCGCCGCCACGCTGCCCGAACATCTCGATCTGACGAACGAAGAGCTTGCGGCCTTTCATGACTCGATCAAGTTCGCCCACTGCGTGCCGCGACAACTGCTTTCCAGGACGATCATCGCGCGGAATTTTGGGGCGGGCTGATGCCGAAATTACACAAGGTCGAAATCGGGTGTTTGAGGTATCAGGTCCTCCCCACGTTCACAGTCTAGCGTCCGTCGACAGAATTGATAGCGAACTACCCGTTACAGGCGATAGTGTTCCAATAATACGTTATATATTTACAAGTAACGCTGTTTAGGAACATAATTCCGCATCATGCTTCCCAAGCCTCGCCATACTGATCGGCTTCTGCAACTCGCCCAGCAGAAAGGCCTACTGCGTCCCAGTGATCTGGCCGTGCTTGGAATTCCGAGGGTATACCTCACACGCCTTACGGCCTGCGGCAAGCTCACGAAAACCGGACGTGGCCTCTACCGACTTGCCGAGGCCACTCTCTCGGAGAGTGAAAGTCTGGCTATCGTGGCGGCACGGGTGCCGCAAGCTGTGTTTTGCCTGCTAACGGCGCTTCAATTCCACGCGCTGACCACGCAACTTCCGCGGCAGGTCTGGATTGCCCTCCCGCAAGGAAGCCATGTGCCGAGAATTGATTACCCGCCCGTCAAGCTCATCCAGTACACGGGCGACGCTTTCACACAGGGAATCGAAACACACCGAATCGACCAGGTCGATCTGCGGGTGTACAGCGTTGCAAAGACTGTCGCCGATTGCTTCAAGCATCGAAACAAGATCGGGCTCGACGTGGCGCTGGAGGCATTAAAGGACGCGCGATCGCAAAAAAAGGCCTCCGCCGACGACCTCTGGCGCTATGCCAAGATCTGTCGCGTTGCCAACGTAATGCGTCCCTACCTCGAGGCGGTTGAATGACAAAAGATCTCGCTGCATCAGTACGGGCGCGCTTGCTTAACATCGCCAAGGCCGAAGGATCGGACTTCAATCAGATTCTCGTCCGCTACGCGCTGGAGCGATTTCTTTACCGCCTGAGCCAGTCCTCGCACGCAGATCGCTTCCTGCTCAAAGGGGCATTGCTGTTCACGCTTTGGTACGACATGCCGCACCGGCCGACGCGAGATGTCGACCTGCTCGGTTTCGGGCCGAGCGATCTTGAATCAATTGGCCAGACATTCCGTGATATTGCTTCCATCGCAGTGAATGACGCTATCACCTTCGATCCCGACAACGTCAGCGCTGAAGAGATACGCAAGAATGCGGGCTACGCAGGTGCCCGGGTCGTGATTACCGGCGAGCTGGCCAGAGCACGCTGTTAAACGCAGATCGACATTGGTTTTGGTGACGCGGTCACCCCTGGCCCGGTTCAGGCCGAGTACCCCGTATTGATCGAGGATTTTCCTGCTCCACGGTTGCGAACCTATCCGGTCTACACGGTCGTTTCGGAAAAATCGCACGCCATTGCTTTGCTCGGCATGACCAACAGCCGAGTCGAGGACTACCTCGATCTCTGGGTAATGCTCGATCGCGAATCGCTGAATATGAACACCCTTGCCCAGGCAATCTCTGCAACGTTCACGCGGCGCGGCATGGCAGTGCCCACCAAGCTGCCGATTGGGCTTTCCGATGAATTTGCAGCGGATCCTTCGCGACAAACCCTGTGGACAGCGTTCGTAAAAAAGAATGATCTTGCGATGATTCCGCTTGCCGATGTCGTCGCCAGAGTCAGATCTGCGCTTGAGCCGGTGATCGGCCTTGCGGCACGCACAGCAAAAACCTAAAGTGGTCAGGGAAACGGCGCTCGATCGCTATCGATGCCGCGCCGCCTCGGGTGGACACCGATGCCGAAAACCGCAGTCGAAGAGCACGCCAATTGCCACTGAGCCGCGATGAAACTAACCAACCAAGGCCCATTGACCGACGAGGAAATCAAGGAGCTTGAGCAGTTTCTGCTGAACGCCGAAGGCATCGAGGAGTCGATGGACATCTCAACCCTGGATGGTTTCTTGACGGCAATCGTCTGCGGCCCCAAGACCATCATGCCAAGCGAATGGATGCGTTGAGTGTGGGACATGGAAAAAGGCGAAGACAAGGATAGGAATTTCAACGCCATTGTTGGAGTAATCCGGCCATATCCGTCTGGGTCAATCGTTGATTTGGCGCCGCAGACGCCTGACAAGCCCCTGAAACCCCGCCCCGGCATGCCCATTGTGTGTGCCTGTGGCCACCTGGGCGGCGGAAGTTTGCCGCTCGAGTGGCCACAGGCACGAGTCGCCCCCGGCGAGCGAGTCTTGTGGTCTTTTGCCTTACCACGCAATGCGCTGATCGAACTCGTCGTCCGGCATGTAGTCCGGCTGGGGTTGCGCGCGTGGATCGCCCTCGGCCGGGTCGCTGCCCGGCATCTCCCACAGCGGCGGCCCACGGGCCGGCATCAGGCGTGGCGGTGACTTAGGCTCACGCAAGTGACCGAGAATCTCCCGGATCACCACCGTCTCGGTGATGGAAGCGATGATGCGCATCTCGCCGCCGCACTGCGGGCACGTAAGCGGCGGCACCTCGTAGATGCGCGCCAGCAGAAGCGCCCAGACGTAGCGCGCCGCTTGGCGATGCATTGGCTCTGCCGGGGCCGCATCCGACGGGATCGGCTCGACCGGCGCCGGTGCGGAGGCAACCCTGGCGGGCTGCGCCAGCGCGGTGACCGCATAGCGCAGGCCAGTTCGGCGCCAGCGCCCCGTAGGTGCGATGACGATGGCGGCGCGGTGGCGGGATCAGTGCCGCGAGACGATCGAGGCGTTGCATCGGCGTCAGCATCAGGCAGACACTTCCGCTCGGGCCGGGCTTCACGCTCTCGTAGACCAGATGCCGGGCGTCGATTTCACGCAAGCGTTCCAGGTGATAACGCAGGCGCTTGGGCATCGCGAGCACCCACTGGCGCACTGGCAGGCGCGCTCGCGACGAAATCTCCTCAGGCTCTGCGACGCGCGCCAGCAGTGCGGCCTATCTCGCGGGGACCACCTGCGCCGCGCCCGGCATGACCGGCAAGGTCTTGGCCGCCAGCCTGGATTCGTACGCCGCTTGCAGTTCGTTGTCGGTCTTGTAGTGCGGTACGCGGAACACGAGGCGCTTCCAGCGCGTCAGCAGGGGATTGCCGCCCGCGACTTCTTGGTTCCAGTAACGATGGCCGCGCTCCAGATTGAGTTCGGTTTCCATCTCGAAGTGGTCGCGCGCTTTCTGGCCGCCAAACACGTATAGCTTGCCGCGATAAATGCGCCAGCTATTGGGCGCACCGCCGCCGCCCCATGGCACCGCATAGTTGATGCCGTTGGCGCAAAAGCCGCCGAACTGCGGCATGTACTTCTCCGGTGCCTTTGCAAATTCAATCTTGTTGGCGTCGCTTGCAAAACGGTACGTCACGCCCAAGTGCACAAGCTTGATCGCCGGGTCGCCCTTGATGGCATCGTTTCGCGTGAAGTAGGCCACCGCGTCATGACCTTCAAGCATCAGGGTTGGCTCATCCGCGACGGCGGTGGTGCGCAACGGCCCGCTGTTGGGCGAAGAGTAGCTCTGGGCCGCCAACGGACCGGCAAACAATCCGAGCATCAAGGTGAAAAAGACGGTGGCGTGTCGGGATAGGCTGTTCATGGGCACAGTTGCGGGTGGGTCAATCGATGTCGCGCGCCAGGCGCACACCGCTGAACTGCCAGCGCGCGTCGGTGGGAAAGAAATTGCGATAGCTGGCGCGGATGTGCGAGCGCGGCGTCACGCATGAGCCGCCGCGCAGCACATACTGGTTGACCATGAACTTGCCGTTGTATTCGCCGACAGCACCGCTCCACGGGCGGTAGCCAGGGTAGGCGTTGTAGGCGCTGCTGGTCCACTCCCAGACATCGCCGAACAGTTGCATCGGTTCCGGCGTTACGGTTGCCACCGGCAAGGGATGCAGGGCGCGCGATTCGACAAAATTGCCGCGCGGCAGCGTGATCGCGGCATGGCGTGCAGCGCAGGCCTCCCACTCGGCCTCGGTCGGCAGGCGCGAGCCGCGATGCGCATGGCTGACGTGGCTGATCCAGCGCGCGAAGGCGTCGGCTTCGAAATAGCTGATGTGGCTGATCGGCGTGTGCGCATCGATCGGAACCTGCCCGTGCAGCGTGAAGCTGTGCCAGTCGGGCGTCGCGGCATCGCCGCCGCGCTGCCAGTAGAGGGGCGCTTCGATGCCGCCGGTGCACACCCATTCCCAGCCGGACGCCAGCCACCAGCGCGGATCGCGATAGCCGCCGTCGGCGATGAATTCAGCCCATTCGCCATGGGTGACCACGCGGTTGGCCAGTGCATGCGGTGCCAGCCAGGTCTTGTGGCGCGGCAATTCATTGTCGAAAGTGAAATCGTCGCCGCTGTGACCGATCTCGACCAAGCCGGCTGCGCATTCATGCCAGGCCGTGGGTACCGGCGCCACGCTTGCCAGCGGCCAGCCGGCCTGATAGACCGGCAACATGGGGTTGCACGACAGCGCATGCTTGATGTCGGTGAGCAGCAGTTCCTGGTGCTGCTGCTCATGTTGCAAGCCCAGCTCGACGATCGCCTGCCAGGCGCCCGCAGGCGGGCTTTCAAGCAGGTGCCGCATGCGCGCATCGACCTGGGCCCGATAGGCCTTGACGCGCGCCAGGTCGGGGCGGCTGATCTGGCCGCGCCGCGGCCGTGGATGCTTGTCGCCGACGGCGTTGTAGTAGCTGTTGAAAAGTACCCGGAACGCGGGGTCGAAGGGGCGGAAATCGGGCTCGACTTGCTCCAGCACGAAGGTTTCGAAAAACCAGGTGATGTGGGCCAGGTGCCATTTCGTCGGGCTGGTGTCGGGCATCGATTGCAGTTGGCAATCGGCTTCGGACAGCGGCGCGGCCAGGTCCATGCTGCGCCGGCGCACTGCCAGATAGCGTGCGAGCAATGCCGGGGTTTGCGCGGGCGAAGCCAGGGTCGTTCGGATCATGTGCGGACTTTCCTGATACGGCCACTGGCAATGTAACCCATGCCGAGCTGCGTGGGTTCGAGCCGGAAGTCTTCGCAATGGCGGCTGACGATATCCCACGGCGCCCGAAGGTCCGCCGCCTTGGCGTTATAGGGCCGGTTTTTCAGCCAGGCCAAAAGGTTCAAGGGCCCGGTCCACCACGGAAAGAACTTCATGCCGGCCATCGCCACCCGCGCGCCGGGCTTGGCGAAACGCAGGATGTTGGCAATCGCCTGCGGCGTGCGGGTGATGTCGTGCACGTAGTTGAACAGCAGTGCATCGGCTGGTTGCGGCAATTCCACGGCCTCCGCGCTGGCGCAGACATGCCATAAGTTGGGCCAGGCTGCAGTCGCGACGCGCTCACAGGCCAGTGCAAACATGTCCGGGCTTTGCTCGAATGCCAGCACCCGCCCACCGGCACCAACTTGCGACAACAGGGGGGCGTAGCTCAAGCCGGTGCCGGCGCCGACGTCGATCACCACGTCGCCCGGCGTCAAGTCGAGCAAGGCGATGGTGCGCAGCCGCAAAGGCATGGTGAGGCGGGCGGAGGCGTCATAGCCGACGGCGTGCTGCCGGTAGCGCCGGATTGACAATTCGTTAGGCGACCGGTCATTCATGTCACGGGCTGTACGTGTTGCTGCGCGCTGCGGATTCACGAGCCCCGGTGCAATCCGATCACCCCGAGCACGATCAGCGCCGTGCTGCCGATTTTCAGCGCCGTGACCGGTTCCTTGAAGTACAGGTAGCCGATCAGCGCGGTCAGCACCGTACCGACCCCGGACCATACCGCGTAGACGATCGACAGTCCCAGGGTGCGGATGATCATGGTGTTGATGGAAAACGAGACGGCGTAGAAAACGAAGATCATGATCGAAGGCGTCAGGCGGGAAAATCCCTCCGACAGGCGCATGCTGGTGGTGCCGCAGACTTCGAACACGATGGCCACCGCCAGGAGCATCCATGCATGGTTGGTCGAAACGACGGGTAACATGAGGCGACTCTCCAAGTGGGTAGCGCACCGCGACAGTTCTTTGCCGCGGCGCGATGTCAACGATTGACGTGGCGCCGCCGCTGTTGGCGAAGGAGCTGCCGGTGCTAAAGTGACCGGCATGATCGATTCGAACAACCACAAGCACGCGCCGCGCTTTATTGAATTGCATCGTGAAGACAGCGCGGCAATCCGCCGCGAACTGCAGGCCGGACTCGCCGCCGCACAGGCGCATACATCACCCAAATATCTATACGATGCGCTCGGTTCCCGCCTGTTCGAGGCGATCACCGAATTGCCCGAATATTATCCGACCCGCACCGAAGCGGCGATTTTTGCGGCGCAGGCTGGCGCGATGGCGGCCCATGTTGCGCCTGGCTCGACTCTGGTCGATCTGGGGGCCGGCAATTGCGCCAAGGCGGCCCGCCTGTTCGACCTCCTGCGGCCGGAGCGCTATGTGGCGGTCGACATTTCGGTCGAGTTCCTGGTGAGCGCACTGGCCAGCCTCAAGCGCCAGTACCCGGCGCTCGACATGCTGGGGCTCGGGATGGACTTTTCGTCTGCGCTGGCCTTGCCGCCCGAGGTCGGTCCGGGCCCGCGCACGCTCTTCTATCCGGGGTCGTCGATCGGCAATTTCACGCCGGCCGAGGCGCTGGCTTTTCTGCGTCAGGCGCAGTCCGCCTGCGCCGGCGGGAGCTTGATCATCGGCGTCGATCTGGTCAAGGACCGCGCGATTCTGGAGCCGGCCTACGATGATGCGCTGCAGGTGACCGCAGCCTTCAACCGCAACATGCTGACGCATATCAACCGGTTGGCCGGTACCGACTTCCGCCTGGGCGACTGGGCGCACCGCGCGTTTTTCAACCAGACCGAGTCGCGCATCGAGATGCATCTGGTGACGCCTGCGGGCGTGACGGTGCACTGGCCCGGGGGCGAACGCAGGTTCGCCCCCGGCGAAACCATCCACACCGAGAATTCATACAAGTGGCAGGTGGCCGATTTCGCGCGGCTGCTGGAGGCGGCCGGCTTCCGCGCGCCGCTTAACTGGCAGGACCCCAAGGGCTGGTTCGCGGTGTTCGTAGCGCAGGCCTGAGCGCCGCGCTTGCATCAGGGAGCGCAGCTGCGAAATCCGGCGAACACGTCGTTGCGCTCGGGGGTGAAGAAATTGCGATAGCGCGGGTGCCGCATGCGCGCATGGGTGGCAATCGAGCCGCCGCGCAGCACCCGCCGGCTAGCGAACCAGGGTGCCGAATAGTCGCGATAGGGGTGCGCCACGAATCCGGGATAAGGCTGGAACGCATCGGCGCTCCATTCCCACACGTCGCCCCACTGGAAGGCCGCTGCGGATGTGGCCGCGTGTGTGGCCGCGGATGTGGCCGCGTATGTGGCCGCGGATGTGGCCGCGTATTCCCACTCGGCTTCGCTCGGCAGGCGCCGCCCGGCCCAGGCGCACCAGGCTTCGGCTTCGAAGCAGGTGAGGTTGGATGCCGGCAGGCCGGGGTCGAGCTCGCGCCATTGGCCGAACCAGCAGTGCTGCCAGTGGCTGCCGGTACGGCGCCAGAAGCGTGGCTGCGTGGTGGCGCCGGCAGCCAGCCAGGCGCGCCCGGCGCCACTCCAGTATTTCGGCTCGGCATAGCCACCGGCGTCGACAAAGGCGGCGAAGCGGGCGTTGTCGACCGGGGCGGCGTCGATCTCGAAAGGTTCAAGCGAGGCATCGCGACCGGCAATCTCGTTGTCGAACGCAAAGCCCGGCCCGTTCCAGCCCGATCGATGCTGTGAGCGCGGCAAGTTGATGCTACCGGCCCGGCAGGGCGCGGCTTCCCGCACCTCGGGCGGTGCGAAACCCAGGCCGTGGGCCATGTAGATCGCCGCCTCGTTGTGCATGTCCTCGTGAAACAGGCACAGCCTGAAAAAGTACAGCCCGTCATCGTCTGGCGCCGCCTTGAGCAGGCAAGCCATGGTGCTTTCAAGCCCACGCGCCAGGTAGTCCTGGGTGGCTGCTGCGGCGGGCAAATCGAGCGCCCAGCGTGTCACATGCGGCACCGCGCTGGAATCGTAGAGTGCGTCGGCGCAGTCGAGACGGGAAGGCCGGCGCGCAACCAGTGGATCGGCACGGGCGCCGGCGCCGATCTGTGGATTGCGTGCGATCCACCATTCCTGAAACCAGCCGATGTGGCCGAGTTCCCACAACGGCGGGTTGAGTTCGGCGCGCTGCGGCACCGACAACCCGGGCAAGGCGGCGGTGTAGGCGGCGGCGCTGCGCAGGGTTTGCGCGCGCGACTCGGCCAAGGCTTTGCACAGATAATCGGCGTTGCCCAGGCGCGCCCGGCCGGCCTCAAGGATGTCGCTGTTCATTTCAGGATATAAGGTGCAAGTGGCCAAACCGACTATCGCAATCGTCACGCCGGCGCTGGCAAATGCCAACAACGGCAACTGGCAGACCGCGCGCCGCTGGGCGCGCATGCTGTCGGCTGTCTATCGTACGCAAATCATGACGCATTGGACGGGTCAGCCGGCCGATCTGATGATTGCGCTGCACGCGCGCCGCTCGGCCGATTCGATCGCCGCCTGGTCGAAGCAGTTGGTAAAGGCGCCATTGGCACTGGTGCTGACCGGCACCGACCTGTACCGCGACATTGCCAGCGACGAACAGGCCCGCGCTTCGCTGCAGTTGGCCGACCGCCTGGTGGTGCTGCAGGAACTGGGGCCACGCATGTTGCCGGCCGCCTTGCGACACAAGTCGCAGGTGATTTTCCAGTCCACCGGCGCACGCCGCACCTTGCCGAAGACCCCGCTGCGCCTGCGCGCCCTGATGGTGGGTCATCTGCGTTCGGAAAAATCGCCCGAAACGCTGTTCAAGGCGGCGCGCATCCTGGCCGAACGCGACGACATCGTGTTGGACCACATCGGCGCGCCGCTCGACCCGGCGCTCGCCGCCGAGGCGCGCGCCACCATGGCCGATTGCCCGCGCTATCGCTGGCTCGATGCGCTTGCGCATTCGCAAACCCTGAAACGCATACAGCGTGCGCATGTGCTGGTGCATGCCAGCCGCATGGAAGGCGGGGCGCACGTGGTGCTGGAGGCGGTGCGGTCCGGCACGCCGGTGCTGGCCTCGCGCATCGACGGCAACGTCGGCATGCTGGGCGCGCAATACGGCGGCTATTTTCGCTGGGGCAATGCGGCGCAGTTGGCGGCGATGCTGGTGCAATGCCGCGACAATCAGGATGTGAGCGGCGGATTGCTGGAACGTCTGGGCGCGCAATGCGCGCAGCGAGCGCCGCTGTTCGATCCGGCAAGCGAGAGCGCCGCGCTGCGCAGGCTGGTGCGTGATCTGCTGGGCGGCAAGCATTGAGTCGGGGCCACGCGCAAGCAGCGCGCCGGTGACCAGTCCGGGGCTCACTGTTCCGGTCACGCTTGTGGAAACACTGAACCAGTCGCCAGGTCGAGAAAGTCGCTCTGGCAAGATGTTGAATCGAAAAGATTCTTCGTTCGATGATCCGCATTCCAGAGACCTCTTCAGCATTTTCTCAACACTCAGGCGCGGGCATTGGCATGCGCCGCGCGCTGCCACAAGGCGGCGCGCCAGGCCAGGGCGATCGCCAGCGTGAATGCGAGTCCCAGAATCGAGTAGATCATGGCAGTCGCGGCAAAGCCGACGCCGCTGATCAGGGGCCCGGTGATCAACAGACCGATGGGCAAGCCCAGCACCGCCAGCATGCGCATGCCCATCACGCGTCCGCGCATGTGCGCATCCGATCCGTGCAGCATCACCGCGGCCAGCGGCATCAGGCAGAAGTTGTGCGCCACGCCGGCCAGCGCCATCAGGCACAAGCCGATCGCAAACGAGGTGACATGCGCCAGTGCCAGCACCACCCCGAACCACGCAAGAGCTGCCAGCAGCATGGTGCGCCCGGCGCGCGGCGGCGGCCGCTTCGCGCTGATCGCAAGCGAGCCGATCAGGCCACCGGCGGCGAAGGCGGCGGCGAGAGTGCCCAACCCGCCCTGGCCCACGCCATAGACATCACGGGCCATGTAGGGCAAGAGCCCGAGAAAGAACGGATAGGCCAGCAGGTTGACCAGGAACGCCAGCGCTGCCGCACCGAGCAGCGCCGGGCGCGCCCAGACGTAAGTGAAGGCCAGCCGCAGATCGTGCAATGGTGCCGCGCGTACTTGCGTGCCGCGCGGTGGTGCTGCCGCCACCTTGAGCGAGAGCAGGAAGCCGATGCCGTAGAGTGCGGTAACTGCCACATAGGCCAAACCCATGCCGAACAGTGCGACCGCGCCGGCACCGGCCAGCGCCCCGGCGATGCGCGCCGAATCAGCGGTGGTGCGCGAAACGGCGAGCGCGCCCAGCAACTGGTTTGCGGGCATGATCTGGGCGATCAGGGCCTGGCGCATCACCAGGTCGGAGGGGCGGATCAGGCCGACTGCGGCGGCGATGGCAAACACATGCCAGGGCAGCAATGCGTCGTTCAATGCGAGAGTCGTGAGCGTCGCGGCCAGCACCGCATAGGTTGCACGCGTCACACACAGGATGGCGCGATGCCCGAAGCGATCGCCGGCCACGCCGAACATCGGTGACAGCAGCGCGCCGGCCCACTGCACCGCGCCGTACAGGACCAGCATTTCAACCGACCCGGTGGCCACCAGCACATACCAGCCGAGGATCAAGGCCTCCATCTCGAAGGCCCACGACACCGCCAGATCGGCCGGCCACTGGAAGCGGAAACTGCGCACCTTGAAGGGCGCGAGCATCGGGGCGGCGAGCGGTGGGCTCACTGTGCGTCAGCCCGGATCATGCGGCTTGCGGCCATCGCTGCAATCAGGAGGTACATGAAGGGAAGGTTGGTCGGTTGAGGGCGTTGCCGCGACAATGCCCTTGCTGGCAGCTGTTGTGGCTGTGGCAAGTGAAGTGGCTACGGTAAGTGAAGTGGCTGCGCGCACAACCCGCAATGCTACAGTGAACCTTGACCGGCAGAGATTTAGGAAAACGCTGAACAAGTCCCTGGAATGCGGATTCTCGAACGAAGAACTTTTTCGATTCAACATCTTGCAAGAGCGACTTTATCGACCTACGGACTTGTTCAGTGTTTCCTTGGGTGCCGCGATACGAAGGAGACAAGATGCAAAACCCCGAAACCGGGCGCGCCGCCGCCCCGCACTGGCCGACCCGGACTTGTTTCAGCCAGGTAATTTACGACAGCTTGGCTGCACTCGGGTCAAGGGTGATGCTGTGAGCGCACCGCAAGGCGTTTTTTTGAGGCGATCAGACAATCGGGAAAATCGACATGCGCGCTTTGGCAGGACGCAAGTGCGCCTGCAACGACGCTTGCGTCGTTCGATCTCGAAGCCGGCATCGCCGAGAAGGGCATCTACACAAGTGCGCGATGTTCCGACGTTTGGCGTTTCGGTTCTGCGTCGCTCGTGCTGCTAAAGTAGCGCCCTCACAAGGAGGAACATCGTTCATGGCTACCAGGAAAGACGCGAAGACCGTCGCCCGCAAGAAGAGCAAGCCCGCCAGACTGCGCTCGCAGGACTGGTTTGACAATCCGGCACATGCAGACGTGACCGCCTTGTATCTCGAACGCACCATGAATTTCGGGTTATCGTTCGCCGAGTTGCAATCGGGCCGGCCGATCATCGGCATCGCCCAGAGCGGCTCCGACATCGCGCCTTGCAACCGGCATCATCTGGTGTTGGCCGAGCGGGTGCGCGAGGGGATCCGCGACGCCGGTGGAGTGGCCTTCGAGTTTCCGATCCATCCGATCCAGGAAACCTGCAAGCGGCCCACCGCCGCGCTCGATCGCAACCTGCAATACCTTTCGCTGGTTGAAATTCTTTATGGGTATCCGCTCGATGGTGTGGTGCTGACCACCGGTTGCGACAAGACCACGCCGGCGCAGATCATGGCCGCCGCCACCGTCGACATTCCGGCCATCGCGCTCAATTCCGGCCCGATGTTGAACGGCTGGCACAAAGGCGAACGCACCGGCTCCGGCACCATAGTGTGGAAGGCGCGCGAAATGCACGCCGCCGGCGAGATCGACTATCGCGGCTTTCTCACGTTGGTGGCGTCATCGGCGCCGTCGACGGGCCACTGCAACACCATGGGCACGGCTTCGACCATGAACGCCCTGGCCGAGGCAATGGGCATGACCCTGCCGGGCGCAGCGGCGATTCCGGCGCCCTATCGCGACCGCCAGGAGATGGCCTACATGACCGGCCGGCGCATTGTCGAGATGGTGCGCGAGGATCTGAAGCCCTCCGATATTCTCACCCGCGAAGCCTTCGAGAACGCCATCATCGTCAACTCGGCGATCGGCGGCTCGACCAATGCGCCGATCCATGTGAATGCGATCGCGCGCCACATCGGTGTCAAGCTGGATAACGACGACTGGGAAAAGATCGGCTACAACGTGCCGCTCCTGGTCAACATGCAGCCGGCCGGCGAGTATCTGGGCGAGGACTATTACCGCGCCGGCGGCCTGCCGGCGGTGGTGGCCGAACTGATCGAACAGGGCCGCATCAAGCCGGCCGTCACCGCCAACGGCAAGACGCTCGTCGACAACTGCAGCGGCAAATTCACCAGCGACCGCAAGGTGATCCTGCCCTACAAGAAGCCGATGCAGAAGAAAGCGGGCTTTCTCAACATGAAGGGCAACCTGTTCGATTCGGCGATCATGAAGACCAGCGTGATCACCGACGAGTTTCGCCAGCGTTACCTGGAAAATCCGGCCGATCCGATGGCCTTCGAAGGCCGCGCCATCGTGTTCGACGGCCCCGAGGATTATCACAAGCGCATCGACGATCCGAAAATGAAAATCGATGCCAGCACCGTGCTGTTCATCCGCGGCGTCGGCCCGGTGGGTTACCCCGGCTCGGCCGAGGTGGTCAACATGCGCCCGCCGTCCTACCTGATCAAAAAGGGCATCACTTCACTGCCCTGCATCGGCGATGGCCGGCAGTCGGGTACGTCGGGGTCACCTTCGATTCTCAACGCCTCGCCGGAAGCAGCCACCGGTGGCGGACTGGCGCTGCTCAAGACCGGCGATCGCGTGCGAATCGACCTGAAAAAGCGCACCGCCAACATTCTGATCGAGGAGGATGTGCTGGAAGCGCGGCGTGCCGAATTCGAGAAAAATGGCGGCTACAAGTATCCGCCCAGCCAGACCCCGTGGCAGGAGATCCAGCGCGGCATCGTCGATGAATTGTCCAGGGGCATGGTGCTGAAACCGGCGGTCAAGTACCAGAAGATCCACGCCACCTTCGGGGTGCCGCGCCATAACCACTGAGTGCCGATCACAGCGTTCAAGGCCGACACTCGAACGCTGATTTCAATCCGGCAGCGGCCCGAACGCCGGCGGCGGAATCCGCCGCATCGAGGCCGCCTCGTAGGCCGAGGCGATGCGCAGGATCACATCCTCTTCTGCCCGGGTCGGCGCGAAACACCAGCGAAACGGCAGGCCCGGCGCGCCTAGCGCTGTAGCAACGGTCGACGGCGCCTCGAGGCAACGCTTGCGGTCGGGGCTCAGTTTGAAGACCGGGTCGTAGGCCGCGGTGACATAGCCGCCGGGAATCAGCACCTCGGTCAGGCCGGCATGCGGCCCGTACAGCGATCAAGGCGTCAGGTGGTACGGCCGGCGCGGATGGCCGCGTGCAATTCTTCGATGGTCGCTTCCTCGATGCGCAAGGGCGTAGTGCCGCCAGCACTGGATTCGGGCATGAGATTCGATCCTCGAAGTCGTGGGTTGTTCGGTTCGCAGATCGTACCGCCTGTTCGGTGCAAGCCTGGCGGCTTCAGGCCGCTGCGTCGCCGCGCCGCCAGACGATGCGCTGGCTGCGCGGACTGCCGGCCCCGAAGTCGGGCCCGGAAAGCGCAAGCATATCGCCCGCAAGTTCGATTGTGCGGGTCGAGGTGATGCCGATCAGGGCCGGATTGGTGGCGACTTCGATCGTGTGAAACACGCTGTCGTCGCGCACGGCGAAGCGCCCGGCGTAGGCAAAGCTGTCGGCATAGGCCGTGGCTGCGTCCGCCGCCGACGCCGGTGCTTGTGGCGGACGCGCCTTGCGCATCAGCGTCGCGCTGACATGAGCGTCCGGTGTATACATGAGGAAACCGACGGCGTCCTGGCCAAGCGGGTACTCCGATGGGCGGCCATCGGCATACACCAGCGACCAGCCGACCAGACGCCATGCGCCCAGCAGATCAACGACCCCTATGCCCATTGCAGATTCTCCTTGCGGTTGGTTCAGATGATGCGTTTGCGGATTTCGGTGACGAGCATCTCGGCTACGATCACCACGCCGAAAATGGTGGCGAGTATCAAGGCCACGCGGTCCCACTGAAACAGGTTGATCGCGGTATCCAGCGCCATGCCGATGCCGCCGGCGCCAACCAGGCCCAGCACCGCGGACTCACGCACGTTGATGTCCCAGCGAAACAGGGCGATGCTCCAGAACGAGGGCTTGACCTGCGGCCAGTAGGCATACTGGATCAGCGCCAGCTTCGGGGCGCCGACGGCGCTCAGGGCCTCGATCGAACCGCGGTGCGCGTCTTCGACCGCCTCGGAGAACAATTTCCCGATGAAGCCGATCGAATGAAACGCGATGGCCAGGGTGCCCGCCAGCGCGCCCGGGCCGAACACGGCGACGAAAAACAGCGCCCACAGGAGCGTGTTGATCGAGCGAGTGGAAACCAGGATGAAGCGCGCGATGGTATTGATGAGGCGGTTCGGGGTGGCGTTGCGCGCGGCCAGAAAGCCGACCGGCACCGCCATCAGCACCCCCAAGAGGGTCGATACAGCGGCGATATTGAGGGTTTCGATCAGTGCGGCATGGATGCCCCGGGGATAAAAGCCCCAGGGGATCGGCCACATGCGCCGGCCCATGTCGGCGATCTGCTCCGGCGCATCCCAGATGAATTCGACAATGATCTCGACGGAGTGCGCGGCCCAGCCGACGGCCGCGACGATGGCGATATAAACCGAGAAGCGCGCCAGCTTTTCGGCCAGCGTGAAGCGCTGCCAGGTGTCGCCCGTACCCGGCCTGGCTGCGGCCGACAGGGGCGTTGCGCCAGAGGTCATTGGCGGAACACTTTCTTGAGCCAGATCTGCAGCACTTCGCCTACCATGATGAGCGCGATGATGGAAAGCACGATGGCGAACACGTAGTCGTAGTCGAAGCGCTGAAAGGCGGCGAACAGGGTGCCGCCGATACCGCCTGCGCCAACGATGCCGACCATGGTGGAGTTACGCAGGTTGGCGTCGGTCTCGTAGGCCGCGAAGCCGATGAAGCGGAACATCACCTGCGGCATCACGCCGAAGATCACCACGTTCATGAACGAAGCGCCGGTGGCGCGTACGGCCTCGATCTGCTTCATCGAGATTTCCTCGATGGCTTCGGTGAAGAGCTTGCCGACAAAGCCGACCGATGCCACCGTCAGCGCGATGATGCCGGCCAGGGCGCCGAAGCCGACCGCTTTCACGCAGATGATGGCGACGATCACCGGGTGGAACGAGCGGCAGCCGATGATGACGATGCGCACCGGCCAGGTGATGACCCGCGGCAGCAGGTTGCGTGCCGCCAGCAGTCCCAGGGGCAGCGAGATCAATGTTCCCAGGAACGAGGCGAGGAAGGCCATTTGCAGGGATTCGGTCAGGCCCTTGACCAGCAGGTCCCAGCGCTCGAAGTTGGGCGGGAACATGCGCGCGATGAACTTGGCGCCATTGTCCAGGCCAATGATGAAGCGCGCCAGGTTGAAATCCAGCGAACTCATGGCCCACAGCAGGTAAAGCGCCAGCGCGAGCCAACCCAGGCGCGCCAGCGGTGTGGTGTGGAAGGGGCGAGCGGTCGATGCGCTCACGGAAAGCTGCGGCCTGGCATCAGTGCAGCCAGCTTTCGCCGCCATAGATCTGCTTGAGGATATCGTCGTCAAGGCCCGACGGCGGCCCGTCGTAGACCACCGTGCCGCCGGCCATGCCGATGATGCGGTTGGCAAAGCGTTTGGCCAGTTCCACGTCGTGCATGTTGATGATCACCGGGATGTTCTTCGATGTCGCCACGCGGGTCAAAAGCTCCATGATCTCCACCGAGGTTTTGGGGTCGAGCGAGGAGGTCGGCTCGTCGGCCAGCAACAGCGCCGGATGCTGCATCACCGCGCGCGATATGCCGACACGCTGGCGTTGTCCGCCGGAGAGCGAATCGGCACGCGCATTGGCGAAGCCGGTCAGGCCCACCACTTCGAGCATTTCCCAGGCGCCGCGGATGTCCTCGGGTTCGAACTTGCGCAACAGCGCCTTCCAGGCCGGTGTCTTGCCCAGGCATCCGGTCAGGAGGTTTTCCATCACGCTCAGGCGTTCGACCAGGTTGTATTCCTGGAACACCATGCCGATGCGGCTTCTGGCCTGGCGCAATTCGCTCCCGGAGAGCTTGACCATGTCGCGCCCCTCGAACAGGATGGCGCCGGAGGTCGGCTCCACCAGCCGGTTGATGCAGCGGATCAGGGTTGACTTGCCGGTGCCCGAGGGGCCGATGATGGCGGTGATGTCGGCACCTTCGATGTCGAGCGAGATATCACGCAACACCGGCTTGCCGGGCACGTATTGCTGAACCAGGTGTTTTATCGAAAGCATCCTGTAGTCACTTTGGTGAAGCGGTCAGGGCTTCTGGAGTCAGGCCCACATACCTGGCGATCTGGCGCAGAAGTATCTGGGAAATAGCGCGGTCCGGATCGAACGGGACTTTGGTTGCGCGCCCATCCGGGTGGCGAAACGGCTTGTGCGAACCCTTCTGGCGTGCCCCAGTTGCTGTGCTCGACTGGATGATTTTACCTCCCGAGACTACTTCGCAGCCTTGGCTTTTTCGGCACGCTGCTTCTCCTTGTCAAAAGACTGGCGGTTGAAACTCTCGCCAGAACTCGCCGCCACTCGGCGCACGATCTCCCAGTGTTCCTTGTAGTTCACCGGCACCCAGCGGTCGGCGCCCTGGAAGCCCTTGACCATTTCAGGTGAATACTTGAATTGCGCGGTGCAATCGCGAATCTTCTGCTGCAATGCCGGCGCCAGGTCATGCGCCATCGACAGCCCGCCGGGCGGGAAATACGGCGATTTCCAGATGATGCGAAAGTCAGCCATTTTCACCACGCCGCGCTCGGCCAGGCGCACCAGGATGTCATGCGCGATCGGCGCGGCATCGTAGTCGCCGGAGGCCACGCCGAGAATCGAGTTGTCGTGCTTGCCCGAATACAGCACCTTGTAATCCCTGTCGGGCGTGAGGCCGTCGGCCGGGAACAGCGCGCGCGGCGCCATGTTGCCGGAGTTCGATGAGGGTGTGGTGTGTGCGACCTTCCTGCCCTTCAGGTCGGCCAGTGTTTTATACGGGCTGTTGCTCTTGACGATCATCCACAGCTGGTAACCCTGGATGCCGTTGGCATCGCCGCGCACGGCGAACGGAATGCCGCCGGCGATATTGACCGCGAAAGCGGTATCGCCGGTCGACATGGTGCCGATGTGCATGCGCCCGGAGCGCAGCGCCTCGATCGCGGCCGCGGCCGAGAATACGTCGTAGTAGCGCAGCTTCTTCGCGGTGCATTTGCCCAGGTAGTCGGCAAACGGCTGCATCAGCTTCTGAAACTCCGCCGGGTCGTCCAGTGGCGAGTTGGAGAAATACAGCGTATCGGGATCTTTCCAGCGCTTCGCATCCCTGGGCACATCGGCCACCAGATCGGCGTTGTCGTCGCAATACTGCGTATCAAGGTCGCCACGGTTCTTGCAGGAATCTTGCGCGACGCAAACGCCAGCAGCTGCAAAAAGAAGCAGCCCGGCCAAGCAAGCAGAAACTCCAAATCGCATACACCCATCCCCCAAACTGGAACCAACCCGCGGCGCCGGCTGGCGGCGCCTCGCCGCGGTGAGCGTCGCCGCAGGCGAGCGCTCCAAGGCGGTGAAACAGACCGTCAACAAAGCTGTCGGTCTATTTCTTCTTGGCCGCAGCCGCCTCCGCCTCGCGCTTGCTTTCCTTCTCGTACCCCGTGCGATTGAAAGACTCCCCACCCGACTCGGCCACCTGCCGCACCACCGCCCAGTCCTTCTGAAAGGTGATGGGGAAGAAGCGATCGGCGCCGTCGAAGGCCTTCTGCATCTCGGTGTTGAAGCGGTAGTCGTAGAAGCACTTGAGCAACTGGTCGCGGAATTTCGGCTCCAGGTCATGCGCATAGGCGAACGACGAGGTGGGAAACTTCTCGCTCCTCCAGATGATGCGGAAATCGTCTTCCTTGATCTGGCCGCGCGTGGCCATGCGGTGAAACACGTCGGAGGCCACCGGCGCGCCGTCGTAATCGCCGGAGCGCACCCCGAGGATCGACTGGTCATGCTTGCCCGAAAAGAGGATCTTGTAATCCTTCTCAGGTGTCAGGCCGTTTTTCGGGAACAGCGCCATCGGCGCCATGTGGCCGGAGTTCGACGAGGGCGAGGTGTGCGCGACCTTCTTGCCCTTGAGGTCCGCCAGGGTCTTGAACGGGCTGTCCTTCTTGACCACCACGATCAGGTTGTAACCCTGGAATTCCTTTTCCGTGCCCTTGACCGCGAACGGCACGGCGCCGGCGATATTCACCGCGAACGCGGTCGGTCCGGTCGAGAACCCGCCCACATGCAGGCGCCCGGAGCGCATCGCCTCGATTTCGGCGGCGTTCGATTGCACCTGGTAGAACACCACTTTCTTCGAGGTGCACTGCGCCAGATGGGTGGTGAAGGGCTTGAAGATGTTTTCATATACCGCCGGGTCTTCCACCGGGGTGTAGGTGAAGACGATGGTCGACGGGTTCTTGAGCCTGCCGGGTTCGGTCGGCGTATCGGCCACCAGGTCCTTGTTGGCGTCGCAATATTGTTGATCGAGGTCGCCGCGGTTGGGGCAGGTCTGGGCCTGGGCGCCCAGGGCCCAGGTGATGAGCACGGTGGCGGCAATGCAGGGATATCGCATGTTGTCTCCTTCGGTCGAAGTGGGGTTGTCACATGCCTGCGGGTGTAGTGCCAGGCTTTCGCGATCAGGCTGGCCGATGTTAGCTTAGTCGGGATGCGCTGTCATGCGCGCACGCATGCCGCTACTTCAGGCGCGCCCACTCCTCGCCCCGCAGGTGCGCCAGCAGTTCCCGGCGGCTCGGTCTTCGGTGCTTGCGCCTGTGCCGGCAGCACGAGCGCCAGCAGCAGGCAAAAGAGCATGCGGCGCAAGTGACAAGCCTTGTTCTTCATGCGGTTTCTCGTTGCAGACACGCGGTCTCAAAGTGTCTTGCTACGTGCCGGCGCCGGCGTCGCGCGCCATCTTCTGCTTGAGCATGCTGGCCGCCTGCGTGTAGCCGCCCCCGAGGCCATCGACAAAGTGAATATGCTGGTCCTTGCGGTCGCGCACATAGCAGGACATCACGCTGGCGGTGCAAATCTGCAGGCCGAAGCGAATGTCGCCCGCGTCTTCCAGGGTGCGCAGGGCGCGGCTGAGCGCTTCGCGCTGGGTCGCCGTGCCGGAGATCACGGTGTTGATGCGGCCGTCGATCATGAGAGTGTCGGACAACTGCACCACCCGTTGCAGGTAGTGGGCGCCATCCTTGCTCAGGGCGAAATAAAGCGGCCCGATCAGGGTGTAAAACCACTGCCCGAGCAGATAGCCCGGCTGCAAGCGGCCCAGTTTGGCGCGCATTTCGGTGGCGATCTTGAAGAGAGTGGGCTTGAGCTTGAGGCGGGTTTGCGACACCGGGTTGCGTGCCGCGAGTGATCCGTAAATCTCTTCAATCTGCTTGAGCACCACAGCCAGGATCGCGGATTGCCGCTCGGCGCGCCGCACGATCACCAACAGGCACACGATCTCGCGCGTGCTGGTCTGTGGGCGGATCGCATCCCAGCGGCATTCCATGCCTTCCAGGTCAAGCGCGGCATCGGCCGGAGTAGGCGCTACCGCGAAGTCGTCGCCCTTGACGATACGTTCGGCCAGTTGCAGGCCATCGCCCAGCGCCAGCGGAATCACCAGGCCCTGACCATTCACATCGGTCTTGGCGATCAGTAACTGCGCGCCTTGTGCGTAAAGTTCGGCCACCGGCACGCGGCCCACGCGCAGATCAAGATCGAAATTGGCGCGCGTGTTTTCGCGATGCTTGAGCAGGGCCGCTTCGATCGCCGCAGCCAACGCCGGCGGCGCAAGCAGGGTGGCGCCATCGCCGCCGAAAAAGAACGGCAGCGCCAGGCCGGCACGATGGGCGATGTTGAGCGCGGCGATGATGCTGCCGGTGGCTACAAGATTGACCGCCTGATGCTTGCCATCGCTCAAGGCGCGGGTCGATCCGCGTACATCGGTCAGCAGCACCTGCCAGTCCGGCGGTACCGCGGCGAATTGCGTCTGGTCGGCCAGGAGCGCGCTCAAGGCACCGCTCTTGACCGGCAAATCGGAATAAAAGCGGCTGCTCGGCATGGCGGCGGGTCAGGGCGCCGAGCGCGCGGCCAGGGAGGTCATGTCGGTGACCCAGCGCTGCGAACGTTTCTGCGCGGTTTCGCGTTGCGCAGGGGTAGTCATGTTGACGATCTCGGCGGTGAGCTTGTACGACGCTACCTGGTACTGCGCCGCGAACGCCTGGTAGGCCGGTGTGCGGATCGACTCCCAGTCGGTGAGAAGGCGCAGCAGGCGCCGCCGCGTCTGGCTTTTGTCGGCGCCCTTGTCAACCGCAGCGGTCAAAATCGCCATGAACTCGGCCGAGCGGCGCTGGCGGTTCTCCAGCGCCAGTGCATGGTTGGCCGGCAGCGCATCGACCATCACGCGGATGCGATCGAGCTGTTGATCCTCCAGGCCGCCGAACCAGCGCTCGGTTTCCTTCACTATGGTTTCCAAACGACGCGTGCGCTGCTTTTCCGGTGACGCGCGCACCACTTCCTTGACGTAGTCAGCGGTCTTGCTTTCCACCTTTTTCTTCATCGCCGCCAGGTTTTCTGCGGTGAGCAGCGGGGCCAGGTCGGCTACCTCGCTGGCCACCCGCTCGGCCATGGGAAT
>Ga0163147_10002896_pt1 | contig 23656 bp, 18 predicted proteins | sample OliLakLV19MP6G1_FD_148597 | JGI IMG/M metagenome (GOLD analysis project Ga0163147, IMG submission 148597) | Freshwater microbial mat bacterial communities from Lake Vanda, McMurdo Dry Valleys, Antarctica- Oligotrophic Lake LV.19.MP6.G1 | ecosystem: Environmental > Aquatic > Freshwater > Lake >...
GTCTTTTGCCTTCGCGTGGGAGCACGACCAGCCTCGGGTGGGAATCGTTTGGCGTATTGGGCGGCGATTACACCTTCCAGAAATTCACCGCGAACTGGGATGCGTATTACACGCTGCGCGAAGACCTGCTCGACCGCCGCACGATCCTGGCGCTGCATGTGGATACAGGTTACATCGCCGGCGATTCGCCATTTTTTGAGCGGTTTTATGGCGGCGGGATCGGTTCGATTCGAGGGTTCGCCTTCCGCGGGGTAAGTCCGCGCTCAGGGCCGGACGACGATCGCGTGGGCGGCGAGTTTGTGCTCACGTCGTCGGCGGAGTTAGGCTTCCCACTGGTCGGCGAGCAGCTCCGCGGGGTGGTCTTTACCGACATGGGCACGGTGGAGGAATCGTTCGAAATCGGCGATTGGCGCGCGAGCGTGGGCGCGGGCATCCGGCTTACGCTGCCGATCCTGGGCCAAACGCCCATTGCAATCGATGTGGCCGTTCCCTTGAGTAAAAACAGCGAAGACGATACACAGATCATCAGTTTCTCACTCGGATTCGATCGGTAACCTTACGACGGTGCAACCTTGCCCGCTCGTTAGAATGATTGATGAGGCCGCACGACCCAATGGGTCGTCGGCAAGCGTGTCTGGATTAACATAATTAACATACACAAGTCATTGAAAGGACTGTTAAAAACATGAAGCTCTCACAACTTTTCGTCGGCGGATTGCTCGCAGTGGGCGCATTGGCCCTGCCGGCTATGGCTCAAACTGCGCCGCGCATCGCCATCGCCAACACAGCGCGGATTCTCAACGACCTTCAGGAAACCAAAGACCTGAATCAAAAGATCAGCAATGATCTGAAAACCCTCGATGCCGAGCGGCAAACCCGCCAGCAGAAAGTAACCGATCTGCAAGCCAAGCGCGACCAGCTTCGCTCCGATGCCCCACAGTACAACGATGTGAACAAAGATTGGCTGTCGGCCCGCATCGAATTCGAAATCTGGGCGCAGCTTCAGCAGGCCAACCTGCAGCGTGAACAAAAGATGCAGATGAAATCGCTGTTCGGCAAGATCACCCAGTCGGTGGCGGAAGTTGCCACCCGGAAGTCGATCGATCTGGTCATCGCCGAGCAGAAGGTGGATATCCCTGATAATATGGAACAGCTTCAGGTCGACCAACTCAAGGCGATCATCGGGCAGCGCAACGTGTTGTTTGCCAACAGCGCCACGGTCGACCTTACCAACGACGTCATCACCGCCATGGATGCGGCTTACAAATCCGGGAAGTGAGCCGGTGATTTGCGTTGCTACTTAATCGAGTGCCATTAACAAACGGCGGGTAACGATTGACGATTGGGAGGAATTCCTCGGCTTAATCGTCAATCGTTAATCGTTAATCGTTAATCGTTAATCGTTAAATGGCATAGCCGTCATCAGCCCCAAGTCGGTCCGAATTACATTTCTTCCCCGACATCCAACCGATACTTCCTCATCTTTTTGTAAAGCGTCGTTCGGTTGATATCCAGCTCGGCGGCGGTGGATTGGCGGTTGTATTTGTTTCGTTTCAGGGCCGCTTCGATGATCCGCCGTTCGGGCATTTCCAGCGCGCGCTCGAGCGGCATGGGATTGTTAAACAGGTCATCCAGCGCCGCCCGCGGCTCGGCGAAGGGGTCGATTGCGGCGATACCGTGCAGGGTTTCGGGTAAGTCTTCGACGTCAATCTGCGGCCGGCGCGACAGCACCACCGCCCGTTCCACCGCGTTCTCCAATTCGCGCACGTTGCCCGGCCAGGCGTATTGCCGCAACGCCGTCATGGCGGCTTCGCTGAAGCCGATGATCTCCCGGCCCACTTCTTTGCAATAATGCCTCAGGAAGTGCATAGCCAACAGCGGGGTATCACCCGGCCGCTCGCGCAACGGCGGCATGCGAATGTTGATCACGTTGATGCGGTAATACAGGTCCTGCCTGAACGTGCTCTCGGCGACCATCTGCTGCAAATCAACGTTCGTCGCGAGGATCACGCGCACGTCGACCGTGGTGGTTTGCGTCGAACCCACCGGCTCGAACTTCCGCTCCTGCAGCACGCGCAGCAGTTTTACCTGCATGGCGGGGCTGGCGGAGTTGATTTCATCCAGAAAAATCGTCCCGCCGTCGGCCGAAAGGAACCGGCCGGGCTTATCGGAAATCGCCCCGGTGAACGCGCCTTTCACATGACCAAACAATTCGCTTTCCAGCAATGTTTCCGGCAACGCCCCACAGGAAATCTCAATAAACGGCCGATCGCGCCGAGGCGACCGGTGGTGGACGCCGCGGGCCAGCAGGCTCTTGCCGGTGCCGCTTTCGCCGGTCATGAGCACTGTCGTGCGGCTGTCGGCGACGGCGTTCACCACGTCAAAAATCTTCTGCATCTTCCCGTCGCGGCCGACGATGTTTTCCAGACCAAACCGCGCATCAAGCTGTTGCCGCAGCGCATAATTTTCAAACAGCAGCGCGTGTTGCCGCACCGCCTTCTGCACCACCACGCGAATTTCGTCATCCACGATCGGCTTGGTGAGATACTCAAACGCCCCCGCCTTGATCGCATCCACCGCCTGCTCGATCGATCCATAGCCGGTGATGAGAATGACGACAACTTGCGGGTACGACCGCCGGATGTCGCGCAGAAACGCGCCGGGCTTGACGCCCGACATGTTCAGATCGGCCAGCAACAGATCCACCCGGCCGGATTCCATCATCGCCGCCGCTTCGGCCGGCGAATCGGTGGTGCTGACGACATATCCTTCGCGGCGCATGAACTGCGACAACGAATCCTGCATGATCCGGTCTTCGTCGAGAATCAGGATGCGGGGGTTATGGGACGGGTCGGGCATTTTTGGGGGTTGTTGGTTGTGGGTTGTGGGTTGTGGGTTGTGGGTTGGTGGTTGTAGATTCGGAAGTGGCGGGCAGGTTCGCAGGTGTGGGCGACGACCAACAAACAACCTACAACCAACAACCCACAACCAACAACCCACAACCACCATCGGCCATTCTCCCCGTTGCCCTGAATCAACACGCGTTGCCGGATCGCCGCATTTTGGCTTTTCCCGTGCAATGGATATCATTTCCGCGATATTGGAATCGTCCGATATTCTCCGCGGCTCGTGGGCCGGCGTAATGTGTGGAAGGGATTTGCTTATGAAGATCGGTGTGCCCAAAGAAATTAAGTCCGATGAGTATCGCGTCGCCATGACCCCCGCCGGGGCCGAGGCGATGGCCAAGGCCGGGCATCAGGTGTTCATTGAAGCGCAGGCGGGCGTGGGGTCGGGCTTCGGCGACGAGCTATACACCGCCGTCGGCGCGAAAATGGTTCCCACCGCCGCCGAAGTGTTCAAGACCGCCGACATGATCGTGAAAGTAAAGGAACCGCAGCCGAGTGAGATCAGCCAGTTCAAGCCCGGGCAGATCATCTTCACCTATTTCCACTTCGCCGCCAGCCGCGAGCTGACGCAGGCGTGCATGGAAAGCCAGATCGTCGCCATCGCCTACGAAACCATCACCGATAAAAAAGGCACCCTGCCGCTGCTCACCCCGATGAGCGAAATCGCCGGAAAAATGAGCGTGCAGGAAGGCGCAAAATATCTCGAAAAACCCATGAGCGGCCGAGGGATTCTGCTGGGCGGCGTGCCCGGCGTGATGCCGGCGCACGTGCTGGTGCTGGGCGGCGGCGTGGTGGGTACGAACGCGGCCAAAGTCGCCGCGGGTCTGGGCGCTAACGTCGTGCTGATGGATGTCAGCCTCGACCGCATGCGTTACCTCGATGATGTCATGCCCGCCAACGTCAGCACGGTCTATTCCAACAGCTACAACATCCGCGAACATTTGGTGCTGGCCGATCTGGTCATCGGCGCCGTGCTCATCCCCGGCGCCAAAGCGCCCAGCCTCGTAAGCAAGGCCGACTTAAACCTGATGAAACACGGTGCCGTCATCGTCGACGTCGCCATCGATCAAGGCGGCTGCGTCGAAACCGCCCGCGCCACCACGCACAAAGACCCGACGTATATCATCGATCACATCGTCCATTACTGCGTCGCCAACATGCCCGGTGCCGTCGGCCGAACCAGCACGCTGGCGCTGACGAATGCAACGCTGCCGTATGCGGTGAAGATCGCCAGTAAGGGTTACAAGCAGGCGGCTCAGGACGATGCCGGGTTGGTTGAAGGCATCAACCTCGTTAACGGCCAGGTGACGTACAAGGCCGTGGCGGATTGCTTCGGGTTGAAGCTGGCGGAGTTGAAGCTGTGACAATCAAGAGCGTGACGAAGTTTAAGCCCACTCGGCTGCCCTTGGTGGGGCAGACATTCCTGTCTGTCACGGCATTCGATGCCGTTCGTACTTTGCTATCACTTGGAAAGCGATGGCAGACAGGAATGTCTGCCCCACCGAATCTCAATTCGTCATTCGGGCTTCGTCATTGATTCGGATTTCTGGTTTCGTCATTCCGCCTTCTCATCATGGACGACCGCCTGCAAAAACTTCAGATGATGCTCGAAAAAACCCCCGCCGACCCGTTCCTGCTTTATGCCGCCGGCATGGAGTACAAGAAGGCGGGCGATTACTTGCGGGCGGTTGAGTATTTCCGGCGCACCATCGTCGCCGACGCCAAGTATTGCTACGCCTATTATCAAACCGGCCAAACGCACGAACTTGCCGAGAATTCCGCCGCGGCAAAGCAAGCCTATCAAGACGGCATCGCCGCCGCCCAAATGGCCGGGGATGATCACGCGCGAAGCGAAATCCAGACGGCGCTGGATATGATGGATTGATGCCCGGGCCGCCAAGGCCGAGCCGACGCGCGGATCGTGGAGGGCGAGCCTCCCGGCGAGCCGTCGCGCGAACGACGATCGCAAAAGTGATTTGCGCATCTGGGCCGACGGCTCGGCGGGAGGCTCGCCCTCCACGACAACCTCCACTGCCTCGGGCGTTCCCCGATTTACATTCCGCCGTCCACCATCCACAATCCCCGATCGCAAAATGGTCGATTCGTTATTGAATTTCCTGCACAAGCCCAAGTGGAAGCGCCATTACCGCTGGCGCCGCGCGGTATGGAACACCCTTAACCGCGTCGGGCTTACGGGGTTGCATTCGCTGCCGCTCAACAAGAGGTGGATCGAGATTCACCGCCGGGAAATGCCCTTCAAATTGCTTGAGCCGGGGCTGGTGGGTTTTCGCATCGTGCAGATTTCCGATCTGCATTACAGCCCGGTCGTGTGGAAGCGCTACATGGAGCAAATGCTCGGCTGGGTACACGATCTTGAACCCGACTTAGTCGTTGTCACCGGCGATTTGATTACCGGCGGGTATCGCTACGCCCCGCGTATCGCCGAGTTGCTGGCCAAGCTCAAGCCGCCGCACGGGGTCGTGTGTACGTTCGGCAATCATGACTATTCGATGTACGGCAGGAAGCAGCTCATCGAAGGAATGCGCCGGGCAGACTATTTAGAAAAATGCCTGATGGAAAAAGGCCTGATCGTGCTGAGAAACCAAGTGTTGGAAATCGCGCCACTTCGGCGCACGGGCAAGCCGACCGGTGAGGGAACCGAACCGTCGGATAAATTGCCTCCGTCGGATCGAACGGTCAACCCCCTTGTCATCGTCGGATTAGACGATGAATGGTCCGGCGCAATCGATGCGCAAAAAGCGTTCACACAAGTAAACAACAACTGCCCGATCCTCTGCCTCAACCACAACCCCGCCAACTGCATGGAGTTGATGCAATACCCCTGGCAATGGATGCTCGCCGGCCACACGCACGGCCGGCAAACCGGCGACCACCGTGTGGCCAAACGCTTCAGCGGCCGGCGCGAGTACACGCACGGCTACTACGCCGTCAACGGACGCCACCTGTATGTCAACCGCGGCCTGTCGTACGGCCAGCGACTTAAACACTGGTGCCGGCCGGAAGTGACCGTGTTTCGGCTGACGCAGGAGATGTAGCGTCGCTTTACTGCATCGCTGTGTAGCATCGCCTCGTAGTGTCGCCTGTCCCGGGCGATCTGATTCCGATCCAACTGATCCTGCCGACTCGATCCTCGCTGCGGCGCGCAACGCCTGAAAACCGAAAAAAATAATTTCGATCCCCCGCCGTTGCGTAGAAATGCCGATTTCGCGCCGCGCGTTGCGCCAACACGCGCGCGCTGGCGCAGCGCGCGGGGATAGTGTAGAGGTGAGACCGAGTAGCTGAGAGCGGAGAATCGAGATGGACGCGGTGAGCATGAAATTGACACACTCCCCCTCCGTGTATTCAGGGGGGGCTGGGGGGAGGGTGTTCGGCGAAATGCGCACAGCACGCGCCGCCCCTCCCCCTGCCCCCTCCGGGCGTACCAGGAGGGGGAAAGTCTGGCATCCTGTTTCACCTTCGATTGTTGGTGTTTCCAATGGAAAACGCAGACGCACGAATGTCGCGAATTGTCCCGAACCACCGGCTCGAGAAAGAGGGTCGCCACGGCGGAAAAGGGTACCGCGCAGGAACGGTTAGGAACCGGTTAGGAACCGGTTAGGAACCGGTTTTTGGTGACACGGAAATATTGACGAACAACCGAAGTCTCGGCGGGCAGGATACTTATGAATTCGACACCGACCCGCGACAGCCGATTTGAAATTTTTTGCGCGCCCGTGAAGCAAGTTCGAGCGGTGATCGGCGCATCCGCCGATCGTTTTACGGCCGCATCAATCGGGGTGCCATCGGGGTCGCGCCGGCTTCTGTGTGGCTTGCTTCACCGGCGCGCCGGCGGTACGATTTACGATTCGCACCATGCCGGGGCAGGCGGTCTGCGCTGGTGGTCGCGTGCGAGGTCTGGCGCGTCGCTGTTGCGTGGATGGCGACGATATCAGCTTTTTCAATCGGGCCACGCAAACGTAAAGGTTAGATCGCATTTTTTGCGGTCGCATTTTTGTATGGTTGATCACAATCTCATTCTGTCTCTGGGCGATCTCGATTCTGAAGTCGACACGATGGTTCTCGACGCGCTGGGGGACAAAGCCGGCGACCTCGATAAACTTGTCGGCAGCGACGAAACGCAAGACTTCTCGCAAGGCGCGATCATCAAGGGAAAAGTGTCCGGCCACGCCGGCGATGATTTTATCGTCGAGCTGGGACTTAAGAGCGAAGGCATCCTGGAAAAAAATGAGTTCGACGAACCCGAGAACGTCAAAATCGGCGACGTCGTGCAGGTGCTTCTGGAAGACGTCGAAGGCGACACCGGTCTGGTGAAAATCAGCAAGCGCAAGGCTGATCGCATCATCAACTGGGAAGCCATCATGAAGAGCAAAAAGGAAGGCGACTCGGTCAGCGGCAAGGTCACCAAGAAAATCAAGGGCGGGCTGCTCGTGGATATCGGCGTGCCGGTGTTCCTCCCCGCTTCGCAGGTGGACATCCGCCGGCCCGGCGAAATCAGCGACTGGATCGGCCGCCATGTTGATGCCGTCATTCTCAAGATTGACGAAGAACGCCGCAACATTGTTATCTCGCGCCGCAAGATGATCGAACAGCAGCGCGAAGAAATGAAGCGCAAGACGTTCGACACGCTGGTGATTGGTTCGCTGATCAAGGGCGTAGTGAAGAACATCGCCGACTTCGGCGCGTTCATCGACCTCGGCGGGGTGGACGGGCTGCTGCACATTACCGATATGAGCTGGGGCCGCATCAATCACCCCAGCGACATTCTCAAGATCGATCAGGAGCTGGAAGTAAAGGTTCTTTCGATCGACAAGGACAAAGAAAAGATCGCCCTCGGTTTGAAGCAGAAGGACGCTTCGCCGTGGGAAAACATCGAGACCAAATACCCCATGGGGTCCGTGCATGATGCCGAAGTGGTCAACATCATGTCGTACGGCGCGTTCTGCAAGCTCGAATCCGGCGTGGAAGGCCTGGTGCATATTTCCGAGATGAGCTGGACGAAGCGCATCAACCACCCGAGTGAAGTGGTGGCGGCCAACCAGAAGGTGAAGGTTAAGGTTCTTGAGATCAACAAAGACAAGCAGGAAATCAGCCTGGGCATGAAGCAGGTGGAGGAAAACCCGTGGGAACGGGTTGCCGAAAAGTATCCCCCCGGCTCGGTCGTGGAAGGCGTTGTTCGCAATATTGCCAACTACGGCGCGTTCGTCGAAATCGAAGAAGGCATCGACGGCCTGCTGCACGTTTCGGATCTGTCGTGGACCAAGAAGATCGGTCACCCCAGCGAACTGCTCAAGAAGAGCGAGAAGATTCAGGCAGTCGTTCTCAGCGTGGATCAGGAAAAGCAGCGCATCGCACTGGGCCTGAAGCAGATGCAGGAAGACCCGTGGGTGACCGTCATCCCGAGCAACTACCGCCCGGGCATGGTGGTCAGCGGCCACGTGACGAAGATCGCCAACTTCGGCGTGTTTGTGGAACTGGAACCGGGTCTCGAAGGCCTGCTCCACATCTCGGAGATTTCCGATCACAAAATTGATAAGCCCGAAGAAGCGCTTAAGGTCGGCCAGGAAGTGGAAGTCAAGATTCTGCGCGTCGACAGCGAGGAACGGAAAATTGGTCTATCTCTGAAGCGCGCCCAATGGGCACAGGAACAGGAAAAGAAAGAAGAAGAACGTTCGAGCCGACCGGACCGCAAGGCCCTTAAAGGCGGCTTGGAAGGCGGCGAGAATACGTCGGGGCTGGGCGATCTTAAGATTGAGGAGTGAAGGAGATCGCGCGAACCTTTGATTCGCGGTGAGCGTAATTAATATTGTCAATTAGAGCAGGCACCGACGGACAACCGTCGGTGCCTTTGCCTTGATGCCGCGCTCTTGATGTTGCCCAGTAGCGACTTGCGATTCAGTTGTCGGCACGGCGAAAAGAACGCTTGTGCCTTCGCGTCAATGCACGAACGTTCGTGATTCTCGGAACCGCCGGAATAAACACACCTCACAGTTCCGGCTGAAGTTCCTAAGTGAGGTCGCCTTCAACCCGATACTTTCAAAGCAGGCGAGCAACGTGCGCCGGCGCGAAGGGTTTCCCTCGCATGCATGGGATACGAACGTGTTTATCGGTCGGCGGCGTCATGAGCGCATGATGGTCGTCGCACCCCAGGATCGAGCAACGTATGGCTTCCACCGCCGTCCAATCGGGCCTGCAGCTTTACCTGCGGCAGATCAATGAGTCGCCGCTTCTCACCGCCGACGAGGAAAAATCGCTGGCCCGGCGGATCATCCAGAACAACGACTTCGCCGCCCGTGAGCACATGGTGAAGTCGAACTTGCGCCTGGTGGTGAACATCGCCAAGCACTACGTCAACCGCGGGCTGACGCTGCTGGACTTAATCGAAGAAGGCAACATCGGCTTGATGAAAGCCGTCGAAGGATTCGACCCTGACAACGGCAGCCGCTTCAGCACCTACGCAAGCTGGTGGATCAAGCAGGCGATCAAGCGCGCGCTCATCAACGCGCAGCAGCCGATCCATATCCCGGCGTACATGGTCGAACTCATGACCGCGTACAAGCGCGCCACCCGTCATCTGGAAGACGTGCTCCGGCGCCAGCCGTCGTTGGATGAACTATCGGATTATCTGAAATTGAGCAAGAAAAAGATCGGGATCATCAAGCAGGCGGTGAAGGCGTTCAACGCGCCTTCGCAGTTCAGCAGCCCCGACGGCGAGATTACCATCAACGATGTCGTACCGGATATTCACAACCCCACGCCTGAAGCCGAAGTGCAGCACGAGCACGAGTTGATGCACCTCGAAACCCTCCTCGACCGCGTGGATCAGCGCGAGGCGACGATCCTCAAGCTCCGCTACGGCCTCGATGGCAACGACCCGATGACGCTCAAAGAAATCGGCAAGCAAATCGGCCTCACCCGCGAGCGCGTCCGGCAGATCGAACACGAAGCGCTGAAGAAGCTCAGAGATGCAATGGCGGTGAGTGGCGGATAGCGGAGAGCGGAGAGGGAAAGACTTTTGTCTCGGCTCTCTGCTATCAGCTATCCGCGATCAGCCCTGCGTCGTCCGAATCATCATCAATCCCTGCTGCGGCGCGAGGCCTCGGGCGGATCGGCGGTCGTTCATTGCCTTCATGTACTCGGCCATCTGGGCGCGCAGTTCCGGCGACATCGAGTCTTGTGCGGCGCCGCCGCCCGAGCGCATGATGATGGTTGATCTAACCGGCGCGGCACCAGGCTGCGTCGATGGTGTTGTTGGCGTGCCAGCCTTTAACTGCGGCACTCCGTCGGGGCCGGTGCTCACGCCCATCTCTTTGCGAACCTTCTCCTGCTGATCAATCGCGTCGTCAAGGTACTTCAGCCGTTGCGCGCCGGCGGGGAGTTTGAAATAGTCGCCGACGAGCTTGGCCATGTGTTCGTGCGGGTTGGCGAGATTGATCGTCGGTCCGTCTTTAAGGTTGATCTTGCCGTCTTTCATGAACTTGGCCGGATCGACTTCCTTGCCATCGACCATGATTTTGAGATCGGTCGGCGGCGCGTCATCCGTCATGAAATACCACGCCCCCGCCGCCACGCCGGCCAGCAGGATGACAATGGCGATCATCATCGCCGGGTTTACTTTGCCTGTGCGATGACCGGTATGACGAAGGGTGTTTGTTGCGTGCATGTGCGAGTCTCCTCGAAGCGCTGCAAAATCATCTACGATCATCAAGGATGACGCACGGCTTGTCGTGAATCTAACTTGGCTTTTTTGTTTGGCGGTGAAAGGGCGCTTGGGAGATGAGCGACATCGGGCGCTTCGATCCGCGGCTGCCGCCGCGGCGTGGGGATTTTAATTCCCACGCCGATCACCACCACCACCACCGCGTGGGCCACCAAATCCGCCGCCGAATCCACCCCGGCCGCCGGCCGGCGCCTGGATGCCGCGTTCCTGCATGCGCTTGCGCATGGCGGCCATAAACTCGGCCCGCTGGGCGCTTTCAGGCGGTTGCTTATCGGCTCGCTCATTGCGCCGTTGTTCCATTTCTTTTCGTCGAGCGTCGGACGGCTGGCTGGTCGGCCCGTCGCTGCGGCGATCGCGGTCGCCCGACGGTCGGGTCGCGGCGCCCGTCTCCCATTCCTTCCGCCGCGCTTCCATTTCGTTGATCATCTGATCGAGGTGCCGCGTGCGTTCGGCAGGCGTCTTGAGCGCAAAGAATGCATCGAGCCGCTTCTGCTGCTCGGCCTCCCACACCTGCCCCATCGCTTCCCACGCCACTTCGCGTGGGAGTTGACCGCTTTCAACGGCCTTGCGCACGGCCTGCGGCCCCTGTGCCGCCAGTGCGTGCGCTGAGGCTTGGTAATTCTTCGGCCACAACGCATACGTCGCCCCGCCGGCCAGCGCCAGCGTCGCGGCTGCCGCGACAACGAGAAAGTTGCGGCGCTTCCAGAACGAGGGCTGGCCGGCGGCGCGCTTCGAGTGATCAATGGGTTGTTTTGGCATGATGCTCAGTGCTCACTGTCTTACGTTCTCATTATCCACGAATGATGCGGGTTCCGCCCTTGGGCCGCGGGCCGACGTGGAAGTCGGCGAACAAATAATTGCGCGAATAATCCGAACCGGGTTTGTCATGGAACGGATCAAAATCGCGGAAGATATCGATGTCCGTCGGCTGCCGCCCGTGCCGACCGATATCGGCCAGCGCGTCAACCCACACCTTGTTGACGCCCGTGCGCTCGTCGGTGGTCGAAAAGGCATTGAAGAATGTGTTGTACTCGTAGCTGCTGCCTTCGCGCTCGAAGTACGTCTCGACCGGGTTTGGCCCCGCCGCGATCGGGCCGTTCTCCACGTTGATGATGCGATCCACCGGGCAGCGATAAACGTTGGTCGCGTTCTTCACATACGGCTCAAACACTCGAACGATCGAAGGCGAGTTGTTAAGGTTCTGCATCGATGGCAGCGGATTGACGCGCGGCACGCGCATCTTGTTCTCGTTCAGATACATCTGAAAAAAGTTGCCGATCTCGCGCAGGTTGGAAGCACAAGCGGTGCGCTTCGCGCTGTTCTGCACGCGCGTGACGACCGGGATAAGGATGCCGATCAACACCGCGATGATGCCAATTACAACAAGCACTTCCACCAGTGTGAACGCCCGCTGCTTGCCCGCGCGCCGATGATTTGCCGGAATATTCATGTTATTACCAACATCGACGAACACCACTGCCGAGAGCTAACGGCGGTCCCAACGTACTTCCCGAATCCAATGCTTAGATCACCGTGGCCGCTGGAATCTTCCATCGGTTGCCGCAGAAGTGGTTGCAGTGGAGTTTACGACGGCCCAACTTACAATCACGGCCATGCGCGATCCCATCACTCACCTGAAAAAGCTCATCCGCGATATCCCCGACTTCCCCAAACCCGGAATCCTGTTCCGCGATATCAGCCCCCTGCTGGCCGACGCCGGGGGGCTGGCGCTCTCCATCGAGCTACTTTCTAACCCTTTTCGCGGCAAAGGGATAGATGTCGTCGTCGGCGCCGAAAGCCGCGGGTTCATCTTCGGCACCGCCGTCGCCTGCGCCATATCGGCGGGGTTTCAGGTGGTGCGTAAGCCCGGCAAACTGCCGCACAAAAAGGTGTCGGTAAAGTACGATCTGGAGTACGGCCAAGACGCCCTTGAAATGCACGAAGATGCCATCGTAAAAGGTCAACGTGTGCTCATTGTTGATGACGTGCTGGCCACCGGCGGAACCATGAAAGCCTGCTGCGATCTGGTGACGCAGGTGGGCGGGGAAATCGCCGGCGTGGCGGTGCTGATCGAACTGGCGGGCTTGAACGGGCGAATGAAAGTGCCCGGAGGCGACGTACACTCGGTGCTGGTTTATTGATGGATGGTTTGAATTTCGCCGAGGAGGCGCAAACGACTTCTGGTGCGCCAAACGCGACCGACTTCCGCTTGCGCCTTCGCGAGCCGGCACTGCTACGATATTGTCCTCACCCATGGCGTCAGGCACCTCATTACAAAAGAACACCTCCGATACCTCACGAGTTGCGGTTGATATGGACCACCTGCGACGAACATTCCCCGGCGGCATTGAGGCGGTCAAGGATGTTTCGCTGCAGGTACCGCCTGGTGAGTTTCTGGCAATGCTCGGACCAAGCGGCTGCGGCAAATCAACACTCCTGCGTATGATCGCCGGCCTCGACCACCCCACCGGCGGCACCATTCACAGATCGCAATCGCGCGTGGCCTACGTGTTTCAGGACGCCCACTTGCTGCCCTGGCGAACCGTCCTGCGCAACGTGTCGCTTCCGCTCGAACTGCGCGGTGTCACCGCAGCGCAGCGATTGACGGCGGCGCGTGAGGCCATTGAGCAGGTGGGGCTTGCCGATTTCGCCCACCGTTACCCCGCCGAGTTGTCCGGCGGGATGCGCATGCGGGCGTCGCTGGCGCGCGCACTGGTCACCGATCCCGATATGCTTCTGCTCGATGAACCCTTCGCGGCGCTGGATGAAATCACCCGAACATCATTGGACGTTCAGCTCCGCAACCTGTGGATTCAACGCCGGATGACCGTCATCTTCGTTACCCACTCCATCAGCGAAGCGGCGTTTCTGGCCGATCGCGCGATTGTGCTCTCCGCCCGACCCGCCAAAATCGTGCTCGACGTTAAGATCGATCTGGGCCTCGAACGCCACAATGCCCTGCGCGGTGAACCGGAGTTTGCTCGCACCAGCCGGCTGCTGCTGAGCGCGTTGGAAGGCGGCGGCACCCCACAGTGAGACGCTTCCTGCGCGACATGCTCCCTCCCGCCATCGTGTTCATCACGGTGGTGCTGCTGGCCGAATTCATCGTCCGCCGCGGGTGGATTGCCGATTACCTTCTGCCGCGACCAACGCAGGTGCTTGCCGCCATTCAAACCAGCAGTCGAGAGCTGCTTCTGGCACTCCGCTCGACGGGCGTCGCTTCGCTGATCGGTTTCTCACTCAGCGCCGTTGTCGGCATCGTTATGGCGATCATCCTCGCTTCGGGTGGTTGGGTGGAGCGGGCGTTTTATCCGTACGCTGTGTTTTTTCAGACCGTGCCGATCATCGCCATCGCGCCGCTGCTGGTCATTTGGTTCGGGCTGGATGCCGATGCCGTGATCGCTTCGTCGTTCATCGTCTCGGTCTTCCCCGTCATTGCCAACACGCTCACCGGGCTGCGATCAACCGACCCGGCGTTGCGCGACCTGTTTCGGCTCTACGAAGCCGGATCGCTTTCAACGCTTTTGAAGCTTCGGCTTCCGTTCGCGTTTCCGAGTGTCTTCACCGGCCTGCGCGTGGCGGCGGGGCTCGCGGTCATCGGCACGATCGTCGGCGAGTTTATCACCGGCAGCGGCCTGGGCGGGTTGATTCAGGTCTCGCGGCAGCAGCAGAAGGTCGATAAGGTGTTTGCGGCGTTGCTGCTGTCGTCGTTGCTGGGGATTGCGTTGTTCGCAATCGTCAACGCGATGGGCCGGTTGGCCATGCGGAATTGGCATGCTTCGGAGAAAGAATAATGAAGAGTCGGCTGTTAATAATTTTATGTTGCATCCTGTCAGCGGCGGGTTGTGATCAATCAACCTCGGGCACAACATCGGGCGACCCCGATACCAAACCGAAACTGGTGCTCCAACTCAACTGGAAAGCCGAACCGCAATTCGGCGGATTCTATGCGGCGCTGGTCCACGGCGAGTACACCAAACATCACCTCGAAATTGATGTGAAGGAAGGCGGCGCCGGCGTACCGACGATCGACATGCTTGCCGCGGGCACCGTGAAGTTTGCGGTCGTGAGCGGCGACGAGATCATTCTGGCGCGAGCCCGCGGCAAGAAGATCGTTGGCCTCTTTGCGGTGTACCAAACGCATCCGCAGGGAATCATGACGCGCACCAACCGGGGCTTCAAAGACATTGGCGATGTCTTCAAGGCCGAAGGAACGCTCGCCATGGAACAGGGGTTGCCTTATTCGGACTTTCTCAAGGACAAATATGGGTTCGAGAAAGTGAAGATCGTTCCATCGCCCTTTGGCGATTTGAGCTTGTTTCGTGCCGATGAAAACTATTCCATGCAGTGCTTCGTCACCAGCGAACCGCTGGCGGCAAAAAAACTCGGGCTGGATGTGCAGACGTTTCTCATCGCCGACAGCGGCTACAACCCGTACGCGACTGTCCTGGCCACGACCGATGAGTATGTGAAGGAGAACCGCCCTGCCGTCAGGGCCATGCTGACCGCCGTGCGCGCCGGATGGGATCGCTACTTAACCGACCCCGCCGCCACGAACGCGGCCATGGGGAAGATCAATCAAACAATGGACGCGCAAACCTTCATCGATTCCGCCGACGCCCAGCAGGTGCTGATCGCCACCACCGATACCGCCACCGCCGGGGTTGGCAGCATGACCAAGAAGCGCTGGCAAACACTGGCCGAGCAGATGGTCGCGCTAAAAGTGATCGAGTCCGCCCCGCCGGCCGCGGAATGCTTCGTTGACCCGGCGACGCTATCGGGGAATTGATAAAGTCGCCGCGCGGCGTAGAATCGCCCGACTTGGCCCTTAACGGGCAGCAAGAGCTCGTAGCTCAGTTGGTAGAGCATGCGACTTTTAATCGCAGGGTCGTGGGTTCGAACCCCACCGAGCTCAATTCCGCTTGTTACTACTTCCTCGCCACCGCTTACGTCGGACCGCGCCTGTTCGATCGTCAGCGACGCGTCTACCGCTTACGTCGCCGCGCCGCTGAATAGCCGGTTTACAGTCGGGCTAAAAAAAGGACTCACGGAGAATCATCCGTAAGTCCTAATGCGAGATGGGCGGTACAGGGCTCGAACCTGTGACCCCCAGCGTGTCATGCTGGTGCGCTAGCCAACTGCGCCAACCGCCCGGATGTATAAGAGTACTATTCTATCCGCGGGCGCGGCGGGGTTCAAGTTTTGGATCATACGTTGATCTGGTCGAGCAGAACTTCGCTGAACACCGTATTCCGCCGATTGCCGAAAATTTCTACTTCGCTTTTGGCGGTGTCATTTAGCGGGAGTGCTGAGAGTTGCGTGGCGCCGAATGTGGTGCGACTCGCCGGCGGCGCGGCGAGGACGTTGCCGAACTTGCTGGCAAGCAACGTAAAATCGTCGAGGTTTACCGCGCGGTCGTAATTGAAATCGCCTTGGCTGAACGAACTGCCCGGCCGGCCGAAGTTGGCGGCTAAGGCGGTGAAATCGTCTAGGTTGACGGCCCGGTCGCGGTTGGCATCGCCGGCGAGGACGAAGAACGTAAAAGTTCGCGGGGCAGCGTTTGGGTTGCCCGCGGCATCGCGCACCGTACCGGCTCTGTGCGCGCCAACGTAATTGCCGTCGGGCAGCGTTTGCGTCGAAACGCCGTATCCCGCGCGGCGCGTGGCGGCGTCGTAATACGCGGTTCCCATGTTATATGTGGTTTCGGTTTCGATATTGAAAATTTCCGAATCCGTGCGATCCACATCAAACGTTTCCTGGTCGAATGAAACACTCATTCCGACCGGCGCGATTTCATATTGGAATGCCGGCGCGCTGGCCACCGGACCGGCATTATCGATGATCGCGCCCGTGCGCGTCGACAGCGTGTAGTTGCCGCCGCTGGGTGTGTCTTGCCGCTCGCCGACGGGCAGGTAGGCGTAGACGAAGTACGTTCCCGGATCGAGGTTGACATTGATCGCGTTGACAACCCCCTGATTGCGGCCGACGCCCGCGAGCCGGGTCATCGAATCGTCATCCTCCACGCGGAGTACCTGCAAGCCCATATCGGATCGATTGAGCAAGGCGTCGAAGCGCGTTCGCGATGTGAGCGTAAAGCCGTAAACGTCCACCCGATTGTTTAAGCTGTCATCGGCGGGATCGAAGCCCAGATAGCCGTTGCGAACGACGAAGTTCGGCGAGACGTTCAGCGGGCCGGGCTGCGTCAAGCCTTGAACCGATCCGAAGTTGGAATAGGCCAGCCGGTAATTACCGTTAGAGAAAAATTCACCGAAGAAGAACGAGCGAACGCGCATGTAATAGGTCGCGCCGTCCGACACGGTGTGGTTCAACTGCTGATTCATGAACCCTTCGGCGACGATCTCGCCGGCATCGACGATGCTGTTATTGTTGGCGTCGCGGATGATCTCAAGCTTGTGGTTGTTTGCGAAATCGACTGTTCGCAAAATCGCCTGCATCGGACCGTTGGCGGGAGAAATGCGGAACGTATCGAAACGATCGACCGCGCCATCAAGATGCTCATAAATCGAACCCGCGGCGACGGCGGTAAAATCCTGTGCGCCGGCCAACGCGCCGGTGAGATTGCCGCCGGTGGCATAGTCGGCGATCGCCTGCAGGGTGTAATTCGAGCTCTGGTTGCTTCCCTGGCCCATCACGCGAACCAAGTACTGTTGACCTGCGAAGACGGGCATTTCCTGAATTGTTTCGCTGTTCCCGCCGCCGACCGATGCGGAGGAGCGCAGAATTTCAACGCCGTCGAACACACCGTTGCCGTTGGTATCGGCGCCGGTGTCGAGGCGGACGTCGCCGTTGCCGTTGTTGGATAGATACAGCGATGCCAAACCGCTGAATTTTGCGGTGAAGCGATAGTAGTCGGTATTGTCGACGAAGGCGGCATCGATGGAATCGTAAATGACTTTGCCGCCGACCAGCGGTTGGGGGTCGAACGGCGCTGTGCTGCCGGCCGACAACGATGTTGGCCCGGTGTCAGCGGTGATTCGCAGATTGTAGTTGCCGTTGCCGCCGCTGCTCAAGCGAGCGACGCGCACATAGTATGTTTTTCCGCCGGCGGCATTGTTGAAGCTAAAAGATTGTTGGGTAGTGCTGGGATTCGAGGCAAAAACGATCTCGCCAACTTCGACAAGGCCGTCGCCGTCGACGTCATCGTACATGGCGAGGCTGCAGGAAACTGTCTGCCCGTTGAGCAGCGCAGAAACCTGCCGCGTGTGAGCCGGAGCGCGCACTTTAAAGAAGTCGAAGTTATCCGACGCAGTGAGACTATCGGCAATGACCGCCGTTCCGCCAAAAAATCCGTTGGCAATGAAGTCGGGATTGCCGAATGTTCCGAGCAGCGTCGCGGTGCTGAGCGTGTCGTTGGTGGCGGTCGATGCCAGGCCGGCGCGAACATTGATTCGGTATTGTCCGATGCTGCCGTAAGTCCCCGAGCTACTCACACGAATGTAATAGGTGCCGGCATTGAGATTGTTGAATTGAATACGCTCGCCAACCTGCTCCCCGCCGCTGTTGTTGAAACTCTCACCGATGATGATGTTGGATGAATCCGCCAGTGTCAGTCTCGGGTCGAGCATTCGGCCGACTTCAGCGGCGAGCACTTCCAGATCGAGCGATCCGCCGCTGTGCGAAATGCGGTAGGCGTCGACATCGGAGGTGCGCTCGATCACGCCCGCTGCCGCGCCGGCGATTACGCCGTTAACGTTTGTTAGCGGCAACACGACTGACGCGGCAGTGCTGCTTCCGGCGTCGTCAACGCGGTAGGTAAAACCGTTGTCGCCGTCGATGCGGGCGAGGTCGTCTTGCGCGCCTTCGTCTATGACGGTGTCGTCGTCGCGGCTGGTTGAGGTTGTGCCGTCGACGGATGTGCTGGCCCACCGACCAAGCCCATTTGCGGCGCCCGAGCCCATGATGAAACCGGCGGTATATTCGTCGTCTTGAATCGGCTGCCGCGATTGGTGATACAAATCCAATGTGTGACCGGCTTCGTGGGCGACGGCTTCCATCACATAAAACGGGTCCGCCTGATTGGACCAGACGAATGCGATGTTGGCGGCGTTGGCGTCGGTGAAGCCTTCTTCGCCCCACCCGCCGATGCTCGCCACCCCGCCGCCGCTGCCGTACCACGCGCCATCTCCGCCGATGATAACTTTCGCGCCGTTGATCGAGCTGGGTTTGATTGTGGTGACGTCAATATCAAACGGCGAGAACTTCTCCGCGACGCCCTTCCAGATCTTCAGGATGTTGGCCAGTTCGGTGTTCGACCAACTGATGGAGCTGCCGTCAATATCGTATGCGGGCGTTTCAGTGACGTTCTTACCGCCGAATGCCCACCAGCCGTTCCAGTTTTCAATGCCGGCATGGCCATTGAAATCCATATAAAATTTTCGACCCGCGCCCGGCCGGCTGCTGTAGGCGGGAACGATGAGTTGATCGACGGCTTCCGGCCCGCTGGCAGTCCCGGCGGCGGCGGCGGTCGTGGCGGGTGCATCGTCGCCATGCATCGACGGCGTTGTGCTAAAGCCGGCGTGATCTCCAGACATGCAAAACAACCGCCGCGCCTCTAACGCCGCGACTTCGATAACAGCCCGCGAAGAAATCGATTTCATGTCCAACCCTCGCAATGTGAACAGCAATTTTACGGCAAAAGTGCCGCAGGACGCGTCGACCGATCGACGCCGTTAATTAAAGTAGGCCGGCCGGGGCGGGGACCAAGCGCGGTTTAGGAAAGAATTTTCGGAATATTCCGCTGGCGGTCGGCCCCGGGTGGATCACCGTGGGTCAAATCACCCCACCGGCGGTTCTTTGGCGTTGAGCCAGGTCATCATTTTACGCAACTTCCGGCCCGTGACTTCTACCGGGTGCGTGCGGTCGGCCTCGTAAAGCCGTTTGAAATTCGGCAGGCCGGCTTCGTATTCGGCCCGCCATTCTTTGGCGAACTGACCGGTCTGAATCTCTGTGAGGATTTTCTTCATTTCAGCCTTGATCGCCGGCGTAACAATGCGCGGGCCGCGGCTTAAGTCGCCGTATTCGGCGGTGTTGCTGATGCTGTATCGCATGTAGTCCAGGCCGCCTTGATAGATGAGATCGACGATCAGCTTTACTTCATGCACGCATTCAAAGTAGGCCATTTCCGGCGGGTAGCCGGCTTCGATGAGTGTTTCGAAGCCTGCTTTGATCAACGCACTTAGCCCGCCGCACAAAACGACCTGCTCGCCGAACAAATCGGTTTCGCATTCGTCTTTGAAGGATGTTTCGATGATGCCGCTGCGTGCCCCGCCCACGCCTCTCGCCCAGGCCAGGCCGATGTTACGCGCGTTGCCGGTGGCATCCTGATGGATAGCCAGCAGGCACGGCACGCCGCCGCCTTTTTCGAATTCGCTTCGAACCAGGTGACCAGGGCCTTTGGGCGCGATCATCAGCACATCGACATCTTTCGGGGCGACAACCGTCTTGAAGTGAAAGTTGAACCCGTGCGTGCAACCCAGCGCCTGGCCGGCGCGAAGGTTGGGCTTGATGCTCTTCTCGTAGACGCCGGGCTGAACTTCATCAGGAAGCGTGATGATGAGCAGGTCGCCTTGCTTCACCGCGGCTTCGACGCTCATTGGGTCGAAGCCTTTTTCGATCGCAAGTCGGCCGTTGGACGAGTCTTTGCGGTTGGCGACAATCACCTTCAGCCCGCTTTCGCGCATGTTCTGGGCGTGGGCGTGACCCTGCGAGCCGAAGCCAATCACAGCCACCGTCTTGCCCTTCAGGCCGTCGAGGGGGGCGTCTTTTTCGTAGAGCATGTTCAGTGCCATGGTCGATTTATCCTTCAAAAACACATGAATCGTGGAGACTAGGGCCAACGCGGTTTGCTGTCAAAGCGAAATGATTCTGTTATTTTGCACCGTCTGTTTCGGAGGTTGAATTGGATAACGCGCACGTACTCGATAACACACTTGGCTTGATTGATCGCGCTAACGCCGTGCTCATCGGCAACTACGCCCGACTCCCCATTGCCATGGCGCGCGGCGAGGGTTCGCGGCTGTGGGATTCAACCGGAAAGCAATACATCGACCTGTTCGCAGGCTTCGGCGGGGCGGTGTTGGGGCACGCACACCCGGCTTTGGTCAACGCCGTGACGGAGCAGGCGAAACAACTGTGGCACGTGGGCAACACCTTTCACACCGGGCCGCAGGTGGAACTGGCCGAACGGCTCAACCGCTGCGCTTTCCCGGGCAAGGCGTTCTTTTGCCACAGCGGGTTGGAAAGCAACGAGGCGGCGATCAAACTGGCCCGGCTGCGCGGGGCGCAGCACAGCCCGAAACGATGGAAGGTCGTCTCATTCAACAAGAGCTTTCATGGCCGATCGCTGGCCATGATCGCGGCAACGGGCAATCCCGCGGTCAAGGCGGGGTTTGAACCCGCCGTGCCGGGCTTCACCCAGATTGACTTGGGCGATCTAGAAGGGTTGTCCGCCGTCGCCGACAACGAGACGGCGGCGATTCTCGTCGAGCCGATTCAGGGTGAAGGCGGCATTCATCCGATCCCAACCGATTTTGCGATTGAGCTGCGCAAGCTGTGCAACGCCCGGAACATCACGCTGATTTTCGACGAAGTGTGGACCGGCTGCGGGCGGACGGGAAAATGGTTTGGACATCAGCATTTTTACCAGCAGCCGATAGCGGAACGTAGAGAGCCGATAGCCGAGAGCGGAGAGCCGAGAGCCAGTACAAAGGCGCAGATCGCTTCCTCCAGTGGCTCTCCGCTATCGGCTATCGGCTCTCCCATCACCCCCGACATCATGACCTTGGGCAAAGCAATCGGCGGCGGGTTGCCGGTCGGCGTGATGTTCGCCCGGCCGGAGTTAGCCGCTCTGCTCGTGCCCGGCAAACACGGTTGCACGCTCGGCGGAAACGCGGTGTGTATGGCCGCAGCCACGGCGGTGTTGCAGACCATTGAGAAGGAGAATCTTGTGCATCACGCAGCCGAACTCGGCAGTCATGCCATGGCGCGGTTGCGCAGCGAAACCAAATCATCCGGCAAAGTGGCCGAGGTGCGCGGACGCGGGCTTTTCATCGGGGTGGAATTGGCGGCGGCGCCGACGAAACTGGTGGAGCGCGCCCTCGACCGCGGGCTGGTCACCAACGTCACGGCGGGCAAAGTCATCCGCATCGCGCCGGCGGTCAACATCGACACTTCGACGCTTGACGCCGGGCTTGACCTGCTTATCAAGACGATCAACGAATGAAACGCATGCTGCGTCAAATTCTCATGTTCAGTGCGGGATTGTTGGCGCTGAGCGGATGCGCGGTACAACCCGGGGACGCCGCTGGTTCCGCGAAACCGCAAGCGCCTGCGGGCGCCAGATTGCAGTCGCCATTTAATATTTTTTCGATACCCAAAGCGCGCGAAGCGGCGGCGGAATCGCTAAAACCGGCGCAGCGCACGGTCAAACCTGCCTTCGACGGCGATGCCCCAAAAGACCCGCAGCCCGCGCTCGATATCGCCTTCAAAGTTGAGGTGTATCAGCTTACCCTGCCGCGCGGCGCGGTCAGTCAGAACGTCGAGTTCTGGAATCGGCTCAACGAACAGGTGATCGACCCGGCCACTTACGACGTGTTGCAGCGCAACGGCCTCCGCGTGGGCGAAGCGCCGTTTTCTGATTGGGCGTACTTCAAGGGCCTCATCGACCAGCACCCCGGCAAAGCGGCGCAGGCGGTGTCGGTCGCGCGCGATCAGAAGAACATGCAGTTGGAGATGAAGACAGATGTTCCGAGGCAGGACATCTTTCACTTCAACGCGCGGAACACACTCACCGGGCGAACGTATGAGAAGTGCGATAACCTGGTCAGCATCAGCTTCGAGCCCACCCCCCGGCGGCCGGGGTCCATGCGGCTCACGCTCGCGCCGGTGGTTCGCTCGGAACGAAAACGACTGGAGTTCAGCGTATTAAATGACGAGCGCGCAGAAGTTCAATACATCCATCCCGAAATGATCTACGACTGCAACCTTCGGCTGGACGTGCCGATGGAAAGCTTTATCGTCGTGGCTCCGTCGCCCGAGGCCGTCTGGCCGGTCAGCGTGGGGCACGCGTTTCTGCTGAGTGAAGGCAAATCGGAACTGCTCGAACAGGTGCTCATCATCGTTCCCCGGCCGTTCCGCACGGTGGAAGTGCGCAAATAAATAAAGCAGGCGATCGAGTGAAGTCGACCGCCTGCATCCTGCTTCATTATTTCCGGCAACCGTTCATCCCCCCGCGGCGGCCGAGGCGGTTTGCTCGGTGAACTGCTGGTTGAGTTTCTTAAACTCGGCGTTGCCCTGATCGGTGTTGAAGATTCGCTGTTCCAGTCGGCCGGTGGAATCGGTAATGAGCACATAATCGGCGTTGCTCTTCATGTCTTTGCGAAGGTCCACCACGCTCCAGCCGGTGGCAAACTCCACCGCTTTGTCCGCTTTGTCGGTCTTGCCGATCGCGTCGCCGGGGGCGACGGTGAATGACTGCTTGTGCAGCTTTCCGCTTTGGAATTTAAAGATTTCGAACCTCACAGTGCGCGCACTATCGGAATTAAAACCGGCGGCGAGGAAGAAACTGGTGAGCGAGGGGATCGTCACCGGTGAAGTCCATTCCGTGCCGGCGAAAACGATCTCAAATTGGTTGGCGAGTTGCGGTTGCGCCACAACATTGATGGTGCGCCACACAGGGTTCTTCATTTTGTAGCGCACCATGTAGCGGTAGGTTCGGCCGGGCAGCACGGTGGCATCGTGAAGCCATCCGGTGATGTCTTTGATGGCGGGATCGCGCGGATCAAACTCTCCGGCGGGAATGGGGAATTCGGCGCTTAGATTAATCTGACCGACCTGAGCTTGGGGGTTCATGCCTTCGCTCGGGAAGCCTTCGCTGTTGCCGGGAAACATGCCGCCTCGCCCGGGGACCGGGAAAGCCCCTTCGCGGGCCTGGAATGGCTTGTCAGAATCGCCGCCCGCGCCGGGGCCACGTCCGCCGCCTCGACCTTCCCCG
>Ga0163147_10002900_pt1 | contig 23637 bp, 9 predicted proteins | sample OliLakLV19MP6G1_FD_148597 | JGI IMG/M metagenome (GOLD analysis project Ga0163147, IMG submission 148597) | Freshwater microbial mat bacterial communities from Lake Vanda, McMurdo Dry Valleys, Antarctica- Oligotrophic Lake LV.19.MP6.G1 | ecosystem: Environmental > Aquatic > Freshwater > Lake >...
TCGCGTTCACTCCTCCTGCGTTACGGGCGATATTCTTGGTTCGCTGCGTTGCGACTGCGGGGAGCAACTCCATGCTGCAATGCAGATGGTGGAAAAGGAAGGCAGAGGCATTGTGCTTTATATGAAGCAGGAAGGCAGGGGGATTGGATTGCTTAATAAGCTGAAAGCCTACAAGTTGCAGGAAGAAGGCAAAGACACGGTTGAAGCGAATATTGCGCTGGGTTACGACATGGATGCCCGCGACTATGGCGTGGGGGCGCAAATCCTGCATGACCTTGGCATCAGCAAAATGCGTCTTATCACCAACAACCCGCGCAAGCGCACGGGCTTAATCGGCTATGGGCTTGAGATTGTTGAAAATATTCCGCTTGAAGTAAATCCCAATCCCCACAATGAGCGTTACCTGATTACCAAGCGCGATAAATTGGGGCATGAAATTTTGAAGCAGCTTTAACGCTTCAGATAAAGAGCAATCACCCGGTTAACCTCCCCACTCTCATATTTCTTCAAGATTGATACCTGCAAATCTTCACCATGAAGCATGTACAGTTTTAGAGCTTTGAAAAACTACCGTCATTGCATCCGCCTGAGGCGGATTGCGAGCGAAGCAATCATCTGATAGTCTTTCAGAAGGAGATTGCTTCTGGAATAGCCTGCACACAAGCTAAAATTCTCTCGCAATGACGCATTATTTTAGTTTTTTTCAAAGAACTCAGTTTGTTAAAATAAGATTCTGAGTTCATTCTTTCTTTCAGCACAGCAACGCAAAACGATACGTTATTAAACGTAGGTGTTTACACTTAGTTTTTTAATAGCCTTTTAACAAGCGTCTAATGCCTTTTAAAGTTCTCAGATGCTACTTTGCTTTGGTAAAATTCTGTTTGGGCTTAGTTTTTTAAGCACTGTAGCGGGAATAGCCAAGTAAAATGCAAAAGTCTTTATTCGCCCTCTTTTTCCTTTTAATTGCTGGACAGGTAAAATCTCAAGTCATGGATTTGTTCAATGGATTTGACTTGTCTGCAATTCAGGCAGGCGATTCATTTGCTCTGGAAATTAAGAACAACGGAACAGAGCCTGCCACATTCTATCCTCTCACCGCTTTAGACAGCCCGGGTAATTACTTATTTCTATCAGAAGAAAATTATTTTTCTTACCTGAAATCAACAGGGAATCAGATTGATGCTCTCCGCGCTCACGCCCGAATCGTTAAATCGCCTTATTTCTTTGTAGGCCAAAAACCCGTTAGTGAATTAGACAATGGCTCCTTTCAAAAGGAAATTGCGGAGAAGAAGTATGCTTTTCCTCAATGGTTTTTAACCAGTTGCCACTATGAATGCGGTGAATTTGCTGCGATGGGTGCCTCCCAATTAATCAAGTCAGGCGTCTTCGAAAAAGACAGCATTTGGGCATTAAATCTTTCTGACTATCATTCGTTAGGTGAAGGAATTGTGAATGGCGATACGCTTTTGATTGATTTTGATTCTGAAATGCCTCGTTTTTTAGATACGCTTCCCAATGGCAGTTATATGGCAGCATCAGATGCCTATCTGCATCCTGAATATTTCTATCAACAAAGTGAATATGCACTTTGTAATGAAAATGATTCCTGTTGGTTCGTTGAGAAAAGTACAGATAGCTATGTCGGTTTTTTTCAGGACACTTCCGTGTTTGCCCGCTATGCAAATCATGAAATTGAACCGCAAAGCATGTCAGGCGCATGGACGCTGTGCGCAGGTTGTTCTATTGTTTTTGAATGGAAGGCGCCAGAATATGTTTTGGATGCCAGTGATTCCAACACTGCGCTATTATTTGATTCCCTTATGGCTATCATCGGAAATCAACCAATTGACACCTTAGCACTGGGTGCGGTTGCGCAGGCATTACTTGGCACCCCGACAAGAGAAAAAGCGATAGCAGCTTTGAACAATTTTAATGTCATTTCCGCAGAAGAATTAACTGATATAACCAAATCAGCCGCCTATCTCTATAATAATACCACCGTAAAACTGAGCATACCCGGTCGCGCAACTGGCTATGCGAGTAGTGATATTCAATTACCACTGGCAGTAAATAAGATTACCTCTGAAAACGGGTTGACTATTGGCGGACATTCCATCAGCCCGGGAAGCCATCAATTTAAACTTTGGACAGATGGTGGCATATTAGACGAAAAAGAAGACATTACTATTGCCGCAGACAGTTTCTACCATCTTACGGATTTGTACATTTCCGGGAATAATTCTGTAGAAATTGAGTTGTACTACAATCATCTCTTGTATGGATTTTTGCAAGGGATAAAAACAGAATTATTTTCATCAACTCCAAACCTTACCGTCACCGCTTACCCGGATATTACATCGGAAACGCAAACGCAAATTAAAATTCTTGATACCGTCTTCCCTAATCCAGCACAATCTGAATTATGGGTTTCCTCTTCCGGAATGCTCACTAATATATCGGGCGTATTCGTGCTTCAACTTGAGCAGGGAGTGAATGACATCAGCAAACTCAGCCCCGGAATTTATTTGTTCAACACCAACTCAACAACTCAAAAGGTAGTTAAATTCTGATTCCTCGTAAGGTCTTTTGCTTGCAGAAATTCCGCCATTAGCTTGTAATCAATATTCCTGAAGCGTGTTCGGATTTTAATCCAAGTTCATCTTCAGCATTTCCTCTACAATTACATGCAAATCATCAGAATGATAATCTTCACGGTTTGGAAGTCTTTTATGCCCGAGACGAACCACCACAAGGTTGCGTTCGGGAAAGGTGATAATGTATTGCCCCAGAATGCCCCGCTGACAAAATACCGGTGTTCCATAAGATGAAACCACCCAAAAGGAATAACCATAGTAAGGCGCAAGCGCGCCCGTTGTCGCCATTTGCACGAAGGAAGAATCCAATATCTGCGTGCCTTCCCAATTTCCCTGATGCAGCATGAGTTTACCGAATCGTGCAAAGTCGCGCGCATTAGAATTGAAGCAGCAGTAAGCCAATTCAGTTCCTTCTTCATCGGTGTGCCATGTGGCATCACGCTCTGCCTGCATGGGCTTCCACAGCCATTCAGAGGCAAGCTCGCTCAATGACTTACCGGTAGCTTTTATCAGCGCCAAACCCAGCAATTGCGTGGAGCCGCTTTGATAGTTGTAAGCAACGCCCGGCTTGCTCTCAATGGGCAATGAAAGTATTAACTGCCGTATATCATCGCCATAATATGCCTCTGCTGTTACGCTAAATGGATTCTTGTAGCTTTCCTCCCACTTCATGCCTGATGACATCGTAGAGAGATGCCACAGTTCGAGTTCCTTTGCAAAAGCGCCTGATAATTCAGGAAACAGCGTGACGACTTTCTGATTCCAGCTTTGAAAAATTCCTTTTTGTACAGCTACTTGCGCCAACATCGTTACAATGGATTTCGCCATTGAGAATGAATTGGAAAGCGAACTATCAGAATAGCCATCCCAATAATATTCAGAAAGGATGCTGTCGTTTTTGATAACAAGAAACGCTACGCTCTCCGTTTCATTCAGCGAAGATTGAAGCCGCTCAGACAACGGAGTCTTATTGTAATTCCGGCTAAGCGTCCACCCCCACCCTGCTCCGGCAGTTTCAATTTTTTTTGTGTGAAAAAATTGCGCATCATCAATGGTGGCAGAACTTGCCCCGTGCAGGTAGCTTGCCCATAGCCCTTTGATGAGATAGCCGTTGCCCGATAATTTAGCGATTGCGAAAAGCGAAATGATGAGGGCTGCAATTATGAAAAGAATCCTGCGTGTGGCTTTCATGCTAACTGTTTGAAAGCCCAAGATACTATTTCACTTACTATTTAAAACTCCTCCTGAGAAACTCCACCGTATTTTCCCGAAGAATCTTGCTCACCAATTCATCGGGCTTGTAGTGATACCAGAGGTTTTTGTGCAGCTTGGTTTTGTCAAGATATTCGGTGAGGTTGCGTTGCATGTCGTGAAAAGTTTCAGCATTCTTGTAAACATCCACATGCGAAATCGTGCCGTCATAGTCGCTGCCGATGCCGACAATATCCCATGCGGTAGGCTGTTTCACCGCGCGGATAATCTGAAAGATATTTTCCCAAATCAATTCTGAAAAGGCATCCGTCTTTTTCTGCACATCTTCCATCGCGCTGATTTCCTGTATTTTTTTTATTCCTCCAAGATTTCCCTTATCCATCATAATGCCAATCATGCCTTCTGATGCATGGATGATGCGAATTTCTTCATCGCTGATGTTGATGCTTCTGCGATGCAGATAGCTGTGGCGGCTCTTGCGGTTGTGGTCTTTGATGTGGAGCGATTCCTCCATCGTTTCAAAGCCGTTCACTCCTGTATGACTGCACAGCACCGGGATTTTATCGGCAGGGTTCAGGTAGTTGTATTTGCTGATGAAATCATAATACTCTTTGCGTGATGCTACGCTCATGTGCTTGGTGTCGAGGATAACGCGCTTGCCGTTATGCCTGCCGAGCAATTCAAGAATCACATGCCTGCCAAGGTCGGTGATGCCCGCGTTGGTGCCTTTGCGCTGGTCAACCAATTGATTGAACGGAATCGGGATGCTTGGCGAGTGTCCGCACAACTGATTCCAAAAGTGATGCGCGAGGTTGATGCTGAAGGGGACGTGCGCCCATGCTTTCATCTCACGGATGTTATTTGTCAGTTCTTCTTTCAGTTGCTCGTGCGACATCTTTTCGGTGACGGGATTCCCACAGCCGAGCGCATGAGCGCCTTCAATAGAGAGAATGATGTTTACCGTGTTTGGCTCATTCTTCAGGTTCAGTTCTAACTCCGCATAGCTGTTCACAACTTTATATTGATATTGCTTACACGGACTTGCGCCTTGTCCTTTACTCATATATTGATACTCGCTGGTAAGCTCGTGGAAATAATGATTCTCCTGTTGTTGAATCGCAGTCACCCTTTCCTTTGGCATTCCTGAGATATGTTCCAGCACACTATTCACTTTCTCATCGCCTAATAGCAACTCAGGCACCTTGCGGAATTTCACAAAACCTTTCTCCACAGGATACATCGAAAGCACCGCCACACGCACCCCGCCTCTTGCAAGCTGATACAAATTACACTGCGATTCTTTTGCCATGGAGTTGGATTTCTTGCGAAACAGGCGCGTCAACGCATTATCGGTGTAGGGATGCTCAATATCATCCCACATTGTTTTCGTTGGATGCGGATGCCCGCTATTAAAAGATTTGAGATTAGGATGGCAATGGAGGTCGGTGTAGAAATTTGTGTTCATCAATCGTTGTGTTTTGAAATCAATAACAGTATTTAAAGAAACCCATTCCGAAAATCAAGAAAATGCTGCTTTCGCGCGTCTGATTTTAAAGACTTGACAAGTGCGACAGTGGTTGTATGGAACATTGATTTCTCTGAAACTTTTACTTTTCACTGTTAATTCGGGATATTTAGCGCATGAAAAATAAAACAATCGTCATCACCGGTGGCAATGACGGCATCGGCTATCAAACCGCACTTGAGCTTGCACACATGGGCGCACACATTATTATTGTGAGCCGCAATGAGCAGAAAGCGAAAGATGCCGTGCAGCAAATTAAATCTGCCACCGGAAATGAAAACATCCAATACGTGCTTGCAGACCTCGCAATCCAGCAAGCTATTCGCAAAGCAGCCACAGAAATTCGCAGTAAAGTTGAAGTTATTGATGTGTTGATTAATAATGCAGGCGGCACTTTCGGCTCGTATGAACTTACTGTTGATGGTTTGGAAAAAACTATCGCTACCAACCACTTCGCATACTTTCTACTCACAGGGCTGCTGCTTGATTTGATAAAAAAATCTCCGTCCGCCCGCATTGTGAATGTTTCTTCCGATTCGCACTATCGCGGGAAAATTGATTTCGATTCCTTCACCAAAAACAACAGCTACAACGTGATGAAGGCTTACGGGCAAAGCAAACTCGCCAACGTGCTGTTCACCTTTGAACTTGCAGAGCGCCTGAAAAACACGCAAGTCACCGTCAATTGCCTGCATCCCGGATTCGTGAAAACCCGCATCGGCAGCAAGTCGGGGCACTTTGCTGCTTCGCTCTGGATTTTGCTTACCAAACTTTGGGGAATGAGCGTGGAGGAAGGCGCGGCAACCAGCGTCTATCTCGCCACCTCGCCCGATGTGCAGGGAGCAACCGGAAAATATTTCACCAAATGCAAACCAAAAGAACCGAACGCCCTTGCTTACGATTCCGCTTTAAGAAAAAAACTGTGGGAGGTTTCAGAAAAACTTTCGGGATGCTTCTATACTTGAAAACTATTGTCCGACTAAAACTCCTCTGATTCCATATTCCTCCTACAGAAAATGACATAGGTAGGAAAATGAAAATCTTTGTTACCTTCAAAAAAACAACAATGAGGATTTAAAAACTTCCGCCTCTGTTTGCATGTTGGCGCAACAATACATGGTCTGAAAGACAAGTTGGCTAAGGAGTAAAGTTTGTTCTGATTCCGGAAACGAGAGTCTGTAATGTATGGAAATAACTGAATAGTAAGCATGGCGATATTTGCAAAAAACTACTTCCTCTCTCAAGAATAAACACCTCTTTTAAAGTCTTAGAATGTGCGTATCAACTCATTTAGACCCGAAAGTCCTGCTCCTCCTACCCTTCTCTGGGATGCTCCTGTTGAAAAAGTGGAACTTTGCCGACTCTACCAACGCATGATATATTTATCTATTGAAAAATTAGGCAAGCAGTTTCCTGATAAAATTCTGTTTGAAAACCTCACCTTCGGAATTAGCAAGGGAGAAAAGGTTGCGCTCATTGCAAACAACGGCACCGGCAAATCTACGCTGATGAAAATCATTGCGGGCAAAGACACGCCTGACAGCGGTGAGGTGTATCTGCGTGATACAATCAAAGTCGGCTATTTAGAACAAGACCCTTCTTTCAAAGGCGATTTCACGATTGACGAATTGCTGAACAGTGCGCACACCGAAGTGATGGCGGTGATTCGCCAATATGATAAAACGCTTGCCGACCAATCGGAACTACATAATGAGCAAACGCAAAAAGCCTTTGAGCTTGCCACTTCCAACATGGACAAATTTGATGCGTGGGATTATGAGCGCAGGATGAAACAGATACTCGACAAATTCAACATCCTTGACCTCAACCAAAAAATCAGTTCGCTTTCCGGAGGGCAGAAAAAAAGATTGGCGCTCGGACTCGCGTTGCTTGATAATCCTGATTTGCTGATTCTTGATGAGCCTACGAATCATTTAGATATTGACATGATTGAGTGGCTGGAAAAATATCTTTCGCAATCACAAGTCACATTGCTCATGGTGACGCACGACCGCTACTTTCTTGACCGCGTGTGCAATCTCATTCTTGAATTGAATGATGGAAAATTTTATCGTCATAAAGGCAACTACGATTATTTTTTAGAGAAACGCGCAGAGCGCGAAGAAGTGTTTAAAACGGAAATTGAAAAAGCGGGCAAGCAGATGAAGCGCGAACTGCAATGGATGCGCAGGCAGCCCAAAGCGCGCACCACGAAATCAAAATCGCGCATTGACAATTTTTATGAAATAGAAAAGAAAGCAGGAAGCGGAAAGAAAGTGGAAGAGCTGCGGCTCGAAGTAAAAATGTCGCGCATCGGAGGAAAGATTTTGGAACTGAAGAAAGTGCATAAGAGCTATGGCGATATAAAAATCATGGATGGCTTTGAGCATACATTTAAAAAGGGCGAGCGTATTGGCATCATCGGAAAAAACGGTGTGGGCAAAACAACATTTCTCAATATCATCACGCAAAAAGAACAAGTGGATTCGGGGAAAGTGAACGTGGGCGAAACGATTGTGTATGGCTACTATTCGCAGGAAGGATTGAAGTTGAAAGAAGATAAGCGCATCCTTGATACGCTGAAAGATTATGCTGAAATGATTGAGATGGGCGATGGCACAAAACTCACAGCTTCGCAATTGCTCACACAGTTTCAGTTTCCACCTGAGATGCAATATAAGTTTGTATCAAAACTAAGCGGGGGCGAGCGCAGACGGCTTTACTTACTTACCGTTTTAATTAAGAACCCCAACTTTCTTATTCTTGATGAGCCTACCAACGACCTTGACTTGCTCACGCTCAATAAGCTCGAAGATTTTCTTGAAAACTTTGGCGGATGCTTAGTCATCGTGTCGCACGACCGCTACTTTATGGACCAGTTAGTTGATTCACTGTTTGTGTTTGAAGGTGAAGGAAAAATTCGCGAGTTCCTCGGCACCTATTCTGACTATCGCGATGAACTGGAAGAAAGAGAACGCAGCGAGCGTGAACAAAAAACAGAAGCAAAGAAAATTGATGCGCGCAGAGAGCAAGAGCAAACACAGGAAAAGAAAAAACTCACCTACAAGGAACGTCTCGAATACGCACAATTAGAAAAAGACATAGCCGCATTGGAAAAAGAAAAAAAAGAATTGGAAGCAACGCTGCACGAAGGCAACAGCGATTATGAAGCGTTGCAAAAAATGTCGCTGCGCATTGGCGAAATCATTCAATTGTCGGAAGCGAAAACGCTGCGGTGGATGGAGTTGGCGGAGTTTGCGGAATGAGAAGAAAGACGACAGTCGTCAGTCAACAGACGACAGCAAACGCAAACCTTAGTAGAAGACAACGTATTGCGTACCCTTCCTTTATACTTCTCCAAGATAAATCTCCTTTCTCACCTCTCCAAATCGCCACACGCGGCATCCCTACACTAACCCGAAAATATCCGCCTCGCCAAGAATAAACTCTTGTATAAATGTCTTCCTGTATTTCATGAATTCTCTTTGCGCTAAAAATTCCTGTACTTTGGCGGCATGGATATTTTGTTTGCCGGTGAAGAAGCAAAGCGCTACGGGCTTACCATTTTCATTTCGATTGTCTTCTTTCAGGTTGCTTATATCCTGCTGCAATGGCGCTACAACCGCAGAATAGAATATCTCTACTACGTTGCCTACATGCTTTTAATTGTTGTCTATGCGCTGGGCGAGTTTGAGCATGTGCTTCCTTTTAAACTCTTCACCCGTTTTATTTCTGATTATTCTGCTTATGCAAAACATGCCATGCCACTGATAGCGCTCGTGTTTTATTATCGGTTTGCGAGAGCATTTCTTAACCTGCCCGAAACGCGCCCTTATTTGAACAAGCAAGTAAAGCGATTGGAATATTTCATGTTCTCGTATGCGCTGCTCTCCCCTGTGTTTCTCCTAAGCGGCAGGAGCAGGGAAATAGAAGAAATCTTGTTTCTCGCAGTGTGCGGTGTTACAGTATCAGCTTCTGCGGTTTTTATTTTTTCGTTTTTAAACAAGAGCATTCCGCTTACCCGCTTTGCAATGATGGGCGCTGGGCTGCTGCTTTCAGGTTCGATAATTACGCTTGTCTTATTGGTGCTGGAAAGCGCGGGACATCACTTTCCATTTGACCCTTACCTGCCGCTGCTGCTTTGCGTCATTGCAGAGTTGCTCACCTTCACCACCGGATTGAGCCTGAAAGCGCAACTGATTGAAAAAGAAAAACGCCTTGCAGAACACGCGCTGGTGCAAGAATTGACCGAGCGCCAAAAGTTAGAAGACAACATGCACCAGTTGCGCAACAAAATTGCAGGCGACTTGCATGATGATGTAGGCGCAACATTAAGCGGCATCGGCATCTACACGGAAGTGGCAAAAAATAAATTGCGCGACAATAAGCTGAAAGAAACCACTGAGTTGTTAGACCGCATTTTCGCGCACACTTCCGAAATGCAAATCAGCCTGCGCGAAATGCTCTGGGTGATTAATCCCGGCAATGATTCATTAGAAGCGCTGTGGGATAAAATCGGCAACTATTGCAAGCCGTTGCTTTCTGCCCGCAATATCACGTTTGACTTTACGCTTGAGCCTGCACTGCGCACAAAAAAGCTTTCGCTGCTTCAGCGCAGAAATATTTATCTTGTCTGCAAAGAAGGCGTGAACAATATTTTAAAACATGCAAGGTGCAACAAAGTGGAGATATTTTTCAGCAGCGGAAAAAATAATTTCTTGTTCGTTACAATCAGAGATAATGGAACCGACTTTGATGCAACAGATGAATTGAGCGGCAACGGAATTCCAAGCATGAAAAACCGCGCGGAGGAATTAAACGGGAAGTGTGAAATAATTTCCGGCAATCAAAAGGGAACTTCAATTCTGCTCGCAATTCCATTTGAGTAAAATAGAAACAGCACAATAAAACAAGATGAATAAACAGATTCGCGTGGCCGTGTTTGACGATAATCCAAAAGCATTGGAAGCATTGGAAATGCTCATCGGCAGCTATGAGCACATCGAGCTTGCGGGAAAATTCAACAACTGCAATTTTTTGGAACAACGCATCCTTGCAGGGGTGATCGTTTTGATTATTGTTGCCGCCATCCTGCTGGTGGCGTTCGGCATAGCGGGCGTAAATGATCCCACTCCATAGGCATTGCAGTGGAAGACCCGGGTTGGGAAGGATAATTTCTTTTTTCACTTTAAAGTCAGTTCAATTTCAAGCTATAAGCCATAAGCCTGATCTGCTCGCAGCTTGAAGCCAGTAGCTTGCAGCTAACTTCAAAATGAACACAGCTAACATTGCCATAATCGGTGGAAGCGCAGCCGGGTTCTTTGCTGCCATCTCCTGCAAGGCGCATCATGCTGTTCCTTCCGCGTCAGGCGAATGAATCTATAGATTGCTACAATAAAGCATCGCCTCGGAATTTTCTATGGCGATCTCATTTAGGGAGAGAAGAATTGGCGCGTACATCTGCGATTTCGTGCTGAGTTGCGCACGGGAGTTGCGTATCTTCCGTGATGTTGATTATTGGCTTCAGGGGAGAGTTCATTACCTTTCGGCTTGATGATGTGTTTTGTTATTCTTGCTTCCTGTTTCACCGGATTTACACGGTAACTTTGCTCCTTATTATCACAAAATAGTATCAGCATAAACTTCTATTACCTGACGGATGATATTTGAACAGTTGAAACAGCATGTAAAAATGGAAGACGAGGAATTCAATTCCATCTATCCCGAAAATGTGCGGAAACATGCTCAGGGTCATTGGACGCCTCTTGATGTTGCGAGGATAGCCGCAGAATACCTCGTTAAAAAGCCATCAGCCAAAGTTTTGGATATTGGTTCGGGGGCGGGAAAGTTTTGCATGATTGGCTCCGCATTAACACAAGGATTTTTTACCGGCATTGAGCAAAGGGAAAATCTGGTTCAGGTGTCGCGCAAAATTTCAAAATATTACAAGCTCGGGAATGTTGAATTCATCCATGCGAATATCCTGGAGGTTCCTTTTACCGACTTCGATTCATTTTATTTTTATAATGCATTTCACGAAAATCTGGAAGTCTTTCGTTCCATAGATTATTCGATTACGCTGAATACAAAGTATTATTACCTGTATTCAGAGTACGTAAAACAGGAACTTAGTAAAACGCCTGTCGGCACCCGGCTGGTAACGTATCATAGCGCATTGAAAGAGGTTCCTTCCAGCTTTCGGCTTGAAGCCACCGCCTATGATGATAGCCTGATTTTTTGGCAAAAGAGCAAGTAAACTCTTTTAAGGGCGGTTCTAAAAATTCTACCACGACTCCCTCGCCTTCTGAAGAGGGATGGTTTACCTGCCGAAGTTTTAACGCAGGCAGGGGTGAGGCGATAAAAAAGCAATTTTTAGAACCACCGTTAATTTAACATCATTCATCGGGCATAATTCTGATAGGGTGTAGGACAAATTGCACGGCTGTTTCAATGTCCCCTTTGCGAAAGCAATGTGTGTTGGCGAAGGGGGATGCGGTTGACTTGAGCGGTTGCAGGGAGATGATTCAATTTGTCCTACACCATTCTGATAGCACCTATTCAACTCAAGACCTAATCCTTGTAATTTGCAGCGGCATTTAATTTCAATCACTTGAAGCTTTTCCTCGTTGTAATTCTTTTCACAAGCATAGTCGTCAATGCGCAAACACGCAAGCTGCTTGTCATTGCGCATCGTGGCGCTTCAGGCGATGCGCCCGAAAATACGATTGCTTCCATTGACAAAGCCCTTGCTGTCGGTGCGGATGTTATCGAGATTGATGTGCATCAAACGCTTGACAGCGTAATTATCGTGCTACATGATGAAAAGCTCGACCGCACCACCGATAAAAGCGGACTGATAAAAAATTTTAACTGGGATGACATCAAAGATGCGGATGCGGGCAGTTGGTTCGGCAGCGCATTTGCAGGCGAACACATTCCGACATTAGATGAAGTGTTGTTGCACATTAACGGTAGGGCGCGACTGCTCATAGAAATTAAGAAAGGGGGGAAATATTACCTCGGTATTGAGCGCAGGGTGCTTGCAATCATCAACGCGCGCAAGGCAGAAAGCTGGTGCATGATGCAATCCTTTTCAGATGCTGCTGTAAACAATTGGCTTGCGCTTGATTCTGCAATTGCGGTTTATAAACTCGTGGTGGGAAATATTCCCGCACTGCCGCTCTATCATGACGGGCGCGCACATTGGGGCAGCATCCTAAAGTATAAGCAGGTGGCGGGCGTAAATCCTTATCGCAGTTTTGCGAAAAAACACATCGTGCGAAAACTGCATGAAAGAGGGCAGCAAATTTTTGTGTGGACGGTAAACGATGAAAAACACATGCAAAAACTGATAGAGCGTGGCGTTGATGGTATTATTACCAATTATCCTGAGAAGGTAAAGAAGTTGCTGTCGGAATAAGATGCCGCATTAAGATTTGGCTAATGTATTCTTTCATTTTAATTTGTCAGATTCAGATACTGCTCCTTTTCTGAAGCACAAAGCCATAAAATAATTGGGACAAGATGTTCAAAATCCTCTGAAATCAGTGATTTCCAAGGGGTTTAATTTCCATGTATTTCTATACTTAGCCGACAACCCCGCATATCTTTCAGGGGGAATTTCTATGTATTTCTGCTTCCTGCAAGCAGGATGCTCCCTACCCTATTTAAATCTATTGTAATGATTCGAAAAATTACCCTCTCGTTGCTTGTTGCTCTTTCGTGCCTTTGTTGTTGCACGGAATCGTTTGCACAAACTGCAATCGCATATTCCGAAAACTTCAGTAACTGTACTGGCGCAACCTCAGCGGCAACTCCCCAGCAATGGACTACCACCACCACAGGATTGATTACGCCTTTTACATTTTCAGCTTCAGGAGGTCAATTTGTAGCAAGCGGACTTGACGGGAAAGCCACATGGCAATCAAGAGTGATTGATATTTCGTGCCTGAGTAATGTGACCGTTTCTTTAAATCTTTCCGAGTCCAGCACACTCAGCGGAAACGATACGATTTGGGCGAGATATAAACTGAACGGAGGCGCTGAAACACAATTCCCTACTAACGGTTTATTCGTTGACGACTTTGGAACTCCTGCCGCGTCAACAGTAACAGGATTGAACGGCACTACCCTGCAAATTATCATCCGTGTGCGTAATGACAATGGCGAAACTCACAATTTTGACAACATTGATGTGCGGGGAACGGATAATGTTTGCACAAACCCGGACCTCACTGCATCCTGCCCGCTTGACATCGTCTTTGTGCTGGATGAATCCGGCTCCATCGTTGGTCAGGGTGGCGCTACAAATGTGGTAACTCAGGTTCGCACGGGGGCAACTGCGCTTGTAAATGCGCTGAATAACAACAGCGGCACTATCAATATGGCAGTGGTTGAATTCAACTCGGCAGCAAGGCGCGCGCAAATCGGAGCCGGCACAGGCTACCAACCGGTGAATGCCGCCTATGTAGCTGCTTTTACTACCTACATTAATGGCGGAGCGGCAGCAAACAATATTACCCGCTACGATCCGGATGGCTCCACCAACTGGGAAGATGCGCTGGAAGAAGTGCAAGCGCTAAATGCAATTCAAACCGCTGAGTTAGTCATCTTTTTTACGGATGGCGAACCGACAGTTTACAACATCGGTTGCAACACCGGCACAGGCGGTGCAGGAAATGCGCTTATAGAAGCAATGGGCGCAGCTAATGTAGTGATGCAACAAGGCTCGCATATTTTTGTTGTTGGTCTTGATAATCCTGATCTGGATGAACCGAATGTAGAGGCAATTTCAGGAACTGATTTTTATCCTAACAATGAGCCTGATTTCAGCCAAGGGGACTACACCATTGCCACTTCATCCACGCTTGTAAGCGACTTGACTGCCATCGCCAACCAAATTTGCGCAGCCGATTTAAGTTTGGATAAATCAGTTTCGCCACAAGCGGGATGTGATGGCGATGAAGTGGTGTTCACCCTCACTGTTACCAATGAAGGTTCCCAGCCGGGAACAGGCATTGAGGTAAAAGATTATCTCTCCAGCGCATACGCCTACATGAGCGATAATGGTGGCGCTGCGACAACTTTCGCAAACGACACGCTCGTGTGGTCGGTTGGAACACTTGCTGCGGGTGCATCTGTTACATTGCAAATCACAGTTACCGTAAACAGTTCAGGCGACTTGAACAACTTTGCCGAAGTAACTGCTGCGGATTTTATTGATGTAGATTCTTCTCCTGATAATGACAACGATAATGTTGCCGATGAAGATGATGAAGCAACTGCATCTGTTGAAATAGTAAACTGTTTAATCACAGGTGACAATCAAATCTGCATTGGGCAAAACACTTCATTCACTGCTTCCGGGGGAACAACCTACGCATGGTCAGGTCCTGGTGGGTTTACAGCGAATACTGCAACAATCACCAATCGCACTTTAGCGGGACTTTACGCTGTTACAGTCAGTAGCGGTCCGGGTTGCCAAAGCACTTGCGCCACATTTCTCACTGTGAGCAGTTTACCCACATGCGGCATCACAGGTACAAATTCAATCTGTGCTGGACAATCTTCCACCTTTACTGCAACAACAGGTATGGCAAGCTATCTGTGGTCAACAGGCGCTACATCACAATCCATCAGCGTAAGCACATCGGGTATTTATTCTGTGACAATTACCAATGCAAACGGATGTTCCAACTCCTGCGCCAGAACATTAACAGTAAATACTTTACCTGTTTGCAGCATCACTACCCCATATACTTCAGTGTGTTCCGGCTCAACAGTAACATGGACTGCACCGGGGGGAATGACTTCTTATGCATGGTCGGGTCCGGCAGGATTCACGGCAATAACGCAAGGCATCACAATCGGCACTGCGGGAACATATAATCTCACAATTACAAATTCAAATGGATGTCAAAGCATCTGCTCGCAGGCATTAAACGTGCTTGCTGTTCCAAACTGCGCTATCACGGGTGTTACTCCGATTTGTCAGGGTTCAACGGTGCTTTGGTCTGCCGGATTTATTTCAGGAGCCGGTTATTCATGGAGTGGTCCCGGTGGGTACATTGCGGCTACGCGACAAATTACTATTGGAGCTGGCGGAACTTATAGCGTGATTGTGACAGTAAATAACACTGTCACCGCAGAAAACAAATGCACAAGCACTTGTAACAAAGCGTTAGTTGTAAATCCAATTCCTGGCTGTAATATAAGCGGAAATACATTAGTCTGTTTCGGGGAAACAACTACCTTCACTGCATCGGGTGGAACATCATACGCATGGTCAGGTCCTCCGGGATTTACAGCTACAACGGCAAATCCTATCACTGCCGGAATTACAGGAACATATTTTGTTACAGTAACAAGTTCGGGCTGCACAAACACCTGCTCTATTGAGCTTTTTATAGAACCTTCTTGCGATGATGGTAATGCTTGCACCACCGAAACATGCACAAATGGAAATTGTCAATATGCTCCCGTTACCTGCAATGACGGAAACGCTTGTACTACGGACGCTTGCAATCCTGCATCAGGCTGCATTTACACTCCGGTAGTTTGTAATGATAGCGACCCTTGCACCACGGATGCCTGTTCAGCCGGAACTTGCGTATTTACGCCAATCGTATGCGATGATGGCGACCCCTGTACAACCAATGCTTGCGTGGGTGGAACCTGTCAATACACGCCCATTGTTTGTAATGACGGAAATCTTTGCACTACTGATTTGTGTGTTGGTGGAAGTTGTCAAAGCACACAGATAGTTTGTAACGACAACAGCGCATGTACTACTGATTTATGCGTGGGTGGAAATTGTCAATACACTACGATAACATGTAGTGATGGAAATCTTTGCACCGTAAACGGATGCAACCCCGCAAGCGGATGTACATTCACTACGCTGAGTTGTGATGATAACAACCCCTGTACAACGGATGCATGTAATCCGGGAAGCGGATGTATCTCCACTCCGATTAATTGCGATGACGATGACGCTTGCACAGAAGATGCTTGCGCTGGAGGAGATTGTGAGAATATTAACCTTGTTTGCGAGGACAACAATGTTTGCACGAATAACACTTGCGTAGGTGGAATCTGCCAATACCCTGCAATTACCTGCGATGATTTCAATGCTTGCACAACAAATGGCTGCAATCCTATTTTAGGATGTTCTTACACTCCGATAGATTGCAACGACAATGACGGATGCACTGCCGATGTGTGTTTCCTCACATGCCTGCACAACCCGATTGACTGTGATGATGATGATGAATGCACCGATGACGGCTGTTCAAACAATGATTGCACACACACGCCAATCGTTTGTAATGATGGAATATTTTGCACAACAGACGAATGCATTCCTGCCACAGGATGCCTTTACACGCCTCTTCCCATTAGTTGCTGCACCGATGATGCGCAATGCGATGATGACAACGCTTGTACGCTGGATGCCTGCACCGAACTTTCAGGGGAATGTGTAAACACTCCTATTACCTGCAATGACGGCAGCGCTTGCACAGAAGATGAATGTGAGCCGGAATCAGGCTGTGTGTTTACAACGATTGACTGCAATGATTTAAATGCCTGCACAACAGATGGATGCAGTCCGGCTACCGGATGTTTTCATAATCCCGTCACCTGTAATGACGGCAATGCGTGTACGCTTGATGTATGTAATCCGGCTTCCGGGTGTGTATTTACTCCGGTTGACTGCGATGACGAAAATGCATGCACGGATGATGTGTGTAATCCTTCAAATGGAAGTTGCATATATACTCCGATTGACTGCGATGATGAAAACGCTTGTACATTAGATGGTTGCGTAACCGGCAACTGCACACACGCGCCTGTAAATTGTGATGACAGTAATCCTTGTACTACTGATGCGTGTAATACTTTAAATGGAAGTTGCGCAAATACGCTGATTGATTGCGATGACGATAATCCCTGTACAACTGACTTGTGTTCTGGCGGAGAATGCAGCAACACGAATATCACTTGCGATGATGCAAACCTCTGTACTACGGATGCCTGTAATTCAACGAACGGCAGTTGCGTATTTACCCCCGTTGTATGCAATGACGAAGATGCCTGTACCGTGGATGCTTGCAATACAGGCACCGGAGCATGTTCCCACACTTCGATTATTTGCAATGATAATAGCGATTGCACTACGGATGCATGTGTGAGCGTACAGTGCGTATTCACTTCAGTTACTTGTAATGACAATAACGCTTGTACTACTGATGCTTGCAACCCCGCAACAGGATGTTCAAACACGCTGATTTCTTGCGAGGATAATAATCCCTGCACCATTGACGCTTGCAATCCTGCGACAGGATGCGTTTATACTCCGAGAAACTGCGCGGATTTGTCAAACTGCACAATTGATAATTGCGACCCGGCAACCGCTAATGGCTGCGTTTACACCTCTCCTTGTTTCGATAATAATCTCTGCACAGAAGACAGATGCAGACCGGCAGGAGCAGTACCTTTCTTTATCTGCAACTTTGTTAATAAAAATTGCTCTGACAATAACCCCTGTACAAATGACTTATGCGAACCAACTACCGGGGAGTGCAATTATGAGCCGAAATGTAATGATTTTGATTTATGCACTAATGATTTCTGTAACCCCACAACCGGGGCTTGCTCCTACACCGGCTTGTTTTGCAATGACGAAAACCCCTGCTCAACTGACGGCTGTGTGGAGGGCGAATGTTTCAATACCTCGTTTATTTGTGATGACGGAATTCCTTGTACTATTGATGCATGTGTAAATTCTATCTCCTGCTCTTTCTCGCCAATCATTTGTGAAGACAATAATCTCTGCACGACTGACGCTTGCGTAGGAGGACTTTGCCCAAACACACCTATAACTTGTGATGATGGCAACGCCTGCACAACTACTGATTGCGAACCCGCTTTGGGATGTTTGTTTGCTCAGGTTGATTGCAATGACAGCGATGCGTGTACAAGCGATGCCTGTCTTACAAACACAGGTTGCTCTTATACAAACGTGAATTGCGATGATAGCGATGGCTGCACTGCTGACGCTTGCAATCCATCGACAGGATGCACAAATACTCCCCTCACCTGTGATGACAGTGATGCTTGCACATCCGATATCTGCACAGGCGGAGCGTGTGTAAACTCACCAATCACCTGTAGCGATAATAATGCATGTACTACGGACGCATGCAATCCTGCCTCCGGATGTACATTCACAACTTTGAATTGTAATGATGGTAGCTCCTGCACGGTGGATGCGTGTGACCCTGTTTCTGGCTGTAATTACACAACAATCAGTTGCAATGACAATAATGCATGCACCACAAATGCGTGTGACCCGGGAACAGGATGCTTATTCACTCCCATTGCGCCCTGCAACGACAACAGCGCATGTACTACTGAGGAATGTAATGCCGCAGTGGGATGTGTTTATACGCCTATCTCCTGCAATGACAATAATGCCTGCACTACGGATAATTGTGATGCAATTGATGGTTGCGAATACGTTGCTATTACTTGCGCTGACGGAGACCTCTGCACCACCGATGCCTGCGATGCGGGAATCGGCTGCGTGTTCACACCGCTTACGTGCAACGATAATAATGCGTGTACCACGGACAACTGCAACACCGACTTAGGTTGCGTGTTTACCGCAATTGTTTGCAACGACAATAACGCCTGCACCACTGATGCTTGCGCACCTGCAACAGGCTGCACAACAACGCCTATTGATTGCAACGACAACAGCGCCTGCACAAATGACGGATGCAATCCTTCCACAGGCTGCACAAACACTGCGATTACCTGCAATGATAATGACGCATGTACCACAGATGGATGCGATAATGTGACAGGATGTACAACAACACCAATTACCTGCAACGATAATAGCACATGTACCACCGATGCGTGTATTCTAACAACAGGATGCACATTTACCGCCATCACTTGTATTGATAATAATGCGTGTACCACCGATGGTTGCGATCCTGCTACAGGATGTACGACAACTCCAATTGTTTGCAATGACGGAAGTGATTGTACTAACGATGGCTGCGATGGAGGAACGGGATGCACGACAACACCTCTAGATTGTGATGACGATAATGCTTGCACCACGGACGGCTGTAATCCCGCAACAGGATGCACCACCGCTACCATTACCTGTAACGACAACAGCGCCTGCACGACTGATGCTTGCGACCCGATTTCAGGATGCGTATTTACTCAGATTACCTGCGAGGACAGCAACGCCTGCACAATAGATAACTGTAACATAAATACTGGATGCATAGTCACGCCAATTACCTGCAACGACAACAACGTATGCACCAATGATGTTTGCGATATTGTGAATGGATGTGTATTTACTACCATCACATGCAACGACAACAATCCCTGCACTACGGATGGTTGTGATATCGCAAGCGGATGTACAATCACTCCCGTTGTGTGCGATGACAGCAACCTATGCACTTCAAACGAATGCAATACAGCAACAGGGTGCGTTTACACTCCCATAGTTTGCAATGACGGAAATTTCTGCACAACAGACGGCTGCAATCCAGTAAGCGGATGCACAATAACTCCTGTGAATTGTGATGATGGAAACGTCTGCACAACAGACGGATGCGCTCCGGCAACCGGATGCACACACGCTTCAGTGGGCGGCTGCTGCCTTACCAACGAAGATTGCAACGACAGCAGCGTTTGCACTTCTGAAGAATGTTTGTCAGGCGGAATTTGCGATTACACTACCGTAAGCTGTGATGATGGCAGCGCTTGCACCACCGATGCGTGTGATGCGCAAACAGAATGCTCCAATACTGCCGTAAATTGCAACGACAGCAATGCGTGTACCACAGAAATATGCAATCCTTCGACTGGCTGTGTTTACACAAATTTTTCCTGCAACGACAATAATCCCTGCACTTCTGAAGTATGCAATACATCAATTGGTTGTGTGTTTACTCCCGTTGTGTGTGAAGACAACAACGCTTGCACAAATAATACCTGCAATACAGAAATAGGATGCGAATATGTTCCTATCACCTGCACCGACAGCGATGCCTGCACCGATGCTGATTGTGTTCCGGCAACGGGTTGCGAATTCACGCCAATTACCTGTGAGGACAACAATGCGTGTACAACGGAAGTATGCAATCCATCGGCAGGTTGCGAATACACGAACATCATTTGTGACGACCTTGATGCCTGCACTACCAATGCCTGCGACCCGGTAGCAGGATGCACTACTTCACCCATTAGTTGTAATGACGGGGATGTCTGCACTACGGACAATTGTGATACTGAAACAGGATGCTCAAGCACTCCAATTGACTGCGATGATAGTGACGCGTGTACGGTAGAGACATGTTTACCCGGAACAGGATGCAATTACTCTCCGGTAACTTGTAATGATGGCAACGCATGTACTACAGATGCCTGCAATCCTGCTTCCGGATGCACAGTCACTCCAACTACCTGCAACGATAATAATGCCTGCACGAATGATGGCTGCGACCCTACATCAGGATGCACTATCACGCCCATTGCCGCTTGCGATGACAATGACAACTGCACATCTGATGCCTGCGACCCAACTCAAGGCTGTGTGTTTACGCCCATCAGTTGCAATGATGGTAATGCCTGTACAACCGATGCGTGTAGCGCTGCAACTGGATGCACGAATGCGCCCATTGTTTGCGATGACAGCGATGCTTGCACGGACAACACCTGTGATCCCTCTTCCGGCTGCATTTTCACAGCGATTAATTGCAACGACAACGATGCATGTTCTACTGATGGTTGTTCAAGCGGAGGATGCACAAACGTGCAAATCAATTGTGCTGACAATAGTGAATGCACAACTGATGCGTGTAATGCCACAACTGGAAATTGCACCCACACTCCTATCCCCGACTGCTGCGCTGATGCGGGTGATTGTGATGACAGCGATGCCTGCACCACTGATGATTGCGACAACGGAACGTGTACTTATGCATCTGTTACCTGCAATGACAACGATGCGTGTACCTCCGACAACTGCTTGCCTGCAAGCGGATGTTCGTTCACGCTAATCACTTGTAATGATGGCAATGCCTGCACTACCGATAATTGCTCAACGACAACAGGCTGCGAATTCACGCCCGTTAATTGCAATGACAACGACAACTGCACCGATGATGTGTGCAATGGCGGAACTTGCGAAAACAATCCGGTTGCCGATTGCTGTGAAAATGCTGCTGATTGCAATGACAACGATGCCTGCACTGCGGATGCGTGTTCAAACAATCAATGCTCAAACACTTCCATCAATTGCAACGACAACAATGCCTGCACTACCGATGGCTGCGATATTGCTTCCGGATGCACTACTGCATTAAATAATTGCGAGGACAACGATGCCTGCACTACAGACGGCTGTTCTGGTGGCAACTGCACAAACACCGCGCTTGTTTGCAACGACAACAACAGTTGCACATCCGATGCCTGCGTTGACGGACAATGCGTTTTCACCGCTTTGAATTGCAACGATAACGATGCCTGCACTACTGACGCATGTAATCCTTCATCAGGTTGCACAAATACTGCTATTACTTGTAACGATAATAACGACTGCACCACCAATGCATGTGATGCCGGAAGTGGCTGCACGTTTACTCCAATTTCAAATTGCACAGACAACTGCGCAGGTGTTAATTGCGATGATGAAGATGCCTGTACAACCGATGCATGCAGCAATGGTGAATGCTCCTATACTGCTGTAATCTGCAATGACAATGATGCCTGCACTACGGATGTCTGCAACACTACTTCCGGTTGTGTTTTCACTCCGGTGAATTGTGATGATGGCAACGCCTGCACGATTGATGCATGTAATGTAACTACCGGATGTACGAACACCACAAGCTGCGATGATAATGATATCTGCACAACAGATGTATGTGAAGGCAACTCCTGCGCGCATGAGCCTGTTGTGAATTGCATCTGCCTGCAAGTAACCAGTTTCACTTTGATGAATTCCACAACCGACAGTGAAATCGGCTCATTGAATAACGGGCAAACAATAAATCTCTACTGCAACCCGGCAATCAATATTCGCGCAAACGCATGTGATGAATCTGTTACAGGCAGTGTGGAATTCATATTAAACAACACCCAATTCAGAGTGGAAAATGATGCGCCCTACTACCTTGCCGGTGACAATACGCAGGGCGACATCTATACATGGAATGCGTCCGTTGGAACTTATACGCTCACGGGAAATCCCTACGCGCAGCCTGAAGCGGGCGGTACGCTTGGAACATCGGAAACCATCACATTTACAATTGTAAATAATCCCGCTGAATGTCCTGTTTGTCCTGAATGTAATGATAGCGATGCGTGTACGGATGATGCTTGTATGAACAACGTGTGCCAGCATACGCCTTTAGTATGTAACGACAATAGCGCATGTACTACCGATGCGTGTGACAGTGAAACAGGTTGCATTTATACTTCAATTACATGCAATGACAATAATGCCTGCACAACGGATAGCTGCGATGCGCTGGAAGGCTGCTTCTACACGCCTGTTGATTGCGATGATAGCGACCTCTGCACAACTGACGCATGTGAGAATGGCGCGTGTGTTTACACCGCAGTTGTTTGTGATGATAGCAATGTTTGCACATCAAATTCATGCGAGCCGCTCACGGGTTGCGTATTCACGCAAACTATTTGCAGCGATGATGATTTATGTACCACCGATAATTGCGATGCAATTACAGGATGTTTCTTCACGGCAATTGTTTGTGATGATTTAAATGATTGCACTACCGATGAATGTAATTTAGGTGAGTGCGATTTCACTTTGATTCCCGGCTGTGACAATCCTTGCGACACGCTGGATTGTGATGACAGCGACCTCTGCACAACTGACGCATGTGAGAATGGCGCGTGTGTTTATACCGCTGTTGTTTGTGATGACAACAACTCTTGCACTACCGATGCTTGCAACCAAAATACAGTATGCGTTTACACTTCTGTAAATTGCGATGACGCAAACGCATGTACTACTGACGCTTGTAATGCGACTTCAGGATGCTTCTATACAGTTGTTGATTGTAACGACAATGACGATTGCACAACCGATGAATGTAACGCTTCGACAGGATGCGTAAATTCTGCAATTCCAAATTGCATTGACCTCTGCTCCGGCATTGATTGTGATGATAATAATCTCTGCACAACGGATGCTTGCGCTAACGGACAATGCTCCTATACTACAATAAGCTGCAACGACAACAA
>Ga0163147_10002907_pt1 | contig 23616 bp, 14 predicted proteins | sample OliLakLV19MP6G1_FD_148597 | JGI IMG/M metagenome (GOLD analysis project Ga0163147, IMG submission 148597) | Freshwater microbial mat bacterial communities from Lake Vanda, McMurdo Dry Valleys, Antarctica- Oligotrophic Lake LV.19.MP6.G1 | ecosystem: Environmental > Aquatic > Freshwater > Lake >...
TTTATCATATAAAATTTGTCCACCCAGTGTTAAAAAATCTTCACTTTTTCCAATCGGTAATTTATATTCTCCATTTAAAGAAGTAGTTTGGTATGGAACAGTTACGCTTTGCCATTGTGTGCGATACACTGCTTGTACTCTTAAATCGCCGGTAAATAAACCAGCCAGTGCCGGGTTGCGTAAAAGTGGTGCTTCAAAAAATTGTGAAAAATGTATATCCTGGGATTGTACTTGTGATGAGGCAAAAAGAAGTAACATACCCCACACAAATTTGTGTAGTATTGTTTTCATAAAATAGGATTCTTGTTTGGTGTTTGGATATTGACTTTCGTCATTTACTAAACGGATGCAGTAGCATTTTATTATTTCAACAGCAAAATATTTCCAGAAAAGCTTAATGAATTGTTATTGTTGCAAATGATTTCCATTGTATAAACATAGTTGCCTGTGTCAGCAATCTGGCCCTTGTACCGGCCATCCCATCCTTTAGTTTTATCGTTGGGCTTAAAGCTGCCATTTTGAAAAACCATTTCTCCCTTTCGGTTAAAAATGCTCAATAACTGTATTTTAAATACGCCCGAACTGATAGGATAAAAGAAATCATTTAATCCGTCGTTGTTAGGTGTAAAAGCAGTTGGGATAAATAGGTTGCTTTTATCGCAGGTAAGCTTAACTGTCATATTATCACTGGCCTGGCAACCTCCGTTATTTTTAACAGTGAGCTTATAGGTGGTATTAAATTCCGGAGTGGCAGCAGGGTTTGGGCAGTTACTGCAATTTAGATAGGTTGCAGGCTCCCATATCCATTGAGTTACGTCAGCGGAAAATTGTGGGGTAATTGTTATTGGTTTTCCAATACTGGTAAGTTTATCTTCTCCTGCATCTACAGTTGGGTTTTTAAATACAAGCAGGCTTATAAATGCACTATCTGTAAAACAATTGCTGCTATCAAACCCTGTTACTTTATAAATAGTATTCACTGTTGTTGATGCAATAGGATTAGCGATGTTGCTATTGTTTAAACCGTTGGCCGGTGACCAAATATAATTTTCTGCTCCGCTTGCCGATAGTTGTATTTTCTCGTTTCCACAAATAGTATCAAATGGCTGCAAACCATTTATAACAAAAGGTTTTTTCACTTTAATAAATATGGTGTCTGTTGTTTCACAGCCAAAAATTGTACTGCCTGTTACGTAAAGGCTAGTATCGTCTGTTAAAGAAGCAATTGGATTATCGCAGCTATCGCAACTTAATAATGTGAGTGGTTTCCAAACATAAGAATTGGCACCCGTTGCCTGTATTTGTATTGTATTGTTGAGGCATATGGTGGTATCATTACCAGCAAAAGTGGTGGGTAAAGGGTGTATAATTACCAATGTATTGGCCGTGTCTGCACAGCCACTGCTGCTGGTTGCTATTAATTGAACAGGGAACGTGTTGGGTACATTATAAGATTGGGGAGGTGGGTTTTGAATGTTGGCATTATTGCCATTTCCAAATTTCCATTTCCATTGTATAGCAAATGTATCAGAGCTTATTAAATTGCCTTGAAATAATACCTCTGCAGGCCCGCAAAAAATATTATTACCGGCAATGGCTATCTGCGGATTTGTAGCCAATTGTATAAAATTATTTTTAACCATTGTATCCCTGCAGCCATAAGCAGTTTCGATGATTAATCCTATTGTATATTTCCCCGTTGATGTATATGTATGGGTAGGATTTTGTAAAGAGGAAGATGTGCCATCACCAAAACTCCAGTTGTAATTTTTTACTACACTCCCCGATAATGTAGAGTCCGTAAATATAGCATTTGCAATATCACAGAATAAAGTATCGTTTACACCAAAATTAATTTTACTGCTAAAAATATTAATACTATCGGTGCCCTGCAATACTGCAAGGCAACCAGAAGAGTCCTTTAAAATTACCTTGGGAATAAAACTGCCCGGTAAAGTATAATTGTAGGTGTAGCTGCTATCTGCGCTTTCAAATGTATTGCCATCATTAAAATCATACAGGTAACTCACTTTTGCAGAAGTTGAAACTTTAAAACTCACACTTATTGGAGCACAACCCTGGTTAGCCTGGTACGAGAATGATGCAGTTGGTACAAATATTTCGATTGTTTTGGTTGCTACACTTTGGCAGTTTCCAACTCTTTTTGCTGTAAGTGTTACCAGGTAAGTTCCTGGGTCGGTAAAGTAATGGGTTGGGTTAACCAGGCTTGATAAAACGCTGTCGCCAAAGTTCCATGTTTGGAATGTTGCAAATTGTGATGTGTTGTTAAATGTTATTTTAAAAGGTACACAGGTTCCTACAGAATCATTGATCCCGAAAGAGGCAGTTACATCCTGAATTTTAAAATAATTTATTTTTTCTATGGAATCCTTGCAGCCATAAAAATCTGTAACAACAAGCTTTGTATTGTAGTTGCCATTTAATGTAAATGCCTTTACTGCATTAAACTGGTTGGATGTTGTGCCATCTCCAAAAAACCATTCACTGCTGATTATATTTGTTTTTGAAGTATTAACCAGTTGTATGTTTTGGTTACGGCAGGTATTGATTTCTGGTTCGGTAAAATCGGCTATGGGTTTGGAGACCACTAACGGAGTAACGTATTTTATGCTATCAGCACATCCTAAGGAATCAATTATTTTTAATGAAGGATAAAAATTACCTGAAGTATCATAAAAGTGATTTACCGGGGAAGGTAGGGGAGCGGTAAATGTACTTGTTTCACCATCATCAAAACTCCATTGCCAGCTGGCAATATTATTGCTGCCATATGGATTAACTGAACTGTCAATAAAGTTAACCGTTAAAGGAAAACATCCACTTGTTGAGCTTAATGAAAAATTTGCTTTTGGAGCAAAGCCAGTAATTTTATTTGTCTTTATGATAGAGTCTGTGCAGCCATTTACATCTTGCGAAAATAGTTTTACTGTGTAAATTCCTCCATTGTTATAGAAATGGCTTATAGCGGTTTTTGTTGTGGTTTGTGTAACACCATCTCCAAAATCCCAGCTATATTTTACAACTCTTAAAGGCATTGCCGGTATTGCCGTAAACAAAATAGAATCAGCTTTACAAATAGAATCTTTAACTGATTTAAAGTCAGTAATTGCGCTGCCGGTATAAATAAGGGCAGATGTTGTATCTGTGCAGCTGCCATTGGTTACCGTTAAGGTTACGGTATAATTTTTATCAGCGCTGTATGTATGAACCGGGTTTTGTGTAGTAGAAGTAGTGCTGTCACCAAAATTCCATAACCAGCTTTGTGGTATTACAGAGGTATCAATAAAGGAAATCTGCAATCGATCTGTACAATTGTATACAGTTTTAAAGCGTGCAATGCCAGGGCTTATAGTTATGTAATTTGTTTTTGTAAGTGTATCACTACATCCATTGCTCCATGCTATTAAACGAATGTTATAAGTTCCGGTATCCTTGTACTGAACAACAGGGTTTTTAGCCGAGGATGAAGTACCGTTACCAAAATTCCAAAACCATCTGTCTGCTGAAGGAGTAAGGTCAGTAAATTGTACAGGTGTATTAGCGCACTGTGTGGTAGGAGTTGCCGAAAAATCTATCGCAGGTTTGGTGTTTGCCTTTATTCCATTTATTACTTCTATTGAATCAATGCAGCCATCATTGGTAGTGATTGTTAGCTTGATAGAATAATTACCCGCAAGTGGATAGGAAGCGGTAGGATTAATGGAAGTAGAAGTGGTTCCATTCCCCAAATCCCAAAAGTAGCTGGCAATGCCATCAACCGCTAATTGTGCTGCCACCGGGGTAAAAGTAAACGGTATACACCCGCCTGTGGGCATATTGGCAATTTTTGCTATCGGGTTGCTTACTTTAATAAAATTATTGAATTTGCCGGTATCTACACAGCCGGCCGCATCGGTTACAATTAAAGTTATATCAAAGCTATCAAGCGTATTATAAGTATTTGATGGATTATTTATAGCAGCTGTGTTGCCATCTCCAAAATCCCATTGCCAGTTTACTGCATTAGCTGTTAAATCAGTAAAGTTAACAGTGAATGGTGCTTTGCAGGCGTTGCTGTCATTAGCGCTGATATTAACTATTGGTAAATTTAACACCCTTACATTTTTAAAAACAGAATCTGCACAGGTACCATAGTTGTTTACCAATTTAATTGTATAAATACCTGCGGAATCCCATTTTTTTGTGACAGAAGAATTGCTGTTAAAAGGACCATCTCCCAAATTCCACGAGGAACTAAGCGGAGCTGGAACAGAGCCATTACTGAAAGTTGCAGTGGCGCCAATACAAACACTATCTTTCCCATTAATGACGGACAAATTGTTGTTAATAACCACGGAGTCCTTCATCAATAAAGTATCAGCACAGCCAATATCGTTTTGTACAATCAGTTTAGGCGAAAAAGTTCCATCGGTAATATATGAATGTGATGGATTGGTTGCAGTAGAGATTACTCCATCTCCAAAATCCCAGCTGTAATTGAGTATACCACTCCCTGTCGAAAGATTTGTAAAACTGATAGTATCCGGTGGCTTACACCTCAATCCTTTTGTAAAGCTGAATGCAGCTTCCAATTTGGGAAGTACATGAATATACTGAGGTTTACTTAAAGCATTGATACAACCGCCTGCATTGGCAACCCTCAGTGTAACATCAAAGTAACCTGATGATGTATAATTGTGTGTTGAGTTTTGTTGAATGGCGGTGGTTCCATCTCCAAAATCCCATACCCATGCTATAATGCTACTGGAACTGGAGCTGCTTGCATCCGTAAAACTTGTACTGAAAATGGAGCAGCCCACAGTATCAGTCGACAAAAAATTTACAGCGGGCTTATCAAATACCCTTATATATTGTGGCCTTGTTAAGGTATTACTCCCATTGGCATTGCTTGCGGTAAGAGTTATGTTATATATGCCGGGGATTGAGTAAGTTATTGTGGGGTTTTGCTGTACAGAAGTTGTTCCATTTCCCAGGTTCCAGTTTAAAGAAGTAGGATTGCCACTGGAAGTATTTATAAAACGAACAGTTAATGGGGCGCAGCCTTCCAGTGGTCCGGCAGAGAAATTGGCCACAGGCTGACAGTATATATTACCCCAATACATTAAACATGCTATCAATACTGCATGCCTTATCCGAAAATTAATATTCGTTATTTTGGGTGTCATAAAACTTTCGCAAATCGTAAGTTATAATAAATTGTTTAAATATTTTTGAAACGTATTTAGTATCTAACCCGTTAATTTTTCGTATGTTTCGGCAAGATATTTTTCGCTACTCGCTGTAACATAAGATGGGTAAGGCTTTCAAAGCAAAAATAAAAAATTCAACTGTAGGTTTTCGTTCCTCTTTGGTTCTGGCTTGTTCAGGTTAGGTTTTTTTAAATAATTTATTAACAGCGTTCAAGTAACAATATTTAAACGTTCTTACTATATGTAGAAAAATCTTATCAACAGAAAAGCCGGCTACACAGCCGACTCTTTTATTGGTGAGTTCGAAAAATCTATTTTACTAATGCTATATTTCCTCTATAAACAAGAACACTGTTGTTTTCGCAAATAATCTCTATTGAATAAACAAATACTTCGGGATTTAGTTTCAGTCCTTTAAAAGTTCCATTCCATCCAAAGCCTGCATCATTTGCATTGAAACTGTTTTTTTCAAAAACCAACTCACCCCAGCGGCTGAAAATCTGTAATGTTTTTACTTTGAATAAGCCCGTTCCTCTTGGGTAAAATACATCATTTATACCATCATCATTTGGTGAAAACGTATTGGGCATAAACACATTGGCGCCATTGCAGATAACAATTACATTCACCCGGTCTCTGGCGGCACATCCTCCCTTGTTTTTTACCAGCACATTATATTCTGTGTTTTCAGTTGGTTTTACTGTAATGCCGGGGTATACATTTCTGAATAACCCTGTTGTTGGCTGCCAGTCTACATAAATTACATCCGGCGATATGGTAGGAACAAGATCATACACCTGTCCCACATTAATGGTTTTATCTAAACCTGCTTCTACGGTAGGTATTGGGTTTACCCTTATATTGATATAGCCTGTGTCTTTAAAACATCCAACATTATCCCCGGCAATTACCCTGTAAAGGGTGGTAGTGTCTGGCTGCACTGTTGGTGTGCTGCTTAAAGGGTTGTCGACATTTACTGTAGGTGTCCAGTTATAATTATTTGCACCTGCCGCAGTAAGTTTTTTAGAAACGCCTTTGCAAACGCTATCTGATTTACTATAGGTAAAAGCAAATTTATTTTTCACATTAACCACAATGGTATCTTTTGCACTGCAGCCATAAACGGTAGTTCCAGTTACCACATATTTTAAATCTGAACTTATACTACTTGATGGATTGGCACAATTGCTGCAACTTAATCCGGTAGCGGGCAACCAGCTATAGTTTAAAGCTCCGGTAGCGTTTAAAGTAATACTGCTTCCCTGGCATAAAATAATAGAATCCGGTCCTGCATCTACAACAGGAATTCCATACGCCTCAATATTGGTTACAGTTGTATCAGTACAGCCACTGCTGTTTGTTGCCACCAAAAGAATTGAGTAAACACCTGCACCTGTGTAATTTTGCACCACTGGTGTGGAAATAGTTGATGTATTACCATTGGCAAAATCCCATTTCCAGCTTATTGAGGAAGTATCCTGTACCACTTGCCCGCTGCTGAATGTTACCTTTAATGGTACACAACCATTGGCCGATGCAACAGTAGCTATTTGTGGAGAAGCTACTATTTTTATGGGTAAAGTAGATTTTAAAGTATCTGTACAACCATGCAGCGTAGTTACAATTAACGAAGGGTAATTTAAGCCGGTGCTATTGTAAAAATGAAATGGATTTTTAAGGGAAGAAGTTTTACCATCTCCAAAATCCCATTGATATCCTGTAATAGCATCATTACTTATTGAAGAGTCTTTAAAGGATACATTACCGGAATCGCAAAGAGGTTTACGTAAAAAACTAAAGTTGGTACTTACGCTATTTACAACAATGGTATCCTTTCCCCTAATAGGCACCTGGCAGCCGTTTTGATCTACCAATATCATTTTAGGAATATAAGATCCGGGGAAGGTATACGTATAGGAAATTGCAGTATCAGGAGAACTTTCTATTGCGCCATCATTAAAATCCCAGATTATGGAAGGGTTATCAAATACAGTTGCAGTAAAATTAACCAAAAGCGGCTTGCAACCATTGATTGGTTTATAAGTAAAACTTCCTCTTGGGCCACTTATATTAATCTGTCTTTGAAATACATCTGTACAACCTCCAGCGCTGGTTACCGTTAATTTTACATTGAAAGTACCCGGATAAGAATAAAAGTGAACAGGGCTTTTATTATTGGCAAAGGTATTGTCTCCAAAATCCCAGACGTTGCTTACAACGTTGCTGGAGGAATCTGTAAAATTAACAATTAAAGGTGGACAGGAACTTACAGAGTCACTCATAAAAAACAGCGATACCGGAGTAGCGATTTTTACAAAAGATGTTTTCGTGATACTGTCTTCACAGCCATACTGATCTGTTACTTTCAACTTTACAGAATAGCTTCCATCTGAATTATAAATATGAAATGGATTTTGAGTATTTGCTATTGCGGTATTATCTCCAAAGTTCCATTGGTATAATAAATTAAGGCCTGTTGACTGGTCTTTAATCTGAATTTGTTTTCCCGGGCAGGTTAATGAGTCAGCTGTATTGAATTTAGCCATTGGCTGAGAAACAATAATGTTGTTCGATAACTTTGCGCTATCTGCACAACCCTGGTTGTCGGTTATTTTTAATTTAACCAGGTAACTTCCTGATGTTAAGTAAGTATGTTGAAAAGGGGCTGATGCTAAAGTATCTATAGTGTTATCACCGTAATTCCATACCCAGGTTTCAATGGATGAATGCCATCAGAAATGCTGCTATCACTAAAATTGACCAGGCTTTTTAAACAGGTTCCTTTTACGGATGTTCCAAATTTTGCAGTAGGGCCATTTACGCTGATGTAATTCGTCTTCACCAATGTATCCTTACAACCCAGCAAATTGGTGATGATTAATGTAACAGTGTAACTTCCGGCTTTTGTATAGGTGTAATTAATAGTGTTTTTTATGGAGCTTACCGGTAAACTTGCATCTCCAAAATTCCAACTAAAATTGCTTACTTCACTAAGGCTTAGGTTAGTAATAAAGTTTATAGTTGTGCCCTTACAAACTGTAGTATCTGAAGCAATAAATTTTGACGATACATCTATTACCTGTACGGTTTTAAATGCTGTATAGTCGCAGCCCGAAGCACTATTTACCACTCGTAAAGAACTGTTAAAGGTGCCGGTACTTGTGTAAACATGAACAGGGTTTTTTATGGTAGAAGTATTGCCATCACCAAAATCCCAGTACCATTCATCTGCACCTTTCGATTGATCTGTAAAAACTTTTTCATAAGGGTTAGCGCAATTATTTGACACTAGATATTTTGCTACAGGAGGGCTGATGTGTATATATTTTGTGAATTTTACAGTGTCACGGCACCCTCTGTTCGATGCAATTAAAGTGATATCAAAATAGCCAGTATCATTGTATTGGTAGATGGGGTTTTTAGTGGAAGATGTTACGCCATTTCCAAAATTCCATAACCAGGCAGAAGCTGCTGGAGTAGTTAAATCTGAAAAGTTTATTGCAGTATTTGCACAAGTGTTGGTAGGGGTTGCAGAAAAATTTGCAAGGGGCCTGTCATTAACAATTACTCCTCTTGTTATACCAGCGCTGTCTGTGCAGCCGCCAGCTGTTGTTATTATCAACGAAATTGGGTAAATGCCAGCTGCACTGTAAGTATTGGTGGTAGTTGCATTGGTAGAGGTGTTGCCATCTCCAAAATTCCATAAAAAGCTGGTTACCGGATCTACTGTATTGATGTTGGCTGAAAAGCTTTTTGTAAATGGCGCACAATTGCTGTCGGGCAAATTTTTAAAACTGATAACAGGTTTTTTAGCTACAATATAATTGTTTTTAATTAAGCTGTCTGTACAACCATTGGTGTTGGTAATTTTAAGTTTTACCGTATAGCTTCCCTGGGTATTGTAAGTATGGTTTGGGTTTTCTAAATTACTCGTTGCACCATCCCCAAATTGCCATAAATAGCTAACGCCATTAATTGATTGGTTGGTAAAATTTACAACGAAAGGTGCTTTACAATTTGTTGTATCATCTGCTATAAATTTTACAATTACTTTCGGTAAAATGCGGATACTCTTTATTGCTGAGTCTTTACAGACTCCAAAATTTGCCAGCATTTTTACTGAGTAAATACCAGGTACAGTATAAGCTTTTATTGCATTTATTTGAGATGAAAAGCTGCCATCTCCAAAGCTCCAGGTTACTGAAGTTGGAGAGGGCAAAGACGTATTGGAAAACTGTATGCTGTTGTTTGGGCATGCAGAATCTGGTGCGCTGAAAGAGGCACGAACCTGCCCTATCGAAATTGAATTGGGTTTTATTATGGTATCAGCACAGCCATTGCCATTGGTTACAATTAATCGAACGCTATAACTTCCCGCAGCTGAATAAACATGCGTAGGATTTGAGTCGGTAGCATTGGTGCCATCTCCAAAAGACCACTGGTAACTTATAGTGCCTGTTCCGGTAGATTGGTTTTGAAAATTAATGGTTACGGGTGCATTGCAGTTGCTAGGTGTATTATTGGTAAATTTTGCCAGTACACCGGTATTAATTTGTATAAAAGATGTCTTAGTAATTGTACTTAAACAACCGCTGCTATTATTTATCCGAAGGCTTACATTAAAATTTCCGGCTGTTGTATAAGTGTGTAAGGGGTTTTTTAATGAAGAAATAATGCCATCACCAAAATCCCATAACCAGGATGTAATGTTGCTATTACTCAATATGGTTGAATCAAAAAATTGAACCGGCAGCGGAAAACAACCTGTGGTATTTGCAGCCCCAAATTGTACTATCGGTTTATCCAGCACTTCAATGTATTCCACTTTTACAACAGAATCTTCATTGCCGGATGTTTTTGCAACTAATTTTATTGTGTATTTGCCAGGGTTAAAATAGATGACTGATGGATTTCTTAAAAAAGAGATCGTACCATTTCCCAGGTCCCATTTCCAGGAAGTTGGGTTGCCGGCAGATTTGTCCGTAAAACGAACAAGCAATGGACTACAGCCACTGGTTGGTGTAGCAATAAAATCAGCATTGAGCTGGGCTTGTGTAAAAGTAAAACTTACAAGCGATACAATAAATAAAAACGTTGTTTTTAAAGCCATCTTTGTTATCATAGGATTGGGACATTTGTTTGGATGGATGTTTGCCTTGATTTTATACCTGTGTAGGCCTAACAATATAACTCCAAAAAAGCTAAAAAATTGTGATGATAAAGAAAGAAAGGGCTTTATTATATTTTAAAGCCTTCGCATATGTAAAACTTTTGGGTCGGTAGTTCCCCAGGGTGCAAGTTCCATTACGGGTAGTGCCTTTTTAGTAAACTTCCAGGCTCTGTTTAAAAAAATAAATTCTATGGGAATTGTGGGAGAATTGATATTGATCACCAGTTTACTAAAGTCTTCATTAACACTCCATGTTCCTGTATAGATAATACCTGCTTTCGTTCCGGTCATTGGCCCATCAAAATAAGAGGTTGTTTTAGAGAGAACAAAATCGTAACCTGAATATTCGCTCGTTTTGTTGTTGCCTGTATCAGTAGCAAGGTCTACTACAAATGTTTTATTAAGGATATTATCTTCAAACTGTTTTTTTAAAGTGTTTTCAGTTATATTTTCAATTGCTTTTTTACAGCTAAAAAGAAGTAGCATGGAAGCGCATACAATCGCTATAATAAACCTTTTGTTGTAAATGGAAACTGCCATATTATCAAACTTACGAAAAATATTTTTTCCTGTTTTTTTTTGTGACATATTATAGTTGTAGCATAGGATAGAACACGTACAATAAGCGGAAGAACGTTTTTATTTGTCAATAATTGTATAAAGTGGATAACTAAACACAACATAGAAAACTATTTATTTGCTGATAATATTTTAACACAATTGTGCCACAGCAACTGTATATGGTTATACAATAGTAAATTGCTGTATTTATACCATTGGTTGTAAAATTTATAAACAGTATTAATTTTTAATAAGATGACGATACAACAGGTTAAATCAGTATTAGAAAAAAGCGCACCGGTGATGTTGCAGGAAAATTATGATAATGCAGGGCTTTTAACAGGTAATCCTGCATGGGAATGCACTGGTGTAATAGTTGCATTAGATGCCATTGAAGCAGTTATTCAGGAAGCGATAGATAACAATTGTAACCTCGTGGTGGCCCATCACCCCATCATTTTTAGCGAACTAAAAAAACTTACCGGAAAAAATTATGTTGAAAGAACTATTATCCGGGCAATAAAAAATGATATCGCTATATACGCAATACATACCAACCTGGACAATGTGCTATGGGGGGTAAATGGAAAAATTGCCGATAAATTCGGTTTAGTAAACCGGCAGGTATTGCAACCTAAAAATAACCTGTTGAAAAAGCTGGTGGTGTTTGTGCCGGTAACTCATGCAGAAAAACTGAAAGAAGCTATTTTTAGTGCAGGCGCCGGGCAAATTGGAAATTACAGTGAATGTAGTTTTAACTCAGCCGGCCAAGGCACCTTTAAAGGCGGGCAGGGTACAAATCCCTTTATTGGTAAGCCGGGCGAGCGATTTACTGCCGATGAAATAAAAGTAGAAGTTATTTATTTCGATTGGCTGGAGCAGCCGATTCTTAAAGCCATGCAACTGGCACACCCTTACGAGGAAATAGCCTATGATATTATCGCAATTGAAAATCAGCATCAGCAACTTGGAAGTGGTTTGATTGGTGATCTTCCAAAACCCATCAGTGAAACTGAATGCCTCGGTTTAATAAAACAGCAGTTTAATTTATCGGGCATCAGGCATACTGCCTTTACCGGTAAAATGGTTCAAAGAATTGCTGTATGTGGGGGGGCAGGAAGTTTTTTGATAGGTAGTGCCATTGCCGCAGGTGCACAGATCTACATTACTGCAGATATAAAATACCATGAGTTTTTTGACGCTGATGGCAACCTTTTAATAGCTGATATTGGCCATTATGAAAGTGAGCAATTTACAATAGACTTGCTGATTGATATTTTAAAAGAAAATTTTACTACCTTCGCCGTCCTAAAAACAGGAATAAAAACCAACCCGGTTCAATATTTCCTTTAACAATTAATAAACTTACAATGGCTGCAGTAAAAGATTTCTCAGTAGAAGAAAAGTTAACATCACTGGTTCGTTTGCAAAAAATTGATTGTAAACTGGATGAAATCCAGATTTTAAAAGGTGAATTACCTATGGAGGTAAAAGATCTTGAAGACGAAATTGAAGGTTTGCATGCCCGCCAAACAAGGGTAGAGGAGGAGATTAATGGTATGCAGGAATTTATTAATCAAAAGAAAGAAGCTATTAAAGAAGCAGAAGCACTTGTAAAGAAATATGAAAAACAAAGTGAAAATGTAAAGAACAACCGTGAGTTTGAAGCTATCAATAAAGAAATTGAGATGCAGACACTCGAAGTAAAGCTTTGTGAAAAGCATATTAAAGATGCTACTGAAGAAATAGGTGAAAAGGCAAGACAATTGGAAGCTGCTAAAAAAGCAGTTAGCACCAAAGAAGGTAACCTCTCCGGAAAAAAAGGAGAATTAGAGAAAATTATTGGTGAAACGGAGAAAGAAGAAAAGCATTATAATAAGCAGGCAGATGAAGCAAGGAGCCATGTAGACGAAAGGTTATTGCTTAGCTACGATCGTATCAGGAAGAATTACCGCAACGGTTTATCTGTTGTACCAATTGAAAGGGACAGCTGTGGTGGCTGTTTTCATGCCATTCCTCCACAAAAACAAAGTGAAATTAAATTGCGTAAAAAAGTAATTGTTTGTGAAAACTGCGGAAGAATCCTTGTAGATACAGACTTAAATGACAGTATCGAAATAAAATAAACATATCATTGCAACATAATAAAAGCACTTCATTTACATGAGGTGCTTTTTATTTTATACCAAATGGATTTTTAAGTTAGTCCAATGCCGAAATCGATCGGCACAGGTAGGTATATGCCTGCCGGCATGCAGGTTTACCAAAAGCTCACCCACATTGGCTCAACATCAATTTCAGCCAACACATCCCGATAGCTATCGGGAGCCTATAATGAAATTCAGTTTGGTATTACGTCCATTTTAAAAAAGCTATCACTAATTATTTTCATTGTGTTACATCTTTAAATATTAGTAAATTATATAAAAATCGTGGTTAAAAAAAACTAATTTGCCCCCTCATATGTTGCAAAAACTACACATACAGAATTACGCTATTATAGAAGCTATACAGATTGATTTTTCAAAATACCTCAATATTATTACGGGAGAAACCGGTGCAGGAAAAAGCATTTTAATGGGGGCGCTCAATTTAATATTGGGCGAACGGGCGGATACCAATGCATTGCTCGATAAAGAAAAAAAAATGTTTGTAGAAGCATATTTTTCAGTTAAAGAGAATACATCTATCAAAACTTTTTTAAGCAGTAACGAACTGGATTTTGAAGATGACCTTGTGGTACGCAGAGAAATTGCTGCCAATGGTAAATCAAGGGCCTTTATAAATGATACGCCGGTAAACTTAACCCAGCTAAAGGCCCTGGGGCGCCTGCTGGTAGATCTGCATCAACAATTTGATACACTTGAATTGGGGGATAATAATTTTCAGCGCCAGGTATTAGATGCCATTGCAGGCAACCTGAATTTGTTGAAGGAATTTGAAATTGTATTCTCCAATTATTTGGCAGCAAAAAAAGAAGGAGAAGCATTATTGCTTCAACAACAAAATGTAAATGCAGCGCTGGATTACCACCAGTTTTTATTCAACGAACTGGACGAAGCCAGGTTGCAGGAAAATGAGCTGGAAGATTTGGAGCATGAATTAAAGCTGCTGAGTAATGCAGAACAAATTAAGTTGCAATTAACCAATATTTATTTTGAACTGGCAGAAAGTGAGCAACCTGTGGTGCAGCAATTAAAATCGCTGGTTAACAAATTGCACGGACTGTTGCAATACCATAAGGATATTGAAGGAATAGGACAACGCCTCCAAAGTGCACAACTCGAATTAAGCGATATTGCGGATGAAATAGATACAATCAGTAATTCAATTCAGTATAGTCCCGAAAAGATTCAGATAATAAATGACAGGATCTCGATGGGATATAAGTTGCTAAAAAAGCACCAGGTGCAAACCACCGGCGAGTTGATAGAAATTAAAGTAGCACTGCAGGATAAATTGAAAAGTGGTTTACAACTTGACGAAGCGATTGAAAAAAACCAAGAGGTGGTTACCCGGTTTTTAGCACATTGCCAGCAATTGGCCGCTGGTATTTCTGCCAACCGGCATACGGTTTCACCAGCTTTTCAAGACAAAGTAAATGGTCTTTTAAATAAGGTGGGAATGCCAAATGCACGGTTTAAAATAATGCTTGATAACATACCACTTGCCGGCAGTGGAACCGATGCGATTGAGTTTTTATTCGATGCCAATAAAAGTGGCCGGTTAGAACAATTACGTAAAGTTGCCAGTGGAGGTGAACTTAGCCGCATTATGCTCTGCATAAAATCTTTGGTGGCACAAAAGCTTCAATTACCAACACTCATTTTCGATGAAATAGATACAGGTATTAGTGGAGAAGCTGCCAGGCAGGTAGGTGAAATTATGAAATCGCTGTCAGCAGCCCACCAGGTAATATCCATTACCCACCAGCCACAAATTGCTGCCAAAGCAAGTGCTCATTATTTTGTGTACAAAGAAAAGCAAGGAAATAAAATTGCAACTTCCATTCGGTTATTAAATAAAGATGAAAGAATTACAACTATAGCGCAAATGTTAAGTGGTGAAAAACCTACTGCAGCGGCGTTGGAAAATGCAAGGGAAATGGTAGTAAACTAGCAGTCTTCAATAGCAGCATTATTTTTAAAAATGCATCGTGCCAATTTTTTTAACAAATCGGCAAAAAGAATGGTGAAATTGAAAATAAACCCTAGATTCGTCGAAACTAAAAATAAAAAAAAATTAACAATGAAAAAACTAATTGCTATTCTTGCTGTTGCCTATGACTTCATGCAACGAAGCTGCTATAACAACTGATGCTACCGCTGATTCTATTAGAAACGCAGATTCATTAGCTAAAGTAGCTGCAGAAGCTAAAACTTCTTTAGACTCTACAGTAAACGCAGTAGATTCTACAGTAAAAGCTGCAACTGACACTGCAAAAGCTGCTGCTGGTAAAATGGTTGAAGCTGCTAAAGAAGGTGCTGACAAAATGAAAGCCGGTGCCGATAAAATGGTTGATAAAGCTAAAGAAGCTGCTAAACACTAATTATCTTTTTGTTTATACAATAAAAGCCCTGATTTTTTTTAAGGGCTTTTTTAATTGTATGGTGTGCGGGCCTAAATAAACGGAGTTAAAAATAAACTGATTTAAGTTTTTTAACAAAAGATATTTATTTTATTATATCTGTTAAGGCAATATTTACCGTTGTGAGAAAAGAGTTCTACAATCTTAACATTTTTAAAATAAAATAGTGGCTAGTTTCGCATTTCTAAAATCCAAATCAGTACATAATGAAAAAACCTATTTTTAAAAAAGTACACCTATTCCTATCTTCTCTGTTCATTTTTGTATTGCACCTTCCTAATATGGGAGCTAAATCAAAGCCTGCTAATCATGCATTGGTTAGCTCACTTTCTACACCGCATGCAATTGCAGATACATCATTTGTTGATATAAATTCAATAAATCGTGTGGCAGGTTTATCGCTTTACGACAGTTTAAAGCTTGGTTCATTTGGGCTTGGGAGGCAAGTATTTGATTATGCTATGCGAGGGTTTAACAATATGAAGCAAATGGGTAAATTAAGTAACGATGGCATCATTTCAATTATTGATTTTAGTAAGCCTTCTTCCAATAAGCGTTTATTCATCATTGACTTAAAAAAGGTTAAAGTTATTTTTAATACCTATGTAGCACATGGCACGAATTCTGGTAAAGAGTTTGCGAAAAATTTTTCTAACGTGGCCGAAAGCAATAAAAGCAGTTTAGGCTTCTATACCACAGCAACTACCTACTTGGGTAAACATGGGTACTCTTTGCATTTACAAGGTGAAGAGAAAGGGATTAATGACAATGCTTACAACAGAGATATTGTGGTACATGCTGCTGCCTATGTAAATGAACAAATGATAAAATCGCAGGGATATATTGGACGAAGCTGGGGTTGCCCGGCAATACCACAACGTTTGCACGTTCCAATAATTAATAAAATAAAAAACGGTACCTGTCTGTTTATATTTGGTGATAATGCAGGATATCTGAGTCATTCAAAACTTATTAATACCAATACAGCCTTAGCTTTTTACCCAAGTTAATTACCCTGTGTTTCATGGAGATAGTTTGATACCCGTCAATTTCCATTGTTTAGTTTACGGTTTAATTAGTTGCTTTAATTTTAATACACTACCTCACAGTAGTGTATTTCTTTTTATAAAGCTGATTTTTTGTTGTTAGTTTTCCATTCATAATGATAACTTCACAAAAAAAAGTAATGAATTTAAGAACTATTTTAAGAGGCACAGGCGTAGCCATTGTAACACCCTTTGATGAAAAAGAATCAGTAGATTTTGATTCACTTGGTAGGGTGATTGATTTTGTAATAAGTAACGGAGTTGAATACATCGTTTCACAAGGCACCACCGGAGAAACACCTACATTGGATAAACAGGAAAAGCTGGATATCCTGCAATACACATTTGAAAAGATAAATAGCCGTGTGCCGGTTGTAGTTGGCATTGGCGGTAATAATACTAAGGAGGTCTGCAATACTTTGCAACAGTTTCCGTTAGATAAAGCCACTGCAGTTTTAAGTGCTGCTCCCTACTACAACAAGCCTTCGCAGGAAGGTATTTTTCAACATTACAAGGCATTGGCTGCCGCCTCGCCCAAGCCAATTATATTATACAATGTACCGGGCCGTACAGGAAAAAATATGGAAACTTCTACCACCTTGCGTCTTGCAAATGAAGTAGCCAATATCGCTGGTATAAAAGAAGCCGCCAACAGCATACCACAGTGTATGCAACTGCTAAGGGACAGGCCCGAAGATTTTTTAATTGTTAGTGGAGATGATGACCTTGTGCTGCCTGAATTAGCTGCTGGTATTGATGGTGTAATCAGCGTTGCAGCTAATTGTTTTCCAAAGCAGTTTGCTGATATGGTACGGGCTGGTATTGCCGGTGATTTTATTACAGCCAATAAGCTAAACAATCCTTTGATAGAAGCATACAACCTTTTGTTTGCCGAAAATAATCCTGCTGGCGTAAAAGCATTTTTGTTTGAACAGGGATTGATCAAAAACAAACTTCGGTTGCCATTGGTGCCTGTTTCAGACGCTTTGCAACAAAAAATAAAATTGTACCTGCAATCATAATTTTTGAGCAACCTGTCAACGATATTGCAACTCCCTTTTTTGAGAAAGTCAATTACTTTGCTTTGCTGCCTATGCTTTTTTTATAATAAAAGCCAGGCCCAGTATAATATTCAGTTAGTAATTAAAAACCAGCCTGCCTCACACCCCAATGATACAATTTACCTGGCTGGTAATTTTAACAGATGGGATCCTGCTGGTAAAACCAGCCAATTTACAAAGGAAGGCGACGTATATGTTTTGCGGTTAAAAAACTTGCAAAAGCAATTGTATGAGTTCAAGTTAACAAGAGGTAGCTGGGAGAAGGTAGAAGCAGGTGTAGCTGGTACTTCGTTATTGAACCGTCAATTAAATATCGAAAGTGATACAACAATTGAGTTAAGCATCGAAGGCTGGGAAGACGATTTTGTAAAAGTTACAAAGAGGCATACCGCATCTTCTAACGTCATGCTAATGGATACAGCTTTTGCCATGCCACAACTTGGCCGAAGCAGAAGAATCTGGTTATATCTTCCTGATGGATATGCTTCCAACAAAAAAAAGAAGTACCCTGTTTTATACATGCAGGATGGACAAAATTTATTTGATGACATCAGCGCTGCATATGGAGAGTGGGGGGTAGATGAGTGTCTAGACTCCACCATCAAAAATGGAAGACCGGCTTGTATTGTAGTAGGGATTGACAATGGTCCGCAAAGAATGAATGAATACAATCCGGACGACCACGAAAAGTTTGGAAATGGAGAAGGAAGACAATACATTGAGTTTATTGCAAATACTCTAAAACCATATATAGACGGGCAGTACAGAACTTTGCCGGCAAAGGATTATACCTTAATTGCAGGCAGTTCAATGGGGGGCTTAATTTCATTGTATGCAATGCTGCAATATCCTGCTGTATTCGGAAAAGCAGGTGTTTTTTCACCTTCCATTTGGATGGCTAATAGTTTGGATTCATTAACAGATGCTGTTGCCGGAAAATTGAGTGGTAAACTGTTTTTCTATATGGGCGGGCAGGAAGGAGAAACTTTTTTAAATGACATGGTTCGTGTCCAGGAAAAAATCGGGAAAAAATCATCCGCAATGATTTATGCTGTTGTTGATAAAGATGGCAATCACAATGAAGCAGCCTGGCGTAAATGGTTTCCTGTATTTTACAATTGGGCAATGGCAGATGGCTGGAATATTATAAGTAACAAGGCCGACTAAACAAGGGTAACAATTGCGAATTCCTTTAATTATTGAGTTTGCATTGGATTTAAAAAACGGTTTTAATAAAATTTTGATTAAAAGTATTTTTTAAATTCTGTAAGAAACACCCTCCAGGGCCAAGTCAGTATTTTTAAAAATGGAAGTGGTTTCAGTTAAAAAATCATCCAGTATTTCGTAGCGTGCAGAAAAGTGGCCAATCAGCAGTTTTTTTACACAGGCTTTTTCGGCAATTGTAGCTGCCTGCAATGTGGTACTGTGAAAACGGGCAGCAGCCTTATCTTCATTGCCTTTTAAATAAGTGGTTTCATGATACAATAAATCAACCCCCTTAATTTTTTCTATTAAATTTTCATCGTAAATGGTATCGGCACAGTACCCATAACTTTTTGGTGGTATTGTGGCAATAGTTACTTCACTATTGGGTACAATCGTTCCTTTTTTGGTTACATAGTCTTCGCCCAATTGCAACCTTTCATAAAAGCTTGCTGGTATTTCATACATTCTCACCCTGTCGCTGTCAATTTTACGGGGCTTCTTTTTTTGCCTGAAAAGAAATCCCCAGCATTCAATCCGGTGCAATACTTTAAAGCAATCGACAGTAATTTTTTTCTCATCAACAATTAATCCTTCCTTAGTTAAGGGATGAAAGAAAAGTTTGTAACATAATGTTGTAGCTGCAACCTCCAACTGCAATTGTAAAATTTTTTCCAGTGCAGCAGGGGCATGAAGATGAAGGTCCTGTGTTCTGTTTAGCAGGCTCATACTCGTAAGCAAACCAATTAATCCAAAATAGTGGTCGCCATGTAAATGAGAAATAAAAATATGGCTGATTTTGCTCCTTCTGATTTTATATTTGGCCATTTGCATCTGTGTGCCTTCTCCACAGTCAATTAAAAAAATATCTTCCTGTGTTTGCAAAACCTGGGCAGTAGGGTATCTTTCAAAAGCAGGAATGGCTGAGTTGTTACCCAATATGGTTAATGCTAACATGTATAAATTGGAGGGTTAATGATTGTACAATTGTTTCACATGACAATTTTTATGTAAGGAATGTTGCATCGGTTTGTTTAACACTAACTTATTTAAAATATTGTAATTCTTTTAAATTAATGTAATGCTAAGTTTACTCATCTCCTAATAGTTCCCTTTCTATTTCTTCCATTTGTACAATATCCCATGCCTCGCTTTCGGATGGTGTTACATTCAATAGCTCAAGAATTTCCTGCTGATCCAGCCTGTCTTCAACAGTTTTTTGTAATCCGCAAATTACACAGGAGCAATTGGCTTCGTAAAATTTTTGTTGAACATCAGCCAGTATTTTACCAGACTCTTCATCAATTTCTATTACCTCCTGAAGATTCAGAACAATATGCGGTATGTCTTTTTGAATGTACGAAAGCAACATTTCAGCTAATTCTGCTGTCATAATAACAGACAATTTCGATTCTGTCGGTGTTATCACAACGAATTTCTCTTTGGTATCTATTTTGACATTCATGTATGTAGAAATTTTTTGGTAGTTTGTTTTGCCTCGCAATGTATAAATATTTTCTTTACCCTTTTAACCCTCATGTTTTTAAAAAGAAGCATTTTAGTATCGATAGTTTTTTATAACATGAATTTAACGCCTGAGATTCTGTGAAAGTATGAAAAGGGTAAAGTTTAATCATCTATTCATTTAACAGGCAAAAAATCAGGTAAAATTGGGGACGATAACTTTTCAACATATTAACAATTCCATTGCGACTCAAACTAAATCTACCAAATAAACGTTATTATTGTACAAGCTAAATTCAATATAAATGGATAACAACTTTTCAGCCCAGGTTAAAGAAATTATTTCCTACAGCAGGGAAGAAGCACTGCGTTTAGGTAACGATTTTATTGGCACCGAACATTTGGTATTAGGGTTAATAAGAGATGGCGAGAATACCGCTATTAAAATCTTAAAATCCCTTAATATAGATCTTTACGAACTACGTAAAGAAATAGAGGTAGCCGTAAAAGACAAAACCGGAAAAAATATCGCTAACATCAATTCTTTGCCCTTGACCAAGCAGGCAGAAAAAGTGATAAGAATAACTGTCCTCGAAGCCAAGGCGCACAAGAGCACATTGGTGGAAAGCGAACACCTGATGTTGTCGATTTTAAAAAATAAGGAAAACATCGCCACACAAATTTTAAACCAGTTTGATGTGGATTACGATATGTTTAAAAACGAGTTGGGATTTGTAACAAGCAATCCACCTAAAGCAGAATTCTCTGACGAAAATGACGATGATTTTGATGAGGAAAGAAAGCAATACAGCCAACAACAAAAAGCGCAACGTGGTGGTGCAGCCAATCAACCCAAAACAAAAACGCCTGTATTGGATAATTTTGGAAGAGACATTACAAGGCTTGCGGAAAATGGCTCCCTTGATCCAATTGTAGGCAGGGAGGTGGAGATTGAAAGGGTATCACAAATTCTTTCAAGAAGAAAGAAAAACAACCCGATTTTAATTGGTGAACCCGGAGTGGGTAAAACAGCTATCGTAGAAGGTTTGGCGCTAAGAATTGTACAAAGAAAAGTAAGCAGGGTATTGTTTGATAAGAGAGTTGTATCGCTGGATTTGGCTGCCCTTGTTGCCGGGACAAAATATCGTGGACAGTTTGAAGAAAGGATGAAAGCCATCATGAACGAGTTGGAAAAAAACCGGGATGTTATTTTGTTTATTGATGAAATTCATACCATTGTTGGTGCAGGTGGCGCAAGCGGTTCTTTGGATGCAAGTAATATATTTAAACCTGCTTTAGCAAGGGGCGAATTGCAATGTATTGGTGCATCTACTTTAGATGAATATCGTATGCATATTGAAAAAGATGGTGCATTAGATCGTCGTTTTCAAAAAGTAATTGTTGATCAGCCTTCGGTAGAAGAAACCATACAGATTCTGTTGAATATTAAAAGCAAATACGAAGACTACCACAATGTTACTTACAGTGCAGATGCAATTGATGCCTGTGTTAAGTTGAGTGAGCGCTATATGACAGACAGGCTGCTTCCGGATAAGGCTATTGATGTATTGGATGAGGTTGGGGCAAGAAAACACATCAAGAATATTAATGTGCCCGAAGAGGTGATAGAACTGGAAAAGAAAATTGAAGATATTAAACTGGAGAAAAATAAAGTTGTAAAAAGCCAGCGTTTTGAAGAGGCTGCTTCTTTAAGAGATTCGGAAAAGCGTTTACAGGAAGATCTGGAAAAAGCTAAAAATGAATGGGAAGAGGAAAGCAAGCACAAGCGTTTTCCTATTGAAGAAGAGGATATTGCTGAAGTAATCAGCATGATGACAGGGATACCTGTTAAGCGTATGGTACAGGCAGAAACGGAAAAGCTACGCCGCATGGGAGATGATTTAAAGAATGTAGTTATTGGTCAGGAAGAAGGTATATCCAAAGTGGTTAAAGCCATTCAACGAAACAGGGTAGGATTGAAAGATCCTAAAAAGCCTATCGGTACATTTATTTTTCTTGGCCCAACTGGTGTTGGTAAAACAGAATTGGCAAGAAGTTTAGCCAGATACATGTTTGACAATGACGATTCGTTGATAAGAATTGACATGAGCGAATACATGGAAAAATTTACTGTGAGTCGTTTAATTGGTGCACCTCCGGGCTATGTTGGGTACGAAGAAGGTGGTCAGCTTACAGAAAGAGTAAGACGCAAGCCCTACAGTGTAATTCTTTTGGATGAAATAGAAAAGGCGCATCCCGAGCGGTCGCTGCAGCCGGGAAGCCATGGCCCGTGATCCTGTTTCGGCCTTCTCCGACGTCGACGGCGCGGATCGGCCGGAGGAGTTCGTCGAGTACCTCGACGTCGCCGCGGCGGCGCTGGGAGAACGGCGGCGGCTGCGCTACCCTTGGTTGGGTCTCACCGCGGGCGGATCCGTGCTCGACGCCGGATGCGGAGCCGGTGAGGTCTGCGTCGACCTGCGGGGGATCGTGGGACCGACGGGACGCGTTGTCGGGATCGATGCCTCCGGGACCATGATCGACACCGCGCTTGCCCGCACGATCGACGCCGAGTTCGGCGTGGGTGACGTGCATGCGCTCGCGTTCGAGGACGCCACGTTCGACGCCGTGCGCAGCGAACGGGTGCTGCAACACGTCGAGGACCCGCCTCGGGCGGTGCGCGAGATGGCCCGAGTCGTCCGGCCCGGAGGCCGGGTCTTGCTCACCGATCCCGATCACCACCAAGCCGACGTCGCGACGGACCACCACGACGTCTGGCTCGCCATCCGCACGCACGGAGCCGGCGCGGTCCGGAACCCGCAGGCGGGGCTGCGTCTCCGAGAGTGGCTCCTCGATGCCGGCCTGGAGGTGGTCGAGTCGGTCGTCGCTCCACTCGAGCTCGACTGGGAACGGTTCCAGGCAATGAATCGGATCGACTACTACCTCGCTGCAGTCGTCGAGGCCGGCTTGATCGGCGCGGCGGCCGGCGCTGCGTTCCGGGCCGAACAGGTTGAGCGTGACGCGGCCGGGACCTTCTCCTACGTCGGCGTCGGCTACACGGCGGTGGGCGCCAAGCGGTAGCCCATCCCGTCTGCGCTGGTGCGATTCGGCGCCGCCAGGGGTGGCGAATCGCACCAACGGCGCGGGGACGTGCGCACCTGAGTCGCCATCCAGATTATGTAAATTGGCCCCTCATGCGGGCTACCCGCAATCTTTGCACAAGAAGGTATTTGTGTAAAGTTTATACAAATCTCGTTAAATCACTTGCGGACAGTGAAAGACCGTGCTATATTGTATATATGGATGAGGGGGAAGC
>Ga0163147_10002908_pt1 | contig 23613 bp, 21 predicted proteins | sample OliLakLV19MP6G1_FD_148597 | JGI IMG/M metagenome (GOLD analysis project Ga0163147, IMG submission 148597) | Freshwater microbial mat bacterial communities from Lake Vanda, McMurdo Dry Valleys, Antarctica- Oligotrophic Lake LV.19.MP6.G1 | ecosystem: Environmental > Aquatic > Freshwater > Lake >...
GTTCTAGACACTATGATGGAAACACAGTATTTTTAGGAACATATGATGCTAGATCGCCAGTACTTGATGAAGCAATTGCGTATTTCAGAAATATCGACTTGAGACCTATCTCTCTTCATGATAGCTGTGAGTCCCCAAGATTGTCTGCTGGGCAAGATTTTGTTAATCCATTTGGTTTTTGGCCTGGTTATCAACCACGTGTACTGAGCCTTACAATGGGCATGACTAATCGGGAAGCAGAGCTGGCGAAAAATCGAGCTGTAATAAGTCTAGTATATATGAACCCATTATCAGATCCATAATGGCAAGGTGGGGTCTGTCAACTTGTAGAAAGTTATGCTGCTAACCTAACAGATAACATAAGCAGACTATGGCCACATCTAGTGCCAACAATCCAATCTACTCAACTTGGCAAGCCTGAAAGGATAGTTTATCGGTCAAGTAGTTCATAACTGAATCTCAATTACTTGATAAATTTGTAATTGTAATAACAAGTAGCAGGTTTGAGACTCACCGAACATCTTGTTTGCGGGTTATAATCATTAAATTAATGCAAATGTCATGTCGATAAATCTAGAAACACTTACAAAGGAACTACTTAGGCTGGTAAATATACACTCCTACACTTTAAACTCCACCGAAGTTAATGCAGTTGGGGAAGCCTATCAGGCGCTGTTAACCGTCGCAAATTTAAACTGGGAACAACACATACCTAAAGATAAAGGCTTCGGCAACCTCTTAGTCGCAAGGAGTCAGTTACAGGACACTAAATTACCCCAAATAGTTTTGACTGGCCACCTTGATACAGTTTATCCCGAGCATCACCAGCAAAATATTCGGATCGAAGACAGAAAACTTTATGGGCCAGGAACTATAGACATGAAGGCAGGCTTGATAGTCATGATGGCAGTAGTCAAAGAGTTGGCAGCAAGTAACAATCTGAAAAACCTTACCTTAATATTGACGCCAGACGAAGAACAAATGCAGGTGGAACGTTTCCCAGTTATGACTGAACTCCTGAGAAATTCCACACATCTGATGGTTTATGAAGGTGGACCTCCATATGAGAATTTCAGCACCAAGAAACTCGTAGTACAACGTAAAGGCTACTTAGCATATCAGTTGAAGGCTAAAGCCAGCGGCGGGCATTCCGGAATGCTGACAAGTCCCCATGAGCGTCACAGTGCAATCCATGAACTTATCCAACAATCAACTAAGATCATGAACGCGGCAAATTATGAGCTGGGAACTTCTAGCAATATTGGGACAATTAGTGGTGGCACTGCTACAAACGCATTAGCACAAAGTGCCAACATTCATTTTGATGCTAGAGTCGTCAATCAAACAGAGTTTATGCGTATGCAAAATCTCTACGAATCTCTAGCCGGCAGCCCTTTCGATTCTGAGGTGAGTTTAGAAGCTCAATGTGAAAGCGCAGTTTTTCCATTAGCACACTCCTCAGCAAATCAAGCGTTTTTCGAGCTAGCTCAGGCCAGCGGACATAAACTGGGCTTCACGATATCGCCCGAGTTTAGAGGTGGAGGCTCTGATGCAAATCGGTTCATTTACCATAATCCACAGCTAGCAGTGCTAGATAATCTTGGCCCAACAGGTGAAGGAGACCACACGGAAGAAGAATTTGTCTATTTGGACTCATTGCTTCCATCTATCAGACTGTCTATCGGAATAATCAAATCTTTACTTTTGGTTAGTTGAATTTAAAATATTTGCAATTCTTCAATAGAATTGGTATGTAATTAACTGTGAATCAAACTAACTGTAACCACAACTTTTATTTTTTCTATTTTACAAATCCGTCTCAGCGGGCAGTAATGGTTGTGTAACTAATCTTTTTAGCAAACCAAACTTTATACCCGCGCAAGCGGGTTTTTTTATTGTATTTACATTAAAATGACTACAGAAACACCAGTTGCCGCACTTGGCCCTTTCGTCGAGAAGCAATTAGTAACTTTACAAAATGATATTCGCTTATTGGTGGTAGCAGGTTCAGGTAGCGAGAATATTCCCAAGCCAGTAGGCTTAGCAGTTGAAACATGTGTAAGTAATGACATCTACACTGTTGCACATGCTTTTGGTCTATTAGGATTAGCACTGCACGAAGCCCATCATCGAGGGATGGATTGCCAAGTTACCCCTAGCGTGATTGAGCATTTTGCCAGACTAGCGAATAATGATCTCCCACCCAAGGTGGCGATAATTGGCCCTGTCAATGTAGGTTTAAATATTGCTCCGCTAGCAGGAGCTTATGGCATGGAGCCGATACTTTGCCACCGTCCCGGCAAGGGCAAGGATCCAGACAGGGGAATCACAGACGATCTAGGCGCAGCAGTGGCAGTTGTAGATATAATCTTCATTACGGTTAATAGTCAAGATTTGATTGATGTTGACCTTGCTAGCAGGATAGAGCCAGGCAGAATTCTGGTCAATATTGCTAGAGGCCAAGCAATTAGCGACAAAGCCTGGAAGTTACTTGCCAATCGCTCTACAGAAATATCTATAGCTACCGATGTCTGGCCTAATGAATCAAAAGCCCAGGAAGAGTTTACCCACGGAATTGCTCAGTTAATCGTAAATCATAGAATCATTGGCACACCACATTCCGGGGCACGTTGGGAAGAATGCAATCTCATGATAGTTCAAGAAGTCGCTCACAAAATAGCTCGCTACTTAGGTAATACTTATCTAACCAAACCCAAAAATAAGCTAACTGTTGATAATTACCCCAAGCTAGCAGAGCGAATCGGGAGACTAGGCAGCAGGCAGGAATTAATTGCCGAGCGCATCGCTTTGCAACGAGTAAGGTGCATTCGTACAAATATGTTTCACTTGGCTGGACAAGTTTTGGATGGCAAGGATATAAGATGGCCGATATTGTCTGCAGATATAGAATTACAGAATTCACCAGAACAATTGTGGGCAAATGCCCTAAATCAACTATAATTCAATTAACTATTCACAATCATGTCAAACAAAGTTCTACTTTTGGGTGAAGTAACTGCAGAGCACACACTTGTATTGCTTTTGGCTGATATGCGCAAACTGACTAAAGCAGACGCTGAACTAAAGCTGGGTAAATGGGATCGTAAATCAAACCAACTGGTGCAGGCTTTCGGCCAAAAGGTGGGCATTGTGGGTTTGGGCAGAATTGGCAGATATGTGGCTCAATTACTCAATGCCATTGGCATGCAAGTATATGCCTATGATCCTATGGCGCCAAACTATCACTTTATTCGCAGCAGAGTCGCAAGAGTAGAATCTTTAGATGAATTAATAAGTTCATTGAATTATCTATCTATTAATACACCTCGTGATACAACTACCATGAATATGATCAACTCAGACCATATTGACAAACTGGCCAAACCAAACGGCATAGTAAATACTGGTCGAGGCGGTATCGTCAATGGAGACGTGATCATCGAAGCTTTAAAGTTGGGTGCACTAGATTTTTACGGCACTGATGTATTCAATTCTGAACCTAACCCCAATCCTGAGCTAATCAGGCAGAACGTGATTGCTACTCCACATACTGCAGCCAATTCAGCTGCTGCTCAGCACCAAGTAGCCCTTGATATAATTATGCAATTGCAAGAAGTCTTGCAATCCAATGCACCTCCTAGTTACTTAGTTAATTCTAGTCATCTTTAACTTAATTAGCATATCATTATGACGAAGGTAAGCATTATCGGCTTTGGCAGATTTGGCAGGACTCTATTGGATTTATTGAAATTGAGCGATTACCAAGTTAGCATTTATGCCCACACTCCTGAACAACTGGAGTTAATCAGAGCGGAAGTGGGAAGCTTCGCCGAAGTGACCTCTGATTTAAACATTGTTTATCTTTCTCATGTAATTTTCTATTGTGTACCGATCTCTAAGTTTAGAGAGGTTATCAAAGCTCATAGAGAGTATTTCCGTGAGCAGCTACTAATTGATGTATTATCTGTCAAAATCCACCCGCAAGAAGTCTTCTCAACGGAATTACAGGGTACTAATTGCCGAGCTATCCTCACTCACCCTATGTTCGGGCCAGATAGTAGTAGAGGTGGTTTTCTAGGCCTACCAATGGTTATGCACAATCACAACGCTGGCTCTGAAGAATATAGTACCTGGAAGCAGTTTTATGCTAAGGCAGGGCTGAAGGTTATTGAAATCACTCCAGATGAGCACGACCGTTTGGCAGCGTCTTCCCAGGGCGTGGCCCATGTAATTGGCCGCACACTAAAGGAGTTTGGTTTTCAACCTACAATTATTGATTCTCTAGGTGCCAAGAAACTAGATGAGGTTATGACCCAAACTTGTAGCGACACATGGGAATTATTTACTGATTTACAAAATTACAATCCTTACACAAAAGTTATGTTTGCCAGTTTATTAGAAGCTTTTAACAAAATCTCAGTAAAGTTGGACAGTACTCAATAATCTATTTTAAATACACCATCATGGCCATCAAGACAGCAGACAAATTAAACGACTTTCAAGAGTACTTTTTCTCACGTGTAAATAAATTAATCGCAGAGGTAGAAGCTGACTCCGGTGAAAAGGTGATTAGCCTGGGAATCGGCTCACCTGATTTACCGCCACCAGCGGAAGTAGTTGCCAGGCTCAAGCAGGAATTGGATATACCTGCCAATCATAAATACCCTAACTATGGCGGAGCACCTGAACTGAGACAAGCAATGGCGAGCTACTACCAACGGCGCTTTAATGTTGCATTGAACAGCAACAGCGAGGTTCTGCCGCTATTGGGTTCTAAAGAAGGCTTGGTGAACGCCTGCTTTGCCTTTATGAACCCCGGTGACTTCGCCCTGGTGCCAGAGCTAGGCTATCCCGCCTACTCTGGAGGACCTTTACTGGCTAGTGGACATGTACTCACGTACCCGCTACTGGCTGATAAGCACTGGCTGCCTGATCTAATAAAGCTAGGGGAGTTATTAACAGAGCACAAAACTGCTGGCAAAGCACCAGTGAGGATCTGGTGGTTAGGCTATCCAAACAACCCTACCGGCGTGGTAGCTGAACTAGCTGATCTGGAGGAATATGTGGAGTTCGCACGCAAGCATGAGTTGATCATCTTTTATGACAATCCCTACGCAGACGTTTATTGGGGCGGTATTACACCCCCAGCTAGCATTTTAGAAGTTCCGGGTGCACGCGCACTTACTATAGAATTTAATTCTTTAAGTAAGACTTATAATTTAGCTGGATGGCGAGTAGGCATGGCAATTGGTGGAGCAGAGTTGATTGCAGCACTTCTAAAAGTGAAAAGCAACGTGGACACCGGCATTTTCACAGCTATACAAAAGGCCTGTGCTTTCGCTTTAGATGAAGTCTCAAATGACTGGATTAAGCAGCGCAACCAAGTATATGCCCAAAGGGCAGACTACCTAAACAAACATTTGAAAGCCTTGGGATTTGAATTTGCCGAGCCTGTCGCTAGCTTATATATCTGGGCTAAAATCCCCCAGAGATTATTAGAACAGTTTGAGAGCACAGAAGACCTGTCACTCAGCTTAGTGAAAGAAATCAAAGTATTGTTAACTCCTGGAAGTACCTTTGGTGCTGCAGGTGAAGGCTATGTGAGGATTTCTCTGTGTCAGCCACAGACAACTTTAGAAATAGCATTGAGAAAATTAGAAAACTATATGCTAGCGTTAGCATAAGCTATGTGTACCTAAGGTCCACATAAAAAAACCTATTGATTTGGTTGCAAGTAGCTAAATTAGTAGTTGCGAATGACTTTGACAACCTTGCCCTGGATTAACACGTCCCCCTTCGGCAGTATAATAGGACTATATTTGGGATTGGCTGGCTGCAAGCGAATTTTCTTACCCTCGGTGAAAAAGTACTTGAGAGTAGCTTCTCCATCTCGATTCAAAGCCACTACCATATCACCATCGCGCACCTGCGCAGTCTTCAGGGCCACAATCACGTCTCCCTCAGCAATATAACTATCTATCATAGAGTCACCCTTTACCTTCAATGCAAAATATTGCTCCAAAGTAGAGAAGTCCCGAGCAGGTAACTGAATATACTCTGATACGTCTTCTACTGCCTCGATTGGGTAGCCAGCAATAATAGTTCCCACCATAGGAATCCGGATAAACTGACCAATAAACTTGCCAGCATTCATCACGTAGTTGATCCCACGATTGGAGTTGGCGTCACGTTCAAGGTAACCTTTAGTTTCTAGCGCCTTGATATGCTGATGTACTGTACTTAAAGCTTTGACACCCAGAAAGCTTTGAATATTGAATAGGGTAGGGGACTCTTGATTGGAATCGATGTAGGTCTCCACAAAATCTAAAATTCTTTGTTGCTTGGCAGTGAGTTTTTTCATAGTAGCTTCGGTTATGTATTAGTATAAATATACCGAAGCTACTACCTAATTGTCAAGCTAGATCTTAAAAATTATAAATCGTGCCAGTACTACCTGCGGCTCCGCCAGCTGCTGCGCCTATCAAGAGGATGAAGACTATAATACAAACTCCAGCAATCAATATTGCCGATACCGCTATGATAATAGACGGTAAGCAGCCAGTGACAACTGCTCCCGTTGAGTCCATCTTGCCAGTTGTTTTCAGAGCATTGACGAAAATATAGTAATAATAAACAAATGCTGCAAGTCCCAAGAATATGTATAAAAATCCAAACCCAATTCCAAGTAGTGTTCCTAAATCGTAAGAAATATACCTAATCCCTGAATTCACTAAAGTCAGTAATGCCTGGACAATACTTACAATAGATGCGGGAATTGAAGCTAGAAGGGCAGCCTTGAGTATGTCTGATGCAGGAATGTTAGCACCAAAAAGACCAGCAATAAACTTTACTAGGAATATGTAAATAATATAGAAGACCAATAGTAATGGAATACCACACAATAATATTCCCAAAACATAACTTATACCTGATATAGCAAAGCCCGAGGCCAGACCTAGTTGTGAAAATTGTCCTCCAATCGCTGAAAAATCGAGTGAACTTGCTAAGATAGTAGGAATGGCAACCGCAATAGACACCAAGATACTAAGTCCGATCAACTGAATCAAAGTGAACTTAGAGGCGACCTCAGCATAGTCTCTATGGGCGCTGGTAAATAGCTTCTTAAAGGCGTCTAACATATGAAAATTACTAATCTAAAATAATTTATGCACTTATTAACTTTATTCTAAGCAATTTATAGCTTATTGCAAATTGAACAGTCTCTCCTTGGTCTTAAGCTTCAGAGCCTCTATACTTTTTTGATAGAGCTTTACTTCAGTCATAGGAAAATGCTTAGGATTGAGAGTGTAGATCTCGAAACCGTTGATACTAGCCAAAGCTGCCACCAAACAATCGGAGATGGTAAGAAATTCATAGTAGGGCTTGTATTGTTGCATAAATTCTCCTGCCAGCTCAGCAGACTTGCGATCGAAGCTTTTTAACTTGAATAAATCAAAAAAAGCATTGATTAACGGCAGCTCCTCAGATAATGCATGCGTATTCACTTCTGCAATCTGAATCGGAGTCAACACTCCTGCCTGCATTTCCAATAAATGCGTAACCTCATTCTTACAAGCTTTGTTGTCCTGTAAACATTTTACTAATACATCTGTGTCAACTATAACCATTGGCGTTCAGTTCTAAGTTTAGATTCAGTCTGGGATAATTCAAAATCTGCGAAGCTTTGCAAACCAACAATCTTGTTGATTGTAGTCTTGACATCTGTACGGGCATAGACCTCCTGCAGAGCGTCTCTAATGAGCTCTGACCTAGTCTTACCTGTTTTCACAGCTAGTCTGGCCAGTAACTTAATTATTTTTTTATCTAAGTAAATTTGCGTACGCCGCAAAGTTTAACTTTAATAAATTAACTAATTCTAATCATCAATAGTAATTGAATATATAATTCAATATAAATGCAATGCTAGTAGATCATTAGGGGAAGTGTAGGGTAGATGTATGCATTATACACCATCTCTGAAATAATCCTTGTGTTTCTACTTAAGCAAAGACGTACCCCCTTTTCTAAGATAATATTCCCAAGACGAAGGGCTAGCTAACAAGTTAAGTCAGATACATTCTGATCCGTTTTAGATACAAATTGAAAATAGCCCAAATTAGGTAACCAGCCAGAAGTCAGCTAGAGTTGTGCTTTGCTTTACCTCAAATGCCCTAGTTCATAATGTTAGTTCATACAGTTAGTTTTAGTAGTAAGGGGGGTGATATTGCATCTATTTTTATATCCCACATTGACCTTGATGTTAAGTCTCCTAAATTTTTAATATTATCTATTTAAATTTCATTTGGCAGTCAGTATACTTGTCTGCTAAAATAGAGTTATGAATCCAACAAATTTTACTACCAAAACTGTGGAACTGATTCAAGCAGCCCACAACTTAGCTGGCGCAAAACATAATCCTGCAGTCACTGAGTATCATTTATTGTCAGCTCTGGCCAAGCAAACTAATGGTATGGGACAAGAGATCTTGAAGAGCCTAGAACTAGAACTAAATACTTTGTACAGCCTACTCGAACTTCGGGTTGCCCAGTTGCCTACCATAACAAATAGCTCTGCCAATATTCTGGTTACTAACGAAGCAAACCAAGTCTTGCAAGCCTCTGCCAAATTTGCAGCGGAAATGCAGGATGCTTATATAAGTGTGGAACATTTGCTTCTAGGTCTATTAGAATTAAATACAATTCGAGAACTGCTTCCCAATATTACTGAGGAACGGGTATTGAAAAAGCTTAATAGCCTACGTGGCAAGCAAAGAATCACCGACCCTGAACCTGAAAGTAAGTTTCGAGCTCTTGCCAAATACGCAATTGACTTCACTGAACTCGCACATGAGGACAAACTTGACCCAGTAATCGGTCGTGACGCAGAAATGCGCAGAGTTTTGCAAATTCTTTCGCGACGCACCAAAAATAACCCAGTCTTAGTGGGAGAGCCAGGCACTGGCAAGACTGCGATTGTGGAAGGTCTAGCTCAAAAAATTATCACGGGTGATGTCCCTGAAACCTTGAAACATAAACGTTTACTCAGTCTAGACTTAGGCGCAATGCTAGCTGGAGCAAAATATCGTGGAGAGTTTGAGGACAGACTTAAAGCAGTCATTAGAGAAGTAGAAGAAAGCAGTGGCGCCGTGATTCTGTTTATTGATGAACTGCATAGCGTGATAGGTGCTGGTGGCTCAGAGGGAGCAGTGGACGCAGGCAATTTACTAAAACCAGCTCTAGCGCGAGGCAAGATGCGTACAATTGGCGCCACTACGCTCAAAGAATATCGTCAATATATTGAAAAAGACGCTGCCTTTGAGCGCAGATTCCAGCCTGTAATCGTGAATGAGCCTTCTGCAGATGACGCAATCGCAATTCTCAGAGGAATCAAGGAGAAATATGAAGTGCATCACGGCGTAAGAATCAGGGATAACGCGATTTTGGCAGCGGTTAACCTATCGGTACGCTACATTAATGACCGCTTTCTTCCTGACAAAGCTATCGACCTGCTTGATGAAGCAGCAGCAGCGCTGAGAATTGAAATTGATAGTAAACCATTGAAATTGGATGAGCTAGATCGCAAGATCATGCAATTGCAGATTGAACAGGAAGCCTTGAAAAAAGAAAATGACCCCCAGTCTCAACAAAGATTAGTAGAAGCCAGCAAGATTTTGACTGACCTGGAAGAGCAACGCAAGGCACTAGAACTGCAATGGCAAAGTGAAAAGAGCATCATCGACTCGATCAAAGCTGATAGCAAAGAAATAGATAGACTTAAAAGTGAAGCAGAGCAAGCACGCAGAAAGTACGATCTGCAAAGAGTAGCTGAGATCAACTACGGTCTAATTCCTGAGCTGGAAGCTAAGATCAGGGTCGCCAAAAACCGGCTAGCCAGTATTCAACAAGATAGCAAGATTCTAAAAGAAGAAGTAAGCTCTGAGGATATTGCCCAGGTGGTATCAAGATGGACTGGAATCGCCGTCAATCGGATGCTTACTGAGGAATCGGCCCGCCTAGAGAACATGGAAGTAGAGTTAGAAAAACGGGTTATTGGTCAGGAAGAGGCAATTACCGCTGTCAGTAACGCTGTACGTAGAGCTAGGGCAGGATTAAACGAGGAAAGTAAACCATTGGGTAGCTTCTTATTCTTGGGTCCAACAGGAGTAGGCAAAACTGAACTAGCCAAAGCTTTGGCTCAATTTTTATTCAATTCAGACCAGCAAATTGTGCGGGTTGATATGAGCGAATATATGGAAAAGCACTCTGTGGCAAGATTGATTGGAGCACCTCCGGGCTATATTGGTTTTGAAGAGGGAGGACAACTCACCGAGGCTGTCAGACGCAAACCTTACACAGTTGTTCTCCTGGATGAAATCGAAAAAGCCCACCCCGAAGTCTTAAATGTGCTTCTACAAGTTCTAGATGAAGGTAGACTTACTGATGGTAAAGGCAAAGCAATCAACTTCCGCAATACCTTGATCATTATGACTTCAAATTTAGCTAGTACTGAGATTATTAGACATCAGGCTGATCCTCAATTGCAAAAGCAATTAGTGGAAACTGCCATCAAGCAAGCATTTAGACCAGAATTCATCAATAGAATCGATGAAATAGTCACTTTCCAAGGACTTAGCAAACCAGATCTACAAAAAATAGTAAGATTACAGTTAGCTGGAGTAGCCGAGAGACTAGCCCGCAAGGAAATTAAACTGGAATTTAGACCACAACTAGTGAACTACCTAGCGGACACTGCATACGATCCGGCTTTTGGTGCCAGACCACTAAAACGACTAATTCAAACTACAATTCTAAATAAACTATCAATGCTGTTGATTGGTGAGCAACTAATACCTGGAGAAAGCATTACGCTCGATTATCAGGAAGGGAGAGTCGTATTCGGTGAGAAAGCTGTAGAATCTGCCGAAATTACAAACTCTAGTCCGCTATTGAAACCTAGGATCAATGCTATTAAGCCCACAGTATCTTCAAAAGTTGATGAGCCGGAAGATATTTCAGGTGTGATTAAGTTCAAGAAGGAACTTTAATGTCATCATTGCTCGCGGACTACAATTATGCTCTACCTGAAGAAAAGATAGCCAAATATCCACCCAGTGTGAGAGGGAAGTCTAAGCTATTGGTTCTGAACCGGTCAGATGGCTCAATTATCCACCAGAATTACCAGGATCTAGTGGATTACCTGGTCGCAGGTGACTTACTAATTCTCAATAATACTAAAGTAATTCAGGCACGCTTGTTGACCAAAAGTGCCAAAGGTCAGGAAGTAGAGGTGATTATTTTGGAAAAACACGCTAGCGGTAATTCCAACAGTACTTATCAAACTCAAGTAGCCCAGTTTCTTTACCGCGGGAAACTAACATGCAACTCCAAGTTGACATTGGAAACGGTTGAAATCGAAGTAGTCAATATTTTCGAGGGGGGTACAGCCGAATTGCGGATCCTAGGCAAGCAGACTTGGCAGGATTTAATCAACTCATATGGACATACCCCAATCCCACCATACTTAAAAAGGACGGCTGAACTTTTGGATAAAGAGCGCTACCAAACTCTGTTTGCCAAAAACCCCGGCTCTGTGGCCGCGCCTACAGCCAGTCTTAACTTTACTGAGGAATTAGAGACTAAACTTAGACAAAAAGGAGTCCAGATAGCATACATCACTTTACATGTAGGATTGGGGACATTTCTGCCAATACGTAGTACTGATCTCAAAGATCACACAATGCACCAGGAGTATTATGCAATTCCTCTAGAGACTGTGAAGGCAATCCAGCAGGTCAAGGCCAATCCCAAATCCAGACTGATTGCATTAGGGACCACAGTCACTAGAGCCTTGGAACATGCTGCGCCGAAGTTAAGTAGGGCTGGCGCTACGATAACTGGTGAGGCTGATATTTTTATTTATCCTGGTTATACTTTCCAAACAATAGATTGCTTGCTAACCAATTTCCATGCACCAAAATCAACGGTACTGATGTTGGTGGCAGCGTTAGCAGGCTGGAATAAACTTACAAAGGCCTATGAAGTTGCTCTCCAGTCAGATTATCGCTTCTTGAGTTATGGTGATAGCATGTTGATTTTAGGTTAAAATGGAATCATGGACGGTCACTACACTTATTTACTGTTAAATCTAGCCGCGCTAAGCGTTCCATTATTATTGGGTCTACATCCCAAAGTGCGCTACTACCAAAAGTGGCCAGGCCTAATATTTGCCTTGCTCACCAGCGGGCTCGTCCATATAATATGGGATATCTGGAAAACAAATGCCGGGGTTTGGGGATTTAATCCTCAGTTTACTTTGGCCCCTAGATTTTTCGGACTACCCTTAGAAGAGATCTTGTTTTTTGTAGTAATTCCCTTCAGCTCTTTATTTATTTACCATAGTTTAGGAATAGTTTCACAAGTCCGCGACAGGGAAGTATTTGCGGATAGAGGAGAGCGTTTTGTGCGCAGAATCTCAATCGCAGTAGCAACTAGCCTGCTGATTATTGGTTTGATCTTTCGTGAGCAAATTTACACTTTTACCATCTTAGGTTTCAATGCACTAGTGATTTTATTGATTGGCTATCTCCGGCCACGACTGTTCAAATCCTTGCAATTTTGGTTATTTATTTTGATTAGCTATGTACCATTTTTGCTAGTAAATGGAATACTCACTGGACTGCCAGTGGTGGTGTACAACAATTTAGAAAATTGGGGCATTCGTATTGGTACTATTCCACTTGAGGATTTCTTTTATTCTTTCTCAATGTTAGCTTCTTATTTACTCGCTACCTTACTCTGGGAGCAATTCTGGCATAACTTAAAAAGCAGAGTAAAGGCACAGCCCAATTAGCGTAATTTCAGGAAGTTCCATACACCCGCAAGGATAATTCGCAGCGATGAAGGCTTCACTTTCTTCCGATAAACAATAAATGGGTCCTGGCTAATTTGTGTAAGGGTCCAATTGTACATGTCAGCTGCAGTTTTCACTGCTACCAAATGTCGTTTAGGGATGAACTTATATCCTTGCTCTGCAATTTGCTGCCAACCTTGATAGCGAGCAATCTGCTTGTGCATAAATCTGATAAACTTCGGTTTATTTAGCTCCTCGCTGACAGTCTCTAGTTGCAAGTCGGCTAACCCTACTTCTGCCAAATCAGTCTGGGGAAAGTAAGTTCTTCCTAAAGCCAAGTCCTCTCTTATATCTCTGAGAAAATTGCCATACTGCATGGCTTTGCCTAGATGCCTCGCATGAGGCTCAACCTCTTCTGGCAGGCGCATAATCCTAGCCATCATAAGACCTATTACCTCGGCAGATCCGTAAATATATGCTTCTGTTTCAGCTAAATTGCCGTAAGTCTTTTTGCTAAGATCTTGTTGCATTGCTCCTAAAAAAGAATCCACCCAATTATTAGGGAACTGCCTGGTGCGGGCAAGTTTTATAAATTCCTTTATCACAACATCTCCAACTTTTTTGCCATTTCGGGCTTCGCGGAATTCTGCTAAAAAACCCTGCCAACCAACTAGATCAGCTGGAATGTTGTCTATATAATTGTCCGCTTGGCGTACAAAAGCATACAGTCTAAATACCTCTTCACGAATATTTTTGGGGAAGAACCTGGTCGCGTTATAATAAGTGCGACTTCCTTGACGAAACAGCTGGTTAATTTTGCTATTCATAACTTTAATTATACAAACTGTTGCTGAATCTCTTTAGCAACAATCTGAGCTGAAGCTAAACCCATGGGCACGCCTATGCCTGGATTTGTCATACAGCCGACATAAAATAAATTTTTAACTTTGCGACTCCAATTCTTAGGTCTAAAGATAGCTGATTGACCTAAAGTATGTGCCAACCCAAAAGCATTTCCTTTGTAGGCATTATAGACATTACTAAAGTCAGCTATTGAAAATGTTTCTTTTACAATAACATGATTTAGAATTGCTTCTCCAGTGACTTCCTCCAAATTACGTAACATTTTCTGGTAATAATGTTCTTGAAGTTCTGGGCTGTCTTGAAGTCCTGGAGCAACTGGCATTAGTAGAAATAGATTCTCCTGCCCCTCTGGCGCCACGCTCTTGTCAGTTTTACTTGTAATACTTGCATAATAAAGTAGTTCTTCTGGCCACTGTGGTTGTTCGAATAATTCCTGGAAGCCTGTTTGCCAGTCACCCAAAAAGAATAGGGTATGATGCAGAAGTTTAGTATTCAGTTTTTTATTCAGGCCCAAATAAAACAACAAACTGGAAGGCGAAAGTAGCTTCTTTTGCCAGTAGCTTTCAGGGTAAGATTGCCATAGTTTCTCCAATAACTGTGTCTCCACATGATGATAATCAGCATTAGCCACAACTATATCTGCACTAATCCGACCAAATTTGCCGATTACAGCCTGGGCTTCTCCTGAACTAACCTCAATCTTTTCTACTGAAGCATTATAAAGAAATTCCACTCCTAACTCAGTAGCTAGTTTTACAAACCCTTCCACCACCTTATACATTCCACCTTGTGGGTAATAAATCCCCAAACCATAATCTGCGTAGCTGATTAGGGAATACATAGCAGGAGCATTGTACGGTGAGCTACCTAAGAAAGTGATCATCCATTCTGCTAACTTCTGCAGGTGTGGGTGCTGAAAAAATTCGGCCACGTAGGCGTGATAGCTCTTAAACAGCTTCATTCTAGGTCCATTAAGAATGACCTCGCGATTGATAAAATCAAAAGGACTGCGGTAGCTTTTGTAAATAAATTTACCTAAAGCAGTCTCGTATTTGTACTTGCTAGCAGCGATATATTTTCTAAGTTGTTCACCAGCCCCAGTTTCTAGGCTCTCAAACAAGTTTACGTTTACTTCTAAGTCTGGACTAATATCATAGAAAATCTGGTTATCGAAGTAGACGCGGTAAGATGGTGCTAACTTTATTAATTGATAGTAATCACTGACTTTACGACCAAATTGGGCAAAAAACTGTTCGAACACATCGGGCATCATGTACCAGGAGGGACCCATATCGAACTTAAAGCCAGACTTTTCCAGGAGATTTATTCTCCCGCCAGGCAGAGCATTCTTCTCAATTACGGTTACTTTGTAGCCATCTCTAGCCAAGAAACAGGCGTTAGCCAGCCCCCCAATGCCCGCACCAATTACAATTACCTTTTTCTGCATAAGTGCCCCAATTATATCAAATAGAGTTTTGGCTAATTATTGACAGTATCTTTATGAATAAACTCTAACACTATTAGTTTCAGCACCGCCATTATGGGCACTGCAACCAAAGCGCCGATCACTCCACCTAGCTGTAAGCCGGCCAGTACCGTAAGCACAGTTAGGATAGGATCAAGTCCAACTGCCTTGCGCATTACCTGTGGTACTAGAAATACTGCCTCGAAGTTCTGCAATAACCCAGAGACGATTACTATATAAGCCGCAGAACCCACGCCAGACGTCCCTAAAGCGATCAATCCTAAAATCAGTCCTGATAATGTGGGACCTAGATTTGGCAAGCCTTCTAGTAAGCCAGCGATAATTGCTAGTGGTAGGGCAAAATCATCCAAAACATAGTTTGGGTCAAAGATTCCAGGAAAACTCACAATCAAGTAGGTGAGTACTCCGATAAAAATCATTAAAGTTAATTGTCCACCAACCCAAGCACCTAAACTCACTTCAATAGAGTTTAGCAATTTTTCCATGCGCAGGCTGGCCGGTTTTGCTAGCTTCAACAATTTTAATATAGATGTAATCAACGGTTCTTTTCTGGCAAGTATGTAAATTGACAGGATAATTAAAGTAAAGAGACCCACGAAAACGCCTACTGCTCCTCCTAGCAACCCTAATGTGCCTCTTGTGACGACTAACAAATTGTCTCCAGCGAAGATTTGAGCTAATTCTGGCTGCGCTTTCAGCAACTCGGCTGGATTTTGCAGTTGCAGGGCTAAATAAGGTAGATTTAGCATCTGTGCCAACTGCGGTGAAATCTGGCTTAAACTACCATGTAATTTATCCAGGGCTGTGGGCAAAGAGTTAATCAACAATTGTAATTGCCCGCTCAGCTGTGTAACTAAAAAAAGAATGATGCCAGCGGCCAGTGCCAACATTGTTATGTAGACAATTGTAATTGCAAGCCAACGTGGAACTTCCCTCGATTCCAGGCTTAATATCAAAGGTTTGAGCGCAGCTGACAGTGCAAATGCTCCAAAGAATATCAGTAAAACTATACGCACCTCCCAGAGTAAAAATGCAGCAACAACTATTACTAATGCCAGTACCAGGCCCCTTAAGTCTATTTGTAGATTCAATGTTTTCATCTGTTAATTATACCAGCCGCGAACAATACTGGTAATTTCAATCCCTGACACTTGCAGTAATTTTTCAGCTTGTTAGTATGTAATTACTATGAAAAACAAAAAAACTAGTGCTGGATTGCGCATCAATTTCCGCAAATTATTTATTGGTCTGATTATAGGTGGGTTTCTACTATTAGCGTTCAGTTTACAATTAACTAAAGTATTTGATTTCTTGTTTATTCGCTGGGAATATATTTTCCCTCCAGTAATTGCTCTGTATTTCTTGAGTGTGCAACCATTTTTAAATTATGCCGACGGCAAAACTTATTTTTTCAGTGGCGCACGTGTGGGAGCTCTCCTAGCTGTAGTAATTATTAGCTTGAATGCTATTTATGAATTTGTGACACAAACTGGATTTGTGAACCAGATTAACCCTGGTCAGATCTTGCTTTCCTATGGAGTATTCACAGTGAGCTATGCTTTGGTTGGGGGTATTAGCCATTACATGTTCAACAAAAATGTGGATGCCAAGAAAGCTGACGTGTACAAATATAATTATGTGGGTTCAGCAATGATAGTTGGCGCATTTAGTTTCTGTATTGCAGCCCTGATAGCTGCGGCAGGTGGCATTAACTCAAACTCGGAAAATTATGCCATTTTGATTCCAGTAGTATTTACTACTTTTATAGTAGTAAATAGTCATAAACTTCCTGACAAGGATTTTGTTGGCGGAATGTACTTAGGCGCTATTTCAGGTTTCTTATTGTCTCTAGTATTTGCGGCAGTCTACTTGATACTGATTATCTTGAAGGCCACAAGCCTAAACCCGCTCACAACTACTTCTGCGAATGGCAATATCCTTTTGGAATTATTGGTGGTGACTATTGTAATAATGTTTGGCTACACTTTTATTGGTGGAGCACAAGGTCTATTTATGAAAATATTTGATAAAGCCCTCTAGTAAGGTCTGCTAAAATGGAGTTACTTAAGTTAAGTAACTCCATCTACTATGCTAGCCGAGCAACTATCTAAGCAACTATCTAAGCAGCCTTTGCGGTTGTTTCTGTTTGGTGTAGGGTTAGTCCTAGTCGCAACCCTTGCAGGCATATTTGCATTAAGTCTAATCAAGCCGGCAAGCAATAACAGCGTTTTACAAACTTCAAAGGAGAGCCCAGTGGCCCTCAGGTTGATTGATCTAACAGGCAATAGGGATTACCAGATTGCTTGGCAGGAAAGCGAAAACACCTTGCAGTATTTGCAAAGACTTGATCAGTCAGATGCCGATTTCAGTTTTGCTACAGTAGAATTCCCAGGTACAGGCAAATTCGTAACCAAATTCAATGGTTTGCAAGCTAATAGCGACAACGAATTTTGGAAATTCTCTATCAATGGTAATGAATCAATGGCGGGAGTGGAGCAGTATCAGGTCAAACCTAATGACAAGCTTGAATTTAGCCTTACTACTTTTTCACTATGATTAACAAAAGCTTCTTTGATACCCACCGAGAATTATTAGCAGAGGTCTTAGTAGCTAGTGTATTAGTACTAGTGGGAGTGCTAACACGCACAATTTGGAATCTTGGTCCCAATGTAGAAACTATTACTTTGATTAGCTTTGCGTTAGGGTGGCTTTTTAGGCATAGAATCTTAGCGCTGCTCTGTTTAGCTCTAACTCTAGGTCTTTCTGATAGTATCTTAGGCAATTCAAATATCTTGTTGTTCACCTGGTCTGCTTTCTTCCTGGGGATGGCCTGGTCAGTACTTGCCAGCAAGGCCTATGCAGATAAAACCAAGCAGGTAGCATTTTTTAGCTTCAGCGGCATTAGCTTTGTGATCTTTTTCTTTTTGTGGACCAATTTTGGAGTCGTGGTTCTAACTAACATGTATAGCAAAGATCTTGCAGGCCTTATAGCCAGCTATATTAATGGCCTACCATTCCTCCGCAACCAAATTATAAGCAACCTCATATTCCTGCCTTTTGGCTATTTATTGATCGAGTCTAGTCTGAACTGGCTCAAAAGGCAAGATGGATTGATTCAGACTCTTAAGCCACAATCACACTTTTCACATTCTGAAAAGCTTTGATGCCATAGTGAGAAAGCTCCCGTCCAACCCCTGAATTCTTCACGCCCCCAAAAGGCATGCGTGGATCCGAACCCATAACTCTATTGACATATACACTACCTGCTTCGATCTGTGGAACTAGCTCTTTGGCAGCGGCCACATCTTTGCACCAAATTGACGAACCTAGACCAAATTTGGTAGCGTTTGCCAAATGTACAATTTCTGCAGTCGAACCAGCAGAGTAGACGCTTGCCACAGGTCCAAATACTTCCTGAGTGTAGAGAGGGTTAGTTTCGGAGATCTCAGTGATAATAGTAGGGGCGTAGAAGTACCCTTTACCTGCTAGGCGCTTACCTCCCAAAATAATCTTGGCTCCTGCGGCTGCGGCTGCTGCCACTTGAGACTCAACATCTTCCAGGCCTTGTTTGGTAGAGATTGGCCCCAGTTCAGTTGTCTCAAGCATCGGATCGCCTACAACTATTTTCTCAAAGGCCAATTTGTATCTACTCAAGAATTCTTCATAAATCTCTGCCGCCACAATGAATCTTTTGGCTGCAATACAAGACTGTCCGTTATTTCTAATGCGCGCAGATACGGCATTGGGAATGACTTTATCCAAATCAGCGTCCGCCAACACGATAAACGGATCACTTCCTCCCAATTCCAAGATTACTGGCTTGATTTCCTCACCTGCAACTTTGGCCACCTGCTTACCAGCTGGCTCACTCCCAGTCAGAGTGACCGCCTTAATGCGCCAGTCTCTAATCAATGCTTCTACTTTACTTGAACTTATCAATAAAGTCTGGAAAGCCCCTTCTGGGAAGCCGCTTTCCTTAAACAGTTTCTCGATCAACAAGGCTGACTGTGGTACATTCGATGCATGCTTTAACACAGCCACGTTGCCTCCCATTAATGCGGGAGCAGCAAATCTCAACACCTGCCAGAAAGGAAAGTTCCAGGGCATGACCGCTAAGATAACTCCCATTGGTTCAAATTTTACATAGCTTTCACTAAACTCAGTCTGCACTTGCTCCACAGCCAGCATTTTTTCAGCTTCGTTAGCGTACATTTCCATTGTGACTGCGCATTTCTCCAATTCCGCGAGAGACTCCTTGTATGACTTGCCCATTTCAGCTGTCAATATCTTGCCATATTCAGGTATATTTGCACGCAGATTACTCACTAGTTTCAAGAACAGTCCGCGGCGCTCAGCAAAGCTAGTTAATTTCCAAGTTGAGAAAGCACTTGAGGCGGTAGCTAACTTGGTCTCTATTTGAGATAAATCAAGTTCAGAGAATTCAGCTAAAATTTCCTCAGTAGCAGGATTTGTCGAGATAATTGCCATGTAAATAATAGCTAAAGTTAGTTAGACACCGAACATTAAATATAAAACTTATACAGATCTTCAAATTCAAACGAGGCAAACTTTCTGTGCCAATTCTTCTGTAAACACTTTATGATTTTGAGAATAATCAATCGGCACTTCCAATAGTTTCACTCCAGGCTTCGCCAAATATTCTTGCAATTTTGGCCCTAACTCTTCTGTACTTGTTAGCCTATAACCCTCAGCACCGTAGCTCTCCGCATACTTCACAAAATCAGGATTGTTGTAACTTAAGCTAAAATCTGCAAACCCCATGCCTTGCTGTTTCCACTTGATCATGCCATAACCATTGTCGTTGACTAGCAATATTAGCAGGTCTAAATTGAGTCTCACGGCTGTTTCCAGTTCTTGAGAATTCATCATAAATCCTCCATCTCCAACTAAAGCTATCACCTTACGCTCAGGATAAGTCAGTTTAGCGGCCATCGCTGAGGGAAGTCCCGCGCCCATGGTAGCTAAAGCATTATCTAAGAGAATAGTATTGGGTTGGTAGGCTTTATAGTTCCGCGCAAACCAGAGTTTATACATCCCGTTATCCAAAGCCAAGATCCCATTTTCTGCTAAGGCTGCCCGCACCTCAGCAACCAATCTCTGTGGTAATGTAGGGAAGTCACTTGCATCAGACCTCTCAGCTGTATGTGTCTCTACTTCCTGTTTGACTTTGGCATAATAGTCGAAATCCCAAGTCTTCTGTGGCTCCAGACTTTCCTTTAACTGCCAGACAGCATTGGCAATATCCCCCACAACTTCTAGCTGCGGAAAATAAATCGTATCAATTTGGGCTGGATAGAAATTTATATGAATCACTTTTGCCCCGCCAGACTTCATGATAAATGGAGGTTTCTCAATCACATCGTGACCGACGTTAATGATCAAGTCAGCTTTATCAATGGCACAATGTAAATAATCTCCAGCTGACAAAGCAGCAGTACCTAAATATTGCTTGTGGCGTTCATCAACCACGCCTTTGCCCATCTGGGTGTTGAAAAAGTAAATCCCGGTTTTGTCAATAAACTCGCGCAACATTTTGGCGGTAAGCTTACGATTGGCGCCCGCGCCAATCAGTAATAGTGGTGACTTGGCTTGCTTGAGCAATTCCACAGCCGCAGCAATGGCCTTGGCCTCAGCCACTGGTCTTCTTAATTTATTTACAGGAAGTGCTTCCGCAGTTTCCACTTCTTCCGCAGCAATATCCTCTGGGAGTTCCAGATGCACTGGGCCTGGACGCTCCTCGCTTGCTACCTTAAAGAAATCTCGTACGCTGGCAGGGATAGCTGCTCCTGAAAGTAATTGTTTAGTTTTCTTGGTCAACGGCCTAAACATCTCAACAGTATTGATGATCTGAAAACTGCCTTGCTTGCTATGCTTGATAGGTTTCTGCCCAGTAATCAATAACATGGGCATGGCTCCCAAATGTGCGTAGGCAGCAGCAGTGACAAAATTGGTAGCTCCAGGCCCTAAAGTCGACATTGCTACGCCTGGATTTCCAGTAAGCCTTCCAATCGTCGCTGCCATGAATCCGGCTGATTGCTCATGTCTGGTCACTATCACTTTGATGCTGGAGGTACGTAATGCTTCTAAAAAATCTAGATTTTCCTCGCCTGGCACTGCAAAAATATATTTCACGCCTTCATTCTCTAAAGCTTTCACAAAGGCTTCTGCTGCTTTCATAGTAATATTGAGATAGACTTAATTTAAAACTAATTGCAGATCACTATTTTATTCTATCATCAGCCAATCTAGTATTAGTGTAAACTAGTGAAATTAACTAAATATAAACGGATATGTCTAGAATTAATATTCCTTCTATCATTAAGAGCTGCCTGCAATCATTAGGGGCAATCTTTACTGGAGTGAAATTTTTCTTACAAACGCCCTTAGTGTGGTCTTATGTATTTGTAGCAGTCTTGCTGAATATTTTGAGTGTCATCCTCACAGTATTAATTGTGGTTTTTGGGTTAACACTGACAGTTAATTTCATTGTAACTGCGTTGCAAGTTTCTGTGGCTCCCGCTGTAGCTATGATTGTATACGTGCTGATTATTCTACTTGGAATATTGGTGGCGGCATTATTATTTAATATCCTTAGCTCGATAGTCACCGCACCTATTTATGGTAAATTGGCAGAAGTAATGACGATCAGAGAATTTGGGGAGCACCTTGGACCATCTCAAAGTGTTTGGCAAGAGTTAATTCTATCAATAAGCTTTCAGGCCAAAAAATCGGTATTAATCTTTGGCTTTTTGTTACTATCATTACCACTCAATCTCATTCCTAGCATTGGGCAAGTAGCATTTCTGCTAATTAATCTAACCCAGCTAGTGTTAATTACTGGCCTGGACTTGTATGAGCCAATCCTCAACCGTCAAAAGCTGAATTTTAGGGGCAAACTGGCCTATATCCTCGCTAGACCTACAGAACTGTGGCCGTTTTTGCTGATCTCAGGATTGGTTTGCAGCATCCCCATCATTAATATCCTGACGATTCCTATTTGTACAGTAGCCGCAATCCTCTACAGTCGCAGATTAAACTCTAGTGGCTGAAAACAAACCAGCAGCTAACTATCTATTCCAGCTATAACGACTAGTAGCAGTGGCGGGTTTCCCATCAACTACTCTTGTAAAGCTTTCTGTGAAGCCTTTTGAATTCTGGTTAAAGCGCTTAAAGTCTTTTAATTCCACCATGCGAGACTGAAAGCTAGACTCAGCATAGATTTCTACTTTGTAGTAAAGATTACCGTCTTTTCTGGTTTCATAATTGCTCACCATATATAAGTGCGAATCTGAATCATTTAAGAACTTCAGGTCGGTTTTGGCAGCGACATCAAAGTACACTGCTGCGTCCAATAAACCTCCGTAAGGAAAAAGATAATTACTATACTCTTTGTAATGTGCTTTGCGCTCAGTTATCTTAAATCCACCTAATAGTGCTGCTCTATAGGTAGCTGTGGAAGCCCCGCAAATACCATAGCCGTAAGCATTACTATCTTCACCATTCGTGGCCACATAGTCACCGGAAGGTAGTTTTTTATATAAAGTGGCGCCCAAAGTATCTAGCAATGAAAATTCAGCGCGAGGTGAGACTAGCACGCCATTTAGTTTATCCAAACCCTCTTTCAAATTTGCGACTCTTAGCTTCTCTGAAGCTGATACACGAGCCTCACCACTAGAGATCTTTTGGCTGAACACTATTAATTGCTTATTATTGATTTGGGCTGGAGCAGTAGCTAATTGCTTCTTAACAATAGGATAGCTTATAGCTAAATAGTCATAATCCAAGACTTTCTGGTGAAAATTAGCCATGGTAGCTTCTAAATCAATTATTGTAAAAGCCTTAAACTCACCAGCAATAATGTATTTACCTTGCAATTCTTTAATCTCATTACCAGCTAATTTAGCCAAGCTTAAATTCTGAGCATCAATAGTCTCCACCAGTTTTTTTACGGAAACTAATTTATAGCCTGTTATCTTGTCGTTTTGTTCTAGTTTAAAGTTCTGGGCGAACTGTGCTTCAGTCCAGGGTATATCAGTTAGGAACTTATCCCTATAATTAAGCAAAGGCGCACATTGGTTTCCAAGGAGTTGCCCATGATCATTTAACTTACAATCTACATTCTTGGCGCTGACTAGTTCAATATTTGGCAATTCCTCAGCGTCAATCATCTTTGTGGCAACTTCCACACTCAAGACGACTATTACCGCGATAACTGCACCGGTGAGAGTATATTGAACTAGTCTCAATAAATGATTCACAGTATTTGCCATAAGATACAGTATTTTAATTTATTTACTGTATATATAACGCTCTAAGTGGACAAAAGTGGCAAGATTATCGAGGAATTATTTAGATTTGTAGTAATTGCGATTTAATAGCATCTCAATTATGCG
>Ga0163147_10002911_pt1 | contig 23583 bp, 13 predicted proteins | sample OliLakLV19MP6G1_FD_148597 | JGI IMG/M metagenome (GOLD analysis project Ga0163147, IMG submission 148597) | Freshwater microbial mat bacterial communities from Lake Vanda, McMurdo Dry Valleys, Antarctica- Oligotrophic Lake LV.19.MP6.G1 | ecosystem: Environmental > Aquatic > Freshwater > Lake >...
GGTATACCTGAATGTCTATCAACTATTGCCCCTGAACCGGATCGCGGAACTGACGCAGGACTGGTTCGGGCAGCGGGTGAGCGAAGGCACGCTCGACCGAGCGCTGAAGCAGGCGGCGGGAGCGGTGTCGGGGGTGCTGGACGAGGTGGAGTGCGGACTGGTGAAGGCAGCGGTGGCGCACGCGGACGAGACGGGGATGCGGGTGGCGGGGAAGCTGCATTGGCTGCATGTGCTGTCCACCACCGGATTGACCCGCTACGGCATCCATGCCAAACGGGGTCAAGAAGCCCTCAACAGGTTGAACTTGGTGCCGCGTTTTGTGGGGGAACTGGTTCACGACGGCTGGAGTGCTTATGCCGCCTACAGCCAGTGTGGTCACGCCCTGTGCGGCGCGCATCTGCTGCGCGAACTGACCTTCCTGCACGAGCAGTACCAGCAAACGTGGGCACAACCGATGAAAGCGCTGCTGCTCAAGGCGAAAGCGGCGGTTGAGGCGGCACGTCAACACGGTGCGGAGGCGCTCGACGACGCCCTCGCCAAGACGCTGACGACCGAGTACCGCGTCTTGGTCGAGGCAGGTTTTGCCGCCAATCCTCCACCACCCACCCGACCGGGCAAACGCCGCGTGGCTGAGAGTCCCCCGCGTCAACTCCTCAAGCGGCTCGACCGTGACCGCCATGCGGTGCTGCACTTCATGCGCAACTTCGCCGTTCCCTTCGACAACAACCTTGCCGAACGCGACCTGCGCATGATGAAGGTCAAGCAGAAGGTGTCTGGCTGTTTTCGCTCCTTGCAAGGTGCGGAACTATTCTGCGCTGTCCGCAGCTATCTTTCGACGGCGCGTAAACACGGCTTGTCCATGTTTTCCGCCCTCGTCGACGCCTTTTCCGGTACCCCTTTCACGCCAACCTTGCTTCACCCCTGAGCAGTTACCCCGGTTTAATGTCGAAATACGCCCGCCGATGATGCTCAAAGGGAAAAGCGAACCTGTGCCTATTTACAGGTTGGTGTCGCCGAAATTCACGCCGCAAACCTTGCGTGGATTACCCGGACTGCGCTCACGGCTGGTGGGTCGAGAGGATGAACAATCGCGCTTACAGCAGGCACTAGATGCACTTACTAAAAGACAGGGATCACGTATTGCCATCGTGGGTGAAGCAGGGATTGGCAAAAGCCGCCTGATTGCTGAATTGCGTCAAACCATGCCCGAAAACACAACGTGGGTTGAAGGCAGAGCGCTATCATATACAACACAGATGAGTTTCTTTCTGGCACGCCAGCTTCTCATCAATATGATCGGACTGAGCACAGATGCTCCCTTGTCACAGATTGACACTGCCCTCCGTACTAGTGTCGAAACTGTCATCCCAGATGCTGCCTCCATGGTTTATCCTATGTTGGCGCGAATGCTCGATCTTCCGTTGACGGCAGAGGCGACCACCTATTTTGAGGACATCATGCCTCAGGGGATACGCATTCGCATGTTGCAGGCATATACAGCATTCGTGCGTGCTCACGCTCAAAATACACCGCTTGTTCTGGTCTGGGAAGATTTACATTGGGCGGATCCTTCATCACTGGCACTGCTGGAAGTGTTGTTTTCCCTAGCCGATGAAGTGCCATTGATGCTTGTACTGGTATTGCGGGGCGAAGAAAGCGCAGCATTAAACCTCGTCCATCATGCTCAAACGACAATCGAGAACGGATTCATTGTTTTCAAACTTGCACCATTATCATCCACACACAGTGAAGCGTTGTTGGATAACCTGATCGGCGTTGATCCCGTGTTGACGACGATCCGAAAAATAATTCTTAACAAAGCCGAGGGGAACGCATTCTTTATCGAAGAGCTCATCCGTTCGTTAATCGACGCGGGCATAATGATTCTGGAAGATGACCGCATCCGCACTACCCCCCAGCTTGAATCCTTGCGCGGTGTTGATATTCCGCCAACGTTGCAGGGCGTGATTGCCGCTCGAATCGACCGTCTAACTCCGTTGGACAAACAAACCCTGCAAACTGCGTCGGTAATCGGTCGTCTGTTTCAACGCTCAATTCTGGCGCATTTACACGAACACGAAACAGACGTTTCGCTCGACCAGCCATTACTGCATTTACTTCAGCGCGAGTTGATCCGTCAGCGCGAAGAAGATGCGTATATATTCAAGCACGTGATCACACAGAATGTCGCGTATGGCACTCTGTTACTAGAACAGCGTAAACGACTGCATCGCAGGACGGCTGAAGCTATAGAACACATGTTTCCAAAAAAGCTTGATGAACTTGCTTCAACTGTCGCCTATCATTATCGCAATGCGGAAATGCCGGAGCAATCCTTGCCGTATTTGCTTCGTGCGGCAGAACGCTCCGGTATGGCTTATGCCAACGACGAAGCAATCGCACTTTATCGAACTGCGTTGGAACAGCTTGAACATATGAGCTTCACCAGTGAACAAGCGAGACGCGACATGTCTGTTGACATATGCGAAAAGTTAGGAAGTGTCTTGCTGCTGATCGGTCAGCGTGATGAAGCGCGCCTCATATTTCAGCGTGGATTAAATTTGCTGGAACCACATGATTTTGTTACAACGGCACGTCTCAACCGATTGTTGGCGGCTTCTTGGATACAAAACCGACTGAAAGACGAAGCCGAGCATTGTCTGCAACTGGCACAATCCGCGCTGGAAAACGAAACAGGCGCTCACAGCGCGACATGGTGGAATGAATATATTGAATTGGGTCTGGAAAAGTTATGGTTCATGTACTGGTTCTTTCAGGAACAACACCTGATGCGAGAACTGGTAGATCAACTGGAAGCCAACATCACCCGCGATGGCACCCCAAATCAGCGCAGTAAATATTATCGTTGTCGTACTTTGTACGAACTCGCCCGCTGTAACTGGTATCAGCCGGATGAACAGGTATTGCGCCTGATTGAACAAGGTGTTGCGATAGCGAAATCAGGCGCGTCATTGCCTGAACTGTGTTTCGCCATGTTTACACGCGCCTTTGTCCACTTATGGCGTGACGAGCTTGAGATCGCGCTCGCGCAGTTTCTGGAGACGATTCCGGTGGCAGAACGGTGTGGTGACAGCGAACGACTGGTCTTAGGAGTCAATTATGCCGCGATCACGTATCGGCGTTTGAAGTGTGTTGACGAGACAGAGCTGTTTGCACGACGCACGTTCACCCTGGCGACCGAAGCGAAAATGCCAATCTATGCAGGGATAGCGATGGGCAATCTGGCATGGGTTCAGCTTCAGCGCGAGGAATTTGCGAACGTAGAGGCAACCGCACGCGAAGGTTTGACCCGAACACAACCGCCTTTCCCCGTCCTCTGGGCGACTGTTTTACCCCTGGTGGCGGTTTTGCATCAGCGCCGTGAAACGACTGAATCAGTCATTTTGCTGCCGATCCTCACCTCGTTCACACTGGCATTTCAGGATTGGAACTTGCTGTCGCCGCCCGAATGGATCGGCTTGGCGAACTTTCAAGAAATGTTCGCGGACGCTGCTTTTTGGAGCGCCCTGCGTTATACGCTCACCTTCATCGTGTTGTACATTCCGTCGGTCTTTATCCTCGCGTTGGGTTTAGCAGTGCTGCTCAATCAAAACATGCGCGGCGTGTTGGTCGTTCGTACAGCGACTTTCTTGCCCGTCGTCGCTTCGTGGGTAGTCGTCTCGCTGATCTGGAAATGGATTTTCAACCCGCAGTATGGGCTGATTAACCCGATCTTGAACCTCGTTGGTATTCAAGCCCCTGCATGGTTGTTCGAGCCGGGCGCGGCATTGGTCGCCATTGTGATCACGAGCGTGTGGAAAGACCTCGGCTATGTCGCGGTAATGTATCTGGGCGGTTTACAGGCAATTAACGACACATTTTACGAAGCCGCCAAAATCGACGGCGCAAATCCCCGCCAGCAATTTTTCCGCATCACCCTACCCCTGCTGACACCGACCATGTTTTTTGTCTTGATCATCCTGCTCATCAACTCGTTTCAGGTCTTCGATCAAGTGTGGTTGATGCCGATGCGGGACAGCGCCGCAGATCGTCAGGTGGAAGTGCTGGTGACAGAAGTCGTGAAAAATGCGTTTAGCTACAACCGCATGGGTTATGCCTCTGCGATGTCGTGGGTGCTGTTCGCGTTGATTTTTGTCATCACGTTTGTGCAGCTTCGGATGCAAAAGCGGTGGGTGTACTATGAATCTGAGTAGATCGCCTTCCCTCCCCATTCGCACGAATACGTCGACACCTGCACGTATCTCTGTGCGGCGAGTGCTGCTGTATGCTGTGATGATTGCGCTGGTCGCCATTATGGTGATCCCGTTCGCGTGGATGCTGAGTACCTCCCTCAAAGCGCAGCAGTACATTCTCGAAACGCCGCCGCGCCTGTTCCCGAATCCGCTTACCATGGAGAGCTATACCGGACTTGCCGAGCGCATCGACTTAGCGCGGGTCGTCTTTAATAGTGGTTTTGTCGCTATCGCCACCACCATCGGGCAAATCGTGATCTCCGCGATGGCTGCCTATGCCTTCGCTCGGTTGCAGTGGCGCGGACGGAATCTCGTATTTACCCTCTATCTGGCGACGATGATGGTTCCCTCGGTCGTGATGGTCATTCCGCAGTTTATCCTGATCCGTCAATTGGGTTGGGTCAATACTTACACCGCGCTGATCGTGCCAAGCCTATTCAATGCCTTCGGTACGTTCCTGCTGCGCCAGTCCTTTTTAGGGCTGCCCAAAGATTTTGAGGAAGCGGCATTCGTTGACGGTGCGAATCCCTTCACGATCTTCTTTCGAATCATGTTGCCGCTCAACATGCCCGCTATTGCGACGCTAACCGTCCTCAGTTTCATGGGGTCGTGGAACAGTTATCTATTCCCGCTGTTTGTTGCCCGGAAAGAGGAAGTCATCACGCTGCCCGTCGCGCTGGGTGTGTTGCAAGCGGGACCGCGTGCGCTCACAGAATGGAATCTCGTCATGGCGGGCGCAGTCATCACCGTACTGCCCATTCTGATCGTTTACCTGCTGGCACAAAAGTGGTTTGTTCAGGGCGTCGTGTCCAGCGGGATCAAAGGCTAGGTTGCTCTCGCAACGATTTAGGTTGCGTTTTTCTAGACAAAGGAAATTTGCTATGTTTCGTAAACTCTTTTTAGTCGGTTTGCTCGTACTAGCGATTGGGATTGTCCCCGCGCTGGCACAAACCACGACGGTTCGTTATTTCACATTTTCTGCTGCGCCGGATCACTTAGAAGATTTGGACACGATCATCGCTGCGTTTGAAGAAGCCAACCCGGATGTCAATGTAGAAGTCGAAACCGCGCCGTTCGCTGATTACTTCACTCTCCTGCAAGCGGACATCGTTAGCGGGGATGCGCCGGACGTATTCGAGTTGAATTACGAAAACTTCGTCACCTATGCGGCAAATGGCACGATGCTCGACCTCAGCAGTTATCTCGATGCTGCCGCGCCGTTTTATCCCCGTGCGCTCGAAGCCTTCCAATATGAGGGCGTCCAGTTGGCGCTTCCTGCGACCTTCTCCACCGTGTTGATGTTCTACAATGCCGACCTGTTTGACGCGGCAGGCATCGATTACCCGACTGTCGATTGGACATGGGACGATGTCCATATCGCCGCGACAGCGATCCGCGCTCTGGGTGATGATACATGGGGAGTCTATTCAGGTGTGCAGTTCTGGGAGTTCTACAAAAAAGCTGCTCAAAACGGCGAATGCCAGTTCTTCAACGAAGATATGACTGAATCGACCATCAATTCACAGGCGTGTGTTGATACGCTCAATATGATGACCAGCTTCATGACGGACGGACTCATGCCGACCGCTGCACAGTTGTCGGGCGTCTCTGACGGTGATCTGTTCGCCAGCGGCAAACTCGGCATGATCGTGACGGGCATTTGGATGATCCCCGCGTTCAGCGAAGCGCCTTTCAATTGGGATGTCGAAGTCGAACCGATGATCAACCAGCACGCGAATCACTTCTTTGCTAATGGTGTTGCGGTCAGCGCGACCACCTCTGTCCCCGAAGCTGCCGCAGCATGGGCGCAGTTCCTCGCCAGCAGCGAAGTTGCCGCAAATGTCCGCGTCGAATCGTCTTGGGAACTACCCGCACTCAACGACCCCGCTTATTTCGAGAGCTATCTATCGCAAACACCACCCGCTAACCGCGCCGCCGTGTTCACCGCGCTCGAAAATCCGGTTACGCCGCCCGTGATTGTGCGGCAGAGCGAAATGCAGGACACCGTGAACGCGCTGATCACCCGCGTGGTCGATGGCGAAATTACCGCACAAGAAGCCCTCGATCAAGCGAAGGTTGAACTTGATGCGCTGATCGCGCCCTAGTAAGTAAACAAGCGATTTGCACTGTTGGGAGCAGATTTGCTCCCAACGCCGCCCCTCTCTAAAAGGACAAGCTATGGCTCACATCATCCATACCCCATTGGGGCAAGAACACCCCTATGAACAACTTCCCGAAGAACGTTTTCCCCGTAAACCATTAGCAAATCAACCATTTAGTGTCGGAATTGTCACGCGCCCGCCGGGAACAGTTCAGCATGTGCGGGTGCTGCTTTCCGTTGATGGGAACGATCTACCCCCGGTAGAAGCTGTTCCTCTGCCCCACTGGCAGCAGGAACAAGAACACGGAGTCGGCGCGGAATTTCTTGAACGGATTGTCCGCACCGAACAGGATGTCTGGCGGGCTGAACTCACTGCGCCGCCGCAGGGGGCAACGCTCACCTATATGCTTGAAGCTGATGGCGAACGCGCCGCCGCTTATGCCCTCACGGGTGAAGCATGGGTAACCGGCGGTTCGTATAGCCTTGAGGCGGGCGTGATCACCTTTCAGCGTGAGTCCGCCACCGCACCTAACACGACACTCTCAAACCTGAACACGATTGAATGGCTGACCAATGGTGAGCGGGCAAGCCGCGTCCGCTTGACGTTCAATGCACACCCCGATGAACGGTTCTATGGATTAGGCGAACGCTATAATGCCTTGAATCAGCGCGGGGAAATTCTCGATGTGCGCTGTTACGAGCAGTACAAATCGCAGGGCAAACGCACCTATATGCCCATCCCGTTCTTGCTCTCATCAGCGGGATTTGGCTTGTGGGTCGAAAGTTCGCGCTGGATGCAGTTTGATCTGTGCGCTACCGCGTCAGAAATCTGGACGCTTGAAGCCGACCTTAATGCGGATCAAATGTTGCGCGTTCACCTCTTTGCCGACGCCGATCCGTTAGGGATTATCCGCCAGTTCACGCTGAAAACGGGTAAACCCGTACTGCCGCCCCTCTGGTCATTCGGCTTGTGGATGAGTGCCAACGAATGGAATTCGCAAGCGCGAGTCGAAGCCGAAGTCAAAGCCTCATTCGATCATGACATTACGCCATCTGTCATCGTCATTGAAGCGTGGAGCGATGAAACCACGTTTTATATCTGGAATGAGGCACAGTACACGCCCAAACCCGGTGATCAAGCCTTTCGCTACAGCGATTTCACTTTCCCGTCTGGCAGCAAATGGACAAACCCCAAAGCGATGGTTGATGCGCTGCACGTGCAGAACATCAAATTGATCTTGTGGCAGATTCCCGCCCTCAAAGCAATTGATCAGCCCCACCCACAGCACGACGCTGACCGCGCCCATTTTGGCGGACAGGGCTACGGCGTCCATGAACCTGACGGATCGCTGCATACCATTCGCCCGTTCTGGTTTCGGGGCGGTTGGCTGTGGGACGTGACCAACCCCGCCGCGCGGGAGTGGTGGCTCAACAAACGCGCCTATCTGCTGGATGACATTGGCATTGACGGCTTTAAAACTGATGGCGGCGAACATCTGTGGAGTACCGGAGTTGTATTTGCCGATGGGCGAACGGGCGCTGAGGTGTGGAACGAGTATCCGCGACTGTATTCCCAAGCCTATTATGATTTCGCCACTGCCCGCCGCGATGCGCTCACTTTCAGCCGTGCGGGTTTCACCGGATCACAAACTTCGCCCGCTCATTGGGCGGGTGACGAAAATTCGACGTGGGATGCATTCCGGCATTCGATACTCGCGGGCTTATCGGCGGGCATATCGGGCATTCCGTTCTGGGGGTGGGATATTGGTGGTTTTAGCGGGGCGCTCCCTTCAGCAGAACTCTATTTACGCGGGGCTGCAATGGCGGCATTTTGCCCGATCTTCCAATATCACGCCGAATACAACGCGCATCGCACCCCATCGAATGATCGTACCCCGTGGAATATGCAAGCGCGGACAGGTGACGAGCGTGTAATCCCGATCTTTCGCTTTTTGACGAACGTGCGCCATAACCTGATGCCGTACATCTGGCAGGAGGCACAGCATAGTGTCGCCAGCGGTGAACCGATGATGCGAGCGGTCGCGTTGACCGATCCACGCGCCGCTGATACGCAGTATTTTTTCGGGCGTGATCTGCTGGTGTGTCCGGTGACAGGCCCCGATGTGACCCGTGTTTCGATCTATTTGCCCGCGGGTGAATGGCGTGATCTGTGGACAGGTGCGGCGTACAGCGGCGGCACAACGATCCCGATGGATGCGCCATTGGAACGTATACCTGTGTTCGTGCGGGCAGGAACGCGGATTCCAGTACATTTTGGCACGGGCGGTCAGCTAGGCGATTCCGTCCCGTTGTCCGAAGTGGCTAACGGAGAAATTAGTTTCCGGTAATTCACATTAAAACGGACTGAAATTGACATCTACAGTTTAAACGTTGAGCCATCGTTTGTAGATTTCAGAATTTGCCCGATGCGCGTCCAATGGATATTGAGTGCAACGCCGATCTTGCGGTAGCTCATGCCCTGTTCTCGCAGGCGTAAGATAAGCATACGGAGTTGTTGCTTGTCCGGGTACCGTTGATCTGTCGTCGTAGCCCTGTGTGCCATAATGGATGAAACAACTTCACCCTCCAAGTTTAGGATAGAATTGCAGGGCGGAGAACAGGGACAAACAGCATGTCAGAAAATCGCAAAGCCAACCCGGAAGTGCCGCCCAAAGCCGAGCGTCGCCGCTTCAGTGCCGAGTACAAACGGCGGATGGTGGCGGAAGCGGAGCGGTGTCAGCATGAGCCGCTGCCCATCTTCAACCAACGCGCTTAATTCCTGATACTCTGCTTCAGAAATTGTCCCGTCCGAGTTCTTATCCATCAGAACAGACATGCGTTCCTGTTTTGTCCGCTGCATCTGTTCGCGCATCATGCCAAATAAGGCATCGTCGGAGAGATATGCCATCGCCTTGAGTTCGGCTGTTTCATCATCCGGCAAATCGTAGACCGGTGAATCCAAGGCATCTTCAAGGCGTGTGCGGATAACCTCATCCACTTGCCGGGAGGTCTGCTCGGCGACCCTGCGTGCCTTCTCGTACAGTTCATCCGGAATGGAAATCATGTAATCGCTCATGCGCTTCTCCATGAGAACATCTCGTCTATTTTACACTAATCCCGCCACTCGATTTCAACCATCGTCGGATCATAATCAAGCGACAATTTCCGTCGGATCAATGCCGTGACTCGCATTCTCGTATGATGCAGCAGAATTAGACCGTCTGTGCTATACTCTCATAAAAGTAAACGGACTTCGAGGGCGTAAACTTGAGTCGTGAACAGTCGCTACAGGCTTTTGTCGATTATTGTGATAAATATAATTCATTAGGTGACGAACGCGGGGAAGCGCAGATTTTCCTAGATCGTCTATTCGTCGCTTTTGGTTACCCCGATGGCATCAAAGAGGCGCATGGAACTGCCGAGAAGCGCATCAAATTTACGCTGGATGAACATTCAACCACTCGTTTTGCTGATCTCGTCATACCGGGACGGGTGCTTATTGAAATGAAGAAGCGTGATACAGACTTACAGAAAGCCCAGCTTCAAGCCCTCGATTACTGGAAGTACTTGACTCCTCATCCCGATTATGTCGTGACCTGCAATTTTGACGAGTTCTGGGTTTACGACATGGAGAAGCAAGTCGATTACCCCATAGACAAAATCAAACTCTCCGAACTGGCGAGTCAATGGGGGGCGCTGGCATTTCTATTCCCTGTCCCGGAAATCCCCGTATTTAGCGGGAAATTTGATCTCGTTGACTTGACTCATAACGCCGCAGAGAACTTGAGCGACGTTTTCAAGTCATTGACACGCACAGGACGTTTTACAGGAGAAGTGCAGGCGGAACATGCGCGTCAGTTCATCCTGCAATGTATGATCGCGCTGTTCGCTGAGGATATTGGTCTGCTTCCTCGCTACACCTTCACACGCATTCTCGATGAATCGGCGCAAAATCTTGACCATTCCCCCGCGCTGTTCACTTCATTGTTTTTCGCTATGAACAGTAGCGATCCTAAAGGCGGGATTTACCAATCCATTCCTTACTTTAATGGCGGCTTGTTCGATTTCCGCCGCATTCACATGCTTCAACTTCTCAAAGAAGAAATCCGCCTGTTGCGGGAATGCGCCAATTCCAATTGGGCGAGTATCCGCCCCGCGATTTTCGGCGCGATCTTTGAGAAAAGTCTGAAGGAAAATACGCGCCATGCGGAAGGTATCCATTTCACGAGCGAAGGGGATATTCTTCGCATCATTGATCCGGTCATTGAACGTCCGTGGTTGGAACGCATTCATGCGGCAGTCACACAGGAACAACTGAGCCAACTGCACGAGGAATTGTGCAATTACCGCGTGCTTGATCCAGCGTGTGGCAGCGGCAACTTCCTTTATATGGCGTATCGTACAGTCAAACGACTGGAACAGCGCATCCTTGAGCGACTTGAGGGGGTGCTGCCAGAAAAACGGGTGAGCGTCAAACAGTTTTACGGCATCGACCTTAATCCTTTCGCGGTTGAACTTGCGCGGGTGACGCTGATGATCGCCAAAAAGATCGCAGCAGACGAAGGTCACAGCGGTGAACCAGCACTGCCCCTCGATAACTTGGATGCCAATATTATCTGTGCCGACGCGCTGTTCACTGAGTGGGCTAATTTTGATGCCTGTGTTGGCAACCCGCCGTACCTCGGCGCGAAATTGATGAAACCCGCGCTAGGGGCAGAATATGTTGAGCGCCTTCGAGCAGCGTTTCCAACCGTAGACGGAAATGCCGATTACGCGGTTTACTGGCTCAATAAAGCACACAACCTCATGAAACCCGGTACGCGGACAGGCTTGGTCGCAACCAATTCAATTCGACAAAACAAATCGCGCGAAAGTGGGTTGGACATCATTGTGCGCGAAGGTGGCACGATCTTCGAAGCCTATTCCTCTGTTCCGTGGACGGGTGAGGCGAAGGTGCATGTTTCGATTGTCTGTTGGAGCAAAGGCGAATCGCCTTTTGCCACGCAGAAGCTGTATGTCAATGATCGCCTGACTTTCATTGAAGTTCCATTGATCAACAGCGGACTTTCGCCTGAACTGGATGTGACAAAGGCGCGAGTTTTGTCGTGCAACACCGAACCACAGCGGGTTTTTCAGGGACAGACGCCCGGACATGATGGATTTGTCCTCAAGCCAGCGGAAGCTACCGCCTTCATTCGTAAAGACCAGACGAACCGTGAGGTGATCTTCCCGTACCTTACCGGGGATGATTTGCTTGGAGCGCCGAATGGAAAACCGCGCCGCTACATTATCGATTTTGGGGTACGCGACATCCTAGACGCACAGCGTTACCGCGCTGCCTTTGAACGGGTTGAAGCCGCTGTTTTGCCCGATAAACAAGCAAAAGCCGACGAGGAAGCACGGAAAAACCGCGATCTACTGGCGAAAAACCCACGCGCAAAAGGTAACCGGGATCACGAAGCGGCGTTGAAACAATGGTGGTTGCATTTCAGAAGTAGGCAGGAACGCCGTAACGCTGTGCAGGGAATGGCACGCTACATTGCCTGTTCCCGTGTGACCAAACGCCCGATCTTCGACTTTGTGAGCAGCGCGATCTGCCCGAGCGATGCGCTGCAAACCTTCGCGTTCGACGACGATTATACTTTTGGCATTTTGCAGTCCAACGCGCATGGCTTGTGGTTTAAGGTGAAAGCCTCTTCTTTGAAAAGTGATCCTCGTTATACTCCATCAAGCGTATTCAACACCTTTCCGTTCCCACAAGCCCCAACACAGGAACAGGTGAAACGAGTTGCCGATGCCGGACGCACACTGCACGAATTTCGACATGAACGCATGTCGCGTGACGGTCAGCTTACGCTGCGCGACCTGTACGCCAAGATTGATAAAAGCGGTACTCACCCGCTTAAGGATTTACATGCCGCGCTTGATCAAGCAGTAATGGCAGCCTATGGTTTTGCATCAGAAACAAGTCTACTTGCGGGGTTACTGGCGCTCAACGGACAAGTCACCAAACGAATGGCATCCTCACTGCCTGTCACCGCTCCCGGCATTCCCGGAAACTACCCCAATCCACAAGAATTAATCAGTTCAGGTTGTATTCAACCGCACACACTGATCTAATTCGTTCGTGTTGCCGATGGGTGCAGCGAACGTGAGGCGTAGGCGACGATCCAGAGTCTATTCAGTCATCCACCCCGCGATCCCCTCGCTGAAAGTAAGTCAGCGCGGAAACAGATCGATGCGCTGGTAAATCGCTACGAACGGGCGACAGCCGATGTCGACCGCCCAACCGCTGACCAAATCCGCGCAGCGGTAGACGCCTGTGCCACATTGAATCCCCTCGAATGGGCGGCGGAACGCAAACGTCTACGGGCATTGTGCGGCGATACCTACCGTGTCGAAGATTTGAACGGGATGTATCGGGAAGCGCGGCGTGCCCTGCACAAGGCGGCTTCGCCGCAACCGGAGAACCGCTATCTCGAAATGGACGGCAGAATGGTCTTTGAGCGGCACACCGAACGGGGAATCGTCAAGCAGTCAGTCGCGGATTGGATCGGGCGGGTGCGCGAGTGGATCACCGGGTGAATGGATGCCGCGCCGACCTCAGCTTGCGTAATGACGATAGAGGCTTGTGGGAATTGTGCTGCCATGCTCTGAAGTGCGTCATCGAGCGATATCGACTGCCATGACTAAACAGCACGCTAAAATCGCGAAGTGGGATAAATACAATGTCCGCTTGTGCTGCCAGTGGAGCGCACCCTTCACGTGCGGCTTCCGGTGTCCAAAGACTAGAGCGGTAGTTGAAATCAAAACTCACCCGCCAGCCCACCGCTTTTGCCTTCTGGATCGCCGCGAGAGCGGTTTGTGCCGCACTGGGGCTGATCCGCCGCTGTAATCCCACTGGTATGCAGCAGATAAGCCCTTCCTTGTTTGAACAGGGTATCGGGCAAATCAGCAGGGGTCATGTGAGCCATTGCGCTGTCGCCGCGATCATAGTAGACGCGGCTGGCACGCGGCGGCACACCGCGTGCCAGAAAATACAAGCCGACGCGATTTTCGCTCGTCCATGTAAGGTGAGCCGTGTCAACCCCTTGCCCCCGGAGCGTATGACCGATAAGCTGCCCAAGCGGTATATCGGTCATACGTGATATCCATGCCGTCCGCAAGCCAAGCCGAGCTAAACCTACCAATACATTCGTCTCGCTGCCACCCACGTGGACTTCAAGCTCACCTGCTTGTTCAAGCAGTTGTGGATCGCGGGGATTCAAGCGGAGCAATGCTTCGCCTAGCCCGACGACATCGTAGGTTGTATCAATTTGAGTTGGCACAGATTACCTCCACGATCAGGCGGCTTTGGTGCTTCAGCACCCTAAATCGCTGTAGTCCTGCGCGGCATAAAAGCGTCCGGTTGGTCCGTCGTTTTCTAGCAAGGCAGGGACTAACGCTCCGGGTAGGACAGTCTCAACGGCATGGTCGGCATTCGGTCCGCCTAGGTCGGTTCGCAGCCAACCGGGGTCTAGATAATTCACCAATACGTTGGTGCCGCGCAGCTCGGCAGCTAGGTCACAACTGTACTTATCCACCGCTGCTTTCGACACACTGTAGGGTACCAATTGCGGAATATCCTTGATGCCCGATGTCAGATTAATGATCCGACCATAGATCAGCCCGTGATCCATCAGATGATGCGGCTTGGAGCGTGTGCCGTGCAGGAGCAGGCTGGCTTCACTGGTGTTTCGGCTCGTGTACTTCTGCCAGAGCGATTCGAGGATGCTGATCGCCCGATTCTGCCAGATGCTCGCCAGCGTGGAATCGTTTTCGAGGGATGCCAGATTGAGCAAGCCCGCTGCCAAAACGGATGCCGCCGAACTATCCCGCACATCGTTAGGAATGAGCGGGGTGAAGAAGTTGTTCCACGAACCAACGAACGAGAAAATCCCCCACGTGACCATGCCGGGTATTGCGAGCGGGATCATCACGCGGTGATAGATGCCAATCTCGCTTGCCCCATCAATACGGGCAGCATCAATCAAATCGGGGATGATCCCGGCTTCAAGATACTGCTTGGCAAAAAAAAGCGCCGCTTCATAGAGGGTGGTGGGAATGGCGGTGATCCCTGCCATAACGATGATCAAGGTTTGCCCAAACCACATCCACCAATTGATGAAAATGACCAGCGAGCGCGTGACAGTCATATCTTCCATAAAGCGCTAGGCTTCGCTTAACACACCTAATCTGACCAAGAATTGGTTCATGGGTCCGTATAGACCAAACAGGGTGCTAAACAATGCAGCAATCGCAACAGGCATGAGGAGGTTGGGCAAAAAGAAGATCGCCCGCCATACCCCGACCCCTTTAATCTGGAGCCGAGCATTGGTGAACAGAATGGCTAAAAATAAGGGAATGCAGATTTGTGGAATGAAGCCGAGAATCCACAGAAACCACGTGTTGCCCACCGCCCGCAGAAATACACCGTCGGCAAACAACCGCGTGAAGTTATCGAGTCCAACAAACTCCGCCTCACCGCCACCCATAATCATGGTGTTTGTGAAGCTGAGCAGCAGTGTGTTCAAAATCGGATAAATGCCAAAGACGAGAAAACCTAGCACGAAGGGTAAAAGAAAGAGATACGCGGTGGAATTTTTCTTGAACAGGGCAATATTCATACTGCCTCCATGCCAATATTTCCTATAGAACTGGAGTTTGCCAACCCGTTGAGTGAGCATTAGCGAAAGAGGGGCAGAGTACTGCAAATACCCTGCCCCCGAAACATGGACTATTCAGAACAGGATTAGCTGCTCACAGGCGGTTCCGGCATGATCAGATCAGGGTTTTCATTCGCAACGGCATCAATGAACTGCTGCCACATCTCGGCTTCAGTGAGGGTGTCATTGAGATAGGCGGCGAGCGGATCATTGAGCGCACGCTGAATGGAGTCGTCTGCGCCGGTCATCAAGCGTGCGCTAAGAAGCGGGGCAGATTCGGCAAAGACGTGATAGGTGTTCTGCCCGCCCATGAAGTCGGCAACCGATCCCGTGTCGAAGCTGTCGGTGATCGCCGCCACGACGACCTGGCTGGATACGAAGTCACCGGCGGGGTGATACAGACCCTCCGGCACATCCGGGTTAATGGATCGCAGGACTTCGTTGGTGTAATACCCGGTCGCCCAGCGCGTCTGGAAGTCACCGTTGAGGGCAACGAATGCGATGAATGCTTGAGCCAATTCTGGATTTTGGCTGCTTTGCAAAGCGCCGAACCACGTGCCGCCCCATTGATACGGAAGCGGTCCCGTCACCAGACCCCAGTCACCAGCGGTGCTGATCGACCCATCTTGCGATGTGGAGTTGGGGATCAAAACGTAGGGCAGACCCCATGTGGGCAGGAAATAGCCGAAGACCTGCTTGGGGGTGCCGTCGGCAGTCGTCAATGTACCGTTCATGCCTGCGAACCAACCTTCAGACCACTGACCAGCGCCTGATTCGTAGCTGCTGTCACGCATCAGTTTGGCGAAATGGACATACTCCACCACCAACGGGTCGATGACGAATTGGTCGCCCACGATCCAGGGATCGGTGCGGTTGGTATAGAAGGGGCTGGACAATTCGCCGCTTGTGCCAACCATAGAGTAGTCGCCCGTGCCGCACGCCTGAATGGTGGCTGCGGTTGCAAGATGTCTGTCAGCCATGCCCGTCCCTCGCTCAAGTAACCACGAGTCAACCAATAGTCCCATAACGAGGCGGCAATCCGCAGCGCAATTTCGACGTCCGAGGCACAGCTCCATGTCAAGGCTGCCCGGATATTGTTGTAATCAGCATCCAAACGTTTTAAGCAGGTTTCTTGTTCCGCGCCATGCAGCTTCGGCGCAATGGATTCAACAAGGTGAAGAAAGTAGGCGGCGTGCGGCTGGTGCATCATTTCCAGCTCACTGTTCAAAATCAGGCATTCGAACGCATATTCGCGCAGCGTTTCGGATATGGAAAAACGAGGTTCGCCATCAGGGGCTTCTACCGGACGCAATAGACTCTGGTCTACCAAAGCAATTGCCGAGTCTAAGGCAGACGGGGCGAACCGCTGATGGTACTGGAGAGAGGGTTCCCTCGCGCTGTAAGATCGCCGCGCCAGTAGTGCGAGGTAGTAAAAGTGCGAACCAATAGGTGAGTTGATTAAAGAGGAAGATTTTCGTCCTTTCAGGGGGGGTGGGGAAAAGTTCGGAATGTTGCGGGTGGATAGCTAATCCACCCTATACTGTGAGAATCACAAGTATAGGGGAACGAACATGGACGCCGCTTTGCCGCACAATCTCAAGGGCTACGAATTACGTGAGCGCATCGGCACAGGTGGTTTCGGTGCCGTTTATAAGGCTTATCAAAGCACCGTTGGGCGGGAAGTTGCCGTCAAAATCATTTTGCCGGGGTTGGCGAATCAACCAGACTTTATCCGCCGCTTTGAGGGTGAAGCCCAGATCGTTGCCCGCCTTGAGCATCCCCACATTGTCCCTTTACACGACTACTGGCGCGATCCCGATGGCGCGTATCTGGTGATGCGTTGGCTGCGGGGTGGCAGTCTGCGTGATGTGTTGCAACAGGGTGCTTTTGACCTGCGGTCAACGGCATTACTCTTAGATCAAGTAGCGGGGGCATTGTCACTGGCTCATCGCAACAATGTCATCCACCGTGACATCAAGCCGGGCAATATTCTACTCGATGAAGATGGCAATGCTTATCTGACTGATTTCGGCATCGCTAAAGATTTGAACTTACCGGGCAACAACACCCAACCCGATGCAATTATGGGATCCTTAGATTACATCTCCCCGGAACAGGCACGGGGCGAACCGATCACCCCACGCACGGACATTTATAGTCTCGGTGTAACGCTGTACGAGATCATCACAGGGGAACACCCTTTCAAAAACCTGAGTTCAGTGGAACGCCTGTACAAGCACATCAACGACCCATTGCCGGACATCACTAAGTTGGATGCCGTAGTGATGACCCAAGTAAACCACGTGATCCAGAAGGCGACTGCTAAAAACCCCGATCACCGTTACCCTGATGCGCTGGCATTCGCTGCTGACTTCCGTGAAGCCATCGGCGCAAATCGCGTACCCACGAACATCGTCGAACTGTTGACTCAGCGTGAACAGGAAATTCTGGCGCTGATTATCGAGGGGTTGTCGAATAAAGAAATTGCCCAACGGCTCACAGTAACGCTCAGTACGGTCAAATGGTATGTGAACCAAATTTATAGCAAACTCGGAGTCCGCAGTCGTGTACAAGCGATGGTGCGGTCACGCGAACTGAACTTGTTGACGAAATCATCAGAAGCTCACTCTGTCACTGTTATTCCAACCGAAAATTTCCAGCCAGAAAACCCCTATAAAGGTTTACACGCCTTCCAATCTGCCGATAATCAAGACTTCTTCGGGCGCGAGAAAGTCACAGATAAGCTGGTTAAGCGCCTCGCAGAAGTGCATGAGTTCGGGCGGTTTCTGGCGGTGATCGGTCCTAGTGGCAGCGGCAAGTCCAGCCTTGTGAAAGCAGGGTTGATTCCGGCGCTCTGGCGCGGCGAGTTACCGGGATCAGAAAAATGGTTCATCGTGGAGATGCTTCCCGGCGCTCATCCACTGGATGAACTGGAAATCGCGCTGACGCGGGTGGCTGCTAATCAGTCGGGCAGTCTCAACGAACAGCTATCGCGTGACCAACGCGGATTGATCCGCGCCGCGCAGTTGATTTTACCCAACGATGGCAGCGAACTTGTGCTAGTGATTGACCAGTTTGAAGAGGTGTTTACGCTGGTAGAAGATGAGTTTACCCGCGTACACTTCCTTGATCTGCTGTATACCGCAGTCACCGAATCGCGCAGTCGCGTTCGCATCATCCTCACGCTGCGAGCCGATTTTTATGATCGTCCGCTGCACTACGCGGATTTTGGCGAACTGGTTCGTTCGCGCATGGAAACCATACTCCCCCTTTCCGCACAAGAACTCGAACGTGCGATCAGTAAACCCGCCGAACGCGCAGGCGTATCCTTTGAACAGGGACTCGTTGCGTCGATTGTGTCAGAAGTCAATTATCAATCGGGGGCGCTTCCCCTGCTCCAATACGCGCTCACGGAGTTGTTTGAACAGCGTAAAGGGCGGATGCTGACACGGGAAGCCTATGATGGCATTGGCGGTAGCGTCGGCGCGCTGGCACGACGCGCCGATGAAGTTTATCTGAACTTCGATGCTGCCCAGCAGGAAGCGGCGCGTCAGATGTATTTGCGCTTGGTAACGCTGGGCGAAGGGGTAGAGGACACACGCCGCCGCGTAGCGCGATCTGAACTGCTGGCAATTGCGTCCGACCCTGAAGTGATGGAAGAAGTCATCGACACCTATACTGACTATCGCCTCCTCTCGCTGAATAACGATCCCGGAACACGCTCCCCAACCGTCGAATTGGCGCATGAGGCAATTCTGCGTGCATGGGAACGACTGCGTAATTGGCTCAACGAGAGCCGCGACGATATTAAATTACAGCGGCAGTTAGCAGCGATGGCGGCGGAATGGCGCGACTCCAAACAGGACAGCAGTTTTCTGGCACGCGGCGCACGGTTAGAACAATTCGAGAAGTGGGTTGCCGACACGAAACTGGCGCTGACAGCAGCGGAACGTGCCTACCTAGAGTCGAGTATTGCCCGTCGTACACTTGAAGCACAAACGGAAGTCGAACGTCAGGCACGAGAAAAAGTGTTGGAACGCCGTTCATTGACGTTTCTGCGCGGGTTGATGATCGTATTTGGGTTGGCTGCAGTGATCACTTCTCTGCTGTTTGTAGTGGCGCTGGGTGAGCGCGACAGGGCGGATGCAGCACTGGTGGGCGAAAGGGAAGCGCGCTCAGTTATTGAGGAGAATGTGTTGGCACTGCGCGAACTGGCACTGGTCAATGGGGCGCAAGCCGCTTACGCGAATAACGATCTGGATACATCGCGCGCCCTGAGTTTGGCTGCTACCAGAGTCGAGACTCCATCAGACCAAAGCCAGCAGATTCTAGCGGATGCCGCGTATGCTCCGGGCAGTATCCGTGTATACAGCGATGATCGCTACCCTTATGACTGGAATTCTGCCACTCTCTCGCCCGATGAGCGCACACTGATCACGATGAACTGGGAAAATTCGGAGCTTGTAGTCTGGGATCTCGTTTCGGGCGATGTGGAAGGCGTTTTCCCAACCATCCCCAATGACACGATTAGTGGCATTGCCTTTCGTCCAACGGGTGAAGGGCAAGACTGGCAGTTATTGACGACGTCGGAAAATGGGACGATGACGCTGTGGGACTATGAGCAGCAGCAGTCGCTGCGTACTTTTGTGGGAGAATCGTTCGTGTGGACAGCGGTTTTCAGCGCCGACGGCGAGCATATTGCGTCGGGTTCCGATGATGGCATTGTACGCATCTGGGATACCGATAGTGGCGACCTCTTACAGACGCTAGAGGGTCACATACCGGTCTTTGCGCTGAATTTCAGTCCCGATGGGGCAAGACTCCTATCTGCGTCACAGGATGGAAACGTAGGACTCTGGGATACGACGACTGGACTCTTGCTCGACCAATTCGAGACCGGACTGCAATCCGGTGAAATCGCCTTCAATCCGGATGCCAACCGCTTTCTGTTATCGAGCTGGTCGCCTTTTAGCATGAGCTTATGGGACATTGAAACGCGCAGCGAAGTGCGATCCTTCCAACGGGTCGGACCCATCGGCTCACCGTACTTCAGCGCAGATGGTCAGACAGTCTTCGCTGCGGAAGGTAATTACATTACCTTCTGGAATATCAATACGGGAGAAGTTACACGCTCTATGACAGGACATACGTATGCCGTGTCCGAAATTTTTCCAATTGCGGGCGGAAGTCGGCTTCTGTCGGTCTCGCGTGACAGCACACTCCGAGAGTGGGACTTGCACAATGGAGCGGAAATGGTACGCACCCAGCATCTTTTCCCCTATCTCTTGATGGACGGCGCCATCAGCCCGGATGGACGAACCTTCACCATTGGGGCGGGGGGCAGCACGGTCCGTCTCGAACTACCGGGGCTGGTACTGCTCTATGATGCCAGCACTGGTGCGGAACTCCGTCGCTTCGGTGTCGATGGTGTAGCGCACACTAATTCGACCAGCAGCGTCCGTTTCAGTCCGGATGGACAAACGATCCTGTCGGCAAGTTGGAGCGGCGAGATCAAGCTGTGGGACGTGGCTGACGTATCACTGCGGTGGGAAGTTCAGGAGATCACCTCAGCCGTGAACAGCGTCGAGTTCACAGTGGATGGCAGCGCCTTTATCGCTGCAACGGATGCAGGTGAGGTATTGTGGATTGACTCCGCAACCGGAGAGGTGCAGCGGCGTTATTCACTTGGACTGCCTGTCAAGAAAGCAATTTTAACTCACGATGGCACACGTTTTCTCGCGTGTCTCGCCGATTCATCCCCCCGTCTAGTGCTGGTCGATGTGGAAACTGGTGAAACCCTACTCCACCTGACCGGACTAAGCAGCGCTTGTCTTTCTCTAGCGGTTGCGTGGGATGATCTGACCGCCGTATCCGGACAGCTCGATGGCAGTATTCTGCTCTGGGATTTGTCGAGCGGACAGCTCACGCGGCGTTTTGCGGGCGGATTAAGCAGGGTCAACGAACTGCTCTTCAGCCCTGACGATCAGACGGTCTACTCCGGTAGTCATGGAGGGCCAGCGCAGGGGGTGACGGTCTTGCTGTGGGATGTAGCCACCGGTCAGCCTTATCGCCGCTTAACAGGCGCTCCAAATCCGGTCGATGGACTTGCTCTGTCGGTGGATGGAAAAACGCTATTGGCAGCATCTTACGACGGTACTGCGCGGTTGTGGCGTGTGGACGATCTGCCAGCGTTAATCGACTGGACACTCGCCAATCGCTATGTCCCTGACCTGACGTGCGATCAGCGCGACTTGTATCAACTTGAGCCGCTGTGTGAGGCGGAAAATGCTTTACCCGCCACAGAAGCAGGATAAATTCTTGGCAATATCGGACTTTATAAATGAGATAAAGCATTAAAGCGAAGGGACGACGACAGGTCGTCTCTTTTGTTATCGCGCTGCCCAAACCTACCTTCTCTTAGCACTTCATAGAGGGGGTGGGAAAAAGTTGGGAAAGTCCCCACAGGGGAAATGATTCACCCTATACTGCGAATATCAATTGGCAAAGCGCTTTGTTGATTGCTACAGATAGTCAATTCGTTCAAATGAGTATGAGGAAATCACCATGAAGAAAATTCGCTTGTATGGAGTACTGATCATCGTTTTGCTGAGTTTCGCGTCGGTGCTGGTGATGGCGCAGGACGCTACACCAGAAGCAGCGCCAGCAGCACTACCGGCAGCTATGGAAATTGCGCTCGTGCCGTGCGGGGATGGCGTGATGGGTCCGTGCGATCTGATTGCAACGTCGCCTGAAGATATTGTCGGCGTCTGGAAACAATACTTAGGCAATCCGCGTTTCAATGCTCCGGGCGGCATGGCTTACATTCGCTACTTTGCTGACGGTACCTACGTCATTGCTGATACTATTGAAAACACGGCGCAGCCTGATTCGGGTTACCTGTCTGGTACATACGAGTTTGAAGGCGACCAGTTCATCGTTGGTGCAGCAGTAGGCGCACCTCCGCCTTGTGACCTAGCGTCTCATCATCAGCTTCGCGTCTTGAAGTACGGGGATCAGCCTGTCGCCTTGCGTTATGTGCCGATCACCGAGACCTGCCCCGGTCGCTTGCAAGACTTGAGCCAAGCGCTCATCTGGGTCGCGCCGTAGCATCATTCGCAAGCATTGACCACCTGTGGGGGCTACTTCGCGTATCTGAGTGAGAAATTGTCTTTCACGCTGCCCGTCGATAGTCGTGATGCAGCCCACCAAGTACAGGAAATGCGGTGATTTGCCCGCTAGCTGCTGACTCAGAGCCTGATCTCATCAATGCATTTGGCACCTGTCCAGAGATGCCTTGATGAGGTCGAGCAGCGTTGAAATAGGCAACGTATTCCTTGATCACGCGGTGTAAATGGTGGTCATTGAAAACGAGTACGTGATCCAAGCATTCGCGGCGCACACTTCCCAGAAAGCGTTCACAGACGGCATTGGCTTTGGGAGCGCGGATGGGTGTACGCAGGATAGTGATGCCACTGGCAGCCCGCTCGAATTCGGCGGCATATTTCCGGTCGTTATCGCGAATCAAGAACCGAGGACGCGTGTCGAAAGGTGTTGCTTCGCGCAACTGCTGTGCGACCCATGCATCGGTTGGGTGAGCGGTCACGGCAAAATGGACGACGCGCCGCGAACCTAATTCAATAATGAAGAAGACAAAGAGCGTGCGAAACCAGAGGTCGTAGGTCTGAAGGAAATCGCAAGCCCAGATCTCAGAAGCGTGATTCTTCAGAAAGCTGCCCCACGTCTGACTGGGTTTGCGAGGCGGTGGGGTAGATCGAACTTGGCGCATGTACTTGGCGACGGTGCGTTTGGTCAGATGATAGCCCAATTTTCTCAGCTCATCACGAATGCGTTTTGATCCCCACAAGCGATTGTCAAGTGACTTGGTGTGGATGAGCGCGATCACGTTTTCGGGGACACGAGGCTGTGGAGTTTTAGCTTTAGACTTATGCCGCCAGAACAAACGGAAACCCTGGCGATGCCAACCAAGCAGCGTGTCTGGTTTGACGATCATCAGCGCCTCTCGCCACCAGCGGAAACGACTTGCGAGTAAGACGAGGAGTCCGCGGTCGCGCGGGGTGAGGGCGGGACGCTTGGTTTGACGTTGGAGCACAATCAGTTGTTGGCGCAGAAAGGCGTTTTCCGCGATCAAATCCGACTTGCTGCGGGTGATATCTGCCAGCGTGCCGACCACGAGATGAGAATCAACAGGTTGGAGGCATTGTTTGACGGATTGCTCGAGCGCCGTGAGAACGCGGCTAAGTGCTTGGCGGATAGCGGAACGCAGGGATGGAAGTCGCATCGAGCATACTCGTTGTTGATGGATTGTCCATTACAAAGTTCCGCATTGTAGCTCCATTTGGAGCCGAATCTACCTCAGATAGCTCAAGTAGCCCCTACACCATTTCACCGCTGATCGCAGAGTTTCTGGATAAGACGCTGGCGCTGCCGGCAAAGATCACGCAGCGCGACCTGGACATTCTACAACTGCTGACCGACGGGATGGAAGCGAAAGAAATTGCCGCTC
>Ga0163147_10002921_pt1 | contig 23546 bp, 24 predicted proteins | sample OliLakLV19MP6G1_FD_148597 | JGI IMG/M metagenome (GOLD analysis project Ga0163147, IMG submission 148597) | Freshwater microbial mat bacterial communities from Lake Vanda, McMurdo Dry Valleys, Antarctica- Oligotrophic Lake LV.19.MP6.G1 | ecosystem: Environmental > Aquatic > Freshwater > Lake >...
GTACGACCGCGCCGATAGTGACCGTCAGCGTGATCAGCGGCGCGGTCGTACCGCTGGCCAGCGCCGTAGCACGGGTACAGGTCACCACCTGCCCGCTGGCCCCACAGGCCCAGCCGGTACCGCTGGCACTGACAAAGGTGGTGCCGACAGGCAAGGTGTCGCTCACCGTCATCGTCGGCTGCGCTGGAGCTGGGCCAAGGTTGTGCACAGCAAGGGTGTACTGGCCCTGCTGGCCGACCGTCCAGGGTGCATTCAGCGCCGTCTTTACAATGGTGAGATCGGCGGTCGCGTTGACCGTAAACGTCGAGGTGGCCTGTGCCTGGGCCACCTGGTACTGCAGATCGAACTCATACACGCGATCCTGAAGATCTGGAGCCGCATTCACCACAACATTGGCAGTCGGCGTGGTGCTGCCGGGCGCGTAGACGGCAATGCTATCGTTGTCGCCGACATACAACACGCCCGTATACGGGTCTACAATCACGTCCATGACGGACGTAAAGCCGATGTAGGTTTCTGCAGGAATACGGGTCAATGTCGCCGTGCTATAGGTCCACACCTGATTTACATCGCGCTGCACGACGTAGAGCCGACTGCCATCGGCTGACTCATCCATGCCTTCAGGGCCAGCCATCCCACCGATGGTCGAAATAAACGTATGGCCTACGGTTTCGAGCACCCGCATCTCGTTCGAGTTTTTGGCTGAGACGTAGACCCGTTGCCCGCTGCGGCTCAGAGTTGCGCGACGATTCGCCAGTCCCTGCGTGACAAAGCGTAGCTCCGTATACGGGGCTGTCGTGGTATACGCGGTGATACTCCCCGTCGGGCTTTCAGTCCCAGGAATATAGGCCACCGCCCCATCAGGGCGGAAAACAATATCATGCGGTGCCTGTCCCCGTCCGAGTGTCAGGGTTCCTTTGACCGTGTTGGTCGCCGTATCAATAATGGCAATCTGATCGGTGGCGGGCTGCGTTACCCATAGTTCTGCGCCATCGGGTGTGACGCGCGCCAGTTGCGCCCCAACCGGCAGGGGGATCATGCCAATAATCGCATTGGTTGCGGGATCAATAATGCTGACACCATCCTCGTGGGCAGCGTAGACCTGACTGCCATTTGGGAGTAGTGCCAAGCCTTCGACACCATTTGAAGCCAGCGTAATCCCAGCTGCTGGAGCAATCAGCGTATTGGTCTCCGTATTCATGGCAAACACCTGATCCAGCGTGGTGCTTGTCCGAATATAGGATGCGTACAAGCGCGGGGTTTCCGGCCTCGTCGCGGTGACGATCGCGGTATGCGACCCTTGGGCCAGGGTGGCGTTGTAGGTCCAGTTGCCAGCGGCATCAGCGGTCACACTGATCGGCGTGCCGCCATCAATCACCAGGCTCAACGTCGCACCTGGCGTACTGGTGCCCGTCAGCGTCACGCTGGTGCTGGTCTGCACGCTGCCGTTGGCCGGGCTGCTAATCCCGACCGAGACGGCCTGGGGAGCCAGTGGCGTAGCATGCACCGAGGGTCGAGAAAGAATGCCTGCGACCATAAGAAGCAGCGCAATCTGTACAATACGACGCATAAAGACGTGTCCTTTCATAGAAACCTCCGTTTCAAACTCTGTGATGACCAGGAGCTACCCGCACGGACATCGGGCCAACCGTATAGGATATTCCGTGCTTTTTCCGTCCAGTAGTCAGGCATTCGGTCCATTCGATAACGAAGAGCGGCCAGCGAACAAGAAGATCGGCGGAGGTCTGGTCAATCGGTTCAATAATTCCCATACCGCTCTGCACATCGAAGCGATAGCAGATCGGTACCGAAAATCCAACAATTTCAACAGACGGACATTCTGCGATCAAAAGATCGTTTGATCGCGGAATGATGCCGTAACGAATGTACAGCGCCAGCTCTCCTGGCTCCAGCGCGAGATCGAATACGGTGGGTCCGCACATCACTTCCATAGGTACTCCTATCTAGTCAGCATAGCGTTTTGGGCCGTGATCGCTGTGACATCGGTGTGATCTGTTCTCAGCATAGCGTTTTGAGCCGTGATCGCTGTGACATCGGTGTGATCTGTTCTCAGCATAGCGTTTTGGGCCGTGATCGCTGTGACATCCATGTGATCGTTCTCAGCATAGCGTTTTGAGCCGTGATCGCTGTGACATCGGTGTGATCTGTTCTCAGCATAGCGTTTTGAGCCGTGATCGCTGTGACATCCATGTGATCGTTCTCAGCATAGCGTTTTGAGCCGTGATCGCTGTGACATCGGTGTGATCTTTAAAATAAAAATGCTGAACCACTTCAACCCCAGATCGATGACCATTGGATGCATGAGTGGATGAAGATTCCTTTCATCCTCATGATCATGTAGACCTGTCCGCGCCCGATGGCACTGCCAGATCAAAAACAGGGCATACCAAAGGGGAAAAAGGAGAAACCACCGATAGTTTTTAAGATCAAAAACAGGGCATGAGAATAGATCGAAGACTAGATCCAAAGGGGGATCAAGGGTTTGATCAGCAAAACCCCCTGCAGCTGCTTTCTGGGGGAACGGAATGACGATGACACGAGAAAGGGATGTGAGAGGAGCCGGGCGTTATGCGAGATTTCGCTGTGGGGTGGGGGGCTGATCAGGGTGTGGTTCGGTCTTCCAGATGGCGCGTGATCGCGACGCCGAAGCGCAGCGGCCGCATCAGATAGTCACGCAGGTGTGGTCAGCGAGCGCTCGCATAGACGTACTGCGGGAGTGGTGCGTGCGGCATATTTTTGATGCCATAGTTGAGCCAGGCGAGCGCATTGGTATAGACCGCTGGCATACGCCGGCTGATCGACTCGCGACAGTAGCCGACGTCCATGGCAATCCGATCCTGGCTATGACCCTGGAGCATGCCACGAATAATGGACCCTTCTACCCCGCAGAGTTCGTCCGCGCAGCGCTGCAGCGTGGCTTTGGCCGTCTGATAGCCCCCCAGACGTTCGAGGAGCAGCGCATCCAGCGCACGTCGGTGCTGGCCTGAGCGAAAGCCCGCTAGGAGTATTCTGACCTCCGGGAGCCGCCAGACGCGGTCGGTGCTGACCAGGAGGTGATAGGCCGCAGCTGCGGCTTCGCGAAATGCCTCTGCTTCACCGGCATAGGCCGAGGCGTGCTGGCGATCAACCTCGATACAGGCGTGCCAGCGCTCCAGGTCGCCGATATGGACAGGCGCGGGGAGAATCGTACAGCCCGCCATCAGAAAACGTCGGCGGGTTACGACATCCAGATCCTCGTCAATAAGTGCGAGCACCATGCCCTCCTGACGCATTGTAGGAATGCTCTGGGTCAGGGTTGCGGCAAACAGCCAGCTCGGCACGCCGGCGGCATCCGTCGGTGCAAGGACGATGATGAGCGTCCGATACGGGTCCTCCTCACGCAGCTCTGCGATCAGCGGCATAGCCTCAATGGTGCTGGCCGCAGAGACTCTCGGCCACCCCGCCTGGCGAAACACGCGGAGCTGGTCATCAGCGTGAATGCCCACCAGCATCAGCGTGGTAGGTCGAAATATACTCATCTGTCTATTCGTCATGCTCTTCTTTCCTCTTTTGCCTGGGCTGTACCGCAACCCCCACATCCAGCGGATCACGACTGTCCGCTATGGTTTGCACCAAACTGCGAATGTTCGTTGGTACGGTGTTGAGAACGTTCGCTGCGGCTGCATCCTGCACGATGAGAACAACCGTATCGGTTGGCGTCGGTGGCCAGTTTTGAACCTGCTGGCCGTCAGAACCGAGCACCATGAGATCGTAAACCAGCGCCGCCGTCTTCCGTGGCAGTGGGCTGCCCCACCATGATGGACACTGCCACGCGTGGAGGGCTTCCATCTGCGTTGTTGGGGTCCAGTCAGCAGCCCACGGAGTTAGTTCTGTATCCCTATGCGCCGCAGCGTCTCGTGCGGCCGACACTGCGGGGCCGTCGGTGGCACACGGTGTGGCCAGCGCTGCAGCGCCTTGTTCGGGGAGCGCTGCGGGTTCGTCGGCCGCACGGTGCGTGACCAGCACTGCAGCATCTTTGTAGCGCTGGATTCGCGTTATCGTGGGAGGATCGTTGCGGAAATTGATCGTAATTGCGGCGCCAACCATGTCGGGATTCTCCTGAAGGCGCTCAAATACTGCGTCATAGGGGAGATCGGCAAATAGGTGCGCGGCCAGGCATTTGCGACCAGACAAGAGTTGATAGGTTGCCAGGTTTGATGGATCGACTGATTGCTTGTGTGATACTGGCACTGGCACTGGCGCTGCACGAGGGGAAGGCTCTTGCGGCGCTGTGTCGTGCACTGGCGAAGGAACACGAATCACATCATTGAGCGAGAGTCCCACCAGCTGCTGCGGGCCGAGGAGTCGCGCATGGTCAGGAACGGTTTCATCAGCGGGTGCGAGCTTTATCCGAGCGATGCCGATGCGTGCCTGCCCGTCCGGTGTCAACCCAATGGCGGCAGGATTTCCCCACGACCGGGCTGCGACGTGCTGGAGAACGCTGTCGAGTGATGGCACACTGACGACATCAATGAATCCATTCTCCCGTTGCTGGAGGAGGCCCTGGTTGAGCAACGTCGTTAACTCGTAGGGATGCTGTTTGGTTCCCGTAAAGAGATGGGCTCCTCGGGTATAGCGGTGCATATTGATAATATACGCCCCGACATCATCGAGTCCGAGCAACGGTTTTGTGGTGTAGCGGCTCACCGTCGCTGGCGCATAGCTATGCGTTGTCAGTGTGCCCAGGTAGGCATCAAAGAGGCGGAATGGCGCGACAACATAGGGCATCGACTCTGGTCGGCCATAGCGGGGCTGGTCGGCACTCCAGGGAGTGCTTGTTCCATTTCGGAGCAGAAACATGGGGACATAGTGGTTTCTGCCACCAATTTTCACGACGGAGAGCAGCTTTTGTTTGGTGAGCCAGGAACTGGCGTTCACAATCCGTCGCGTAGTCGCACTGGGATCGAAGCATTGAATGGCAGCGCGCGTGAGCGAGACCGGATCTTTGCTTCCGATCCATAGCCGTGCGACAAGCGCGTAGATTGCGACAGCGAGTGACCGGTCTCCGCAGACATCGAGAATGTTCTGTGGAAGAAAGAAGCCGGTGACGGGCGCGTGTGATCGTGTGTGTCCCGTTCCTCGTCGGTGGTTGGGCGATGTGTGCATAGGGTACTCCTAGGCCCTCACCTCATTGCAGTTGCACACATGTGCAGTTTTTGCTACAATAGAGGCAGGGAAATAAAACAAGAAGAAGGGTGCAGGCTGCCAGGCCATATGCGCCCTTTTTTGATCCCTGGAAAAGAGAGTTGGAACTGTAGCTGAGGAGATGTGAGGACTTGCTAAGTATTTGGTAGCAAAAGATTGAGAAAGAGATGTTGATTAGTTTTAACATCTTTGTTACAATCTTGAGGTATACCTGTTTGCAAGTGCCCTGAAATCACTTGTCTACTGTTCCGCTATGAGCCACCCTTTGAGTTTGCAGACCGGGGGTGGTTCTGGCATTTAGTCGTTGTTCAGTTCCGCTACGAGCCACCCTTTGAGTTTGCAGACCGGGAGTGGCTCTGACTTGTACTGCGGCTGTGTCTGGTACATAGAGTACCATAGTGAAATGCATGGGAAATGCATGGCTTTATTTTGCCAGGGCTATAGCAAGCTCCCGAAATACGAGGCTGAGAAATGTCTCGAATCGGGTGCGTCCCATATCGAGCTGGGTTCGCAGCTTCGTCTGCGATTTACCCTTGAGTAAGTCCTCAATCACCAAAGCATACTCTTGTGACATATTCCTCATGGCGTTCTTAATAAGACTGAGCCGGTCAGCATCGCTCTTGAATTCCTTCAAGATCCCATCTCGCTTCTCAGCCTCATCTTGCCCAACATAGAGAGAAGGTGTGAGCGTGCTCAACAAAAGGCGCGCGCCTGTAGGACTCCAGGTGCGAAGTGGTTGGCTGGCTTCCATGACTGACCGTAACAGGTTGATGGTCGTGTGGGCCAGTGCTGATACGGCATCGTCAGCCTCGGTGAAGGCTGGGGACTGATCAATGAAGGGCCCTAAATCTTGAATTTGACGGTATCCCAACGGTTTTTGCCACTGCTTTATGCATCCCGCCTGCTTGGCGAGTACCCGCCGTTGGGTCGTCATATCAGCCGAAACGGCCACGAGATGTGCCGGATGGATTAACCCAACTTTCATATCTTCACTGAGCAGCAGGGCTAAGGTTGAACCCTCAATGCCAACATATCCCCGCAGTGGCAGTTGTTGGTCGATAATAATGAATGTCGGCATGGAATCATACTGTATATCGAGGATCGATCGGGCTATCGTTTCGCCTTCAAGCAAGCTCGAAGCGGTGTAGACCGTAACCTGATCGTACTCATCTTGCAGCAGCTCGCGCAGGAGCGCAGCATGTTTTACATTATCCTCAACGATCAGGAAGCGTATCATTAGTGTGCATCCCAAATATCTTCGCCAGCAAGAACTTGGCACATTTGGTGCTCAAATACTGATACGCGAATAGGCTTACCAATAAAGCCGTCGAATCCAGAAGTTCGGATTTTCTCCATATCTGATTTCATAACACTTGCGGTAGCAGCAATAACTTTCGTGTTCTGAAGGTCTGCATGTGAGCGAATCTGTTGTAAAACAGTATATCCATCTTCCCGTGGCAACTGAATATCAAGCAAAATCAGATCAGGAATAAAGCTATTGGGAGATATAAGCCACCGAAAAAACATGGTACCTGATGCATAAGCACGATACTCACGCACGCCAATTTCCTCAACGAATAGCGCTTCATACAGTTTGAGGTTATTTCTATTATCCTCAATTACAAGAATTTTAGCATCTACAAGAATTTTAGCATCTTGCATAGTCGTATACCTCCTTAGTTGGCTTATAGTATATTTTGCATATCAGGGGAAATAAATGGCAATGTGAATGTAAAGACAGAACCCTGGCTAGTTGGATTATCAGAAACCCATATTCTTCCCCCATGAAGTACGACCAGACGTTTGGATATACCTAGTCCAAGACCAGTGCCTTGATGCTCACGCTGGTGTTCTCCATCAATTTGTCGAAATTCTTCAAAGATAGCTTCTCGCTGTGACTCTGGTACTCCAATACCGGTATCTATTACAGATATTATAATTGCATCAGATCCATCTTTCGCCTGAATAGTAATGTTTCCAGACTTAGTAAATTTATATGCATTAGATACAAGATTAAGAAGTATTTGATAAACTTTGTCACTATCAGCCCAAATCCGATGTGAAATAGATGATTCAATATGCAATCCGATACCTTGTTCTGGGATAAGAATGCCAAATGATTCATTGATTCGTTCAAAAATATGATTAATATCAATCCATTCAACTCTCATTTCCATCTTACCAGCTTCTATTTTTGATAGGTCTAATAAGTTGTTTATAAGCCGGAGTAGATGTAAACCATCGGCCCAAATTATTTTTACCTTATCTTGCACACCGTTATCAAGGTTGAATCTCTTGCTTTTTGGGCTAATTACTAAAATTTCGGAGAACCCAATAATTGAGTTCAGTGGTGTTCGTAGCTCATGGCTCATATTGGCAAGAAATTGCGATTTGTGCCGACTTGCAGTAACCGCGTCCTGAGTAGCCTCATTTGCAAAATCCAGAGCTGTTTTTAGGGCTGCGGTCCGTTCTTCTACCGTTGTTTCCAAACGTTCTCGTAGATCCTTCAATTCCTTGATCTGGTTCTCTAGCTTGGCCTGGGTGAGTTCGAGCTGGGTGTTAGTCTCCACGAGGCTTTGACGATCTTGCTCACTTGTTGCCAGAGCGTGCCTAAGAGCATCAACAGTAATATCTCCAAATTTCATATGCAATACTAAAATCAATGATGGCAATAAATATGAAACAATTGGTGCGGCTGCTGAATCCGGCATATAAGGTATAAAATTGCGTAAATAAAGCATAGTTATCCAAATAACAATAGCAATGCTTCCCCACATCCATATAGCACGTGGATTATCTAATGATACAGCCATAACTACACAGAGGCTTAATCCTAATGCCGGAATAGCTAATATATTTGGTGTTGATGCAACAATAATAAAACCCATCAAGCTCATTTGTATAGATAGATATATACGAGTAGCCAGCTTCGTTTTTCCCTGTTCTAGCTTCTTATATGCATAACACAAGATAAGAGTTTGAAAAACGAAAGCGGCTTCAATAATTAGAGTCTCTGTATACTTTCTCTTTTCTAGTAATGTTAGTGTCAAAAATATACTCAAAATACTCATACTAATAGTCCATTTGAGTACAGTAGAGAGAATCTTTTTTTTATATGCATCTGAAGCAAGGGGATTATCCATATCGCTGTAAATATTTGTCATAATTATGCCACTCCAAAAGTATCAATCCAATTGTTTATTGTACGTGATGTTTTATACCAGGTTACATCTAACATCATCGCGTGCGCAACGTCAACGAAAATCGGCTCAACTCCTATTGTATTTGCCACGTTCCTTACAACATCAGATGTAATGAGACTATCTTTCAAACCTCCAATTACATTCATAGGAGTGCTATGTGTATTTATATTTATTTCTTGATTAAATATATCTCGAATAACCCGAGGGGACTCATTTTGTAATTGTGACAGATAGTATGGATGATGACGTCTTTCAACTTTAGTCAATCCGTCACTAAACATTGCTTTTCGTCCTAGTTCATACTTATTAAGTAATCTTCCTAAACCCAATCTAAATATCAGAGAAGAAAGGGTCTTATGTTGTTTATGAAAGTCGCCATTCCATAGATCAATTTTATTGAATGGGAGCGGCGCTAACAAACAGACTCCTACGAGTGTATCTGAATTGCCAGACATATACTTAAGGATGATATTGGATCCCATACCATGACCAATGAGAAGAGGAGGGGAGGAAAATTGAGCAACTGCATCTGCGAGAGTCTTTACGTAGTCTTGCATCGTAGCTGTCAATATCCTAATTCGATTTTTTTCACTATATCCTCGTAAATTTACCGCATACGTATCAAACCCTTTATCATTAAAATATCTGAAATAATTTTCCTCCCAGCACCAGGGTCCAAACCACTGCCCATGAACGAACAAGAGTGGGGTTTCATGCGTTTTATCCCGTGCCTGCTGTGATAACAAGTTTGACATATATGCTCCTTTATACAATGGGTATAGATGCTTCACCCTGCTCTGTGTGGACTTGTTGTTCGCGTTCCGCAGCTGCAATAAGTGCTTGTTTTATAGACTGGAACGCTTGTGCTACAAGCTCATTATCCCCTTCTACTTGGTCGATATGATTGTTAATCCAGTCAATGACCAAATCTCGGATTTTTGCATCCAACATAAGCGTAGCAATTCTGCCAGTGATTATGCTCATGTCGAGCTGGAAAGCACTTCCTTGGTTGGCGTAGGGGCCTCGCGAAATAATCAATTTGTGTGTTGCTGCCACGTGGCGCTTGATTTTCGCTTCCTTGGGTGTGAGATTTTGGTTCCGACGCCGAGACATAGATTGCACCTACTAAGATTTTACTATATAGCAATCATAGCATTGCTATATAGTAAAATCAAGCTCTAATTTTTAGACAACCTGAACGGGAAGACGTTTAACTCCATAGAGTAATGGACTTTGGACGGCTTCCAACGGAACATCGTGGAGGATCTGGATAGACTGGAATCGACGAACCAGTGTTTCAATGGCAACCTTTGCCTCTAAACGTGCTAGCGGCGCACCAAGGCAGAAATGCACACCGTGCCCAAAGGTCAGATGGCGGTTTGGCGTGCGGGTAACATCAAACACGGTCGGATCAGCAAAATGGGCTGGATCACGATTCGCCGCCGTCAGCATCGGCAGCACCCACTGACCAGCCTGAATGGTCTGGTCACCCAAGACCGTATCGACCTTGGCAACCCGCGGCGCGGTCAACGTTGCGGGTACATACCGTAATACTTCTTCAAGCGCCGATGGAATGAGGCTGGAGGTTGTTTGAAGCTGCTGAAAGGTTCCCGGAAAGGCATCACAACAGAGGATCGTATTGCCAATCAGGTTCCGGGTCGTATCATTGCCGGCAAAAAGGAGGAGCCCACAGTGGGCAATGATTTCCTGATCCGTCAGCGTTTCATGATCGGCCTGGGCCTGGATCATAGCGGAAATGAGATCATCTTGGGGCTTCTGCCGCCGCTGCTGCACCACCTCGTCAAAATACAGACCCATCGCCTGGAGTGCTTTCCCCGACTCGGACGAGGTGAGGTCAAAAAAGGCATCCGTCCACTGGCGAAACAGCGTGAGTTCGGCCGGAACACCGAGCAATTCTGCGATGATGATGATGGCGAGCGGGGCAGCATAATCATCAATGATATCGAACTGATCGTGGCCGTGAACATCATCCAGCAACTGTGTCGCAATCGCACGGATTCGCGGTTCGAGGCGTGCAACCATCTGGGGGGTAAAGGCCTGAGCCAGAAGGTTGCGATAGCGCCGATGCTGCGGTGGGTCCATGCCGATCATGACCGCACTGGAATTGCCCGTCTCGGCATCCATGGGCGTCAGGCTAGGCCGCTCATTGGAAAAGGTGGTGTGCTCGTGTAAGACGCGTTGCACATCGGCATAGGAGCAAGCAAGCCATGCGCCGGACTGCGGGTTAAAGATTGGCGGCCCAGGCGGCAACACCTCAAAATCTGGAAATAGACCAGGGCGAGCACGGTCAGCTTGGTCATGGAGTGTCATAGCAGCACCTTCCCGTATAGATAGTTGATCGCTACCTAAGATACCATACTGAAATGCATGTGAAATGCATGGTTGTCTTGATATAAGAGATTCCCGACAGTGCGCCAGGTTCACCATCAGATGCGGTCAATGGTTTCCTGCGCCAGTGCTGCTTGATACGATAGTATCCATTCCTGCACAGGAGTGCCATCACAATGCAGACAATTCACACCATGTGGACACAGGTGATTGCATCATTGCACCGCCGCGTATGCCGAGCGATGATCGGTTTCGACCTGGATGGATTAAACCAGAACCCTGGCAAAACCTTATGCCGACATTGCGGAGACTTTTACGTGGCTCGTGCTTACATGGCCGGATCGTTGAGGCTGCTGATCCCAATGGCGGCAGGGCCAGCTCACACGGTTTGATGCCGAGCTATCACATCTTATTGCCTTTTGCCCAGATTCCAGGCATTCTCAAGAGTTTGTTCTCTCAAAGAGGCAGTAAATGCCAACTGGTCGGAATTCCTATTAACTCGGGGTGAGATCAAGCCGATGCTCGGTTAAATTCAAATAGGAGTACAAAAGCTATGTGATGATCGACTAGCCTGGATTAAGATCAAGCCGGTGTGTGATCAGGTTCAAGTAATCCCAGTTGTGCCGACACACCCAGTCCATGACGTGGCCAGGTGGATCGGGCTTTTTAGCAAACGCCACGACCGCCCGCTCATAGTCCGCAGATGGGCAGTGGGAGTCTTTAAACCCCTCTTGATTCGCCCTCAGTCCGGCCAGATCCCCGCCCTCCAGCTGTGAGCGGAACGCCGTGACGGTCTGATCGGGGTTGATCGCAAAGAAAAAGTAGTCCTCGGTGGCCAGCATCCGGGTGATCACGGCCTGCACAATCGGGTTGCTCGGGTTGACCAGCCCATGGTACGTTGCGTGGCCATAGAATTCAAAGGAGAATTGGAGCAGCTGATAGTGCTCATTCCCCAGCACACCGTGGCCAAACCGAAAGCCCCAGTCTGTCGCGGCCTGCGGAATGGCCACGGCTGGTCGCACGGCCATAAACCCGCTCACCCCACCATGCTCCTCCACATATCCCAGGGCAAAACATGGGGGCTGCGCCGCCATAAGATCCGTCATGAACAGCCGATTAACCGTCAACCGGGGCAACACTGGCATGGGTTCATCCTTCAAACAACGAGCGACACCGCACATGTGGCTCAGAGTACCATATCAAGACCACCCTGGGCCAGCAGTGGACGTGATCACCTGGCGCTGGCACACCGTCGGGCCGCACCTTACTCCGGTTGCTTGGCTTGGCGCGGCTTGGTGGCCCGCTGCTCGCTCAAGCGGCGGATCGTATCGGACTGCTCCACCACCTGGTGCTGGAGCGCACCGTGAGCGCCCTGGAGCTGTGCTAGTTCTAAGCTGACGCTGGCCTGGGCATCCAGCCGGGTCTGCAGCTCCTGCACCCGCTCCGCTGCGGCTGTCGCCTGGGCGGCATGCACGCGGGCCTCAGTGCGGGCCTCGTCGCGCTCGGCCTGGAGCGTGGCCACCTGCAGTTCCAGCGCTGCCAGCGCCTGGGCCTGCTCGGCGTTCTCGGCCTCCTGCCGCTGCACCGCTAGCAGCGCCTCCGCCAGCTGGTCGCGCATCTCCACCAGCTGCGCCTCGGTCTCCTCCCGCGTCTGGGTGATCTCCTGGCCCGCCGCGGCCTGGGCTGCCTGCCAGACCTGGCGCAGCAGGGTCATGCCGCGCTCCACCACCGCCGACGGCACCTCCACCACCGCCGCCCGCTGGTCGCGCTGGGTCTGCTGCCACGCCTCCAGGTATTTCTGGACGGTCGTGAAGCTGCCGCCGCCCAGGTGGCCCTGCACAGCGATGGTTGAAACGCGCTTGCCGGCCGCCTGGAGCGCCTCGGCGGCAGCAGCGACGGCCTCGGGGGTTGCGGTTGCCATAACACCCTCCTGTAAACTGTAATTACGTAGTATTCCATACTATATATGTAATTACTGTATCATAGCTGTCAAGGAGGGCCGGGCTACAGCAGCCTGCCAAAAACACGTGTTTCCAGTGACGCATTAATCTATCCCGCTAGGCCACTGCGCTATCTATGATTCGTGAGCCGAGATTCGTGAGCCGAAATGATAGCTACGCATTTTCTTTGTCATCTTCGCAATGCTGTGTTGAGATTGTATGGAGCCACTCTCCCAGTGCTGTATGAAGATCCCCGCTCGCGATGGTCATTGCCTGGATAAGAACATCTCTGGCCTGTGTTAGCGTCCAGGAGGCTGGTAAAGGAAACGAGCTTTTGAGATACCGTATTGTTTGTCAAGCCCCAATTTTGAGTCACAGACGACGTGGCCCATGGGCGGCTTGCGCCGCCAGCACGCACCCCGACAGCGCAGTCGCGCTGCCACGCTGCGTGCGCCATTCCTTTCGTCGATCACCGCTGCCCAGCGCTATGCCACGCTCCCCTGCTGCGGGTCAAAGGGGCGCTGTTTCGTCACCACCGCCCAGGCCAACGTCACCAGTTTGCGCGCCGCCGCACAGTGCGCCACCTTGAACGGCTTGCCCTTCGCCCGCAAGCGTTGGAAAAACGGCCGTATCACCGGATTATAGCGGGCCGCGCTCAGCGTTGCCATATACACCGCCGTCCGCAGCCGCCGATGCCCCCCGCGCCCAAGATGGGAGCCACCGCGCACACTGGTCCCCGATTCATGCGCCATCGGCGCCAGCCCCGCGTAGGCGGCGGCGGCTTCCGGGGTCGGGCAGAGCGCAAAATTCATCGTGGCCACCAGCAGCCAGGCGCTGGTCGTGGATCCCAACCCAGGAATGCTGGCCAACAAGGCGGCCGAGGCGGCCCACGCACCGTCCGCCAGCACCTGGGCAATCGCCCGATCAAGCTCCGCAATCCGGGTATCAAAATCGGCAATGATTGTGGTGAATTGCGTGAGCACCGGGGCAACGTGGACCGGCCATTGCTCCAGGGCATGGCGTTGGTTCCGGGCTTGCTGGCGCATTTCCATGAGCGCATCGCGGGCGACCAGGCGCTGGCGCAGCTCGTGATACACGGCGGGCGGTGGGGTCCAGCAGGTCGGCTGCCGTTCCTGGGCAAACTGGAGCAGCAGCAGGCTATCATGGGGGTCGGTTTTCGGACGGCGTGGCAGGGATTTGCTGAAATTGGCAATCTGGGCCGGATTGATGACCGCCACATGATAGCCATGGTCGTGTAAAAACACCGCCAGGGCGATCCAGTAGGATCCGGTGGCTTCCATGACCACCAGCACGGTCGTCGGATCGGGCATCGCCGCCCGGAGCTGCGCGTCAAACGTTGTGTAGCCGTGCGTCGTCTGATCGACCTGGCGGGGTCGCGCTGGACCGCTCGGAACCCATGTGGCCGTGAAGGTCTTTGCCGCGATATCAATGCCGACAAAGCCTGCATACTGGAGATCCGTCATGATGCACCTCGATGGCGAGCCGTGAGTCACGGGTCAATTAACGGTCGCCGCAATGGACAGCAGGCGTCATTCCTCGTAGTGCGGAGTCTCAGCTCCATGATACCGTTCTGACTCGCGCTGCCCAGCCGGTGTGGGGTTCAATCTCAAAAACGCAGTCGGTGCTGCAAGGGAATTTCGGAACTCACCACACCGGTGTGGCGTGTCTTGATTATACGAGGTGAATTACGCGACCGAAGGATGCAAACACTGCCGCAAATTTCGCCGGCTTTGGTCCACAGTAAAAAATGGCATTGGCAGCGACAGGGCTATCCTGCTGGCCCGCTGAGTTCCAAAACCTCACTCGCTTATCGCATTGTACTTTCGTGTGCATACACTGGTCGAGCGCTTGGTACCAGCCGCGATCAGGCACCTCGTTGCACACGCCGATGGCTTCCACGACCCGGCCAGCTGCAATTTCGCTGACCAGTTTCGCTACCCAAGACTCTTGGCCACGATCGTATGGAAAGTTGAAGAAGAGCCGTCCAGCCCACGGCTGCTGCAGGCCGTCGTCGTCCTGTGTATAAAAACGCTCCGCTTGGATTACGGTGTTGGCCAGTGCACAGCTCGCTGGGTCGAGATCGATGTTGCCCAGAACCTGGCGCGCTGCCGCAGCGATAGTGGCAGGTGTATACCACTCTACGCTGCCACCATCTCGAACTGATTGGTGGAGTGCCTTCCTGTCAGATGCTGGCTGATTGATGATACGGACTGCTTCTTCAAAATGTCGTGTCGAGACAGCTCTCGACTCTGCCGCGGCTAAGTTTTCCGCAATGCTTGCAGCAGCCTTCAATTGCTCTGGACGTGCTTTCAGAGGCGCTAAAACTCGTGCATGTGCCTCTGGTAACACGCCTTCTACAGATCCTGTGAGTTCATGTTCAATTTGCGCTGCTGACAACATCCGATAGACAAATGATTGTGATTTCCCGAATCTCTCTTGTGCCCAGCTCGGCCAGGATGCGTAGCCGAGCGCTCGCCAGCCATCGCGTTGGACGAACTCATACAGGAGCGCACGAGCACTGGTCAAGTGCTGTACGATCTGCTCCTCACATGCAGCCGCTTCGATCGCCGTCATAATTGGTGGTAGGAGTTCTGTCATCGTTCTAGTCCTTGCTGATCGAGCCACGCCTCCTGCTGACGGCGAAGGTTCGGTATAAGCTCTGCTGTACGTGTTGCTGGCGCTGGTACGTCAAGTCCGATAGCGGCGAAAAACGCCAGCTCCGAGGCGCACGCGAGTCGCATGTCATTGCGCCAGAGATAGCCGTTACGGTGGACGAAGCCGCGCGGCAATAGACCGTCCATTGAGCGTCGCATTACGAGTAACGTAGAAAAACCGCTGGGTCCGGTTCTAATTGTGAGCAGATTACCATAGTTATCCGGCGCGGCGAGGAAAACATCAAGGGGCGTCTCTACTGAGCAGACAATGAGACGTTTGTAGTGTGGGCCATTTCGCCGGATAACTGTGTCCCATCGGAGCGCGCCACGCTGAACTAAAGATTCAAGACAGGCATCCAGCCGTGATCCTGCATGCCAATCAGGATCGAGAAACATTGTTTGCTGGAAAAATTTTGGCACAGCGACGATCTCGATGTCGCTGACAGCTGTGCTCCCCCGGCGCACACTTCCTGCGATGCTGATGACATCACATGCAGGAGCGAAGGCGGCACAAATCTGTGCCGCCTTCGCGTTCGCTCGTTCGTGATCAAGCGGCATAGCGTGTACCTCGGCGAGCAGCCTTCGCCGTCCCTTTTGAGCGCTTAGGATGATGATAGCGCCAGAGCGCCATGACGAGTGCTCGACGAGCGTCGAGGACGCCCACCTGGCCGTAGTGGATGGTCGTCTGGCCAGCAGCGACGGCGGCGCGAATCTGCGCCGCCACGTCCTTAATGCGTGCTTCGTTCATGCGTATGCCTCCTGCCGTTTGGAAAACTGTTTCTGCTGCTCAGTGCGACGGACCGCCTCCAGATCGCGCTGATGGACCAGCAGAAAATCACGCATTTCCAGGCAGATGCCTTGGAAATCCTCATCCGGGAAGCGCATCCAGATGCTGGTGGTTGGCTTGCCATCCGGTGCGATGCCGCCGGTGGCGGTCTTTTTGCCCGGCCCAATAGTGATCGACAGCCGAAACGGAAACCGGGCGAACTTGCCGTCGGCCCCAGGATCGTACTCGACCTTGAACAGACGGCTCTCGATGCTGCCCTCACGGAACGAGCCGCCGAAAACCTCCATCTTCCAGCCCTGTTTGTAGGCCAGCCCGGTTAGCACCTGATGGACCAGTAGCTTGCAGCGCGTGACTGGCAGATAGGCGTTGGCCCGATCGATGTGGACCCGCTTTTCGCGATCGTAGGAGACCACCTCCCACTCCAGCCGTTCAATCCCGATGGCATCGTAAATGTTACAAAAATTCTTTTGCGTGGTGTATTCAACAATGGCGTACTTGAGCTGGCCATTGCCGGGTCGTTTGTCGCTGTCGTTCATGGTGTCTCCCTTATTCGCTGCTTTAGCCACGTAATGTGCTGCGGCAGGTCGCCTGCAGCGTATCGAGTGCAGCAAGCAGATCTGCTTGCTGCATACCGAGTGCTTCACTGAAACCCTGGATGCGGAGCTTCATACTGCGATAGGTGTCGAGCCGTGCTTCCAAGGTTTCCGGCTTGGTGGTTCCACCAGCGACGATGGTCGCAAAATCCTGCTCCAGTGTCCGAATCTCATCCATCAGGCCATGGAATGCCGCCCGGCTCATCTCGTGTTTGGTGGCCACTCGATCCGGAACTCCCACCACCAGCATGAACATGTGCTGCCCTGCCGGATCGAGCGCTGTCAGCATAGCGCGTATCTTTTGAAGTCGATCACGCTCGGCTAATGGGACAAAATAGTATCCGCCGCCTGGGCGAAGGGCAACCGCATGACATGCGGTCACCAGTTTTTTTACCAGTCTCGCCACATCGCCCGCAGGATGGCGTGTGCGCTGCTCCGTCCAGATTGGCCCCAGCTCGTGCGCAATCTGGTTACTTTCTGCTTGGGCAGCATCCAGCTGGACTGCGGGCAGGCCCTCGGCGTCGGTCATGACAATAAGCTCGTCGGTCGTCTTGTTGAGGAGAATACGAATATCGGTTCCGTACGAGAGTCCCAGCGTCGCAAGTTTGGCAATCTCGCTGACCAGCGCGTAGGCGTGGTAGCGCGATTTCGGACGCTGCCGCACGGGACGTAAGAGTGCACGGATACTGGTGTCATCGTCATCACCCCGGCCTGTATCCTCGCTGGCGCTCGCCATTTTGGGACCAGTGCCGAGTCTCGACCGCATCCGCACCCACTCCTCGATGGCACGACGGAGCGCCACGCGCTTGCTCGGAACAGAAGGAAGAAAGGTATCCAGGCCCGTGGTCGTGAGTGCCTCGACAAACGCCGAACGTTCGATCATTCCACCACTGATTCGCCATGCAATGGTATAGCCCAGCAGGGGCATTTGGGTGGTGGAGTGTTCCAGTGTTTCAAGCGTTACGCGCTGCGTGGCTGACGATGACATAGGTGGCTCCTCCAAAAAGCAGGTGTTTCTATCTCCTGGAATAATATCATATATATATATCAATGTCAAATATATTTCTCTACGATATTGCGCTATTTGAAGCCGAATATACGACTATATAATTATGTTATTAATATATATATATGTTATAATATTCTATGTTCTCGTCTGTACAAGGAGTCCTCTATGCTTGATCCTGACATACTGATCCCCCAGGCGAAATTGCTCATTGCGCACTGGTCTGATCCTTCTTTTGCACGAGCGTGTGCTCGTGCCGTCCAGAACCTGCTTGGTCGTCCTGCGGGGATGTATCCGACTAAACGAGGGACACTCGTCTGGCGCGAGACGTTGGAGCCAATAGGAGCAACGCTGTCCAGCACTGTGTTGAAAATCGGTAGCGCACATACCGCTACCATCACATATACGTGCACTGGAGCCGCCTGTACATGTGAAACGCTGCCTTCTCGGTCGAATCCAGCAGGCTGGTGTTGGCACCGTGCCGCCTGGATGCTCCTCATTGCCGAGCGAGCGATTACTGACCCGTTCTATTTTTTTTCATCACCGGCCACCGGCATGCGGACTGGTGCGTAAGCGCGAGAAGAAGAATGTCCAAAGGGCATACTATAATACGCACGATGAAAGCTCGTCCAACGATCATCTGAACACCGTTCGCCATGTGGCGAACACTATTTTTCAATCAAGAAAGGAGGAATCGTGTGGCAAAACCGAAAGCTGGGACAGGAGAGCCGCTCCTTGTAGCCCCGAGCCAGATCATGCCCGAGCCAGGGCAACCGCGCCAGGAGCTCGACCAGGAAGCGTTAGCATCGCTCAAAGAGAGCATTCGTGCGGAGGGCATACGTGTGCCGCTGCACGTCATGCAGAACGACGAGAATCCGGGAACGTATCGGCTTGTCGCCGGCTGGCGGCGCTGGGTTGCTGCCAGTGAGTTGGGACTCACGACTGTCCCCTGTTTGCTGGTTCCCCCATTGTCCTTTCTTCAGCGTCGATCACACCAGATGATCGAGAACGCGCAGCGTTCCGACCTTACCCCGCTCGAACAGGCGCAAAGCCTGTACATCCTGTGGTTGAGTCATCAGATCGTGGCTCTCAGTGCCAAGCAGGGACTATCCGACGACCTCGATTCGCTGATAGGACCGGATCTCCGCCCTACAGCGCAGATTGCCATGCTATCCCAGCGCCTAGAATCGCTCCTTGGTACCACGATCGTTGCCTACACCCAGGGCGGAGATCCGGCGGTAGCGTGGAGTCGTGTGCTGGAAGCCGTCGGCATGGGTTCGATGTCCCTCTCTAAACGGCAACGACTCCTGAGCCTCTTGGCGCTCGATCCGCTGCTTCAAGATGAACTCGCCGGCACGCCTATCAATCGCGTAACGGCAGCCAAGCTGGCCGCAGTTGATCCAGAGGAAGCGGTGGCACTCGTGGTCGCTGCGAAAGACGCCGGTGATATAAACAGCACGGTACAATCAACGCTTGCTGATCGCGCTGCTCGGGCAAAGAGTGGACACACTGATGCGCCTCCATCCGAATCCGACTCGGATGATTTGGGCGATGAGGAGGAGCTGGGCACTACGGGCTATGATCTGAATGACCCTACAGCTCCTGTCAGCCGGGTTGCAGCATCCTATACACCACCAGCGCCAAAAGGCACGGTGGCCGCTCCAGGGCGCGGGACACCGCCACCGTCAGCGGATGGGTGGGATGCTGATGCCGCTGCGTTGCTGATGTCAGGATTAGACGCTATTGAACGCGGTATTGCGCTCTCAGGCTATCGAACGCTCACCGCAACCCAGAAGCGCCAGGTGCAGGTCGTGTGGCGACCAGTCATTGAGTCTCTTGTTGCGGCTGGCGTGGATTTGCCGCGTCGCGATGCGGAAACCGATACACTTCGCTGGGACTGAGTCGCGCCTAAAAAGCAGAAGAGCGGACTCGACAGTCGAGTCCGCTCTTCTGCTTTTCTATGCATAGTGGAAACGCATTGCTGCTGACATCCACCAGCCGTCCATCGCTCGCATCACGGTGATCATGCCTCTCCATCCTCCACCAAATCTTGGCCAAGCCGAATGCGATCATTGGCGATGGCTTGCCGTGCGATATAGCGGGATGGGGTGTTGAAATTGGACCATCCGCCAGCATCGCGCAGGTCTTGAATAGGCGTTTGGAGCTGGGCGAGGCGGGTGGCCCATGAGTGGCGCAAGTCGTGCGGAGAGAGGTTGTGGATGCCAATCAAGACGCCGAGCTGCTGGATGCGCTTGCTGATTGCCCGCTCCGAAAGGCCAAAACCCATCAAGGTGCCATTGTGGTCAAAGCGCGCTATAAGTCGCTGCGTCAGATCCGCTGGAGCGGCGACCTGTCCTCGATAGCGGCCCAGGGTTGATCGCACATCTCCCACCAGGCGATGGCGCTGGATGGTTTTGACTTTCGGTCGCACCACCGTGAGGAGATCCTCGCGCAGCGAGTCCCAGCACAGCAGCGCGACTTCGCCACAGCGCAGCCCCAGATCGACGAGGAGACACACGAGTAGTTCATCACGCGCAGCAACACCAGGAGAGCGAACCTTTGGATTGCGTGACGGAGCCTGTTTGAGGTCAACGATCTGGGCCGGCGTGAGGATCTGCGCAGTCGCTTTTTTTGTCGCTCTGCGGGTCTCTTTCCCGGTGGCCAGCCGCTGCTGGTCGAGGTTGTTGCCCTCACTGATCCGATAGCCGCTCACCGCCCGGATGCGGCTAGAGTCATCAGTGGGGATGACGCCGGCAAGGTGGGCGAGGCGCACATAGGTTCGGACGGTGGCCAGGCGGATGTTGATCGTGCCAATCGCATAGCCTTCCGTCAGCATCCACGTCCGAAACGCCATGACGAGGCCCGCCGTCATGCCGGTCCATGCATGGGGATCGCGGGCCAGGATTGGCACCTCCTGATCATCAACGGGGACGACCACCCCGACGGTAGCCAGGAAATCGGCAAAGCCCGTGAGGTCACCATCATGACGGAGGCGGGTCTTCGGTGCCTGGCGGCTGCGATATTCCATGATCATCGTAGCCTGAGCAGCGGTATCCGCCTGGGCGGCTCGCAGCGCGAGCGCCGCCCGATGATCCGGTGGCGACGGCACCAGCGGCGTAGCATCGGCCGGTGAGAGCAGGGGTGACTCATCCATGAGAGACCTCATTGACATCCATTCATACCGTCCATTGTCTGGTGGGATGGCGCTGGGTGCGGAACCGTGATCGACCGCGGTGGTGCAGGCGCGCGCCGCATTGCCATGCACACGGTGGTGGTCGCGCGGTGATAGGGAGGAGTGTACACGGCGAGGATCGGGGTGTCAAGGGCCAACTTGGCTCCTAAGTCGGCCCTTGATTACAACCCTTTGTATTTGACATAATCAGAGATTGAGAGCGAATGAATCCGCCATCGCGTCGCCGACATTCGACTGCTCCGGGTGTGTTCACCCGGAGCAGTCGAATGTCGCATTGCAAAGAGGCAGGAAACGCCACTTGGCCGGAATCCCTGGTTAAGCGTGGTGCAAACGAAAGGGCTGGATCCCTACCTGGGCTTTTTTCATACCGTGCAGTATGGGCGACCCTCGCTGGCGCTGGATATCGAGGAGGAATTTCGGGCGGTCGTGGTCGATGCAACAGTGCTGGATCTGCTTGATGCGCAGGCGGTCGCTCCGGCAGATTTCATCCAGCCGCCCGACAAGCCTGGGGCGGTCTATGCTGATGAAGGCGTACGCAAACGCTTTGTGGCCGCCTATGAGGCACGGATGAATCAGCGGCTGCTCTATGGCCCAACCGGAACCCAGGAAACGCTGCGCCGCTGTGTGCTGTTGCAGGTCGAGCATCTGGCGCGGGTGCTGATCGCGGAGGAGGCGGCGTATCAGCCCTTTGTCTGGACGTAGCACCGCTGCGGTGCGCGTGTTATGGAGTATGGAGGGATCACGCCGATGTTTATCCTGATTAGCTACGATATTCCTGATGATAAACGGCGCACGAAGGTGGCCAAGGCGCTGGAAAATTTTGGCACCCGTGTCCAGTACAGTGTCTTTGAGTGTGTGCTGACCCGCACCCAGCTCGACGAGGTGCGGAAGCGGCTGACGGCGGTGGTGTATCTTCCCGAGGATAGCGTGCGGTTCTATTTCCTGCCCGAGGATGCCGTGCCCAAGATTGCCATTCTGGGGCAGGGGACGGTGACCGTCGACCAGGTCTTTATCTGGCACTAGACGGTGGTATCGCGGCGTGCAGCGGGTACGGAGACCCGCTGTATGTATGGGTTGTTAGTCCCAGGTGAGAATCCGGTCGATGTGGAAGGTGCGTTCGGCATTGGCCCGCTGGCAGTGGGCGCGCAGATAGACACCGCGCAGCTCCAGCGGGCGAATCGTGCGGGTGCTGATGGTGTGGGTCGTGGCGGCGTAGTAGCGCATGGTCAGCAGGCTGGCGCTGGTGATGCCACGGTGGACAGCGGCGACGAGGGCCACCCGATCAGGGGTGCCAGGCGGGGGCGCGGCAGCGGGATCGAGCGCCTGATCCGCCACTGTTTCGCGCGGAGCCAGGGTGCGGGCCAGGGCATGCCACTGGTCATCGAGATCGGTCTGCTCAGCCGGGGTCAGGGCCCGAAAGGCCGTGTGGGCCAGCGCGGTGAACGGGGCGGCATAGGCGGGCTGGCTGGCGGCGGCAATCCGCAGGGCCAGCGCCTGGAGCACCAGCGCCGACCGCAGCGCCGCCGGAGATTCCGTATCCGGCGGCAGGAGACCACGGCGGCGCAGATACCCCACGACACGGGCGACGGCATGGGGCGCGATCACGACGCTGGTTGGGCTGAGACGACGGCTGATCCCCCGGCCGAGGCTAGCGTTCTGGAGCAGGGTGTCCAGCGTGGTCGCGGATGCCACGTCGAGGATCGTGCGGGTGCTGAGGCGCACCGTCGGGGGCTGATCCGCGGTGGCGATCAGCGCCGCCAGGGCAGTGGGGATGGACGCATAGAACGTGCGGAGGACCGTGCGCAGCGGCTGGGTGGATCCACACTGCGCAACGCCGGAGGCCAGGCTCGCGGCGCTGAAGCGCCAGCGGGCGCCGTGGGGTTCTGCCCATTGGGGGAGCGTGAACTGGAGCATGGCCGGGGCCTCGGGCGGGAGCTGCACGATCAGGCCGAGCGCGGGCAGCTGCGGCGTGGGGAGCGGGAGCGGCTGATCGTCCGCCCAGGCCAGGCCGTCCGCCGTCAGCTGGGCCTGCTGACCATCGGTGCGAAGCAATCCAGCCGCATGCAGCACCGGGATGAGCTGGTCACGCACGACCTGGCCGCGCTCCGAGATCGGGTGGTGGGCGAAGGGGTCGGCGGCTTCAGCCATCTCCGCCAGCGTCGCGATTGACCAGCGCGTATCGGCCCACCGGGCCAGCGTGCGACGCGCCCAGTGCAGCATGCCTGACCACCATCCCGGCAGGGCAGGGCCAGCGGTGGGCGCTGATTCCGTGAGGCCGGTGAGCAGCCGACGGCGTTGGCGCCCGGCATCGAGTCCCACAAAGACTGCGGCGCCTGGCGTGATCGTGCGCTGATCAGGGCGGTGTTCCAGCAGTCCCTGATGGTGGAGGGCCGCCAGAAGGCGGGGGTGGTGCTCGGGATGCTGGAAGACGGCGGAGGGATGCTGGTCGTGACCGGCCGCCAGCATCCCCAGGAGGAGCAGCGCATCGGCGAGCAGGGCGGTGCCGGTCGGACTCGGCGGCAACGCCACCACCGGGCTGACCGAGGTGATCGCCTGGAGATAGTCAGCGAGCAGGTCGGGGACGAGGACGCGCAG
>Ga0163147_10002929_pt1 | contig 23499 bp, 20 predicted proteins | sample OliLakLV19MP6G1_FD_148597 | JGI IMG/M metagenome (GOLD analysis project Ga0163147, IMG submission 148597) | Freshwater microbial mat bacterial communities from Lake Vanda, McMurdo Dry Valleys, Antarctica- Oligotrophic Lake LV.19.MP6.G1 | ecosystem: Environmental > Aquatic > Freshwater > Lake >...
AGCGCATAAACTAACCCTACCGTAACCCACCAACGTGCCCCCCGGGGTGGGTCAACTCTCGGCGCTCGCAGGTGGGTCAATTCTCCGCGCTCATTGACAGCACCGCCGTCCTGCCGCTCCGCGAACCGAGTTGGCCCGCATAAGTGGAGGCTGTTTATGATGGAATGGAAAAGACTTTTGAACAAGGAACGTCGGCGGAAGTCGACGATGTCAGGCGATCACCGCGCTGAATTTGAACGAGATTGGGATCGAACTATCTTCTCGACCCCGGTGAAGCGGCTGCAGGACAAAACTCAGGTGTTTCCGCTTGACCCGAATGATGCGGTTCGAACTCGCCTTACCCACTCGCTTGAGGTGTCGTCGGTCGCTCGTGGGCTAGCAATCAAGGTATCCCAGTGGTTGCTCGCGGAGAACAAAATCAAGCCAGGAATGGATCGGGCGATTGAGGCGATCGCCTCGACGTGCGGCCTCGTTCACGACATCGGCAATCCGCCGTTCGGGCACTCTGGTGAGGATGCGATCCGGTACTGGTTCGGCACCCAATTTCCCGTCACGAAGGACCAAGACGGCTACGAGCTCGACCCGCTGCTTCAATTGCTTGACAACAAGCAACACCTCGTCAACGACTTCCGTCACTTTGAGGGGAATGCACAGGCGCTCCGTCTGTTAAGTAAACTCCAGATTCTAGCGGACTTCTACGGGCTGAACTTGACCTACGGGACCTTGTCAGCCAGCTGTAAGTACGTCGCAGCTTCAACCGAAGTGAAGCACGGGGGTGACCACGCGTACACTAAGCCCGGTTACTTTGCTAGCGAAGCGGATATCGTCAAGGAAATTCGTGCGAAGACAGGAACGGGCTCCGCACGCAACCCTATCACATTTCTTGTGGAGGTAGCAGACGATGCGGTGTACTCCGTAGCTGACATCGAGGACGCTGTCCGAAAGCGGATCTTCACATGGAAGGAAGTCGACCATCTTCTCGGCAAAAAGGACGCTGCAATTAAAGACGCTAAGGAACGGGCGAATAGGATCCTCAAGTCTGGCGGATCGAAAATCCCCAAAGGGCTCCCGTGCGATGTTTACGCGTCAGCATTTCGCACCGGTTCAATTGGCGTAGTAGTCGATGCCGCCTTTGAAGCGTTTAAGAAGAACTACAACGCCATCATGGATGGGTCGTATAGGCATGAGCTAGTAGAAGCCTCGACAGCGAGCGGATTGGTTGCCAAGCTGAAGGATATTGCGAGGCAGCGCGCCTACGCCACGCCGCCGAACCTGAAGTTGGAACTAATGGGCAGGAAGGTTATTTGCGATCTTATGGACGTGTTTTGGGAGGGTGCGGAGAAGTTGCCACTCGGTGAGCCGCCAAAACCGAAAAAGTTTGTAGGCAAGGCGGGCGCGTTGTTGTCTGAGAATTACCGTCGTGTATTTCAGCACTGGATAAAGGAGCAACCGCATCTTCCGCACACATATCATCGATTGCTGCTTGTAACAGATTACATCTCGGGCATGACGGATTCCTTTGCGACCAAGCTTCATAAAGAGCTGTTCAATGGGTAGCGCCTTAACCGTTGACAACCTCAGAAAATCTCTTTTACAAGACGTCGCGTACTTAAGCGAGCGGTCAGGCATCCAATGGAATCGCGCCATTGTCGAAACTGTTCGGGAGCTACGCCATGCGGCCCTACCTGCGGTCTACTTCGGAGGAACTCTCAGGTCCTTGCTACTCAATCGTATTCGTGGCCGAAAAGGTCTAGGCCGACCTCGCGACCTCGACATTGTTGTGGCAGACGCTTCAATCCAGCGATTGAAACAGCGACTTGGTCATCGTGTAGTACGAGAGACGCGCTTCGGCGGAATAAAAGTCGAACGCGAAAGTTGGCAGTTTGATCTTTGGCCACTAGAAGCCACGTGGGCGTTCAAAAAAGATCAAAATCTCTTCTCCACGTTTTCGGCGCTTCCATACACGACGTTTTTTAACCTCGAAGCTGTAGCAGTCGACGTATGGGCAAGGCCGGGATCGCAAAGAAACATCTACGAAGGCGATGGCCGGTTTTTCGAAGGACTGCTCACCAAAACAATCGAACTCAACGACGAACACAATCCGTTCCCCGCGCTTTGCGTTGTGCGATCACTTGTAATGGCGAAAACAACCGGATTCGCCATAGGTCCGAGGCTCGTTTCATACTTGTTTACCCACTCAATCCGAATTTCTGATTGCGAGCTGGAGACCGCGCAACGTCATCACTATGGAAAACAGCGACTTAGTACAAAGGACATGCGCCGACTACTCGTGTTCATTAAGGAGTCTGTTCGCCGCGATGGCACACCTTCACGTCTAGAGCTCCCGCTTGGACAACAGATGGTATTATGGAACGACGTCGATGCCGGGCCAAGGTTTAAGTTTCACGTTGTCGCGAAGCGAGCGGACAGGGGATGACATGCGAGACCTCATATTTATCAGTCATGCTAATCCCGAAGATAACCAGTTCTGCCTTTGGTTGAGCCTTAGGCTCGCTCGCGAGGGTTATCCCGTCTGGCTTGATCTGAGGCACCTATTTGGCGGCGAGGATTTCTGGAATGAAATTGAGGCGGTGATCCGTCATCGCGCTGTCAAAGTGCTCTACATATTGAGCCGCAACTCCAACACCAAGCCGGGGGTGCTCAAGGAACTGGCCTTAGCACTGACGGTTGCCAGGGTTAATAGCTTCAGCGACTTCGTGCTCCCCCTCAAAATAGACAGTATTCCCTTCACGGAAATTAATATTGATATCCACCGTTTAAAAGCGTTTCCGTTTGACGCAAGCTGGGCCAAAGGATTTCAGGAACTCCTCCTTAAGTTCGAGAAGGATGGCGTTCAAAAAGACTCGCATTTTACGCCGGACGCCGTGACGGCGTGGTGGCGCACGCAATTCAGTGCTGACGCCGGTGTAGCCGCGACGCAGGAAGAGTGTCTCTCCAATTGGTTCGAGATTACCCGGATGCCGGAGAAGCTTTTCTGTCATGAAGGTAAGCCGAAGTTGGTTACGACTACGAAGAGCAGCCCGAACATGGCGTACCCGACAGTAGAACTCGGCGGTCGGTGGTTATCATTTGCAGATGCCGCGCACCTTACCCCAGTTCTCAACATCCGCTGGACAAGAGACTTTTCCACGAAAGACCTGATCGAGGGGGTTCTCGATGAGCGCTACCTCCCCAGAAGCGAAGCTCGGAAGATCGTCTCCTACCTTCTAGTGGACAACTGGGTACGAATGATGCGCCTGCGCGACATGGCGGTGTACCAATTGTCGAACCATCGCTTCTGCGGTGCACTACTCCAGAATCAGGTTAAGGATGACAAGATTACCTTTACCGGCATTGACGGCAAACCTGCGTGGCGGGGAGTTATTGGCTACAAGACGATGGCGCGGGCGAGCGGACCAAATTGGTTTCGCATCTGGCATTCTGCAGTTCAGGCAAAAGCGCAGTTTTTTCCGGTGTTGGCGTACTTAGTTACCAACCATGTTGTCTTCTCGGAGGATGGTCAGAATCTTTGGGAAAGCCGGGAGCGTCAGCACAGCGCGCGTCGCAGCCAGTGCAAGAACTGGTGGAATGATGACTGGCGAGATCGAATGCTTGCCATGATGACATGGTTGGCAGAAGGGTCAGATTGCATCACCATCGATTGCGGCGGCAGCGTAATCGAGGTCGCCCCCCGCCCGCTCACATTCACGAGTCCCGTCCGGTTCGCTAGTGAGGGTCGCGCTGCCTCTATAGATCGTGCTGCACTGGCGGCTGCTTCAACAGAAATGGAAGATGCACAGGACGAGGAATTCGAAGCCGAGGAAGAGGGGAACGAATGACGCGCAAACTTATCCGAATCCCCGAGCCGACACTATTGTTTCGCTATGGTCAGGCTGTTGAAGATCCCCGCGACGGTTTAACCCTATTCGGACCGCTGGACGAGGCGAAGCCGTACGGGATACGGGCAGGGATCATCGGCACGCGTGAAGGCATTGCGGCGTACAAGAAGTGGGTACCGCGCATGCTCCGGCCAGTCGCATGCGACCCGCCAATTTCATCTCGCCCGCCGTTCCCCGGATTCGAGGCGGCATTTCAGATTCCGTGGAACCCCACGCCGGTGCTAGAACTGGTCGTAGAAGACCTAGAGATCGACGCGGCGATATACCAGAGTGATCGACATCAGCGCGTTTACATGGCAGTGGACTTGTATGCGGATCGCATCATCCGAGCCAATCGTGATGAAGACGCCAAGGCCGATTTGTGGTTCGTCATCATTCCAGACCGCATTAGACAACACTGCCGCCCTCGCTCATCGGTGCAGGCGTCTGTCAGGATTAGTAGTGAGCAAATCGTTTCGCCGGGCGCGGCAGCCAACGTACGCGATTCGCCGTTCATGTTCGCTGCCATGAACCAGGCGGCGGAGCCCTACCAGTTTGAGCCGCACTTTCACAACCAGTTGAAGTCGAGATTGCTGAACGAGCAAGTGCTGACACAGATCATTCAGCACAAGACCATCTCCGATCCACTTGACTGGAGCGAGCGCGAGAGGAAGTCGCTTGCAAAAATGCAGTCGCAAATCGCATGGAACTTGTCAACGGCGGCATTTTACAAATCCGGCGGGCGACCATGGAAACTCAACGGGATTCGCTCTAGCGTGTGCTATCTGGGAATAGTGTTCAAACAAGACCAGCGTGGCAAGGATGTACGCAACGCCTGCTGCGCGGCGCAGATGTTTCTCGATTCCGGCGACGGCGTTGTGTTCAAAGGCGCAGTTGGTCCTTGGTACAACCCGTTGAGGGGCGATTACCATCTGAGCTACGGTGCTGCAAAAGAATTGATCAGTGTTGCGCTCCAGTCGTATCGCGACCGGTTTAACGCCCCTCCAAAGGAAATGTTCATCCACGGGCGGGTTCGGTTTGGCGATGAAGAATGGCAGGGCTTCTTGGACGCCGCCGGCAGTTCAACAGCCGTCGTAGGTGTCACGATCGGTGAAGGCGATCGTCTGAAGCTTTTCAGCACTAACACTGTTCCAGTGCTGCGCGGCATAGCGTGGATCGGCACGGAGCGGAACGCTCTTTTGTGGACGAGAGGGTTTGTGCCGCGCCTCCGTACATATCCAGGGCTGGAAGTCCCCAACCCGCTAAATGTCGGAATCTCGCGTGGAGACGCCGACATTAACGTGGTTCTCGCCGACGTATTGGCGTTGACAAAGCTGAACTACAATGCGTGCATTTATGCCGATGGCCTGCCTGTGACGCTGAAATTTGCCAATGCAGTAGGTGAGATTCTGACGGCAGGACCGGTCAAGGGTACGCCTCCGTTACCGTTCAAGCACTACATATAGGCAATCGCTGAATCTAAGTCGCCTATAACGATGGGTAAGGATTACGGGCAGGAGAAGAACATCGACACCTCAACCTGGCGCGCACGAACGTGCTGCTGCACTCCCGTGTTGGACACCGCGTGAGAGATTTATCACGGCGACACGATGTTCAACGACTCACGTTTGCGGCGCGAGGCGTGGGCCCGCGTGATTCTGGTTTCAGGCTGGCGCATTTACGCCTGATTGCTTGGCGGGATACCCCGATTTTGGGTAAACCTTTGGGTATGGCGATTCGGCACGGGCTGGCGGGGCAGTTTGCGAAGAATGAAGCGCGGAAGCGGACGCAGTGGAGCTTCCTTGTCTTTTCGTTCGCGCATCTCATCGGTATCGCCGCCGCCTGCTTTGCCTGCGGGTTTTTCTGGTCGCAGTGGGGACAGCTTTTTGGCCTTCTTGCTCTGGTGCTTGTTGCCGGAGCACTGTGGTGCATCCGGCAATGGGTTGACGGTCTGTTCGAGGCGGGCGCGCGGGAGCGCATCAAATACCTGCGCGGCGGCCAAAGCGAGGCGTATGTCGCTTGGGTGCTGGAAGACCTAGAAGATGACTGGCACGTGTTCAACGGCATCAAGCTGGAGGCGGGCAGCGATGTGGATCATGTTGTCGTTGGCCCCGGGGGCGTTTATTGCATCTCAACGAAGTCGGCGCGCGGGTGGTTTGTCGGCACGCCCGACGGCCTGCTGCACAACCAGCATTCCAGCCCGTTCGCGCGCGATGCGGTGCGACAGGCGGCCAACCTAGGCGAACGGCTTAAGGCGGCGCTGGGAGCGGATGTGCCTTGGGTGCAGGCGGTGCTGGCGCTGCCGTTCGGCTACATCGATGCCGACGCCTGCGGGGGCAGGGTCTGGCTCGCGCACGCGGACAGCCTTATCCGGCGGATTGCGCCGGAGCGCGGCACGAGGAAGCTTGATAAGGCGCAGGTGACGCGGATTGTCCGGGTTCTGGAGATGATCGCCGAAACCGCTGCGGAGATCTATCGGCGACCGGTGGTTGAACGGGCTGGTGGGTGATCTGTTGAGACCGGCCAAGCGTGGTCGAGTTGGCCCGGCAGTCTGTAGCCAGCGCGTTTATTCAAGCGATCGCGAGGCTCGCGGCATAGGTAGGTGGCGACGATTCCTCGGGAAGCCGAGCTGGTAATAGTCGTGATCGTCTGCAGTGTAGTAAAGCAGCGAGCATTAGGCTCGAATCACGGGCAACGGCTGGTTTTGGAAGCCGATCTGTTGATCGTGCATTTTCACCAATTCCATCGCTCGCTCAATCAAGGCTTGCTCCATACGTGCTGCATCAATCGTTGTGATGGCCGGCACAGGCGTCCGATTCAAGCGACTCGCTTGGCGGTGGTGTTGTGGATGGGTGCGGAGTGTCATGAATCCAGCATATCACTGACGCTCAACCCGGTGAACTTGACAACCCGCAAAAGAAAGAGCGGCTCGAAGCCGGTAGGCGTAGAGGGGAACGGCTACGCCGGGGAAGACCGACTGCGAACCGCCCGTGGGTGCTACGAACATCGCCCATTGTCACGCGTGTAAAGTCTTCTGCAGTGTTAGAATAATGCTTACGAAACATCCGTCCTTCTCGCTCGTGTTTCGAATCAAGCTGCCACTGCCTCGTCGGCTCCTAACAATCGGTTTGCCGGCGGTTCACTCGGTCGAGCGTTTCTAATTCGACGCCGGAAACGCGACCCGAGATTTCCGCAGATCAGCAACGCTGCACCAGTTCACCTCTGCGGATACCGGATTGGCGGCTTGATCCGGACTATGAACGAATACCACAAGAATCACCGCATCGTGATGGGGGAGAAAGACATCTGGGGACGCAAGCAGCCCTTTGGCCTGTCTGCTGTGGATCGCCGCCAGCACTGTTATGTCGTCGGCAAGACCGGCGTGGGCAAATCGACACTACTGCGGAACATGATCCTGCAGGACATCGCCGCTGGAGCAGGCGTCGGCGTGATCGACCCGCACGGCGACTTGGCCGTCGACCTACTCGAACATATTCCCGCGAGGCGGGTGAGGGAAGTGGTCTACTTCAACCCCGGCGACTTGGAATTCCCGGTGGCGTTCAACCTGCTCAAAGAGACGCCGATTGATCAGCGACATTTGGTGGCCGACGGTATCGTGGCGGCGTTTAAGTCGATCTGGAAAGATTCTTGGGGACCCAGATTGGCTCACGTTTTGTTTGCTACAGTTTCGGCGTTGCTCGAATGCCGTAATGTCTCGCTGCTGGGCGTGACGCGGATGCTCTCGGACGCCGACTACCGCCGGTGGGTGGTGAGTCAGGTCAATGATCCACTGCTGCGGCACTTTTGGAACGTGGAGTTCGCCGGCTACGACAAACGGTTTTTGGGCGAAGTGATTTCTCCGGTGCTGAACAAGGCCGGTGCACTGCTGCTATCCGCTCCGCTCCGCAACGTACTCGGACAGGTCCGCTCCACCATCGACATTCCATTCATCATGAACAACCGTAGCATTTTCATTGCCAACCTTGCTAAAGGAGCGATCGGGGAAGAAAAGGCGAATCTCCTCGGTGCTGTTTTGGTCACCCAGTTCCAGCAGGCGGCGATGCTGCGGGCGAAGATGGCCGAATCAGACCGCAAGGACTTCTTCCTCTTCATCGACGAATTTCACAATTTTTCGACCGACTCGTTCGCGACGATTTTGGCTGAAACCCGCAAGCAACGGCTGGCGTTGACGATCAGCAACCAGCACATTGAACAACTGTCGGATCCCATTCGTGCGGCGGTGTTCGGCAACGTCGGCTCGATCGTTTCATTTCGGGTGGGGGAAGCGGATGGGCAGATTCTCTCGCGGGAACTCGATGGCTACTCACCTGCGACGCTGAGCAGCCTGGGCAACTTTGAAGTCTGTGCCAAACTACTGCAGGGCGGAACACAAGCCGAGTCGTTTCTGGGCCGCACACATCCCCCGCTCGGAGAGCGATTTGCCCGAAGCGAGCAAATCGTCCGGTATTGCCGCGAACGATACGCCACGCCACGAATAGAAGTCGAGGATAAGATCAGCCGTTGGCTGGGATCGCGTCCGGCGTAATGGTGACCATCCGGGACAGTTTTGGGCGACGAGTGCCCGCGCGATTCAAGTCGGTCGTCGTGAATGCGTGGATGACGCGGCAGCGTTGCCCAACCCGCCGCGAACACTTGTTTGAGTTGTGATGTTCTTATCTCGTTGCTGACTTGTGCTGTCAGGTTATTACGTCGTGATAATTCTGTGAAAAGGGCTGTGGATTATCAGAGCAATGCGAGGGGAATCAGATCAGTGATGCTCGCCGAGCAGTTGATGAAGGGTGACCCGATGGGCGACGTGCCGTTCCCGCTGCGGCTGCCGACGATACGGCTGCTTCGGTCGATTCTCAAAGTCCGCGTCGTTGATGGCCTGGCGGTAGTCACACGGTCGCATCCAGATGCGGCCCAGCGGATCGGCAAGAATGCGTTCCAGTGTCGTAAGCCACGCCAAGGACAGAATCGGCGGGTTGGCCGCGAGCAACCCTGCCGCGAGATTGTTTCGACGCTCTTCGTTGGCCAGCACGAACAGAACGCGAAACGGCAACGACCGGTAGTCGTCCGCGGAGCGTCCCTGAGAACGGGCGAACCCGCCGCTTCGGTAGTAATGCAAATAGTCGGCGGCTTTGGCGGTCAGTCGGCCCAACGTCTCGGTGCTGCGATCGACTTCCAGATACGCCAAGTGGCATCGCTCCTGTCCGCCACGGCGGTCGTGCAACTCCAGATAGCCGTCGGGTCGAACAAAAGTGGATTCGTTCCAAGCGGCGGTCTGCACGTTAAACGCAAACAACTTCGGCCAAGTGAGAAACGTATCGAGCGTGAGTTGTTCGTGGTTCGCAACGGCGTTCGTGAAGACGATTTTGATCTGATTGACCGACAGTTCATGCTCCAGCGTGAGCGGCGAGACCCGTACCCGCTTCTGCATCGCGTTCCATCGCAGCTTCGGATAGTCGGCCACATGGCCGCCGGCAAGAAGTAGTTCAAAGCCTCTTTTTGCCAGGAACAGAATCGAGCGGTCGTAGGGTCTCGGCCTCGGTCGCTGGGCGATCAGCCGGGCGGCTTTGAGCGTCTGGATGCGCTTCTTGGCCGCCTCGGCCGCTCCGGCAAAATACAACTGGGTAATCTGAGCCAGCGTGAGAATCCGCACCTCAAACAGACCCCGCAACAGTTGCAGGTCCCGGGCCGTGATCCGCGGCACCTGAGGACGCTTGCTCATGTTACTTCAGCGTAGCACGCGCGCCGCCGTCCGCGCCAATCACCCGCACCCACATGTCCCGATGCCCGCGTATGCGTGCACGCCCGCCCGCGCGAGATGATACGAGCGAGATTTCGCGACGCAGGGGTCGAGTTGATTGTCGCGGATGCGTCATTTCCAAGTGAAACCCCGTTTCGTCCGGGACAGAATCCGCCGGACAAAAACCCGGAACGGCCTTGGCGACTCAGGATCGCGGTTTGGTGTAACACTCACCTCCGCTTCTCAACTCGTTTCGTCCGATTGTTTTCATTCTGTCCGAGGTTTTGTCCGTTCTGTCCGGCATTTGGTCCGCAGCGGTCGGACAGAATCCGCCGCTTGCAAACGCCACCTTGGCAGGCGCTTGTCAAGCCTTGCGATTCGCAGTTCGGCGACGTCAAGCCGAGTGGGTTTCGTGGCATTTGCCGCGACTGGTCGCGCGACCGAATGACGGTCGCGCTGCAACCCGTTGGTGGCGTAGCCAACGGTGGGTAGGTGTCGAAGACCATCCGTGTGCGTGCGAGTTGTCGGTCCGCCCAAGTGCAGGCCGAACGACGATTGAGTCAATCGGCGCCGAGGCCGGCGCGGGTTCTCCCGCGGCACTTGGTGGCGGCCCCGACTCCGACCGGCTTGCCGCAGCGCTTGCCATTCGGCGAGAGCAAGGCCGGCGCGGGCGTGCCCGCGGCGCCATGAGGAAGTCGGTCGGAGTCGGGGGCGCCAGACCACGACAACTCGCACGCACAACCGTTGCGGTTCGGCGCTGTTTCGCCGAATCGCTCCCCTCCCCCTAATGGGGGGAGTATCAGGGAGCAGATCTGCTCCTCTTAAAAGCGACGAATCGTCGCAGATGATGTGAACGATCCCGTCGGGATCGCATCTGTTGCAATCAAATAATCCTCGTCAATGACGAGGACTTTTTTGACACGTTACCCTTGCGCAGCTGAATCATCAGGGGTTGATTTCATCGCGACCGTCGGCGCCGGCCGCCTGCTCATAGGCAATCTTCAATGCCGCACGCAGCGCCAGCACTACGCGGTCGGGCGTGAGTCGGCTGGTGGTGCTTTGCACCACCACTACCGCCTGGTGCTCGGTCTTGAACGCGCGCTTTGGTTTCGGTCCTTCTGTTGGCGTCGATGGTTTATTGCTCCCGCGCAAAACCGGTTGCTGCGCGTCGATGAGGCTGCGGATCTCCCGCTGGCTGGCTCCCCCGAGCAGTACCTCGATCAGCTCCCGCTGCGAGCGCGGATCGTCCAGTCGTGCGATTCTGATAATGGAATCGTAGCTGACGGAAAGTTGGGTGGACCCAACTTTCTGCCGGAGGTCACTCGGCAGCGAAAGCACGCGGAGCATGCCGCTGACCCAACTGCTGTCCTTCCCGATCAACGCGGCCAAGTCCGCCTGCGTCCTTAGTTGCGGGTCTTCATCGAGAATCGCCTGCAGCGCCTCGGCGAGCTCGACCGGTCCCACATCCTCCCGTTGGACGTTTGAAATGATCGACTTCTGGCGGCGCTGAAGCTCTTCTTCGGGTTCACGGATCAATACTTCGACCATCGACAGCCCCGCAGCCTTGGCAGCGCGATAGCGGCGGTGGCCGGTGACGATGCGATAGGTGTCCCCTGCCTCGGGGGTGACGGTGAGCGGTTCAACCAAGCCCACGGATTTTATCGAAGCGATTAACCCGTCCATGTTGCGATAAACCCGCCGTTCGTTGCGCGGGTCTTCGCTCAGGCGGTCCAAGCTGACCACCAGTCGACCGGTCTTCTTCAGCCCGCCGCTCAATCCTTCGCGAACTAAGTCTAGCCGGGTCTTTCCTTCAGGGAGTTTCATGGTTGTGTATTCAAATGAGCGGGTAATGGGCCGGTCTGCGGTGGCGTGGTGTTGGTGTCGTTCCGGCGCGATGCAACATCAACATCGTCGGGAACGTCGCATCCGGCGATTGTCTCGGTTGCACGGTCGGACGACGCGGTCTCCCCCGCCGGGGCAGCGCTCTGCGACAAGCTGTCGGACGTCGTCTGCTCCTCGGTGATCTGTTTCTTCGGTGGCGGACTCATCGCATCGGCTTTCTGCAGCACGGCCAGCAACTCAGGATGTTGCCGCGACAGCAGTTCCACCACTTCGCGTCGCAATGCAAAGAGGTCGGCCGCGCCCTTGCTGTAAGGCCGGTAGTGGAAGATCGAGCCGCCGTGCTCGTCCACCTGCGCCAGCCAGCCACAAGTGCGGACCTCGCTTGCCGCGCGAGGGATGCCGTGCAGTTCCATCGACTGCAAAACCCGGTTGCGCAATCCTTGCTGACGCGAGAGGTTCACCAGCACGTGCAGCAGCCGATGCTCCTCGCCCGGGCGAAGGCGCATGAGTAGTTTGAAAAAGTTGGCATACGACCGCACCGCCTTGGTCGATTCAAACGGCACGATGAACAAATCCGACGGATAGATCGCGTTCTCCATGATCGGGCTGATCTGGTTCGGGGAATCGATGATGACGAAGGCGTATTGCCGGGGCGACTGGGCCAGCATACCGGTGAGCAGTGTGGCGTACCCCTCTCGATCGGTGATGGCTCTCCCGACATCCTCCAGGCCCTCGCTCGATGCGACGAAGAAGAGGTTGGGATACCGCGTGGCTTGAACGATGTCTGCGAAGGATTCGCTGCCGGCGAATGCGGCGGCGAGTGTCCCCTCGGGACGCAACCCGTCGCCGGCACCCAGCCATTGCGTTACCTGGGCCTGCGGATCCATGTCGATCAGAAGCGTATCCAACCCGAGCATCGATAAACCGGTAGCCAGATTCATCGCGATGGTGCTTTTGCCGCAGCCGCCCTTGGCGTTGATTGATGTAATGATGGTCATGCGAAGTGTGGATTAGTGATTAAGTGTGGGACGCCCGCCTTCCAGACCATACCGTTGGCGGGCATCGGACAATGCGGCCGTGAAGGGCTGGCTGGGCCGCCGTTTGGGGATGTTGGGTTCACCCAACTTTTCACGCGGATGGATCGGCGGCGCGAGCCAATCCTGTTCGATCGCGGTTCGCAGCAACCCCAGCCGGTTACGCTTGATGTTTCGCCTCGGCAGGAACTGGATCTGGCGGTCGATGCGGGCGATGTCGAATCTTGCCGCCAGCGCTTCGGCGGCCTTCTCGTCGAACCCTTCCCCGATCAGCATCGAAAGTGCCGCAGCAAGTTCCTGTTGTTTAAGACTGTTATTTCTAGATGTTATTTGTATATCGGTCTGGTTTTCCGACTGTTCGTCCGGTCGGGTTTTCCGACCGTTGCCGGTCTGGTTTTCCGACCGATCGGCAGCGACCAATTTCCCCGGTCGGGTTTTCCGACCGTTTGACGCATCCGTGGCCCCGTTGAGCCCCCCGTTGAGCTCTCCATTGAACCCTCGATTGAGCCTCCCGTTCAGTCCACCGTTGAGCGAAGCGTCGAGCCACCGAATTGCGTACGTCGCGGCGGTGCTGGTCTGACCGGCGTTCGGGTCGAAGACGCCAGGTGCGATGACCACGAGATAATGCTTGGCGATCGCAGCCCGGATCGATGTCGACACTGTTGAACGATCCGAGAGGTTCGCATAACGCGACAGGTCACTGAACGACAATGCGACTTGTTGGCGTCGATGGCCCCACTTGGTGGCAAAACCGATCGAAAAGCGGATCACGCCTCCGACGACCTTGGCGATCGCCAGTGTTTCCTGACGCACCACGACATCCAGGTACTCGTTGGGGATGTAGGTGCGGTTGCCTTCACCAGCGAAGAACCCGCGGAACCGCTGTGGGTCTTTGCGGTATTCACCGCCTTCATCCCACTTGAGCTCGTACAGTCCGCTTTGTGCGGTCGCTCCGGCGCGATACGGAGACGGACGGCGCATGCAGCGGATGAAGTGATACTCTTCCGCCTCCTTCAGTGCCGCCGGGATCGAATCCCTACCGACGCCCGCCTCGCGAATCAGCGTGGCATAGCTAAAGGTGAACCGTTCGCGGAGCGGCCGCCCTTGGGAATCACTCCAACCCAGTGTTTGCCGAAGCAGGTATGCCACCACCCGCACACAGCCGCGCGAGCGATGGCGCAGACAGACGTCGAAGAACTGATTCGGGATGTAGCTGGTGTTGCTGGTGGGCGCCGCAAAGCCGCCGAACGGCTGGGTTGAGCCGTTTTGACGTGCTGCTGCAAGGCGGGGGTGGTTCATGAAGCTGTTTTATCGCTGGCTGTGAATCGTGCGCGACCCGAGCGGCACGATGTTTTTGTTCTCGATGAACATCGCGTACTCCTGCACGATGGTGTTGATCACCCAGCTTCGACTCATCCGCATGCGCTTGGCTAAGTCGTTGACGTACTCGACCACGACCGGATCGAAAGCGACGGCGGTGACATAATGATTGCGTTTGGGAATTTTCAAGGACATTAAGAATGAATGGCATCCCCGTTAGCAGGGTGCCGATGAAGGTAAGTTTATCATCCCCTGACAACACGCGCCCAGAGCAAAAGACCGGCGGGCTGGGGATAACGCTCACCTACGCGACATAAATCGGCGGTCGTCAAGCGCTTCCCTGCAGAGCGCGTGTCGGTACCGCGAAAAAGGTTTCATGGGTTAAGAGCCTTACGCCGCCTCACGGCGATTGTGAGCATGAAACAAAACCGACCGGGTTATCCACAGTTCGGATGCCTGAAATCGCTTGCGCCGGGGAAGGGGCCTGAGGTAACATAAAGGACGTTATGCATCGTGATTTTAGTGAATCCAGCGACTTCAATGACCCCGTTTCCCTCTCAACCAGTCTTCCGAAAAACGAGCTTGCGTTGCGCGGCGGCGTACCGGTGCTGATTGTTCGCGCGGGGGACGACGCCGTGCGTCGATTCGTGGAGTTTTTCGTCGCGACCATACGCAACCAGAACACGCGCGCAGCCTACGCGCAGGCGGTCGGGCAGTTCTTCGGCTGGTGTCAGGCGCGGCAATTGGCACTCGATACGATTCAACCGGTTGTGGTCGCGACCTACGTCGAGAACCTGTCGCGGATTCGCTCGGCGCCGACGGTCAAGCAACATCTGGCGGCCTTGCGGATGCTGTTCGACTGGCTGGTGATCGGGCAGATTGTGCCGATCAACCCCGCATGGTCGGTGAAAGGACCGAGGCATGTTGTCAAGAAAGGAAAGACGCCGGTGCTCACCGCCGCCGAAGCGCGGCAACTGCTCGACGCGATCGACACCAGCACGATGATGGGACTGCGCGATCGCGCGCTGATTGGTGTGATGGTCTTTAGCTTCGCGCGCGTCTCCGCAGTTGTAAACATGAACGTCGAGGACTTTTACCAGCAGGGAAGGCGAGCGTGGTTTCGACTGCACGAGAAGAACGGCAAGTTCCACGAGGTGCCAGTGCATCATACCGCCGCGGAATACCTGGATGCCTACCTACACCGCACGGCGATTGCGGATGAAAAGAAAAAGGCGTTGTTTCGGTCGATGATCGGCAAGCGTGGGATGCTCTCGACTTCGCGGCTGAGTCGCATGGACGCGCTTCGCATGGTGAAGCGGCGCGCATTGTCAGCGGGGATCGCCGCCGACCGAATCTGCTGTCACACCTTTCGGGCGACGGGCATCACCGCCTACCTTGAGAACGGAGGCACGCTGGAACACGCCCAGGCGATCGCCGCCCACGAGTCGCCCCGCACGACCAAACTGTATGACCGCACCAGCGACGTGATCTCGCTCGACGAGATCGAGCGCATCACGATCTAGCCGCGAGAGTGAATGGCAACTCATTGGCTGTCGCGTTTGATGGGCGACAGAATGGGTCCGCATCGTCTGCCATGGTTGGCTCTCCTCGCGAACGGTGAGCCCGATCGAGCGGACTAGCGGCGGCGTGTGAGATCAACCTATCAGCAGGTTTGGCGGCCGAACAATGAATATCGGCGATGCAATAGAGTGGTCATGATCAGCAAGATTGTCGATGACGGCTCCGGTATGGAGTTTCGGTTTGCAGGCGCGGACGTACCGAAGTTGGCGGCAAGGGCAGTGAAGTCGCTGAGAACGACCATGCCGTCGCGATTGAAGTCGCCGTCCTGCCAGCCGGCATCTGAGCGACCGAAGTTCGCCGCCAATGTTGTGAAATCAGCCAAGTCCACATTGAGGTCAAGGTCGGCATCGCCGGCGTATCCCACGAAGCCGGAAAGCATCAAGGACAAAGCAAAGGTCTGCCGGTTGGGCGCATCGATGTCGCCGTACAAAAGCGTCACAGTCCGACTGTTAATCCCGTAGTTGCCGTCGAAAGGTGTAAAGGACGCGGTCATCTGACCGCTCTCGCCGGGCGCGATCATGGTCGATGTCTCGGCAAACGAAAACGCGCCACCTAAATTCAAGATGGCATCCCGGACGAGATCGGAAGATCCCGCCGGTGCACGATTGTAGACGGAAATCGGCGACTCAATCACGCCGACTTCGCTTGTCCGCGGCCATATCCCAAAATCGATTGAGAGGCTGCCGATGTCGGCATTCATCGCGAAGCTGGGTTGGGCGTGGTCGAGAACGGTAATCTGGTAGTTGCTGGCGAAGGCGCTGTTGGAGGCGGCTTGGCTGCTGGCGTTCACTGTGTAGCTGCGCGACTTGATGCCGGGGGTTGAAACACCAACTGATCGCAAATGCACATTTGCCAGTGAAGCGGACAACGCCGACCCGCTAAAACTTCCGGCTGCAGCGCCAGTGATGTTGACGGTGTAGTCGAGTTCATCCGCGCCATTGGTATACGGGGTGGGCGCTACGTTTTGCACGGCGATGGCCAGCTCCACAGGTGCACCAGACAGAACGACCGACGGATTGGTGTGAGAGACCGCCATCTTGGCCGGCACTTGGTAGTCGGCAACGACCGGCAGATGATCGAGGATGCTCGACAATGTGTTCAGCACCGGACCACTGGCTCCAGTACCGCTATCCAACGGCTGGTTGAGGGCATGGGAGCCGTTGTTGACCAAAGCAAAGTAGGAGTTGGGGATGTACGCCACGCCTTCAGCGTCATTCAGATTTGCAGTGACAAGCTGCTGATCGAACCGGTCGTCCATGCCGCCGCTGGTTCCGCCAAAGCCGGGGTTGAGGCTCTGGCGGTACGGCGATTGCGTGTGAATTGCTTTGAATTCTGCCCCGCCCGACCAATTCCCGGCGGCACTGATCGGGTCAAATGCTTGGCCGTTGCCTGCGTCCAAGAGGCGGGCATAGCCCAAGTCAGTGCTTCGGTAGACGTTGAGATCGCCGGTGTAGATGACATTGGCGCCGGCCGGGAGGTTGTTGTTCACGTCGGTTCGGATGGCATCGGCTTCCGCGAGCCTGCGAGCCTGATCGCCGGTCCCGGCTTTCCAATGTCCGTTGTAGATGTAGATGTCGGCTGCAGCTCCATAGCCGACCGGGCGGAGTTGGTAGCGAAGATTTTGCCGGGCTAAGCTGGTCAATGAAGTGGTGCCCACTGCGGCCGAGCTGATCAATTCCACGGCGGTGGTGTTGTAGATGATCGCTTGCGTGCCTGCGCCCGTTGTCGAACCGTTGAGGGTGCCAAAGGCGTAGGTGTTGGTGTTGTAGATTTGGTTCAACAGGGCGGTGTAACCCGCACCAGTGGTGTTTGCGGAGTTCACTTCCTGCAAACAAAGGATGTCGATGGGTTTGGCGATGCCTGAATCGCCAGGCAACAGCGGGTCGTCGCTCACCTTCGTACCGATCGCCGTGAGCATCGTTTCCATGCCCGCTCGCGGGCCGGCGGTCGCGCTGCCGGAATTACTGGCATTCAAGGTGACGATGCGGAGCTGGCCGAGCGTCGGCACCGCGCAGAGCAGCAGAACACAGGCGGCGACGCACTTCATCTCAATCCCTCGCTTAATCAGAATGAAAAGCGGCCGCGGGGTGCCAAAGAGGGGGGGACTTTGGCGGGGGAAACCCGCGGCCAGCGAGCGGAGTTTAGCAATTGGCCGATGAAAGGTCGAGAAAAATGCATGACGATTTGTGGTTCTGCAGGGCTAGCGGAACGTCCATCCGAATGTCGGCACGTCATGCTCGACAGTTTTCTTCGAAGGGTTCTGCAGAATCGACTGATCCACGCCGTAGGAAGGGTAACAGGTTCAACGGGATACGAGCGCCGTCGACAACCGTACGGCACACCCAAAGAACGCCAAACCAATTGAGGATTATCATGGCAAGGAATCACGAAGCGGGTATCGCCAAACTGGAAAAGCAGATCACCACTTTGAGCAATGCGTTGGCCAAGCTGGGCAAGGGCACGGATTGGCGCGAGCTGATTTTGATCATCAAGCGTCCCGGGTGGACTACGCCTGCGGAATTGATTTTCACGTCAGCGATTCTTGACGGCTTGATGGGTCAACTCAAGGCGTTCGACGGACTGAAAAACTCGCTCATTAAAGGGAGTAAAGTTGTCGGTCGGTGACCGGTTCCGGCGGGGCTCTTGTCCGACTGCCGTAATGCGTCATCGCTCCACGAGGTTTCGGATTGTTTCTTCCCTGCGGCGCGTATGATCATCGCCATGGCGAAGAGTCCATTTCCAGATCGGCCGCCAAACAGAACGCCTTTCGCCACGGCCGGCGCTACGGCACGAGCACATGTGGGACGAACGTCTCGAACTCGTCGCCATTCTCCGCGCATTCCTAGCAAGTTCTGAACGCGCTTCGGGTTTGTTGGCTTGGCTCTAGGTCCGTTGCTGGAAAGAACCGCGTGACACACTGGTATTATCCGACTAGGAGTCAATGTAGTTGCGGGCAAGGTCACTGTTATTAAGGAGTCGGCATGTATGACGAGGCTCATGAGGACGATTTAGTCCCTATTACCGAACGAGCATCGTCTACCACGAGAGGTCTTGACATAGCTTCAGCCGGCGAGAAATTTGATATTATGGCTCGCGCTGAACTTGAAGTATTCGGCGGACCTTTCGGAGCCGGCCTTCGTGACGAAACATTTCTTCACAGCCTTCTCACATATGTTGGCAATTTGAATGGAGAGTCGTCCATTCTGCTTGCAGGTGCCGGAACATCGGGCAGGCTGTGTCGATTAGTCACTTTGGCGCATACTAAGAACCGCGTTCATCGCACGCGTTTAGTGTTTTCATGTGTTGCGGGTGGTACGCGGTCACTTTGGCGCGCGGCGCCGCTTGCTGAAGACCACCGTGACGATGGCATTGCGGATTTTCGCTCATTATGGGAGCACGCCGGTTCCTCGCAGGCTTGCGTGATAGGCGTCACCTGCGGATTGTCAGCCGCTTACATTGAAGGTTTCCTAGCCGGTGCTCGAACTACTTCGGTCAGTACAGCGGTCATTGGCTTCAACCACGCAAGGCACCGGAGAGTAAATTTGTTTATCGAGTCCTCGCCACCTACACAGTTATTCAATCCAATCATCGGGCCCGAGCCTGTCGCAGGCTCCGTCCGAATGAAGGGTGGCACTGCCACGATTATTATCTTGTTCATCGTGCTTGATCTGCTAGCTGAAAGATCATCGGTACCCACGAGCCTTTTAGAAAAAATTGAAGAATATACAATGGCTATAGTGTCGTTGGAGCGTCACCGGTCGCTGATAGCCGAAGTAATGGAGCAAGCCGGTCATTCAATTGTCAGTGGTGGGCGGATTTTTCTCTTAGGGACAGGGCTATTCGGAGCGTTGTGTATTTTTGATGCGGCAGAATGCCCTCCGACATTTGGAGCTGAGAGGCATATGTGCCAAGGATTCGCCGAAGCAGGGTGGGAAATTCTCACGCGAGAACATCAGACGCCAGATGCAAAATATTTGCCCGACGAAATTTCTTTCGCCCACTTTGCCCGTCAAATACTCCCCGGTTTGAACAAGAACGATACTGTTGTTTTCGTTTGTGAGGCGAACGCAATCGATAGAACCGTTGGACTGCTTGATGCCATTCGCCGCAGTCCTGCTTCTTCATCGTTGATTGTCACTGGACGAGCCGACGGCCCAATTCCAACTTCTTGGCCAGCCAGCAGCATTGACTTGCGTGATGAAGTCAAGCGAGACGAATGCCAGCTTCTGGCAGTACGGAGTTTACTAAATCGAATATCCACTGGTGCGTTCGCGATTGCAGGCAAGCTTTATACTAATCGCATGATTGACGTTCGGATTACCAACCGAAAACTGTTTCATCGAGCGGCCAGCATTGTAGCGTCGTTGGTTCCAACGGATCTCGTCACAGCGGCGAATCTTGTCATACGTTCGATCGGTACGACGTCATCGGTATTTATTCGAGCCGATCAGGTACCAGATGATTCACTAGTCAATTCCGCAGCAAATCGCCGATATGTCGTGCCTCGCGCCATTCTCATGGGAAGATTTCCGCATGTTTCGATGGGCACAATTGATGAGTGGTTGAAACGAGAGCCCGTGATCAGGAAGCTTATTCAAGATAGGTCATCATCGGGTGGCCAAGACGTATTGTGACCCAACGATCGTAACCAATCGAGAAGCTCATATGCTGTCATGAATTGCGGAACGTCATTCGCGTGACATTCGGCCGATGTAGAACCATCACCATTCACACAGCAGACCCGCAACCCCGCAGCTCTTGCTGCGAGAATGCCTGGCCATGAGTCTTCAATAACGAGAATGTCTTGCCGTCCAACCTCAGCTCTAGCGATTGCTAGCAGGTAGAGTTCTGGATTCGGCTTTGGTGCCCTCCCCGGTTGCCAGCAGATAGTGTCGGCGATAAATGCGTCGATGTTCGCCCGCACAAGGAGTCGTTTTGCCGTCCAGGCATCAGAGTTGGTCACCACAATCATTGGCACGCCCGAAGCATGCACCGTTGTCAACAACTCATTGACGCCTGGCAATGGCGATTCTCGTATTTCAATGAGAAACCTGTTGAAAGCGTCCCGTTTTCGTTTGAGAACTTCCGCGTCGGATTGTGTGGGATCGCGTAAATATGGACGCAGTGCAGCGAGGGCGTCGTACTCGCGCAACCCCTTTGCGAATCGTCTATATGCGTCTATCCCACAAGGATTCAGCAGACTCTTCCATGCGGTGGCGTACAATGGCTCGCTGTCGACGAGCGTTCCATCGAGATCGAGCATGAGGACACGGGGAAGGGAGGACTTGTTGCTCATTGTCGTTCAAAGAAGATACTAGGCTCTGTCTGAAAACTCTAAAGAATGCCGATGAATGGAGTACCGACAAGGAGGTCGGCATCCATGAAGCGGCACGAACTGACTGAAGAACAGTGGCAACTGGTTCAACCCATCCTCCCGAAGCGTACGGCAACCACCGGCCGACCGCCCAGCGATTCACGCGTGATGCTCAACGGCATCTTCTGGAATCTCCGCACCGGCGCGCCGTGGCGCGATCTGCCCGAACGGTTCGGACCTTGGCAGACGGTATACGACCACTTCCGCAACTGGCGGGCCGATGGAACGTACGACCGCATCCTGCAAACGCTGCAGATTCGCCTGTGTCAATGAGCGCGGAGAATTGACCCACCTGCGAGCGCCGAGAGTTGACCCACCCCGGGGGGCACGTTGGTGGGTTACGGTAGGGTTAGTTTATGCGCTCACCTCGCTTTCGCTGTTCCCTTGATTCGCTCGTGCGCGCTTCGATTGACCCTGGTTTCTCGATTGGCCCTGGCTTCGCTTGGGGTTTTCGTCGGCGTGCGAGAGCGGGTCGGTGTGCTCTCCGGCGCGTTGGCGGGATTTCATGCGGTAGCTCTCGCCGCGGATGTTCAGCACGGTGGCGCGGTGCAAGAGTCGGTCCAGCGCCGCCGAGGCCATGACGGTGTCGCCAGCGAAGACCGCGGCCCAATCGGTGAAGGCCTTGTTGCTGGTCAGCACGATCGCCTGCTGTTTTTCGTAGCGTTCGGCGATCACCTGAAAGATCAGACTCGCCTGCGTGGCGTCGAGCGTGAGATAGCCCACTTCATCGATGATCAGCAGGCTGGGACGAACCAGGTTCTTCATCTCGCGATGCAGGCGGTGTTCGCGCGTGGCTTTGGTCAGCCGCCGCGCCAGTTCGATCGCGCTGGTGAAGTAGGCACGCTGGCCCAGTTCGCACACCGCCACACCCAGCGCGATCGCCAGATGCGTCTTTCCCACGCCCGGCGGACCGAGCAGCACGACGTTGCGGCCTTCGGCGCAGAAGCGTCCGGTCGCCAGTTCGTCCACCAGCCGACGATCGACCGAAGGCTGGGCGGTGAAGTCGAAGTCGGCAAGCCGTTTTCGGTAGGGAAAGCGCGCAAACTGCAGCGACACTTCGATCGAGCGCCGCCGACGTTCGTCCAGTTCGCCGTCCAGCAGATAGCCCAGGAAGTGGCTGTAGCTCCACTGGTTCGCCGCCGCCTGCTGCGCGGTGGAGTCCAGTTGATCGCGCGCGGTCTTAAGGCCGAGTGTTTGCAGCGACTCGGTCGCTTTGGCTTCAAAGATGATGCTCATGCGGCCACCTCCTGCGGGGCATTGCCTTGCGGCACGCAAAAAAGACTATCGAGGTTGGCCGCGATGACCGGATCAGCGCACACAGCATTGATCGGTGTGACCTCAGTCGTCGCGACAAACGATTCGATTGATGCGGTATATGACCCGGCGGACGGATCGATCAATCGCTGATAACGATCCAGCGGTGCCACCGCCACGGCATGATCGAACGTCAGCCGCCAGTTGGGCAGCGGCGCCGGTGTCCGCTGCACCGCCAGCTTCCAAAGTTCGTCGATGTGCTGCTTCTGGGTGATCGATTCGCCGTGCCGAACCGCCGCCGGATGCTCGGTGACGATGACATCGCCGCTGCGGATGATCACATTGCCGTTGTCGCCGGTCAGTTCCACCGTCACGTCGCGACCGACATACTCCGGCGGCACGCTGTAACGCGATGACTTGAACGACACCATCGATTCCTTGGCCACCCTCCGCGGATAACGTTCAATGAATGTGTACGGGCGAACCGACTCGATCGGCGTCAGGTGCTCCACTTCCGACTTCAGCAGATCGACCGGTCGATGCTTGGTTGTCGCGTGAACGCGCACGTTGGCCACGCCGTCCAGCCAGGCCATGCCCGCCGAGTTCAGATCTTCCATTCCGGCGAACTCGCGCGCCAACAGGAAGTTGTCTTTCACATAATCGACCATGCGCTCGACCTTGCCTTTGGTGCGGGCCCGGCGCACGCGGCAGGTCTTGATCGCAAAGCCGTGATGGCCGGCAAAGTCGACGAACGCCGGATTGAGTTCCCCCGACTCCAGTCGCACCTGCTTCATGTTGTCGTAAAGAACCTGCTTCGGCACGCCGCCGAAGAACGCGAACGCCTCGCGATGACACTCGATCAGCGTCGAAAGACGCATCGACGTCGTGAACTTCACGAACATCGCGCGGCTGAACCCCAGCACCATCACAAACGCATACACGCCGATGCTCTGACCGGACCGATCCGCATGCCGGCCGCAGTACGCCCAGTCACACTGCGCCTGCAACCCCGGCGCGGTCTCGAAACGCAACGTCGCTGTCGATGCCGCTCCGCGCATCGGCCGCAGCTTCTTCAGGAAGCGCCGAACCATGTGAATCGATCCGTCGAACCCTTGAGCGCGAATCTCAACCAGCAGCCGCTCGGCTGACAATCCATGCTCGGTGAAACGCTTGGCGAGATAATCCTTAAAATCGTGCACGCCGGTTTTGCGCGCCGGCTTGTCGAACACCGGCACCGCATCGCTCCGCAGCATCCGCCGAACCGTGTTCCGCGAATACCCCGTCTGCTTAGTCACGGCCCGAATCGAGCCGAGCTGTTTGAAAAGTAATTGAACGTCCATCCATTGCTCCGTCTGCAGCAACCAAGGCCTCCTTGCTCAAGGAAGCCCACAAGTCGATCCCGCCCCCCGGGGTGGGTCAACTCTCGGCGCTCACAGGTGGGTCAATTCTCCGCGCTCATTGACACCT
>Ga0163147_10002936_pt1 | contig 23481 bp, 25 predicted proteins | sample OliLakLV19MP6G1_FD_148597 | JGI IMG/M metagenome (GOLD analysis project Ga0163147, IMG submission 148597) | Freshwater microbial mat bacterial communities from Lake Vanda, McMurdo Dry Valleys, Antarctica- Oligotrophic Lake LV.19.MP6.G1 | ecosystem: Environmental > Aquatic > Freshwater > Lake >...
TGATAGGATTTCACGCGAAGCGGCCGGGTCGCGGTGGGTCGTGGGGGGGTGTCGACGAAACACACATTATTCTTTATAATTTGGACTCGTATGCGGTACGTCATCGAATTCGTCCGAAAGCCCCATATAAGTTATTTGCGTGATCTTAAACGGCTATCGCCAGAGGTCTCGCGACGGATCGAACAAAAGGTGCAATTACTCGCCAACGACCTGACAGGCGATGTAAAGCGGCTGGTCAACTTCAACCCCGGCTACCGCCTGCGTGTCGGTGATTGGCGAGTCTTGTTCCAGCCCGACGGCTCACAACTCGTAGTGTCTCGCATCGTCCACCGATCCGAAGCGTACGAATAAAAGGAAAATCAATGACCAAGCTCCGATCACAACTCTGGACCAACGAAAAAGGAAAACGATTCGTCGTGCTCCCCGAGGAAGACTTTCTTCGAATGTCCGAACTCGTCGAAGATCGCGGCCTGTCGCGCATCTTACGCGACGCCATCGCGTGCGACACAGACGAACCGTCGATCCCCTTCACCCAGGTCAAACGCCAACTCGCCAGCCAGCGTCGGGCGACGACGAACAAGCGTAAGGCTTTGGGCCCCACAATACCGAATTAACGCCCGCCGCCGGATTTAGTCCTACTTGCGGCATCGGTTTAGGGTGATAAAATCTGACGCGAAGCGGCCCGATCGCGGGGTATTTTTGGGGCTATTACCAGGAATCGATGAGCTGTCGATTCACATTCGCTTATCAACTAGCTGCGTCCCCGTATCGGTCTCTCGAAAGACACGCTCGTCAGCCTCTTCACCACCATCGTCCGACACCGCATCGCCTGGCTCGCCGAGCCGTCGCGCGTCGAGCCGAACACGAAAACAAATGGCGTGCGGGTTGAATCGATCGAATGGTAACGCGAGATCCGCCTCGACAGCGGTGTCCAGACCGACGCAAACGTAAAACCGCCGCCCGATGATCGTCGTCGCCCTCGACCGCAGCTCCACCGTCCTGATCCCCCGCAGGATCAACGCGGCATACGGCTGGCGGATGGAAAGGGCGAGCATGCCACATATATCGACTGAAATTGCTGCGCCATCATCTTGGATTTATGATGCGAACCATGGCCACAGGCGATCAATCACCGGAGTTCGATGACCTGCTAAGAGAGATGATCGTCGTGTTTGAGGGCGCAAACGAAGGATTCCTCGGAGCAGAAACCAAGAGTATTTTGGACGGCTTGAGCGAACGCAACCTCTGCGGTTCGTTAAAGGACCATTTTCAGCGCGCGATTCTCCAAACGCGGTACTGCACGTATTACGTCGACGTGGAGTACAATCGCAACGATGGCAAGCTTAAGACGATTATCAACGGACAACTTGGGCCGATTTCCATCACTTGCGACCTGATCCTTCATAGCAGGGGTCAGATCGTTTCCCAAGACAATCTCATCGCGGTTGAAATGAAGAGGAACACCCATTCAAAAGAGGAAAAGGACAAAGACAAACTCCGTCTTAAGTGCCTGACTAAAGACAGCTTTGATGACGTTTGGTCGTTCGATGGAAAGGTGCTTCCGGAACATGTATGTCGCTACATCCTTGGCGTGTATTACGAGCTTAACGCCGACAAACGTGAGGTCAGTGTTAAATACTACGCGAAAGGAAAACTCCTCAAGGAATATCCCGTCAAGTTCTGATCGATCGTCGCTCCCGAGCGGCAATCGGATTCACGGTGTGACTGGTACTGGCGAATCGGGGCCCAGCTCGCCAAGAAAGTGACTGGTAATCGTCCTCGCCATGCCACCCTCCCAACCTGCGACCGCGACGCCCTTCATTGCAATCGCCGTAGGCACCTTCCGGGATGCAGCGATAATTAGTTGACCGGGTCGACCATCGGCCGGTGCTGCTTTTACGCGAGTGATTCCCACAAAGAACAGCCTGCGATATTCCTCAATCGATTCGGCATATTCTGAATCGGTCATGTCCTCCTGCCGCTGTCGAGGCATCACACCCTCGACGCATCCTGCGATGATTACGACATTTGCACTTAGTCCTTTGCTCTTGTGAAGGCTCATGATACGAACATCAGGAACGACGTCCGGGATGTCCGGCTCGGTAACAATCTCACGGACTTTCTCCGCCAACTCTTTCGCGGTGCACGCAGGTTCATCAACAGCGACCGAATCGGCAAGTGCCCTGAGTTCTGTGCAGGGACTTCCTGCGGGCAACCAAGCGTTTACCAAGTCCTCCCCCGTGAGAGACGTAACGCCCGTCAACTGCACTTTTAGCTGGCTAAAGCGATCGAAGATCGACTTTAAACCCGTAGTCGGCCTCGTCCCTGCAACCATTTCATTGAGGATTGTCCATGGGGACTTTCCTTCTTTGATTGATGCCTCTCGAATCTTTCCCCATTGTGCCGTACGCCAGTCATTTGAACCGTACCCGACGAGGTAGCGCAACGCGACGCGATCTTCTGGGTCGCCGGCAAGGCTGAGTAATGCCATTCGCTCCTTTGCGCCTTCTTCATCGAACTGGCTTTCCTGATAACAAAACTCCGATGGAACACCCGCGGTTTGCAGGGCCTCGTAAAGAACGCGGATGTACTCGCGCGACTGGCACAACACGATGATCTGTCCCGGTGGAATCCCATCAACCGTGAACTGCTGGATGCGCTTCGCTAAGTAGCTCATTTCCTCTGCATGGTGTCGGAAATGATACACCTCCACGATGCCTATACCGTTCTTGGCGATTGGCTTGAGAGATCGTGGCGGAGCCGGGCGAGTCTTGTTCATAGAGATAATTGAGTTTGCCATCGACACCACGAGGCTCGGGCAGCGCTGGCATTCGTCCATTGTGTGATTGTTCGTCCCAGGGTGCGATTTTGGAAAATCGATGATTCCAACACGATGCGCGTTCTTGAAAGTGTAGATCGATTGATCATCGTCGCCGACGATGATCAAGTTTCCTTTGGTTGCCAACTGCGCAGCTACTTCCTGTTCCGCTTTGTTCAAGTCTTGATATTCATCAACTAAAACGTGCGAATACTTTGACAATTCCGGCGCTGCCGGGTTGTCACGCAAGTACTTGAATGCAAAAGGTACGAGTTCACCGATGAGCATCGCTCGATGGAACTTCAACCAGTCAATCAGGGCGTCTTCAAACTGTTGATCTTCCGGAGTGCGAGGCGTACCGGGATGCTCGTGTTGCAGTCGCGCCCAAGCAGCCTCATACGCGCCAATCAGTTTTCTCATTGCTCGTTTGTCGCGACCAGAGGCGGCACCGCGCAAATCTGCGAGCATTGGTTCAAACTCAAACGCCGCAAGCGGTCGTGGATGCCGTCCTGTAATGGTAATGACCGAATTCTTTCCAAGAATTCGGAAGCACTCGGAGTGAAGAGTGCTAGCACGCACGTCATCGGAACCTGCGACGCCGAGAGATCGGATATCCCGTACGAGGTCGGCAGCGGACATTCTCGTAAATGTCACCGCAAGAATGCCCTTCGGCGGCACATGCTCTTCCAATAGCCGTGTGATGCGTCGCTTGATCGCATATGATTTTCCCGTGCCCGGACCAGCTAGCACCCGCACTCGCGCGGCCGCGTCTGCGGCGATGCGGTAGGCCGTAGTCGTCGGGTCTAAACCATCTTTCCATGCCATTAGTGACCTTTCCTAAAAGGTGAGATAGATTCTACCACCGAGATGACGAACCGTGTAGGGTGGGCTCTACACGATTTTGCATCGATCCTTCACGCGGCGGGCTGTGATCGGTGTTGAAGTCGGGCGTGGTATAGGAACCGGTCGGTAAACGGGATAACGGACCGGAAAACGGGACAGGTTTGATTGTTGAACAATCAAGCCTGTCTGGTTCCCTTTCTTAATGGAATCCTCGCCGGTGCGGCGCGAATCTTCGGCCCGCTCGCGCGGGTCTTTGCTCGGGACGGCAGCGAATAAAGGGGCGGAGCGAATCAAGGGACGTTTGTCATTCCTCGATTCAAGAATGCTACGGGGACGCAGCTAGTTTTCGAGTCGCAGGTCCGGCCATTCCCGCGGCGCGAGTAGCTGGGCGAGCCGCGCAAACAGCTTGTTGCGCGGCGCGACGGCCTTGTTGCGCGGCGCAAACAGCTTGGCGCGCCGCGCGACAGCCTTGTCGCGCGGCGCGACAGCCTTGTCGCGCGGCGCGACAGCCTTGTCGCGCGGCGCAAACAGCTTGGCGCGCGGCGCGAACAGCTTGGCGCGCGGCGCGGCAGCCTTGTTGCGCGGCGCGCACAGCTTGTCGCGCGGCGCGAACAGCTTGGCGCGCGGCGCAAACAGCTTGGCGCGCGGCGCAAACAGCTATGCGCGCGGCGCAAACAGCTTGTCGCGGAGTGAGCAAGTTGGTTTTCGCGAATCGGTGGGGATTTTTATCGGCGACGTGGTTTTGGCGGTCGAATGTTTGACCTCGATGAGCGGGGGCAAGATGAAAATCGCGAGAAAATTTTCAACTTTGTTGAGTCGGCCGATCGAGTTGTCGATGTCATGGGTGTCGGCTGATTCGTATCGGGTCCGATGACCCAATGGGCTGACAAATAAACCATGATGTCGTGGAGACGGCATCAACATTGAGGATACTCTCATGTCGATTCCGATTTCCGATGATCGTTTGCTGGCGTTCAGTTTGAACTTCCTGAATGTCGCACTGGCGGCACCCGAGGATTTTGGAATGAGCAAAGTCCAGATGTCTGAGTACCAGGCGGCTCAATCTCGCTATAGTTTGGCGCTCGGCAAAGCTCAGGCACCGGATACCAGGACGCGCGTCAGTGTGGACCTGAAAAATCAGGCCAAGAAGTCGCTCATTGGCGCGTCGCGCACTCTGGCGAATGTGTGCGAAACCTGGCCGCAGATGACCAACGACAAGCGGCTGCAACTGGGCATCACGGTTCGTAAGCCGCGCACCAAGCGCGTGCCGGTGCCGACGGCGGTGCCGATGACCGAGATCGACAGTGTGAAAGCCAACATGGTGACCGTCATCGTTCGCAACCCGCTGACCGGGAAGCGCGACAAGCCCAAGGGCGTACACGGGATTTCGATCTATAGTTATGTCGGCGATGATGCGCCGACCGATCCGTCTGAAATGAAGTTCGAAGGCTCGACATCGGATACGAAGACGACGGTGACGTTCGCGACGGCGCTTGAGCCTTTCACGAAGATCTGGCTGTCGGCGTGCTATACGAACCCGCGCGGCAACGCGGGCGCAGGATCGGTGCCGATCGCGACGAACCTGGGGACGTGGGCGGTGCGGAATGTGCCGGCACAAAGTGAAGTTAAGGGCGGTGTGAAACTCGCGGCGTAACTGTAGAAGCGTCTACGAAATAGTCGTCGCACGGCCGGGTGTGGGAAGCCACGCCCGGCTGTTTTGAGGTGAGCCATGGCTGAAATCATTCTTGAATCGAATGTGATCTCGCCGTACGCGGATCGGGCTTTGCCTGTTCCGTTGCCGAGTGTGAACGTCAACATTCGGCCGGGCGTGTTGACTGACGTGCCGTTTCTGGATTCGTTACAGAAGGTGCATTCCAAACAAGTTGGATGGATGCCGACGGCGCAGTTTGAGGGGAAAATCAAGCTCGGGCATGTGTTGATTGCAGAGGCAGCGGATAGCGGAGAGCGGATAGCGGATAGAACACAGGATGCTTCCGAGCGATCGGCTATCAGCGATCGGCTATCAGCTTCCCCACTGGGTTACCTCATCGGCAACGATCAGTATTTCAAGCGCGATGACGTGGGCATCATCTATCAAATGAATGTGGTGCCGGGGAGGCAGCGCGGGTTCATCGGGGCGACGTTGCTTAAGGCGCAGTTCGATCGTGCTGCCTACGGATGCAAACTGTTCTGCTGCTGGTGTGCGCAAGACATCGCGGCAAATATGTTTTGGGAGGCGATGGGATTCGTGGCGCTGGCGTATCGGGCGGGATCAGAGAAGAAGAGTCGCGTGCACATCTTTTGGCAGAAGCGGATTCGCAGTGGTGATGTGACGACGCCGTGGTGGTTTCCATCGAAGACCAGCGGCGGGAGTATTCGCGAGGATCGAATCGTGTTGCCGATCCTGCCGGGGACGCATTGGAGGGATGCGAAGGCGTTGATTCTGCCGAGTGATACCGAGACGGTGAAGGCGCTGCCGGGGTCAACGGACGAGATTGCGGACGAGTTGCCGGATGAGTCGGCGCGTGAGCCGGTGGATGAATCTGCGGATGTACCGGCGAAGCGTGTTCGACGCGCGAAGGCGAAGGTGGAGGACACGACAGCGGAGTCGATTCAGCCGGCCACGATCACCAGCGGGCGATTGCAGTTCTTCGGTGCGCTGCCGACGATGACGGTGGACGCGAAGACGAAGAATCGCGTCAAGCAGCCGAAGGCGAAGAAGGCCAAGCACGATCCTCAGTTGGTGGCCAAGGCGCGCGAGCTGCGCGACAAGTATCTGGAGCAGTACAACGCGATGCCGCCTGCACTGTCAAACGGGAAATATGACGTGGCGCGGGAGATCGACACGTCGATGCAGATTGAGTTCGTCGAACCGGTGAAACAACTGGCGGCGTGAATCGCGGTGTTGATGCGGTCTTGAGACAACTGGGGCGGAACCTTACAGGGTCTTGAGGGGCGATGGGGTACAATCATTAGCGGCCTGATTGACGCGGGCCGTGGTATGAGCGAGATCGATCGACCCAATCCCGATGAATTGTTGCAGGCGATGACGCAGCAGGAAGAGCGCGCGGCGCGCGGGCGGCTCAAGGTTTTCTTCGGCATGAGCGCGGGCGTGCCACGACGAAACATGAATGGATAGCAGTGGCCAACCGTGGCCGCCGCGAGCAACTCGCCGCGAAGTTGGCGGACGGCACCGTGCGGCTGCTCAACAACGAGCAGGTGGGCGACAACGCCACGCTGACGCTCAATGGCGCTTTGTCCATGCACTTGACCCGCGACACCATGGCAGAATGTCGCAGAATTTCCGGAGATATCGCTGTAACGCGAAGAATAGTCGCCGTCGACCGCTCGCCCGGTCGTGAGCGCTGTTCGACCCATCACGGCTCAGGGTCAAGCGTTCGGAGCAGGGAAGGCGCTGGGCATCACTTTTCGCGGTACTGGACGTTTGGGGGCGAAATCTGTATATTGCTCCGCCCCGCGCTTGGCGCGAGGACACACAAAAATCGAGGTTTCGTCATGGGATACAAGTTCAAGCCCAATAAGGGTGTTGCCAAACGCATGAAGGTCACCAAGTCGGGCAAGATCAAGCACCGGCACGAAAAGAACTCGCACCATCGCAGCGGGCGATCGAGCGGGCTTAAGCGTCAACTGGGCCGGCCGGAACTGCTGGCCGAGGGGCACTCGAAGAACATGCGCCACATGCTGGGCGTCGTCGGGAAGCGCCCCGGTCAGGCCCGCCACAAAAAAGAGATGGCGGCCGTGGCGGCGGCAAAGGCCGAGGTAAGCAAGTAGCAGAAGGCTGCGGTGGGGCAGACATTCCTGTCTGTCATCGCGTTTAACGCGATTCTCCCCCCCCGCGGACGGCATGGAATGCCGTGGCAGACAGGAACGTCTGCCCAACCGATGAAAATCGGAACATAAAAGCATCGGCGCGTCGCCGGTGCAGCTAAGCCAATACGGCCTCTGGCTCACTTTGAAAGGATCGAACTATGCCACGTGTAAAAGGCGGACCGGGTCACGCCCGTCGTCGTAAACGAATTCTGAAGCGCGCGTCGGGCTTCGTCGGCGGACCGGGAACGCTCTACCGCGTTGCCCGCGAGTTCACCCGCAAGGCAGACGTCTATGCCTACGAACACCGCAAGCAAAAGAAGCGCCTGTTCCGCTCGCTGTGGATCACGCGCCTCAGCGCGGCGTTACGGATGCGCGGCATTCCCTATAACCGCTTCATCCCGGCACTGGTTTTGGCCGGCGTGGAGTTAAACCGCAAAATGCTCAGCGAACTGGCCGTAGGCGACCCCGCCGCGTTCGACGCGGTGGTGGAACTTGCTAAACCGCATCTGGTTACGGTGTAGCTTGGTTTGCCGATGGCTGTAAAGCAATCCGCGGGGTAACGATTGACGATTGACGATTAAGCAGAGGAAATTCCTGCTAATCGTCAATCGTTAATCGTTTTGAAGGGTGCGGTCGGCGGGGTGGTCGACGCCAATAGCAACTATTTTAATTTTAGCGACACGCCTTCCTGTTCCCACTGCTCCACCAGCCTTCGCAGGTCTTTAATGGTGACCGCGAGTTCTTGCGTGGTGGCGGTGAGGCTTTCGTATAGGCGCGGGTCGTTGACGAGTTGGCCGGCGGTGCCCTGGCCTTTGTCGACCTTGGCGGCGATCGACTGGAACCGCTCGAGCAGCGTCGAGGCCTGCGCCATCCGGTCGTTAAATTGTGCGGCGATGCTGTCGATGTGGCCTTCGGTTTTGGCGATCGTGCCGCGGGCTTGCGTGAGGGCGTCTTTGGTTTCGCCCGACAACTGGTTGAGGTTGTCGGTGAACTTTTCCAGGTTGCCGCTGACGCGCCTGGCTTTGTCGGTGATCTCTCTCAGGTTGGCCAGCGACAGTTGCAGGTCTTCGCGAAGCTTGGGATCGCTCAGCAGCGTGCCGGCGTGGTCGATCATCTTGCCGGCTTTGGCGATCTGCTCATTGACGTTGGCGATAACGCCCGACTCACGGAACTGCTTGGCGGTGAGCTTAAGCTCGGTCGCCAGCGCGGCGAACTCCGGCGGGATGATGTCCAGGCCGACGTACGTTGCCTCGATCGTCGCGCCGGCGGCGAGGTTGCCGCGCGGGCTGGGTTCGCCTTCTTTTACCGCAAGTGCCAGCGCGGCACCGGTACCGATAAGCCCCTGGCTGCGAATGCGCGCCTCGACGTTCGCCGGCAGCGGCGGGGAGGCGTCGATGAGTGCGTCGATATAGACCGTGACCATGTCATCGCCGCGCGTCACCGTCGCCACGCGACCGACCGCCACCCCGCGGTATTGCACCGGCGAGCCGGCGCTGATGCCGTCAGCGCGATCGCTCACGACGCGAATGGGGAACTGCTTGGGCGTGAACGGAGAAGCCAGCTCGCCCCCGAACTGAAGGATCATCCATCCGAGAATGAGCATCGCAACGAGTACGGTCAGTCCGACGATGACATTGCGGCGGTAAGGCGACATAAGGTTAGCGTGTAAAAACTTGCGCGCTCAAGGTCGCAGGTTTGTATGACGATTCGACGGCGGATGCAAGAAACGGCGAATAACGATTGACGATTGACGATTAATCTTTCAGTCTCGTCACTGGCTTTTCGCAATCGTCGATCGTCAATCGTTACGAACCAAGCTGGCAAAAAACGTTCGAAGCCCCGGCGTGATTTCATTGTAGCCGGCTTCCAACAGGTCGTTATGGTCGGCATGATCGATCGGCACGAAGGTGACGGGGCCTTTCGCGGCGGCTTGAAGCGCTTCGCTCATGCGGAACGGAATGACTTGGTCCACCCGGCCGTGGGTGATGAAGATGGGGCGAGGGTAGGTCGCGAGCTTTGTCTTGTTGTCGAAGGTGTAACTCAGGAGCAATGAAGTCGGAAGCCACGGAATGACTTCGCGGGCCATTGCTTTGAGACTGGTAAACGGGCTGAAGCAGACCACGCCCGCAGTCGGCCGGCGAACCGCGAGATCAATCGCCGGGCCTGCACCGATGGAGACGCCGATGGGGACGATCTTGCTCTTGTCGACGTCGCGTCGTGTGATCGCGTAATCGTATGCGGCGTCGGCGGTGGCGTAGAACGACTTTTCGCTGGGTTTGCCGTCGGCCATGCCGTAACCGACATACTCCACCGCCAGCACGTTCACGCCAAGTTCGCGAAAGTAGCGCACGTAGCCCAGGGCGTTCGCAAGGCAGTCGCCGTTGCCATAGAAAAAGATGGCGGTAGGACACGCCGCTGCGGCGGATTCGGGCAGCGGCTGGCGGTTGGAATCCATTGCCCGGGCGAAAACGGCGAAGGTTTTGTCGCCGTCGCGCGTCTTGAGTTCGATCAATTCATACAACGTGCTGCGCAGCACCATGGCGGTCTTTTGTCCCTGACTCGACGCGCCGGGGAAGACGAGTTTGTTCTGGAGGAACCACATACTGATGCTCACTGCGATGTAGATGAACGCGGCGCTCCTGACAAGCCGCAACGCGATCGCGCGCGCCGTTCGGCGCGGGCGCGTCGGGGCGGTCGTTATCGTGTCTGAATGTGCCGTCGCCATTGTTCGGCCGCCTGAAGGTAGGTGAGGTGGAACGATTTCTCCAGAGCCGTTTCTCCTCGGGCGCCGTTTTTGAGGAGGTGAAGCATGTTGATGAACGCGTCGCGGTCGTGTTCCAGCAGCATTTCGACCAGGCTCATCGCCGCGGCATCAAAGTGCGGGCCGGCGGGTAATTCCGGGTCGAAGATAATCGTCAGATCAAAGTTACTGTTCGCGAAGTATCGTGCGGCGCCGGGGTCGATCCGTTCGCCGGGCACCAGCGACCGCTGCACCAGTGTGGCGATGCCGCGATTAAGCCAGCCGGGCAGTTCGGCTTTGTTGGCGTAACGATCGAGAAATGCCAGCGTCAGTTCGCGCGCGAGCATGGCGGCGAAACGGTCGCGGGCGCGGTCGAGATCGATATCCGAAGCATCCTCCGCCACCGCCGGCCGGCACACAAACAGGTGCCCGCCGCCGTCGGCGTGCGGGCGGAAGTATCCCGGTACATCGTCGGCAGGATGAACGTCATCGAAATCTTCGCAGAGCTTGGAGAAAACCTCCCGATCCGTGACGGCGAACACGAGCATCTTGCCGACGAATATCGCATCGTCCTTCGCCTTCACTCCAAACTGCTTGCCGACGGCGGTGTAGGATTGTTCGAGCTGCGTTGCCAGGCCGGTCATCTCCCGGCCGGGCCAGTCGGCGTAAATAAGAAAGTGCGGCGTCTCTTTCTCAACGAACTTGAATGTAGGGAACTTGAGCTTGAGTTGATCGATGGCCTTCTTTGCGGTGCTTCGCACGGCATTTGTGGCTTCCGTTGCCCGCCCGTCGTCCACCGGTGCGAAGGGGGATGGGTTGGGTGGAGCAGCTAAGCCGCAAGCGGCAGAATAGTACAGGAAGAGAATTAGCCGGAGCGTCGGCATCTTTTGCAATGGTAGTATGCGACCATCACCATTCAAAGCATGAACTTGACGAGTCGCCTCTTACGTTCGACGATGGGCACCGGTCACACTGAAGAGGACTCGCTTTGCTGCAACGGATTGCACTTGTGTTTTTTCTGGTTGTCGCCACGGCCCGCGCTCAAAGCCTGCCTTCGTCGGCAACACAACCGGCGGCGCCGAAGTATCTGGCTCACCTGGTGACGATGTCGCCGGGGCAGTTGGTTTTCGAGCGGTTCGGGCATAACGCGCTGTTCATCACCGATCTCACGCAATCGCCGGCGGCGACGGTGGCTTATGATTTTGGCAACTTTGATTTTAATGAATCCGATTTCCTTCGGCGCTTTGTCTTCGGCGAAATGCGTTATTGGGCCGCGGAGAAGGATGCCGGTGAGTTGCTTTACGGTTATTTGGCCGACAACCGGCAGGTGTTTCGGCAGGAACTCAACCTGACCGACGAGCAGGTGCAGCAGCTTTGGATCAACCTGCGCGAAAACATTCGCGATGAAAATCGGTTCTATCTCTATGACTATTATCGCGACAACTGCTCTACGCGGCTGCGCGATCACATTGATCGCGTCGTCGGCGGACAGATCGCGGGGCAACTCAAACTCAAACCCGCCGCGCACACGTATCGATGGCACACGCGAGTGGGAATGGACAACGATCGCTCGGTGCGCGCCGGTATTGAGTTTGCTGCGTCGGGCGACACCGACACTCCGATTACCCACTGGGACGACACCTTCCTGCCCGAACAGTTGCGGCAGCACTTGGGCGAAATGACGCTTCGATCGCCGGCCGGTCAAACCGTGCCGCTGGTTCGGCGGTCTGGCGCGATGAACAACGCCGTGAAAGAAGCGTCGTTCGTCCGATTGCCTGACGAGCCGGGAAACCCGCTCTGGTGGTTTGCGCTGTGCGGCGCGTTGGTTGGCGCGGGTCTGGCGGCGTGCGGGGCGTTGGCGTCTCGATCGACTTTGGGCCGATGGCTCGCCGCCGTTGCCTGGGGAGGCTGGGGACTGTTCGCCGGTCTGGGCGGGACGCTGCTGGTGTTCATGTGGTTCTTCACGCGCCATGTGAGCACCCATCGCAACGAAAACCTGCTGCAACTCTCGCCGATGGCGCTGCTGCTGGTGGTGATGGGCCCAATGGCGGCATTCGGATACGGGTTGCAGCCGGCGCGTTGGGTGGCGAGAATTCTGGTGGCCTTATGCATGGTCGGCGTGGCGCTGAAGGTGCTGCCCGGGTGGCATCAGGACAACATTGCAATAGTAGCCTTTGCGTTGGTAGCGCAGGCCGGGTTGCTCGCGGGGCTGCTCATGCGATTGCCGGTGGTGAAGCAAGAGTTGCAGGACAAGGAATTGACATGAAACATGTTCGCACGCTCGTGGTGTTGGGTTTAGGCGCGGTTGGTGTTGGGTGTGCCGCGCCGCCGCCGCAGCCGCCCCAAACTGAGATTGAGGAAGCCAAACGCGCCAACGCGCTCAAAGAACTTCCACCCGCGCCCAAGCCGCCGCAAGTGCCGGTGGCCAAAGCGACGACGTTGGATGAATCGCTGCGCGACGCGGCGCGGCAGCAGATTCTTTCCAGCTTTCGTTCGAACGACACGATCATGCGCTGCCAGGCGATCGAGGCGGCGCAGAATGGCATGGGCCCCGAAGCGGCCGGTCTGGTCATCACGGCGCTGGATGATTCAGCAGAGCTGGTGCGTTTTGCCGGCTCGATGGCGGCGGGAACGCTTCGACTTGAGATGGCGCGGCCGAAGCTCGCGGCGATGGCCGACGATACCGACCCGAACGTGCGCGTCGCCGTCCGGTATGCCCTGCACAGGCTCGGCGACACGTCGCGCAGCCACGACCTCGAACAATACTCGGTTTCGCCCGATGTCATCGTTCGACGCAACACGGCAATGGTGCTCGGATTGCTCGGCGAAAAATCGGCGGTTCGCCTGCTCTGGCCGATGCAGAAGGATGTCGATTCGGCCGTTCGCCTCGGCGTGGCGGAAAGCATGTGGCGGCTGGGGGAAGAACAGGGGCTAAAGGAGTGCGTGGCGGCATGTGTGAGCCAGTTTCCGGATGATCAGATCCTCGGCTCGCTTGCGCTGGCCGCGCCAAAAGACGTTCGCGTGCGCCCGTATCTGCGGGGCAAGCTGACCACGCCGTACGAAGAAGTGAATCTCGCCGCCGCCCGTGCGCTGGGCGTGATCGGCGAAGACGACGGCTACGGGGTGGCGCAAAAAGGCGCGAAATCAAACGACCCCCGGCAACGGGCGCTGGCCGCATTGGCGTTCGGCGCGATCGGCCGGGCCGATGCGCAGTCGATGCTGGCGGGCTTGTTGAAAGACGGCGACGAAGCCGTCCGCATCGCGGCGGCGATGGCGGTGCTGCAGTTGAAGGATGCGTGACGGAAATGCTGCTTGTCGCGACAGTATCAGGCAGACTTGCGCTGAAGTGTTTGCTTCAGTGAATTGGCGATCAACTCAGAGCGGGTGATGCCTAGCGATTGAGCGAACGCGTCGGCACTGGCGAGCAAGTTTCTCTCCACCGTGATTTGAACGCGCTCAGCACCCGCGCCGATGAGCGGCCGGCCGCGAGAACGCTTGATTCGACGGATTAGTGCATCGTGCGCCTTCAGGTCTCTTGGAGGAGGCGCGAGGAATCGGGGCGACTGTTCGGAGTCAAATTCCTTCGTCGCCTTGGCCAGTTCGGTCGCGTTCATCTGCTGGTATCGCTTTTTCATCGGTGTCGCTTTCGCAAGTTTCGTTTCTCTCGCGTCGAAAGTGGCCGGGCATGAATCACAAAGAGGGTCGTTTCATCGTCGTCGATGATGTACGCGACTTGAAGATAACGGCCCGCACTGTCCTGCCCGCGACCGAGCCATCGACCGTCGCCTTCATAAGGAGGGATACGGTTGCGTAGCGTTTAAGACGACGAATTGAGCTTCCGTTGGGTCAATGCCGTTCTCGGCAATAGGTTCGATGTTCCAATTGATCCATCGAAATCCGTCCTTCATCCACATTATTATACACATTGAATTGCTTGCGCGCAACATCGTTTGACATTGACACTCGACGCCTGATATCCGAGTCTTCAAAGGACGTGTTCGCAGGCAAACCCATCATCGGCCTAGCCGGCGGCATCGGCTCGGGGAAGAGTTTTGTGGCCAGGCTCTTTGCCGAACTCGGTGGGTTGGTCATTTGCTCGGATGAGCAGGTGCATCAGGCGTATCAGCAGGACCTCGTAAAGGCCACGCTGCGGACGTGGTGGGGCGATTCCATTTTTGCGGCCGACGGATCGCTCAATCGTCGAGCCGTTGCGAAAATAGTTTTTGCCGACCCCGCTCAAAAGCAGAAACTTGAAGCATTGATCCATCCGATCGTGAATGAGCAGCGGCAGGAAATAATGGCTGCGCGGGCGAACGACCCGGCGATTCTGGCGTATATTTGGGATATACCCCTGCTTTTTGAGGCAGGCCTGCACCGCCAATGCGATGCCATTATCTTTGTTGATGCGCCGCTAACCGTGCGGCAGCAGCGGGTTAAGGAAAACAGGGGTTGGTCTCCCGAAGAACTCACCCAGCGGGAAATTTTGCAAATGCCTCTGGACAAGAAGCGTTCTATTTCCGATTATACCGTAAGCAACGTCGGCGAGGCCCATGTTGTGCGCGAACAAGCCCGAGACCTGTTTTCCCGAATTCTCGCTGGATCGCAGAAGGAAGCCTGACTACTGTCGCTGGACAGAGGCGACGGGCAATCCGGCGGAAGCCGCTCAAGCGGTTCGAGCGAAAATGCTGGTTAACCGGCGATCGGTCGCGAAAAGTTATCAACCGGAAAATACCATTCATCATCAGCCTCGGCGAACAGGTCGCCGTCAGGTCGGTGGCGAACGAAGATTTCTCAAATACTAACCCCATTCCTGCTACACCAGCCTGGAGGCCCGATTTCAATGGCCAAGATCCCCACCCGTCAGCGTCGTCAACCTGATAAGCGTGAAAATCCCCAAATGGACGACGATGCTGCCGAATCGTCATCGCCGGCAACGGCGGTCGAAACCAAACCTGCGCCCGCGCCGCCCAGTTCGTCAGGAGGCAACCTCGGCGAAGACGTGGCGAACATTGATGCCGAAACCAACGCCAAATATGAGCAGGTGAAAGTCGGCAAGCTCTTCATCAAAGACCTGCAACAGATGGACGCCCATCAGTTGCACGAGATGGCCAAAACCGAAGGCATCAGCGATTACATAGGCATGAAGAAGCAGGACCTGATCTTTCAGATCCTGCGTTCGCGCGTCCGCCAGAACGGGCTGATGTTCGGCGAAGGCGTGCTGGAAATTCTTCCCGACGGCTTCGGCTTCCTGCGCAGCCCGGAATACAACTACCTGCCGTGCCCGGATGATATTTACATCAGCCCTTCGCAGATCCGGCGCTTTGGCTTGCGCAACGGCCACGTCGTTCAGGGCCAGATTCGCCCGCCCAAAGAAAGCGAGCGTTACTTTGCCCTGCTCCGAGTCGAAGCCATCAACGGCGAAGACCCGGAAAAGATCACCGACATCAGCAATTTTGAAGACCTCACGCCGCTGCACCCGAATCGGCGGATTGCGCTCGAATCCGATCCTAAAGATTTGAACATGCGCATTGTTGATCTTGTGACGCCCGTGGGCTTCGGCCAGCGCATGCTGATCGTCGCCCCGCCGCGCACGGGCAAGACCGTGTTGCTGCAGAAGATCGCCAACGCCATCAGCACCAACAATCCTGAAGCCGTGTTGATTATTCTTCTGATCGACGAGCGGCCGGAAGAAGTGACGGACATGCGCCGCAACACCAAGGCCGAAGTGGTGAGCAGCACGTTTGATGAGCCGGCCAGCCGGCATGTGCAGGTGGCCGAAATGGTGATCGAAAAGGCCAAGCGTTATGTGGAGTTTGGCAAAGACGTGATCGTCCTGCTCGACTCGATTACCCGTCTGGCTCGCGCCTATAACACCGAAGTGCCGCATAGCGGCAAGATCCTCACCGGCGGCGTGGATGCCAATGCGTTGCAGAAGCCCAAGCGCTTCTTCGGCGCCGCGCGAAACGTTGAAGAGGGCGGCAGCCTGACGATTCTGGCGACCGCTCTAATCGATACCGGCAGCAAGATGGATGAAGTGATTTTCGAAGAATTCAAGGGCACCGGCAATGCCGAACTGCACTTGGATCGTCGCCTGGTCGACCGCCGCACGTACCCCGCGATCGACATCAATTCCTCCGGCACGCGCCGCGAAGAACTATTGCTCGATAAAAAAGAACTCGAACTGGTCTACCGCCTCCGCCGCGTGCTGAGCGACATGAACCCCGTCGAGGCCGTCGAGCTGCTCAAAGGCCGGCTGGAAAAAGTGCCGAGCAACGGGCAGTTCCTGATGAGTATGAACCTGGATTAAGTCAATGGTCGCCCGCGACGATAATCGCTTGCAGAACACCGGCGTCCCCCGGTCGGGTGAGTTGGCCGGCGAGTTTTCTTTTGTTGATCGGCTGCGGGAGATCAGCATGTTTTTTCAGGGCAACGATGCGGTGCATCAAACCATGCGTCGGGTAGCGGCGGCGCTGGATCGTGAGAACATTCCTTACGCTATTGTCGGTGGGATGGCGGTCAATGCGCACAAGTACCAGCGTACCACCGCCGATGTCGACTTCCTCCTGAACGTCGCTGGGTTCTCGGCGTTAAAGCAGCTCGTCGTCAATGGCGAATTCAGCGTAGTGTCCGGCAGGCCGCGACGGTTTCTTGACAGCACCACCGGCATCGCATTCGACATCCTTGTGACGGGTCGTTTCCCCGGCAGCGGCGCACCAGGCCCCGTCGTGTACCCCGACCCCACCGCTGTTTCGGAGAACATTCGCGATTTGCGTGTGATTAATTTGCCGGGCCTGATTGATTTGAAACTGGCCGCACGCCGGCACCGCGATTTTGCCGACGTCGTGAGCCTGATTGAATTCAACAATCTCGACGAATCCTTCGCCGAAAAGCTCCATCCCGCCGTGCGCACCGATTACCTCTCCTGCGTCGATGAACAGCGTCGCGAGGCGGATTACGAGGCGCAGCAGGATCGGTTGGCGGAAGAAGAGTAGCGATCGCTTCTCTCCGACGCGATTCATTCAAAACGGAATGTCGTCTTCACGAAACGGCAGATGCGTCGGCAACTCTTCCGGGGGGAGCAAACGCTTCAACGGGTGATCTTCCAGCCCTTCGGTGTCGATGGATAATTCATCCGGCGCAGAATCAGGCCGAAGGGCGGTGGGGTCTTCGCGCCAGAACTGATCGATGACGGCGTTATCCACCACGCCGTCGAAATCGAAATCTTCCTCGCCGTCATCGCTGAAAAACCACTTCTCTCCGTTGTCGTCGCGCCAATCTTTGTCGCACGGGAAGATGTCGAAGCCGAAGCCCACGCCGTCGCAGCCATCGGTGGGGCAGCACCAGTCGCCTTGCATCGAGTCGGTCGCTTCGCCGAACTCGTTGGGGCGGGGCTTCCAGACGATCTGCCAGCTTTCAAACTCTTCGCCGCAATGAAGGCAGAACACCGCAATCGGTTCCTTCGGAGGGCCGAACGGATCGTCGTGCTGAGGCTGGTTCGACGACGGCATGGCGGTATTTAACCCCCAACCAGCGTTGTCCGTCCAGTGAAAAAGCGGGAACGTGGAAAAAAAGTCGCCGGTCACCAAACCATGTCATCCGAAGTCCACCCGCAAATTTGCGACAACTTTACACTTTACCGCCCCGGCGCAATATCATTAAGCATCCGGACGCCCGCCATCAGACGTGGAGTTTCCGGTGGACGCTTCAACAGAAGGAGAAATCGTCATGATGATCAATCGTCGTCAGATGTTGAGTCGGAGTGTTGCAGGCGTCGCCGCGTTGGCGGTCGCCGCAGAGATCGCGCCATCGATCGCCTTCGCCGCCGACGCGTTGGCTGACATGCCTCCGGGGTTTACGCTTCCCAAGCTGCCCTATGCGTTTGATGCGCTCATGCCGCACATTGATGCGCAGACGATGGAGATCCATCACGATAAGCATCATGCAACCTATGTGGCGAACCTCAACAAAGCATTGGCCGAACTGCCCGAGTTGCTCAAGAAAGACCCGATCGAACTCTTGAAGCAGATCGATACCGTGCCGGCCGGCGTGAAACAAACCGTCATCAACAACGGCGGGGGGCACGTTAACCACACCCTCTTCTGGAAAATGATGGCCCCCAACTCCGGCGGCGCGCCCAGTGGCGACGTGGCCGCGGCGATCGATAGCGCGTTCGGATCATTCGACAAATTCCAGACCGGCCTGAGCGACGCCGCTATGAAACGCTTCGGAAGCGGCTGGGCTTGGCTGGTGCTGAACAAGGAAGGCAAACTGGAAATCATCAGCACCGCAAATCAGGATTCCCCCTTCATGACCGGCCACCGCCCGATGCTGGGCATTGATGTGTGGGAACACGCCTACTACTTAAAATACCAGAACAAGCGCGCCGACTACGTCAAGGCGTGGTGGAACGTGGTGAACTGGAAGTACGTGGCCGACCTGCACGCGGGGTACATGAAGGCATAGGCGGCGATCGGTTGATGATACTCCGCTGGCTTCGGGAATGCGGCACAAAAGCGCCCCGACGATCGCGCCGGCGAACACCAGCGGCACGAACATCGCAATGAGCTTCATGTCGATCCTGCTAAACATCGGCGGGTGAATGCGGATGAACGCGGATTGAAGTGCGGCAGGTTTGGAGCGGCACCACCACGCGGATAACATTCCGCCGCATGGGGACATGTCCAGACAGTATCAAGCGGCTCATCGATCGATTTGATCAGCAATCCGATCAGGTGCGTTCACCCGATTACAACGAGACGCAGCTTCGCATCGATTTCGTCAACCCGATGTTCGCCGTGCTGGGCTGGGATATTGATAACAATCAGGGCTTCGCTGAACAGTATCGCGAAGTGGTGCACGAAGACCGCGTAAAGGTCGCCGGCGCGACGAAGGCGCCCGATTATTCCTTCCGCGTCGGCGGGCAGCGCAAGTATTTTCTCGAAGCGAAGAAACCCGCCGTCAACATCAAGCAGAATTGGGAGCCGGCGTACCAACTCCGCCGCTACGGCTGGAGCGCCAAGCTGGCCGTCTCGCTGCTGACCGACTTCGAAGAACTCGCCATCTATGATTGCCGCGTCCAGCCCAAATTGATGGAGAAAGCGTCGGTCGCCCGGCGCGACTTCATCGCCTATCGAGATTATCCCGACCGCTGGGATTTCATCTTCGGCACGTTCTCCAAAGACGCCGTGCTTCGTGGCGAGTTCGATCGCTACTGCGCTACCAAAAAAGGCCGCGGGGCGCAGGAGTTTGATGAAGCGTTCCTTGAAGAAATCGAGGAGTGGCGCAAGGCGCTGGCCTCCAATCTCGCCCTGCGCAATGCATCGCTCACCGAGTCAGAACTGAACTTTGCCGTCCAGCGCATCATTGACCGCATCATCTTCCTGCGCATGGCCGAAGATCGCGGCACCGAAACCACCGGCCAACTCCAGGCTTTGCTCAACGGCGAAAAAATTTACGACCGGCTCTGCAAGCTCTTTCGCGACGCGGATGCCCGCTACAACTCCGGCCTGTTCCATTTCGCCACCGAAAAAGGGCGCGACGAAGCCCCCGACACACTCACCCCGCGTCTTGAGATTGACGACAAGCCTCTGAAGAACATCTTCAAGCGGCTCTATTACCCCGAAAGCCCGTACGAATTCACGGTCGTCACCGCCGACATCCTCGGCAGCGTGTACGAGCGGTTTCTGGGCAAAGTCATCACCCTCACCGACGGCCACCGCGCCAAGATCGAAGAAAAGCCCGAAGTCCGCAAAGCCGGCGGGGTGTATTACACCCCCACCTACATCGTCGATTACATCGTCAAGAACACAGTAGGAAAACTGCTTGGAACCGCAGATAACGCAGATACCGCAGATAGCAAAAGCAACGGTTTATCTGCGGTATCTGCGCTATCTGCGGTTAACCCCTCCTTGAGCCCCAAGGACGCGAGCAAGCTCAAATTCCTCGACCCCGCCTGCGGCTCCGGGTCATTCCTGATCGGGGCATATCAGTTCCTCCTCGACTGGTATCTGCAGCAATACATCGCCGCCAACCCCGCGCAGCTCGCCACCGGCAAGCATCCCGTACTCCGCCCGGCTATGACAAACCTTGTAGCGACGGCCGTCCCGGCCGTATCTCCGAATGCCGCCGGGACGGCTGCCGCTATAGGCGGATGGAAGCTCACCATCGCCGAACGCAAACGCATCCTGCTCGACCACATCCACGGCGTGGACCTCGACGGCCAGGCCGTCGAAGTCACCAAGCTCAATCTCCTGCTCAAATGCCTCGAAGGCGAGACCAGCCAGACGCTGGGCTTCGAACAACGCCTGTTTAGAGAACGGGCGCTGCCGGATTTGGGGAAGAACATCCTTTGCGGGAACAGCCTGATCGGCACCGACATCATCGGCACCGAAGCGTGGAACGCGATGACCGAGGAGGAACGGAGGCGGATCAATCCGTTCGATTATGAGCGCGCGTTTCCGGGAGTTTTCAGGCAAGGGGGCTTTGATGCGGTGATCGGGAATCCGCCGTACATCAGGATACAGAATCTGTCTGAGGAGGCGGCCGCCTACTTCAGCACCAATTACGCTTCGGCCGTGGGCAAATACGATATCTATCTGCCGTTCGTTGAGGCAGGTCTCCAGATGCTCAAACTTCGCGGGCGCCTGAGCTTCATCCTGCCGAACAAGTTTTTCACGGCCGACTACGGAGTGGGGCTTCGGAAGACATTAGCGAGAGAGAACGCAGTCGATCGCATCGTGGATTTCCGCGATGCCCAAGTTTTTCCAGGCGCGACCACGTATACCTGCATCTTAGTGCTCGCTCGACAAGACGGAAGAAGACAGTGGACGAGTGTGACCGGTTCCTCCCCAGGCGCAGGTATTGCGGGGATCATAAGCGGCAGTCAACCTTGGCATGAGTTTACGCTCGATGCGGACGGCGCGCCGTGGCATCTGGCCGATCGTGGCTCCACCGACCTGCTTCAGAGGCTAATGAGCGCCGAGTTCGTCCCACTCGCGGACGTTGCCGATCGGATTTTTCAGGGCCTCATATCCGGTGCCGACAAACTGCTATATCTTCCGGTTGCTCGGGCGAAGGAGTTGGGCATCGAGAAGGAGCTACTTCACCCGGTGCTGAAAGGGCGGGAGGTGCGTCGGTTCTTCATTGAGCCGTGCGAGTTCGTCTGCTTGTTTCCGTACGCGCTCGTTGACGGAAGGACGACGTTGATCGAGGAATCGGTCCTACGGTGTCGCTATCCAAACGGTTACCGCTACCTGGCATCCATCCGCGAGCCGCTTGAAGCCCGTGGGAGTGCGACGATGGAATACCCCTGCTGGTACGCTTACTGGTGCGAGCGCGACCAGAACGCACTGGACTCGGCGAAGTTGGTCACGCAGGTGCTTGCTAAGGGAAACAAGATTGCGTTCGACCACGCCGGTGAGCATTACTTCGTGGGAGGCGGCAACGCGGGCGTGTACGGCATCACGATTCCTGCAGCAACGCAAGCGTCGGGCTATTCTTACTCTTACGTCCTTGGTCTGCTCAACTCGCGCGTCGCGGAATGGATAATTCAGCAGCTTAGCAGCCGGTTTCGTGGCGGTTATTACTCATACGCGAAGCGATTCATCGAGCAGGTGCGATTGGCCCCCCCCAAGACGACTTCAGCGGATCGGCTGGGTTCCCTTGTCGACGCGATGCTATCCCTGAAAAAACGTCTCGCCGCGGAATGTTTACCCCAGCGCCAAGAACAGATCAATCGCGAGATCGAAGCGACGGATCGACAGATCGATAGGGTGATCTACCAACTGTACGGATTAAATGAGAATGATATTGCAATCATAGAGCAAGCCACATCGTGAACTTGTTCGCGAGCGGTTGCAAAAGAAGGAATGAATATGACAGAACCCATCATCGTGCTTCAACCCGATAGACCTTATTCAGAGTTGCTCCGGCTCGCGTTTGATTCAGGCTCGTACGATCACGCCAGGGCCGCCTTCGCGTATATCACGCGTTCGGGCGTTGACGTCTTTGACAAATTGCTTGGAAAGGCCGCGAACGGAAATCTTCCGACAAAATGGGAGTGGTTGTCCAGCATCGATTGGTGTCGCAGTGATCCGGACGCATTGAGCGCGCTGGATGGGAAGAAGGGCCACTCCGTCCGCATCCACGACGGCCGGCGCGTTGTACGACGTTCAAGGTGTACGCCAATACGCTCCTTCCACCCGAAAAGCCTGATTCTAACCGGACCCGGTGGTGCAGCGTTTGTGCTTGGTTCTGGCAACTTGTCCGGCAATGGGCTTCAGCGGGGACACGAGTGGGGAACGCTACTGCTTTGGAAGGGAGCGAACCCTAAAACCGTCGCTCAAGTGGCGGCTGCGATGTCTCATTTTGGGACTCTTTGGCGGGCAGCTTCCCAACTTTCGGACATTGTCGAATTGTACGAGGCGGCTTATGAGAAGTCGGCAACAAGTCCGCCTGCCCCGCTACCTACAGACGATGACGCCGTGGAGTTTACAGGTCGGGGCATCCCACTCGGCGATCTCGCATCGATGCGTTCGGCAAACGGGTTTGGGATAGAGTTCTTGCCGAACGAGAATCGCGGTGAGGACAAGGCGGGGAATCAGTTAATGATGTCGCGCAACATGCGCGTGTATTTTGGATTCCCTGCCCGAGACCTGCCGAAGGATTCACCTATCGGCACCGTCGAACTTGTTTATCGCGGCCACAGATGGCAAGACCAGGCACTTCGTTTTAGTAACAATAGCATGGACGTTCTCAACCTGCCGGTTCCCGGACGAGATGGTGTTCCAAATAGTTATGACAATAAACTGATTGAATTCAGAAGGCTTGGCCAGATGCAGTTTGAGATGCAAATACATGAGGGGAGTCGCAAGAAGAAATTCCTCCAGAAGGCGCGGTCGGCCGGAACGCTTCGAAGAATGAAGAGTGGCCGACCGTGGGGTTGGGATTAGTCGGCCGCGTTCTTTGGGTCGTATCCGCCGCGCGCGACGACCCACATTTACTCCCTCGTCACCACCATGCTCTCCCTCCACACCCGTCTCGCGACAGAGCAATTACCGCAACGGCGGGAGCAGATTCAGCGGGAGATCGACGCGACCGACCGGCAGATCGACGCACTCGTGTACCAGCTCTACGGCCTGACCGACGAGGAGATTAAGATTGTGGAAGAGGCGACGAAATGACGTTGACTACGACCACGCGAAACGGCGTCCGCGTTCGACTGACCGACGAACGGTGGTTGCACATTGTT
>Ga0163147_10002939_pt1 | contig 23478 bp, 24 predicted proteins | sample OliLakLV19MP6G1_FD_148597 | JGI IMG/M metagenome (GOLD analysis project Ga0163147, IMG submission 148597) | Freshwater microbial mat bacterial communities from Lake Vanda, McMurdo Dry Valleys, Antarctica- Oligotrophic Lake LV.19.MP6.G1 | ecosystem: Environmental > Aquatic > Freshwater > Lake >...
GGATCTTCTTCATCATCATTTCCTAGTCGCCCCGAGGTTTTTACTGCGGCGACAAGTAGGTTGACAGAGGGGGTGGCTGGGGTGCCCCCTGCCGGGTGCGCCGTTGCCACCCGACGCCGGGTGAGAACGTCCACCTGACTGACGTCAACGGACCGCTCATCAATGCGCACCCATGCCACAAACCCGCCCGATGGCAGCTCAACAGCCAACGGCGGACCTTCGTCATAGGGGTCGATGAAGCCGATACTTACTGACTGCCCCGCGTCGAGTGGCGTCAAAGCGGCTGCGTCGAGGGTGTGGCGAAGGCGGGCAAAGGCTGCGTATTCCAGCTGGAGCAACTCGCCAATCTGGGCGGTATCAAACATGGGGGGCCTTCAGCTTCAGTAAGCAGGGTGCGTGCAGCGATGTGCCGGCGCCGCGGAGTTCGGAACGCGCGGCAGGGGCAGCGGCTAGGGAGAGACAGTTGGGCCATGGCGGGCGATCCGCCGCGCTTCGTGCATGGACGCCGGCGTACGCCTAGAGGCCGTCATCAATGAAGTCGGGGGGCGTCGTCGCGGGTGCTGGCGAAGGCTCGGCTACCGCTTTCTCGCCAGACTCCTTAGGGACATAGCGTCCACCGTCTATGTTGCACGTCACGTCAATTCCGCTCTTCCCCCAAAAGGTCCCCTTGCAGTTGCCGGTGCAGATGTATTTGAGTCGCGTTCCGCCTTTTCGTGTCGTCTTCTTTACGGTCATGGCGGCTTGCATCGACTTGGTGCGCTTCATCAACGGGAGATCGGTGATGGCCGGCACGTCGCTTTCGCCAAGGTCCAACCGCCCCGAGCTTCTGTCGGATGGGTCTTCATCTTCGTTGAGCTGAGCCCCGCTCGATGTCCCGACATGCGGGTCGTCCTCATCATTTTCGGCGTTGCCGAGGTCCAGGGTGATTGTTGGCCTGGGCACCGGGTGTGCACCGGCGTCCGCCTGCGACGCGGTGGGGCCTTGCTCGCTTCCCCGCCGCTTCAGCTCAAGGGCCTGGCGCGTGAGGGTGCGCATGTCGGCTTCGTCCGGCTTGACGGGGTACCTATCGAGCCAGGTCATTCTGAACGCGTCGGTTAAGAGCGATTGAGCTGCCCGTGCAAAGGCTTCTCCCTCAATGATGAGGTGGGTGACGTTTTCGCCGGTGGGTGTCCCTGTCGGCGTGCCATCGGCGGTGGTGACCAGCCCGATGTCATCGCAGAGTTTGGCGAACTGACGGTTGTGGTACCTGACTCGCCCCGGCTTACCGCCAGCGTGTTGCGCCTGATGGACCATCTGGTGAACGATCTCGGCTAAGTTGGCCCGAATGCTGCGGGCACCGAACCAGGTGGGGTTCAGGGTTATCTCCCCGATCTGTTTTCCCGCATCATTGGCAAATTGCTCGTGGTTGTAACAGCCCGGTGACGCGTTCGCGCGGCTCAAGGTGATGATGACCTGAGGGAGCCGCCCTTCAAACAACGCCTTGTTGAAATGGGTCCACGCCTGCTGCAGTTCGTGGTAGACGACCGGTGTCGGCGTACTGTCCTCATCGTCAGGCGTATCGCTGGCAATCCCGGCTAGGCATTCGGACAGGTCAAGGTCACTGTGGTCATCGTCAGTCATGCGGGCACTCCCGTAGGTAGTCTGTTGTGGGCGCTCACGCGCAGCTTCTCCTCGCCGATGGCAATGCCCAGCCAGCCCTCGGGGGCGTCCATGCATAGCCGCTCGATCGCGTCGACTGGGAGGCTCTGGCACATATGATCGAATCCGATCAGCGCAGTGACCTGCTCGTACCAGCGCGGGTTCTCTCTGGGATGCAAGCCCTCGGCAAACGCCACTGGCCGCAGCCCGTCCGCCGTCTGCACATCGATGACGGCGTTGGATGTCAGGTACACCGACAGGTCGCTGACCAGTAGCAGGCTCGGCAAGGGCGCCTCGCCGATCGCCTCCGCAGGCTTGGCATCCTGGAAGTCCCACACCTCTCGGTCGGCTAGGTCGGCCTCGGGGGAGGGCAGGTGCGCAAGGGCGCTCCGCGCCTGCTCAATCAGGGGGCGGACGTCAGTCGTCCGAAAATACACGGTGGCCATCCTTGGTCTTCCTCTCGTATCAGCCGTTCACCACACGCAAGGTGGGGCGCCCGGCGTGGAGCGGCCGACCCTCGTGGGCGCGCTTCCGTTCGATCTCTTCCATGCGCAGGATGTCGACGCGCGCGACCGGCCAGGCGTGCCTCAGGTAGGCCTCAATGTCACGGATCCTGGAACGTACCAAGGTCTTTTTTCGGAGGTACACCTTTACCGCATTGACCGCATCGTTGAACGACTTGCACTCGCCGCACACGGTCATGATCTCCGGATGCACGGAGACCATCGCGTGGCCTTTGCTCGAGCGTCCGGAGACGTCCCCCAGGGTCTCGCCGAGGACGGGGGCGGCCATGGCCGGGCGCTCGACACGGACGCCGCGCCACAGGCGCCGGCACACATCCACGCCGAGCTCCGTTTCGATCTGGTCGGGATCCAGCAGCAACCGACGCGTCGTCGCCGACGGCATGGCCAGGAAGCGCAAGTATTGGTTGATCTGCTCTTCTTGCCGCTGAATGGCCTGGCGCGCCTCCATGTCCGTCATTCCGATATGCATCAGGAAAACACGCGGCACGGGTGACTTGCGATGGGCCGAGACAATCACCCATCCGCAGTTGTCGCGGCCGTTATTGGCGGTTGACAGCTGACGCAGGTAGCGGGCAAGGCGTCCCGCCGGGATCTTCTGGTGTACCACCTGGAAGCGAGGCGGAACGTCGAGGTTGCGCCCCATGTGGATGAACGTGGCGATCCGATAGGTCGCCGACCGCACGGTCACATGGGTGGTAAATCCGGCCCGGCCGGGCTTGCCAACGAACATCTCGGATTCCAGCAGTGTGGCGGCGTCGTTTTTCACGATGCGCTCCTCAGGAGGGGGGTAGAGGGTGGATGGGAGGGGTGCAAGATGGGCGGGCCAACTGCATGGCCTTGGCGATAGATGCCGCTGAATGCTGACAGGGCTGCGAGCTCGCGCTCACCCTCGACGCCCTCGACGACCAGCGCGGCACCCAGGGTGTCGGCCATCGCCTTCACCGCGCGAAGCACGCGCAGGTCCGGGTCGCCGCCATTGAGTGACTCACCGAGGACCGCACCATCCAGCTTGATGACGTCGATCAGACGGCCGTACCCCAGCCGCAAATGCGAGTGGCCCGCGCCAAAGTCGTCCATGGCAATGACGACGCCTGCGTTGTGGAGCGCCGTGAGTGTCTGCCTGGCGCGCGGGAGGTTGCGCAGCGAGGAGAGCTCACTGACCTCAATGCAGAGGCGGCGAGGATCCAGCTTGCGCGATGCGAGATGATGTAGTACAACGTCGGAGAAGGGCAGGTCACTGCAGAGTGACTCGCTCGTCAGGTTTACAGCGCATCTGTCTATTTTGGATGTGCATTCCAAAATCCTGACCGCCTCCCCCAGCACGATCTGGTCAAAGGCCTGCCCCAACCCCGCTCGCTCCGCATATCCCACGACGTCCGTCGGCGACACTGGCTGGCCGTCTAGCATGGGTCGGCACAGGACCTCTACCCAGCGGCGCGAGGGCCCAAAGTCCGGCCCACTGATGGGCTGGATAGCCACAGGCACCCGGTTGGACTGCAGGATGCCTTCCAGGCAGCGCCGTGTCCGGCCCATATCCCAGTCAATGCTCGCGTCAGTCAATGTGGCGGGGAAGGCGGTCGGGTTCATGGAACCTATCTTGACCGGCAGCCAGCTCTATACTTCCCTGATACCCCCCCATCTCGCATGGGGGTTACGAGGAGGTTGGTCCCGCTTCCCGCGACGGCCGCCTAGAACACCACGCGCGCGCTCACGCTTTCGCGCAAAAGCGAAATACTCGTCAATCCCCATAGTCTCCCTAACGTCCGGTCGGCGTGCATGCCATACACGCCCGATCCTTAGGCAGCGTCGACGAGCTTACGAGCATCCGTGAACCTGAATTGTGGAAGTGTTTGCAAAATATCCCGTCCGTAGCGGGTCGAGACAAGGCGCCGGTCCATGACGATGATGCGCCCCGTGTCTTGCTCGGACCGGATCAAACGCCCGCAAGCCTGCGTCAACCTCAGTGCACAGGCCGGGATCGCGACCTCGGCAAAGTAGTTGCCCCCCAAACGCTCCATCCAGTCCTTTCGAACCGCTTCAACCGGTGTGTCTGGCACGGCAAACGGCAGGCGTGCAATCAGGACGCCGCTGCACAGCCGTCCCGGAAGGTCGAGGCCTTCCGCGAAACTGTTGACGCCGAACAGGATCGCCAGCGCCCGGCATGCCACGCGCTCGCCGTGCCGGCGCAGGAGATCCGCGCGCGCGCCCTCACCCTGGCGCTCCACTGCATCGCGCACATCGGGCCGCAGGCCGCGATACACCGCATCCATCTGGGCGCGACTCGTGAAGAGTGCGAGCAGCCCTCCGGCATGGGCGGGGTAGGCATTGATTTCGGAGATGATGGCGTTGGTGTGCGTCCCGCTATCCACTGGATCAACCGCCGTTCGCGGCACGATGAGTTCACCTTGCTCCACAAGGTTGAACGGACTTTCGAGCCTGAGGTACTGGGTGCCGTCCTGCTCATCCAGACCGACCCTGCCCCGAAACAAGTCGAACTTCCCCATCGAGGTCAGGGTGGCGGATGTGAGAACTACACCGTAAGCGGTGTCGATGATGGATGCCCGGAGAAGTTGGGCCGCTTCAATGGGTGAGGCGTGTGCCGTCCACTGAGCGTCGCGGCCGGATGCGGGGCGAGTGACCCAGTAGGCGGTTGGCGGCCGGGCGCTCTCCTGTGGCGTTGCCCACAACGTGAGAAGGCGGTGCACTTGTTCGGCACGCTCGGCGGAGGTTGCCAACGCAGAGACTTGGGCTGCCGCCTGGGACTCAGTGGCTTTCCCCTCGCGCGCCAGACGCGTCCATGCCCGGCGGATGGTGGTGAGGCCTGCAGTGAGTTCGTGCGCGCGGAGGAGGATCTCGTGTACCGCGGTGCGCAGATCCGGATCTAGCCCGGTCAGGTAGGTGTGCGTGTGCGTGGCGTCCGCATTGGGTACTGAGTGAGGCCAACAACGGCGGCTTCGCGAAGGCGTGGCGGGCACCGTTGCAATCCGGTACTCGAAGATCCCGTTGATCTTCTCCAGCCCGTCGCGCAGTGCTTCAATCGCGAGGCTCATGTCGGTTGGCAGATCGAGCGGCACCGCGTCGCCGGGAAGCACCCGCAGCGTGCGGCTCAGCGCGAGCGCGGTCTGGCGCAGCCAGCGTTGAGCCGATGCCAGGGGCAGCTCGGTGGCGGCGCTTGCAACGGCCGCATCCGGCAGGTGATGCGCTTCGTCGATGACGAGGATCGCGTCTGCGAGGGCTGGCAGGGCAACACTACTTTCAAACGCGGCTTCGGTCAGCAACTGGGCGTGGTTGGTGACGACAACATCGGCCTCGCGTGAGGCGCGTCGTGCGATCTGGGCGGGACACCGGTTGAACACCGGGCACGCCCGGCCGCTGCAGCCATGCCGGCTGGTGGTGATGGCGTTGGTCAGAATGGGGGCCAGCGGCTCGGTCCACTGGTCCAGATCGCCGGCAAACGCGCGGTCCTGCTAGGCGGTCGCCAGGCGTCCTAGCTGGACGCGCTCTGCCTCGGCTAAGGGCCGCTCGAAATGCATTGTGGGGGCGCCATCGGGGCCGAAGTCGAGTGCGTCCTGTGATGGATCGACGGCGGCCATTTGAAGCAGGTTGCGTGGACAGAGGTAGTGGCTGCGACCCTTGGCGATCACTGCTTTGATGTCGAGCCCGAGCGTTGTAGAGAGCATCGGGATGTCGCGCAGGGCGAGTTGCTCCTGCAGCGCGATTGTGGCGGTGGCGATGATGAGCGACTTGGATTCCGCCCGGGCAATGGCCAGTGCAGGGATCAGGTAGGCCACACTCTTCCCGGTGCCTGTTGGTCCTTCCACGCAGATCACGCGGCGTCCTGTGTCGCCCGCGAGCGTGCGCGCCACCTCGGCGATCATCCGGTTTTGTCCGCGTCGTGGTGTGACTCCTGGCTGGTCTTGTAGCTTGCGCAGGTGCGCTCGAATCTCGTCCTTGATCGGGTCAGTGAGTGGCATGACGGTTTCCTCGGGGGAACTCCTGTCATACCGTGACTCCCTCGGAGCGCAAGCGCGCCCCGAGGATGGCCCATTTGTAGCGCTACGCGTCGTTAAATATGTCCGGTTGCTCAGGCGTATTTCCGGTAAGGATGTGCATCACCTGGGTTCCCCGGCCTTCGAAGACGCCTGACTGCTGCAAAGCCTTGGTGTGGTACCTGAGCGCTTGGAATGTTTTCTTGACTTTGCGCATCGCCGCCTAGGCACGGCGGAGGTAATAGGCGCGCGTTTCAGTGATGTAGACCAGATCTCGAAAGGCGTAGGCCTCGTCGCGTGTCATTTCGTCAGGAATCGTGTCAACGCCTTCCGAGGAATGGTTTCGCATTAGTGACTCGTGAAGCCTGGTGAGACCCGCCTTGAGTGTATATGTCCTGCCCAGGCGTTTTTGGCGCTTGTACTTTTCTTTTTCGCCCGTTGTCAGCTTCCTCCAGGCGTGGTGGTGCTCGTGCCAGCTCAGCCCGAGGCCGCCCTTGGCGCGGTCTAGGGTAAACGCGAGCGGTAGGTAGCTGTTGACCTGTTGTTTCTTCGCGCCCGCGCCCGCGCCATTGGCTCTAGTGCGGTGTGGGGTCGGTGATTGGATTACCTCCTTGCACTTCTCAAAGTGTCTGTGCAGGTCCATAGCCGTTGCCACCATCTCTGCCTCTGTTTGGAGAATGTCCCGCCAGATGTTGCTTGCACCAAATTCTTTGTCCTCCACCCCTAGAAAGGGTGAAAGCCGATTAAGCGCATAAATTGCGGCCTTTTCCTTCAAGACCAGTGTCTCAGACAGAAAAGGGGGGTCCCACAGGCCCTTTTCTGGGCTACCTGGGGATGCTTGGCGTTTTGGCTTCTTTGGCTTAGTCATGGGAGCGCCCTATCTGCATGATTTAGTTGGTTTTGTAGTGTGTTCCTGACTCTCTATTTCAGGCCCTTTTCTGTCTGAGACCTGATGTTGTTTCTGGCATTTCCATTTAAGGTTGTGCAGAAAGCCAGACAAGCATGTGGGGTGTACTTTTTCTGACAATCCTTAAAGCCCAATTTCGCCCCGAGTACATTGAACATCGCCGCGATTGCCATTAGCCGCGGATGATCCGGTGGGCGCCCAGCCGTGGTCCCGGTCTCCCGACACAGGCCTAGTGCGTGGATCTCACACCTTCAAGGCAGAGAGCGTTGCCTACTTGGGGCGAAGTTGCATTGCTATTGGGCGAATCTGCTGGAGCAAACTTGCGCCGAATGCAACTGGACCTAGAGTCGAGTCCGACGCCGGCAATCGGCCCTGGCGATGGAGCGAAAAATGCAAAATTCAGTCGTTGCTATAGACATCGGATACTCCAACTTAAAGTTGGCCTTCACGGGACAAGACGGACAGATGAATGTGCAGATTTATCCCAGTGGGTCCGCTCCGCTGAGTGACATGCCCAAGAGGATCGGTGGCGTTGACCTGCGCGGTGGGGAGCGTGTGCGCTTGCCAAACGGTGAGCAGTGGGTCGGCGCGGTGAGTCATCGGGCTCCGCAGACCACGGCGCGTGTGTTGAGTCCGGACTACCCTGAAACTGATGCCTACCTCGCAACCTTCCTTGCGGGGCTGTTACGCACCGGTCTCAAGCGCGTGGCTGTGCTGGTCACCGGGCTGCCGGTCAGTCAGTTTTATGGTCGAGACGGGATCGCTGCGCGGCGGTTGAAAGAGCGACTCCATGGAACCCACTTTGTGGGTGACGCGGCGGTGACGGTGGAGCGCGTATTTGTCCTGCCGCAGCCGGTGGGTGCGTTCTTTGCGGCGTCCGAGGAAAGCAAACTAGAGGGGGTTCAGTCGCGCCGCTTCCTCGTGGTGGATCCAGGGTACTTCTCGACCGACTATGTGGTTGTCGACTCTGGCTCCGTTCGTGCCAAGTCCAGCGGGAGCTCAGTCAAGGCGACCTCGCGCGTCCTAGAGAACGCCGCAGCCGCGATCAATGCGGCTGGCGGCCAGGTCAGTCGGGAGCGCCTTGAGGAAATGATCCGAAATGGGGAAACCATAGGTTTGATTAACGGCGAACCGAAGGATGTGTCGGGCTACGTCGATGCAGCCGCACACAAGGTCGCGCACGATGTGGCGAAGGAAGTGCTGGGCGCCATGCGGGGCGAGACCGACGGGTTTGACCAGGTGGTCGTCGGAGGCGGTGGCGCGCACCTATTTGCGCCGGCATTAAAGCGGGCGTTTGAGGGAAGCAAAGTGGTCGTGGTGGGCGAGCCCGTGCTGGCCAATGTCCGCGGTTACTTTGCGTGGGGGCGCCGGCCGGCGCGCTTGCAGTGATTGCGGAGTCGCCTACGGGGGTGGAAACGGCAGGACAGAAATTCGTGGTCAAGTGCGAGATCTTGCCGGAGGATGGGCTGCTCTGCGAGGCTCTGGTGACGTCGCGCGGTCGGCCAGCACTGCTCCGCTACATGGCGCAGGCGTATCTAGCGGGCCTGCAGGCGGGGGGGCGCCGATTTGGAAGTTGTGGCTGCGGCGACCAAACGCACAGCAGGCGGTGTGCAGCCTAATGCCTTGACCTCAGCGGGAGGAAAGGCAGCAACGAGCCGGGGCGGCGAGCACACGCCCGCAAACAGACAGGTCAGCGCCCCGGTTCCGTCGATCACGCCTCAGCCCCGAGACGGGGAAGCGCTTTTGGACCAGATGAACTTCTAGCGACTTGGGGCGAAGTTGCATGATTGATTGCGCTTTTGCAGCCAGAGAGGCTATCGAGTCTGTATCCCTCCGCGCTGCCTTGCGATGAGCCCTGACGAAAAGCGTGATTGGCTTTTCCGTCGCCGACGCGACCTCATGCTCCTGTACTGGATGATGGTCCAGTCGGATGCATTGGATGATTTCGAAGAGGCGCTCCAAGCCTATCGCCTGGGGCGGACCCTCACCCAACGCCTGGCGCGCGCCTCACTCGAGGACTTGCGCGAAAATGGCCGATCTCGGAGCAAACGGGACAGTCCCTCTCGGCATCGATGCCACCTCGGGCGTGCAGTTGCTGCTAGGCCAGATACAAGCGATGGAAGAGACCGGCAGGATTGATGCCACGCGTATCGCGTTAGCGGTGCGGGCCTACTCGATGACCCCGGAAGACTAGCGCGGTGACCATCGAGCGGCGAAAGACCCTCTACGGGAAGTCCTTACCGTTTGAGCAAGCGGTTTCGATCTACACCATGCGGCAGATCCATGCTGACGATGAGGTACGTCAGCTGGAATACGCCAGCCGACTCATTCGCTGGGGGACGCACGCGAAGCTGTTTGAGGAGATCCTGCCGGGTATTCCGAAGATGACGCTTAAGCGGCTAATGGAGCGTGAGGGTGCAAATGAGAAGCGCAGTGGAGGAAAGCCGCCGAGCAGCATGGTCCCCATCATCGCTGACGCCGCCTTGCACCTGCAGGCAAGCCTCTTCATCGTAATCTTGCGCAACTATGTCGACCGGGTCGAGCGGGTGGTGACCGCCTGGGCTTTCACAGAGGCCTATGCCCTCACGCGGACAGCCATCGGAGAGAAGTGTGTGCTGGGAGCGAGCGAGGCTTACAACGTGCTGGTTAAGGGGTGGGCACAGAAGAAGCTGAAGCTCAACGAGTGCCAGACCTGCCAGGTGCCCTACATTACCGTGATCAACGCCATTGAAGTCAACAAGAGCCTGACCCACGGGGAATGCCCGCACTGCAGGGTTTTGGTCTCTCGCGATGGGTGGCTGCCGGTGCAAATTACGCCGGCGGGCGCGGAGAGAAGCGCGGCACTTCTGCGAGGCTACTTAGGCACTTAGTGGAAGCCGCGGGCTCTGCACGGCACCCAACGTGCACCCGCGCTTATCCGGCTTAGCTTTGCGGGCTGGATTGCCTCTCACGCCCGCATCCACAAAACGGGACACGCGCCCAACTATCGAGGAACGCCGGAGAGCGTGAACTTCCGCGCGGCTCATGCCTCCGGACGGGCGTGGATATTGAGCACTTCGGTGAAGAGGATCTCGCACGCGAAGTTGCGAGTGTCGGTTCGGAGCCTGTCGAGCGACAGTCCGCAGGCCTGGGTGATCAAGGGGTAGAGCAGTGGCGATGCGTCGTCGGTCGGCGCCCAGCTCGCGAGCGCCATCCCCATGCGAGTTCGAACGGGCGATCCGCTCCGCCCTGCGCTATCACTTGATGGACGAAGAACAGCCGGCGATACAGTCCGATGGTGGTGCGTCGTGGCCTTTCGGCGACCGACCATGGCTGCCACACGGCGTCGAGATAGTGTGCGAAGGCGTCGTCGACGTCGGGATGATCGGCGCGCTGAACCATGATCGGCGGGGCATCTGGCACCGCGCGGGTGATTGAAGCGCGCAGCTCCGGGCGACGCATCGGCGACTTCGAGAGAACGACCCACTCGACCAGATTGGGAAGGGGAGGGGGAGGCGCACGCTCGTCGAGTCGGTCGATGCGTAGCCACACGTCCCGATCAGCGCGCACTTGATTGAAGTGAATGCCAGGCAGGCCCTTGAGCTCAACCTGATGGGCTCGGAAGTGTTCGTCAGGAATCTGCCGGGGCGCAGTGATGCGGAGCTTTTCGATCTCCTCGATCAGGTTGAGGAGATGGTGGACCAAGGCCTTGGAATCCGGCATCGGCGTGGGCGTGTGACCTCAGGGGCTTGCAGTGTAGCCACTGGACAGGGCTGAATCGGGAGATGTGTTGCTCTCAGCGGCGGGCCGATGCCACATAGAGCATGAATCTGGCAGACGCTCAAAGAATACGTGTGATTCGTGGATCCCAGAAACGACGAAAGCCCGCCACTTTTGAGTGGCGGGCTTGGGATGTTCGTGTCGCGGTTGGGTTGATTGGTGCGGTTCTCAGTCCTCCTCGATGACGAGCTCGTAGTAGTGCAGCTTGTGCTGCCGCAGCGTTTCGTTGGCATCGCGAACAGCAACGCTGGCGCGAATCTTGTCGCTGAGCAACTCGGCGAGTGCAACTTTTTTCTTGGCGGCAGTAACAGCGCGTTCAAACGCTTTCCGTCGCTGGTTGTACTCAGTTCGGGTCATGCGAGGCACCTCGACTGATCGCGATGCCGTTTGCCAGCAACCGCGCGGCATAGCTGTCGCCCACTGAGCGATCAACGGTTGCCGCAAAGCCTGCGGTCGCTGCGTGCAACTGTATTTCGTTGGCGCCGTCGTCAGCCAGGACGATATCGGACGAAAGGATGTTGCGGCCTTCGCTCCAGTAGGTGCCCGCGAGAATGGTGGTGCGAGCGTTACCGCGCGTTGCGTAGGCGAACGCAACCCGCGGGCCGACGGCCGTAGGGAATGATTTGCTGGCGATAGCAGCGCCTTGCTCTTTCGTCCAGCCCAGCGCAACCAGACGATTCTGGATTTGGACAACAGGGGACGGGGTGAATGCTTCTTTTTGCATGGTGTCGCTCCTGAACGTGTCGTGCGTCGCGACCACGGTGGGTTCGCGAAGCGGTACGTGAATGGCACGTGGAGCACTCCCGATGGGAGGAAGTGCTCCCGACGGGTTGGTGGTTGTATCCGCTAAGCGCGGGATGCTTCAGGTCTACGCGGCCTCCGGAAGCCGGCTGGTCCGCAGGCGAGGAAGTTGGGCAGCGCGCGGCTACTTTGACGCGCGTGCCATGACGCGCGCTCGCCATGCGGGGTTGACTGCCGGCACCTGGTCGAGCAGGTCGACTGGGCAGCTGACGTGCCACGGACCCGCCTTCTCAAAGCGGTTGAGAAACCCCCAGCAACCGTCGCGCTTGGCCAGCACATAGCTGGCGATGAGCCGGGTGGAACGCGTGCTGTGAACGTGCTCTTCGGCGGTCCACAGGACGTTGCCTGTGAGACGGCTGGCGAGGACTCGGCGTGCGAACCCGTGCTCCTCGACGCTTTTGATAAGCGTCTCGATGAGATCCCGACGCTTGGTGAACGCGGCGACGGCGATCTGACGTCTTAACTCCGGTGTGATCTGCATGGGTGACCTCGCGATGGGGAGGTCACCGCCCGAGGGGCGATAAGCCCCCCGGGTGATGTCTAGCGCCCACCTCTTGACGAGGTGGGGATTTGGTTCCTGCGGCACTTCCTTGGACCGCAGGTTGTTAGTGCATCGTGGGGTCGATTCCATCGACCTCCACGAGCTCCTCCAGGGCCGCAATTTCTGCGTCCATGGAGATCGCCTCGCTGAGAAGCGCCGCCTCGCGCTTCTCAGCCGCCGACCGCCGCCGCTTACGCGGCTTCGGCTGCGGCTCAGGCAGCCAAAGGGGCGTGAGCCCCTTGGTTGCTTGTGCCGGGGTGCGCGGGACGAGCAGCGCGTCGAGCGGCGTGACAACCGGGGTTGCCGCGACAGCCGGAGCTGGCGCAGTAACAGGAGCCGTCGCGACAGCCGGAGCTGTCGCATGCTTCTCCCATCTTGCCCGTTCCTCTCTCAGCATCCGCAGCTCCTGCTTCTCGAGGAGGTTCATCGCCTTATCGAGCGTCTTATCCGCTTTCGCGGATAAGGCGCTCTCCTCCTGCTTGGTCGCCTTGTAGGCGATAAAGAGGAACCCTGCCACGAACAAGCATGCAATGACCAACATAAGCCCTCCTTTGGGCGATTCCCGAGCCTGCACGGTCGAGGTGGAATAACTCTCCGGAGCGCAGGCACACGAACGCCCTGACGGGGTTCGTGGCCCCGGAGGGATGGGTTAGAAGGCATGGCCTTCTTTTATGGCCGCAATGAGCGACCTGTTTAGGCGAGCTTTGCGCTCGGACAGCCCCGTTGGGGCACGTACACTAAAAATTTACCAGACGACTTGTGCGCCCATGGAGCCTGAGGCCAAAAACGCCCCGTTTGCATGCTCGTGTATACGGCGGCTTGCGCTATGGGGGAGGGGTGCTACCTTGGAATTGCCGACGGATCGGCGTAGCGTCACCCTGGCTAGGAGGCCATCATCATGTTTGCGCTTTTCGCAGTAATTTTCGTTGGACTAATGGCGGTCTTGATCGGTCGTGAGGTTTCACGCGGATCGCGTGTCAACCGGTGCTCAGATATGCCTAAGCGCGGGCACGAGGAGTCGATCCTTGTTGCTGACGAGGGGCTGGATGAGCTTCATCAGGATTTCCTCGAAGACAAGTGGTTTGATCGTGGTATCGAAGTCAACCACTCAAACAACATCGGGTTCAGCGACGACTAAACATCGTCGCTTGACTTCGGAGCTATATCAGTCGCTTTTTGCGGCAGCCTGATTCTGCGAGGGCGAGTCACTTAGGTAGGGCACATAGAAGATCGGTGCATCCTGCCCTTCGGGCAGGGGGCCAACGGTCATTTCATAGATGTCGTTGTTCGCTTGGCGCGCGTTCTCTGGGAGATCTTTTATCTGCTCAGCAGGCGATCTTGTTACAAGGTCCACACCTTTATGAACGGTCTCGCTCACGCCTGTTGCGGTGGACCCAGGTAGGCCTCCCGGGAGCTGCATTTGCTCCACAGTCTCTGAATAGAGTTCACTTTGGGCGCTGCTCTCTAAGACTTGCGTTCGATCCTCCCGAGCCTTTTTGGATTGAGCTGTCACTTCTTCGACGCTTTTCGGGGCGTTAAGGGCTGGCTGCGCTGAGCGATCTGCCTCGGATCTCTCCTGCCTACCGTTGAATTGTTGAACCGCGCCATCGGCGTCAACACGTCGAAGCCCGCTGAAATCGCCCTCATTGATATTCTCGTTCTTGGTGCTTAGGAGGTTGTCTTGATGGGTGTCGGCCACCGACGCACGGAACAACTCCTGTACGTCACTGCCATAGCCCATCAGCGAATAGGCATACACCTCTGCATCGAGCATCTGCCCCGGGTCTGCGTGTTGCGAGAGGATCACGCCAGGGCCCTCGCCGGCGGCCGTCATGAGCAATGCGGCAGCGCGCTGGTTGTCCGGGTCTTGAATACCTTGGGTGGTCTTGGCGTGATGCATGTTTCTGTTGATCGCATCGCCAAGCCCCATGCTGCCCAGTTTGCTGTCGAGTACGTCAAGCGCTTCGCGGCCCTCCGGGTTGTTATGCAGTTGGGCGAATTCTGCCGCGGTGAAGTTAGATCGGACTACGGCTGAATTGGACGCAGCGAGGACGCGGTCAAGCGCGGCGGATTCGCTGCTGACCTGGTCTGCAGTGCGCGTCATCTGCTCAGAGTTCGTCTTGTCCATCGTTTGTGTAGCGGCCTCTTTAGCGGCCTCGGATTGGACGCGTGCCTGCTCGCTCACCATGGTGGCTTTGAATCCAGAATCCGAGCTGGCGGTTGCGCTGATTTGGTCGGAGATGCGCGTAAGGGCTTCCCGCACATTTTGAACGCTGGACTCTTCGTTGTAGGCGCCGGATAGACCACTCAGCAACTTTCCAACCCCTGAGAGCGCCGCTTTTGTTGCCCCCGAAAATCCTCCCCCAGCATTGCCGTTCATGCCAATGGCCGTCTTGATGACATCTGCACCTTTGACTCCCATGTTATTTAGATCATCGCGCGAGTAGCCCGCCGCTTCGGCCGCCCGGTATCCCGCATCCATCGCCGACTGCGACATGTTTTTGAGACTGGCCTGGTAAGCGCTCTCATAGGCCTGGGAAAAACCTGTTGTGTCCCGGTGCGCTTCTCCAACGGCGTGACTCAGAGAATTACTCGCCGACTGCGCGCTGGACGTCCTTGCCGAGAGCGCAGACTGGACGCCCGACTCAACCGAAAAGCTCATTTGTTGAGATCCACCGCGAACCGTCCCTTGAGTTGGGTTGAATGTCGACATTGGGCCCATCTGCAGACTGGCTGCTGGCTGGAATGCATCGGGGGAAACCTGCTTTTCGTTGATGTGATCGCCCCCCTGCAGCCGACCTGCCAGATGCGTGGCTGCCACCGCGCCTCCGTAGAGGATCATCAGCGAGATCGCGGGCGTCGCGGCAGCCAACATGGATCCGACGCCGAGCCAGTCGATCGCCTCAGCCTGCAGTTGGCCCACCGCGGTGATCGAGGTCCAGTCGCCCTCTGAGCGACCAAGCTCAATGTTGAGCTCGCCGAGCCTGCGCGCATAGGACTGCATGCTGGTGACTTGGAACAGGTTGATCGCCGCCAAGATGGGGGCAAATAGCTGGATCCAGATGGCGGTTTGTAGCAACTTCAACGCGAGGCCGATGCCGGCGGCGCCGAACCCCAGCAGGAACGCCATGAATGGCATCACGACATAGAGGAACCCCTCAAAAAAGCTGATGACCGGCGTGACCACCCGTCGAAACATGGTCTCCTCGGCCGCCCATTGTGTGGCGCGCTGCTCAGAGCCCTGCTGCAACATGATGGTTTGTGCAATGCGCTCACTGCTCAGCGGTCCCTGCAGCATCGCCTCATTGAAAACCGCATAGATCATTGATGAAGCGGTGTATTGGTTCATGTTGATCGCTGCACCGGCGCCAAGCACGCTGAAGAACTCCTGCGCCTTGGTGGACACATCATTGGTTCCGGTCCGCGCGGCCAACGCCGCGTTCGCGAGGTCGGTAAGCTGGAGGGCACCACCTATTTCGCCGTCGCTGGGCGCGTAGGCGGTAATGCGCTCGCCCGCCGCGCGGCAGGTCAGTGCCACCGGCGCATTGATCGGCTGCCGACTGGCCGTGATGTAGGCCAGCGTCGTTGCCCACCCATCATCGAAGATGATCGCCTCAAGCGGGTTCGGATCACCAAATATCGCGTTTGAGGTCGTGCGGCCGAGCATCAACTTTGTGAGGGTGCAGTCGTGGAGGTAGTGCTTGAGCGTCTTTCGGAAGGCGTCGTAAGCCTGACCTACCTCGGTCGTGCCAGCTGAGTTGATGTATTCCTGATCGAGGTTTCGGAATGCGGCAATCGCCTCGAGGCCGTTTCCAAAGCCGCCTTGGGTAAGTTGAGAGTCCGTCGAGACCCATGTGCCGAAGGCTTGCTCGAAGCCTTTGGCTATTCCATACCCAAGGTTAGAGATCAGTACGCCGGTGGCAGCCGCACCGATCGGGATGTTGTCCACCCGGCAGCCTCCGCCACATTCCACGTACCCGGTGCGGATCACCAAAGGGTCGATCTGCACATTGACCGTGGGAACGAACAAGGCCATGTAGAGGATGTAGCCAGCGAGCAGGTTCTGCAGCTCAAACTTCTCACCCCCGGTGAGAATCGCCTTGAGGGCGGTGGCAATGAGACCGACAAGTAGACCGATGGCGGCCACGCGCGCAACGTTCCCGCTGTCGGTCAGCATTGCGAGTCCCTCGAGTGCGCGAAGCACCCAAGCGGGGTCGCCGATGACGTTGATCGCACAGATGTTGGATCCGCACATCAAATCCATAGCCATCGGATTTAGTCCTGCAACGAAAACGGGCGGGTGGGCGCGTATCCACGCACTACATCTGCTAGTGGTTTTGCGCCGCGACGATTGGGTAATAGGCCTGCCACGTCGGCGTCGCAGTCAGTCGTCTCGATCTCACGAAAAGACTCTTCATGCGCGAAGAGCGGATCGGATGTGATCGTTTCGACAATGCGATAAGCAACAGCATCATCCGGCGGCGAAAGCGAAGCAGGACGGGTGAGCTGACATGCAGTAGGTGCCGTGGCACGGCAGCTCTCAACGCCTGCGCGCAAGCTAGTTGCTGCATGCGTCATTGCGTCGCGAATGAAATGCAATGCCAAGCCAACGCCTATCGCGAGGACTCCCAGGGCATCTGGGATGGATGTCGGGGTCGTGATGCTCCAAGCGAGCAGTGCTTCACTGAGAGTGACGACGTCTGCTTCCATCAGCGCTGGCCAATGGTCGGGCGCGCGGGGGCCAGCCCGTCCAGCGCGTTCTGCCGCGTCATGGAGTAGTAGGCCAGCATCCGATTGGCAGAATCGCCGGAGGACCTGGTCAGGTGCTGGTAGTCGATGTGGACCAGGGTGCGGGCGTCGGCAAGGATTTTCCGTGCCTCTTCTATCGCGGGCTCGTTAGCCATCCCGCCGGTGGCAAGCTCTGTGGTCACCAGCAGTTGCTCGACGTAGGTCTTCAGCATGTCGGCTGCAATTTGAGACGCGAAAGTATCCGCAAAGTGCTCGGCCTCCTGTGCGTTGTAGCGCGCAAGGAACAACAGGATGCCGCCATACTTCCCCATACTTTCGAGCATGCGACGGTCTGTTTCCGAGGGGTCGTTTCCGCCCGCTCGCACCCGGCCAATGATGCCGTCTGTGTCATTCCCTGGTTGTCCTCTAACGGCTTGAAGTACCTTTTCGCGCATTGGCGTGATTCGTATCTCCCGTAGCTGCGGATCAAGACATCCTTCGGCCAGACTTGTGCTGCCATCACACCTCAATGCGTTGACCATCACCGAGCCGTTTGTGCCATCACTAGAGCCGTTGCCTTCGACCAGCTGAGTGAGTCGCAACACCGCCGGGATGCTGCGGCCCTTTGGGGTCTTTTTGTCTTCTGGCGCCCCATCGCCATCCCCTTCGGCGGACGCATCTTCGGGAGGGACTCTGCACCCACCTACGCCCGGATAGCAGGCGACGTAGGTGCCTGTCAGGCTCATGATGTCTTGCAGGAGTTCGACGTCACCGCCCTCAACCCAGCCGTCCGCTCCGTGGGCCTTGAGAGCCTTCCAAATGACGTTGCCAGGCGACATGCGCGCCATTGCCTCAGGATTCGCCTCGGCGACGGCTGTTGCTGAGGATTGATCCCCAATTCCGGGTTGGGCGGCTCCCACGGCGTCGTCCTTGTATCCAAGTGACGTTGCCATTGAATTGCCTGCCGTGGTGATCTGGCCAGCGAGTCCAGACCGATCCATCATGGCCTTGGCAATCTGGCACGATGAGCCGTACTTGGAACCAATCTCGTTCACCAAATTCGTGTACTTGCTAATCAATGATTGGATCTGTGGCGATACCGAGCTCAAGCCGAGATCAAAGGCATACGACACGGCAGCGCTGGGAATGGATCGCATCAGCTGCTCAAGCTGATCCGAGGAAATATGAGATAGCGCGCCAAAATTCAAATCGAAGCCACCACAACCGCCGCCTGATGCAATGAAACCGGGGTCGAGCTGAAACAGCGGTCCAGTGGTAATGTTTCGATTGCGCACCGTGATGCTGCCGCCACTGATGATGCCGCGCCGCATGCTCATTGAGGCTCCGGGGCTGTTCACATGCACCATGGAGCTTGAGAACATGCGGTTCATATCTTCGTGGACGCTAGCAAACGCTGGCGTAGCCGTCAGAAGGGCGAGTGCAACCGCGGTACCCAGAAAAGCAGTGTTCATTGCGTGGCCTCGGGACTTACAAGGGGAGTGGTAAGCGGCGTTGATCCGCCTTGCGTGAGCGTTGATTTGCCGGCTTCTTCGAGAAGTGTGAGCAGCTCAGCGCTGGTCGACTGGCGCACGTCGCTTGGCAGCTGGTCCTGGATATAGCGACGGATGTTGCTTTGGATCGCGTCGTACTCGTCCGCTGAGATCCAACCGCGACGCTCAGCCAAAGCGATCAACTTGTCTTCGAGCTGCGGCAGCGTCTGGATGCCTTCGGCCAGCTTGTGGAACTGGCCACTCTTGGTATCGGCCACAATGAACGTCGGGGTGACGCTCACGCCCATGATCTCGCTTTGACCCTCATCGACGAGGTAGTCCTGGTAGTGCGTTCCAGGCATGGGAAGGCCGTCAACGGACACCGGCAGCACAGGAAATTCATGGACACGCTCGAATGCAGCAAGCGGGGTGTTCTGACGTAGGCAGTAGGGACAGTCACTTCGGAAGAAGTAGTAGATGCCGACCTGATCGCGAAGCCGCGCCAAAACCTCGTCAATCTTTTGCTTGGCTTGGCCACGGGAGGCGGTACGGGCGAACTGGGTCAGCGGCCGGCGCGTCTCAGCATTCAGCGCGGGGTTGTCTGCGATGACGCGCCTTACGGTGTCGCTGAACATGGATGCCTTGTCGAGGGCGAGCTGCTGCGTGTAGAGGTACGCCTTGACGTTGTCTGCGGTCGGCTGATCCATCGCGCGATCAAGGAGCTTCGGCAACGACTCGCGGATCCATTCGGTGCCGAAAGGCGTTGCACTCGTTGCCGCCGGGGCGGCAGGCGAGGGCGGCTCTTGCAGCTCTGGGGCCGGCACTTGCAGCTCCGGCGGCGGGTCGTTGTAGAAGTGCCATCCTTGGCTCTGCGTCGTCCATTGACTGCCCGTGTCGGTCGCTTTGCGATTGCGCGGCTCTGCGATCGCCGATGAGGCGAGCGCAACCAGCAGCAGAAGGGCGAGGGTTCGGCACATGCTGACAAGTGTAGGAAGCACGATGGCCTGGACTTCGCTGCTACTACCCCATTTGCACAGGGGGTTATGAGGAGGTTGGAATTATCTCGGGGCGAAAATGGGTATTTCGGCCGCCCGGGCTCACCCGTGTGGTATCTCGCTTCTCATGATCCTTCACGAACACAATCGCAAGCAGGCACAGGACCCGTTGCCCATGGATCGGGCGCGTCTATTGGCGCGGGTCTTCTCGCGGGGCGCGGCTGAGCCGACTCGCAGTGATGTCGACGTAGCATGGGAACTGCTGGGAGATCTTCGCGATCGGGCCAGGTGGTTGGTGTGCAGCTGCCGTCCCGAGGCACCACTGCTCTTCCCGAGGCGAAAGCAGACGCGGATGGAGCTCGTTAGGCATCCGGCGCAAGCGCACGCGTTGGAGTGTCCATTCCACGCAGTGCGTTCCGTGGCGCGTGGCGCCTGCGCCTCGCGCGGCTTCGAGGTGGTTCTGCGCGCCAAGGATCTGACCGCGCCGGCGACGCTGGCGGGGCGGCTTGCCAGGCTTCTCGCGGAAGTGATCGCGCGAAGCGGTGTGGCGATGGTCAGCGGTGACGAGGTCACACGGCGCATCAAGCATGAGGGGCGGAGCTTCCAATGGGCCGATGTCGCGGCGCGCTACAAATCGCTTTGGGAGGCGACCGCTTCGCTCCCGCGTCACACCGGGACGTGGGGCGAGTGGTCTGTCCATCATGTCAATGGCGTGCCATCGCTGCGCTCACGTCTACATAGGGCGCCGGCGCAGGTGGTGCCCGCGCATGGACTCTTTGTCGGCCAGGTGGATCGCCTGGGCGAGGGGCGCAAGGCGTGGGTTGTGGAGGCAGCGGCCGATCGACCGGTGTGGTTTACCTCTGCGGCCCGGCTGGCTGAAGACGACGCAGGGCCGTATCTTGGCGCCGGCGTGATCGCCGTGGCCGCTGAGCGCAAGGTGCGAGGGATAGTGGGTGCAGCGGTGCCCGTCTATTCAAGCCGACTGCTGATGCCGGTGTCAGGGCCGATCGAGCGCGCCGTCTTGACGGTGCTACTCGAGCAACTTGTGTATTGGCACGAGAAACGCGGCTGCACCGTGCGCCTTGAGCGACCCGCTGGCCCACTGCCTGAAGCGGGCGTAAAGCCCAGTTTTCTGCTGCACTCGCCGGCTGGGCGGCGTGTCGCCGTACTTGGCGTGGAAGCGACCGACAGCCCATCTGCGGCGACACACGCCGAAAAGCTAAAGGCAGCGGGCTTGGTGGACGATGTGATTGCGGGTGACGCGTCGCATCTGGGCGTGCTTGAAGTGCGGAAACGATTGACCGGCTGGATGCTGCGCTCGGCTTAGAAAAAGGGAAGGCGGCGAGTTTCCCCGCCGCCCTCATTGATCTCGCCGTTCCTTGGCATCCGATGGGCGGCATCCTGCCACCAGTTCCCTCTTGCTCTGATGCGCGTCCGTGCGCTTTGGTAACTGTGGCGTCCTTGCCCCTTCCGCTCCAGGCGTCCTGCCCGGTGTCCTTGCCTTGTCGCTTGCACATCCGTGTGCGTGTTGCGTTTAGCGTGGCGTCCTTGCTTAGCCTTGGGCTTCCTGCCCGTCTCAATACTTGAGACTTGATACTAGGAATACCACGGTCTCTGATGGGCGCAAGCGGCTCTAAGTCCTTGTTTGCGCTGCACGCGCGGTAGGCGGTGGGTCCGTGTGGTGGCGGAGACATGCATCGACGGGTCATCACCGATGTCGTGTTGGTTTGGTGGTCCCGCGCAGCGCCAGCTTCCACCTGCACACGCTTGACCTCATTTCGAGCGGCCTTCCCGACACATACCTAGAGGAAACGTGGTGCCCGTCACGCACCCATAAGGGCTTGGCGAGGACATTTCCGAATTCGAACGCGATTGGGCGAGCAAGCGGCGCAATCAACTTTCCCGATGGGACAAAGCATGCGTGGTGCTGCGTCCAGCTTAGACGCCGGTGGAGCTGCGTTCGCGTCTGTGTCCAAGGCGGATTCCGGGATCGTGCGAACAGTTATCACGATCCTTGAAGAGTGGCTGGCGGGTCGCTTGCGCGCTACCAAACCGGTGGGAGGATCAATAGGCGGCAGCTTCGCCGCGTAACGATTGATCGGGAGGCTTACCCAATGAAACAGCTGTCATTCGTGTTGCGCTTCACACTGCTTTCCACACTACTGGCCGCAGCAGGAATTGCACCCGCCGCTGACCAGGCAAGCGTCCTTGGTCTCGTGGTTGGCTCGGCAAAGGAAGCTGAACTTGAGACGCTTGCGGCGCACAGCAGGGCCCGCGAGACATCGCGGGAAACCAGCCGGCACACCCTCGGCGCCATCATCAAATTTGACGGTGACTTCGGCTTGCCAGGGCTGACGTCCTCGACCTTCATTTTTGCGAAAGCCGGATACCTCGAAGCGGCGGTGTTGACGCTCCATCGAACGCGCTACGTCGAGATCGTCGATTCCCTAAAGGCGAAGTACCGGCTGATCGAGGAAGTCCGGCCGTTTGTTGGCAACCGCCAAGCGCGCTTTCTGAGTGGCGAAGTGGAGATCAATGCAACGTCCCCGCACATGTCCTTCGAAATGAGCGTGACCTACACGACGGTTGCGTTCCGGGCTCAGTTGGCGAAGACGGCCGAGCAAGAAGATGCGTCCCGCAAGCAGGCGCAAGGCGCTCGACTGTGAAACTTGGCGAACCGCTTTCTCCGGCCGAGCGCGTGTTGCGCTGGGGTGCGCGCAGTCTGGGCGTAATGATCTGCAAGCTGACCGGGTCGCGTCGTCGGGACTACCAGTGCCTCTGCGAACCACAACCTGACCCGCCGCGTTGGCGACCCAGCCTGAATCCCGTGTTGCCCTTGATCCTCATTCCCACGCGTCCATCACCTGCCGAACCAACCCGCGCAGGGGTAGCGAGACTGTCGCACGCACCACAGGCAATCGCGGAATCTCCATGGCCTTTGCGGTGGATGCTTTGGAACTCGATGATGAGGAAGACGAAGAGGGTGAAGATCTGGGTTGGCACGAGATCGAGGCCAAATCGGAGCCGGGTCCCTCGCCGCATGACGATACCTTGGACCACCTTATCGGACTGGCGCTGCCGGGACCGTTTGACTACATGAACCCGATGCACGGGATCCTCTACAGCTCTTCTCCGGACGATTGACACTTACGCTGAGCCAGCAACTCGCTTCTCAGCCGAAAACGCCAACGCGAGCTGACCCGGCACCGACAATGGATGACCATCGGAATTCTCTATATGCATCACCACGTTCTACCACCCTTCAATCGGGCCAAAGCCAAGCCCGAGTTGGTCGCTGGCAATCTGATGGGAACGCTTCGGCACCTTTACTTCGCCCCGATCGCGGAATTGCGGGCGTTTGTGCAATCCCGACAGCAACACCAGCCCCACCTGAGCCTTGTCAGCACATTGGGGCTGGTGCGCGATGATGACGTTGGCGGTTGGTCAACGGAGCGCTTCGAAGTTTCGGCCGAGCGCGAGGAGTCGTGCTCGATCTAGCGAATTTGGCTGTTGTTGTTTTTGCCGAGTGGCGCTAGCTTTTTTGGGGCACGTCACATTCGGGTCCAAGCCTGCGAACGTGCTCGGCCGGGATCTGAAGAACAGGGCAACACACGATGATCGAACACGTCTATGACACAAGAATGGTCGCCCCTGCCCAAGGCTACTCACCAAGCGCCGCGAAACCGGCTGCGGTGGTGGCGGCGTGGAAGAAGGCCTTCCCGGATATCGTGTCGATTCCACCTGACGCGGCAACACGCGAGGATTTTGAGCGCGCCCATGACCCCGACTATGTGCGCGACGTGCTGGCAGGTGCTCTGCCAAATGGGTTCGGGACAATCAATCCGGAATTGACGGTCACACTGCCGTTCACCTCAGGCGCGATGCTGACCGCAGCTCGTCGAGCAATGGCGACACGGCGGCCGGTGGCTGCGCCTTGCTCGGGATTTCATCACGCGGGTTGGGCCCAGGGCGGTGGCCTCTGCACCTTCAACGGGCTGATGGTGGCGGCGCTCGCGCTACAGGCCGACCAGCCCGGTCTGCGCGTCGGGGTACTTGACTACGACTACCACTATGGCGGTGGCACTGACGACATCATCAGGCGGCTC
>Ga0163147_10002945_pt1 | contig 23442 bp, 19 predicted proteins | sample OliLakLV19MP6G1_FD_148597 | JGI IMG/M metagenome (GOLD analysis project Ga0163147, IMG submission 148597) | Freshwater microbial mat bacterial communities from Lake Vanda, McMurdo Dry Valleys, Antarctica- Oligotrophic Lake LV.19.MP6.G1 | ecosystem: Environmental > Aquatic > Freshwater > Lake >...
GACTCTATGCAACGAACAAGCACTACTACAAGAACGAACTCAGTTGATGCTCTGCAGCATGGTCGGCATGTATAATTATTTGGCTGGGATGCTGCATTCCGCGCATCGGTAGCGACCGCCGCCCAGATCCCCAATCGCCTCGCAAACGGACTTTCCCACGGCATGTCTTCTTCCACCGCCAAGCCTCTCAAACCACGCCCCAAGCATCTGAATCTGATGAAAATTCGGCTGCCATTGCCGGGCTGGGTGTCGATCATGCATCGCCTCAGCGGTGCGGCCATGTTTCTCGCCATTCCGCTGATTTTGTGGTTGCTCGACAAGAGCCTGGGCACCGAGATCGGCTTCGACGTCGTCAAGGAGCTGCTGGCGTTATGGTGGATCAAGCTCGCACTGGCCGGCTTGCTGTGGGGCTTTCTCCACCATTTCTGTGCCGGCATTCGCTACCTGATGCTCGACATGCACAAGGGCATCGACCTGGCGTCGGCGCGCATGAGCGCCGGCGCGGTCTATCTGGTGAGCATTCCGCTGACCTTGCTGGCCGCATGGCAACTTTTTCTCTAGTGTTTCGCGGGTTTTGAAAACATGAAACAACGAATTATCGTCGGTGCGCACTACGGTTTTCGCGACTGGCTGGGTCAACGCGCCACGGCGGTTTTGATGGCTCTCTATACGGTATTGCTGCTGGCGGTACTGCTGGTGCAGAAGCCGAGCGATTATCTGAGCTGGTACGGCGTATTCAGCCCGGTCTGGATGAAGATTGCAACTTTGACGTTCATTGCCTGTCTGCTGTACCACGCCTGGGTCGGCATGCGCGATATCTGGATGGACTACATCAAGCCCACGAGCGTGCGACTGGCCCTGCAGGTGGGCACCCTGGTGTGGTTGCTTGCGTGCGCCATGTGGGCCCTGAAAATCTTCTTGCAGTAAGGAAAGCATAGATGGCATTGACCGTTCGCAAGTTTGACGCAATCGTGGTCGGCGCCGGCGGCGCCGGCCTGCGCGGCGCCCTGCAGTTGTCCGAAGCGGGCTTGAAGGTCGCAGTGATCACCAAGGTGTTTCCGACCCGCTCCCACACCGTCGCCGCGCAGGGTGGGGTCGGTGCGTCGCTGGGCAACATGGGCCCCGATTCCTGGCAGTGGCACATGTATGACACCGTCAAGGGAGGGGACTGGCTGGCCGACCAGGATGCGGCCGAATTCCTGGCGCGTGAAGCACCCAAATGCGTGATTGAACTCGAGCATTTCGGCATGCCGTTCGATCGCAACGAAGACGGCACCATCTATCAACGGCCGTTTGGCGGGCACATGCAGAACATGGGAGCCGGGCCGCCGGTGCAACGCTCATGCTGTGCGGCCGATCGTACCGGGCACGCGATGCTGCACACGCTTTACCAGCGCAATGTGCGCGCCAACACGCAGTTTTTCGTCGAATGGATGGGACTGGACCTGATTCGCGATCCGCTCGACGGCGCGGTGCTTGGAGTGACCGCACTCGAAATGGAAACCGGCGACGTCATGGTGCTGCAAGCCAAGGCGACGCTGTTCGCCACCGGCGGCGGCGGGCGTATCTACGCGTCGTCCACCAATGCCTTCATCAATACCGGCGACGGCCTTGGCATGGCGGCGCGTGCCGGCATTCCTCTGGAAGACATGGAGTTCTGGCAGTTCCATCCGACCGGGGTTGCGGGCGCGGGTGTGCTGATCACCGAGGGCGTGCGCGGCGAGGGCGGTTACCTGCTCAACAAGGACGGTGAGCGCTTCATGGAGCGTTACGCGCCCAACGCCAAGGATCTGGCGTCCCGTGACGTGGTGTCACGGGCGATGGCCACCGAAATCCTCGAGGGGCGCGGCGCCGGCAAGGATGGCGACTACCTGTTGCTCAAGCTCGATCACCTGGGTCCCGAAACCATCGACAAGCGCCTGCCCGGCATTCGCGAGATCGCCAAGAAATTCGCCAATGTCGATCCGGCGCGCGATCCGATTCCGGTGGTACCGACCTGCCATTACCAGATGGGCGGCATTCCGACCAACTACCTGGGCGAGGTGGTGGCTCCCGGCAAGAGCGGCCCGAACGAGGTCGTCGAAGGTATGTATGCGGCCGGTGAATGCGCCTGCGCGTCGGTGCACGGCGCCAATCGCCTGGGCACCAACTCCCTGACTGATCTGCTGGTGTTCGGCAAGGCCGCCGGCGACCGCATGATCAGGTATCTCGCCTCCAGCAAGGCACATCGTGATCTGCCCAAGGATGCCACCGACGTCACGCTGGCGCGCCTTGATCGGCTCAACCACCAGAAAGACGGCGCCAACGTGCACGAAACACGCGCCGAAATGCAGCGCACCATGCAGCGTCATTGCGGTGTGTTCCGTTTCCCGGAAATGTTGGTCGAGGGCGTCAGCAAGATCAAGGAAGTGGCCAGCCGTGTGGCGATGACCGAGATCAGCGACAAGTCGAAGGTGTTCAATACCGCACGCATCGAGGCGCTCGAACTCGACAACCTGATCGAGGTGGCACGTTCGACCATGGTTTCGGCGGAAGCGCGCAAGGAAAGCCGCGGCGCACATGACCGCGCTGACTGCCATGACACGCCAGAGCGCCCCAACGGTCGCAACGATGATGAATGGCTCAAGCACACGCTCTGGTACAAGGAGGGCGATCGCATCGACTACAAGCCGGTGATCTTCACGCCATTGTCGACCGAGTCGATTCCGGCCAAGGTTCGTACCTACTGAACTTTTTGCAAGCAAGGCAAGCCCAGATGAAAATTTCGCTCTATCGCTACGATCCGGACCGCGACGCCGCGCCTTACATGAAGGATTACGACGTCCCGCTCGAACCCTCCGACCGCATGCTGCTCGATGCACTGGTTCGCGTGAAGGCAATGGACGACTCCTTCGCGTTCCGCCGTTCCTGCCGCGAAGGTGTGTGCGGCTCGGATGCGATGAACATCAATGGCAAGAATGGTCTGGCGTGCCTGACCAATGTGGCTGATCTCGGCGAGCATGTGGTGCTGCGTCCGCTGCCTGGCCTGCCGGTGATCCGCGACCTGATCGTCGACATGACGCAATTCTTCAAGCAGTACAACTCGATCCGTCCTTATCTGGTCAACCATGATCCCTTGCCGGAAAAGGAACGCCTGCAGTCGCCGGAAGAGCGCGAGGAACTCGATGGCTTGTACGAATGCATCCTGTGCGCTGCATGCTCGACCGCATGCCCGTCATTCTGGTGGAACCCGGATAAATTCGTCGGCCCGGCCGGCTTGCTGCAGGCCTACAGGTTTCTGGCCGACACGCGCGACCAGGCCGGCGCCGAGCGCCTCGACAACCTGGAAGACCCGTATCGCCTGTTCCGCTGCCATTCGATCATGAACTGCGTCGACGTGTGCCCGAAGGGCCTGAACCCGACCAAGGCGATCGGCAAGATCAAGGAATTGATGGTTCGGCGCGCCGTTTGAGGCCCGCCTGAAGCCGCACATCGTTTATGCTCGATTCCGTACAGCTTTCGCGTTTGAAGTGGAGCAGCCGCCGCGGCATGCTGGAAAACGACCTGGTGCTGAGCACGTTTTTTGACCGCCATGCAGGCGATCTCGATGCCGTGCGTGTGGAGGGCCTCAAGGCCCTGCTGGAATTGGCCGACGGCGATCTGTGGGACCTGATCGTCAATCGCGCCGATCTGGGAGCAAGCGCGGGCCCTGGCGCCCAAGCGGTGCTGGGCATGCTGCGCAATTGTCAAGCCGCACACCAGACTGGGTAGCCGGCCTTTGGCGACCTTAAAGAAAAACAGAACTTTCGGGAGCAATCCATGAGCATGAAGCCCAGCGATACCAAGGCCACCCTGTCGTTTTCCGATGGCTCGCCATCGATTGATTTTCCGGTCTACAAAGGCACCATCGGGCCCGACGTGGTTGACATCCGCGCGCTCTACGGCAAGACCGGAAAATTCACCTATGACCCCGGCTTCATGTCGACGGCGTCGTGCAACTCGTCGATCACCTATATCGATGGCGACAAGGGCGAACTGCTGTATCGCGGTTATCCGATCGAGCAGCTGGCAGTGAACTGCGATTTCCTTGAAACCTGCTACCTGTTGCTCAACGGCAACCTGCCGAATCTGATCGAGCGCGACAAGTTTGTCGATCTCGTGACGCACCACACCATGGTGCACGAGCAGATGCAGAATTTCTTTCGCGGCTTTCGCCGTGACGCCCATCCGATGGCGGTTCTGGTCGGCTCGGTCGGCGCGCTGTCGGCCTTCTATCATGACTCGCTTGACATCAACGATGCGCATCACCGCGAGGTCTCGGCGATTCGCCTGATCGCAAAGCTGCCGACGTTAGTGGCGATGGCCTACAAGTACTCGATCGGCCAGCCCTTCGTCTATCCGCGCAACGACCTTTCGTACACGGCGAACTTCATGCGCATGATGTTCGCCGTTCCGGCCGAGGACTACAAGTCCAATGACGTGATGGTGCGTGCTCTGGATCGCATTTTCATCCTGCACGCCGATCATGAGCAGAATGCATCGACCTCGACGGTGCGCCTTTCCGGTTCGTCGGGAGCCAATCCGTTTGCCTGTATCGCCGCCGGCATCGCCTGCCTGTGGGGCCCGGCACATGGTGGTGCCAACGAAGCGGCGCTCAACATGCTCTTCGACATCCAGAACCAGGGTGGGGTCGAGAAGATCGGCGAATTCATCAAGCGAGTGAAAGACAAGAATTCGGACGTCAAGTTGATGGGCTTCGGCCATCGCGTCTACAAGAACTACGACCCGCGCGCCAAGCTCATGCGCGAGACCTGCCACGAAGTGTTGAACGAACTGGGTCTGCACGACGACCCCGTGTTCAAGCTGGCGATGGCGCTCGAGAAGATCGCGCTTGAGGACGACTATTTCGTGCAGCGCAAGCTGTACCCGAATGTCGATTTCTACTCGGGCATCGTGCAGCGCGCACTGGGCATTCCGGTCTCCTTGTTCACCGGCATCTTTGCCCTGGCGCGCACCGTCGGCTGGATCGCGCAATGGAACGAAATGATCTCCGATCCGGAGCAGAAAATCGGCCGCCCGCGGCAGCTCTTCATCGGCAGCCCGCGACGTGATGTCCAAGCGATCGCAACGCGCTAGCTTTTTGGTGAAGTGAAGCGGAAGGGTTGCTGTTCTTCCCCGATCGCCGTTGACCAACGCCCGCTAATGTCCAGCCATCCCAACCTGACCCCGCCGATCGAGCTGAAACTTCCCTGACAATTGGTCACGCGCACCTGGCACGGGTGCGCGGCTCCTCGCAATCCGGTCAAGCCGTGGCGCGAGGGGGTCAAGCGGGGAGCGCCTAGGCGATCCCGCATTGCCCGCACTGCATCGAGAAACTCGAGAAAGGTGAACGCCATGATGAAGCAATACCAGTCAAATTCGTATCTGTTCGGCGGCAACGCGCCCTACGTTGAGGAGCTCTACGAGAACTACCTCGACAACCCGGGCTCGGTGCCGGAGAAATGGCGCGAGTACTTCGATGCCCTGCAGGTGGTGCCGCCGAACGCTGGCGCGGATCCCGGGCGCGACGTGCCGCATGCGCCGGTGGTCGAGTCGTTCGCGCTGCGCGCCAAAGACGGTTCCCTGAGGCCGCAGGGCGGCTCCACTGTTGATCTTTCGGTAGCGCGCAAGCAGGTCTTCGTCCAGCAACTGATCGCCGCCTATCGCTTCCTCGGCACCCGCTGGGCCGATCTGGATCCGCTCAAGCGCGCCGAGCGCACGCCGATTCCCGAACTCGAGCCAGTGTTCTACGACCTCACAGAGGCCGACATGGACATGACGTTCAATGCGCAGTCGCTGTATTTCGGCCGCGAATCGATGACGCTGCGCGAGATCATCCAGGGACTGCGCGAGACCTACTGCGGCACTATCGGCGCGGAGTTCATGTACATCAGCGATCCGGCGCAGAAACGCTGGCTGCAGCAACGGCTGGAGAGCACCCGCTCAACGCCCAAATTCGACGCCGACAAGAAGCGCCACATTTTCGAGCGCGTCACCGCGGCCGAAGGCCTGGAGCGCTACCTGCATACCCGCTATGTGGGGCAAAAGCGGTTTTCCCTGGAAGGCGGCGAAAGCTTCATCGCCTCGATCGACGAACTGATCCAGCGCGCCGGTGAGAAGGGCGTGCAGGAGATCGTGATCGGCATGGCGCACCGCGGCCGCTTGAATGTCCTGGTCAATACCCTGGGCAAGATGCCCTCGGACCTGTTCGAGGAATTCGAGGGCAAGCATCTGGACGATCTGCCGGCAGGCGATGTGAAGTATCACAAGGGCTTTTCCTCGGATATCTCGACCCCGGGCGGGCCGGTGCATTTGAGTCTGGCGTTCAACCCCTCGCATCTGGAAATCGTCAATCCGGTAGTCGAGGGTTCCTGCAAGGCGCGCATGGATCGGCGCGGCGACAAGGACGGTTCGCAGGTATTGCCGATCCTGGTGCACGGCGATGCTGCGTTCGCCGGCCAGGGCGTGGTGATGGAAACCCTGAATCTGGCGCAGACCCGCGGCTATGGCACCCATGGCACGGTGCACCTGGTGATCAACAACCAGATCGGCTTCACCACTTCGGACCCGCGCGACTCGCGTTCGACCCTGTATTGCTCGGACGTGGTCAAGATGATCGAGGCGCCGGTGCTGCATGTCAACGGCGATGACCCGGAAGCAGTGGTGTTTGCAACCCAGATCGCGATTGATTTCCGCGCCGAGTTCAGGAAAGACATCGTGGTCGACATCATTTGCTTCCGCAAGCTCGGCCACAACGAACAGGATACGCCGGCTCTCACCCAGCCGCTGATGTACAAGCGCATTGGCCAGCATCCGGGCACGCGCAAACTGTACGGCGAAAAGCTGGTTGCGCAAGGCGTTCTGAAAGCCGGCGAACCGGAGCAGATGGTCAAGAGCTTCCGCGACCTGATGGATGAAGGCAAATCGACGGTCGAGTACGTTTTGTCGGATTTCAAGAGCAAATATGCGGTTGACTGGGTGCCGTTCCTCAACAAGAAATGGACCGACGCGGCCGATACCGCCCTGCCGCTGGCCGAGATCAAGCGCCTGGGCGAGCGCATTACCACCATCCCGGAGAGCTTCAAGCCGCATCCGCTGGCAGATACCCTGATCGGCAATCGCCGCAAGATGGCGCGTGGCGAACAGCCGCTCGATTGGGGCATGGGCGAACATCTCGCCTATGCCTCGCTGGTCGCATCCGGCTATGCGGTGCGCCTGACGGGCCAGGACAGCGGGCGTGGCACCTTCACCCATCGCCATGCGGTACTGCATGACCAGAACCGCGAAAAATGGGACGCAGGCAGCTACGTGCCGCTGGCCAATGTGTCGGACAAGCAGGCGCCTTTCACCGTCATCGACTCGGTGTTGTCCGAGGAGGCGGTGATGGGTTTCGAGTACGGCTACGCGGCTTCGGAACCGAATACCCTGGTGATCTGGGAAGGCCAGTTCGGCGACTTCGCCAACGGCGCGCAGGTGGTGATCGACCAGTTCATCACCTCCGGCGAGGTCAAGTGGGGGCGCGCCTGCGGCCTCACCCTGATGTTGCCGCATGGCTATGAAGGCCAGGGCCCGGAGCATTCTTCCGCACGCATCGAACGTTTTCTGCAACTGTGCGCGGATCACAACATCCAGGTGGTGCAGCCAACCACACCGGCGCAGATTTTTCATCTCCTGCGACGCCAGATGGTGCGCCTGTTCCGCAAGCCACTGGTGATCTTCACACCCAAGTCGCTGTTGCGTCACAAGGAAGCGATCTCGGAGCTGGCGGAGCTTGCCAAAGGCCAATTTGATACCGTCATCGGCGAGGTCGACAAATCGATCAAGGCCAAGGAAGTCAAACGGGTCATCGCCTGCTCCGGCCGCATCTATTACGACCTCATCGCCACCCGGCGCGACAAGAAGACCGATGACATCGCGATCGTGCGGGTCGAGCAGCTCTACCCGTTTCCGCACAAGGCGTTCAGTGGGGAATTGCGCAAGTACGAAGGCGCAAGCGAACTGGTGTGGTGCCAGGACGAACCGCAGAACCAGGGCCCCTGGTTCCAGATCCAGCACAACCTGCTGGAGAACATGGCCGAAGGCCAGAAGCTGGCCTACGCGGGACGAGCGGCTTCTGCTTCACCGGCGGTGGGCTACATGGCCAAGCATGTCGAACAGCAGAAGGCCCTTCTGGCGACGGCGTTCGGCAAAACCCGCGGCTTTGTATTGACGAAGTAATTCGCGTTAACCCGGCCCGAGCGCCGGCGCGACGTCTGAAACAAAACAGGAAGGTGCAAGCGCAATGGCAATTATCGAAGTGAAGGTGCCACAGTTGTCCGAATCTGTTGCCGAGGCAACGCTTTTGGCCTGGCACAAGAAAGCGGGCGAGGCGGTCTCGCGCGACGAAAACCTGATCGACATCGAAACCGACAAGGTCGTGATGGAGTTGCCGGCGCCTGCCGATGGCGTGCTGGTCGAAGTCATCAAGGGCGACGGTGCAATTGTGGCGTCGGGTGAAGTCATTGCGCGGATCGATACGACGGCGACCGCCGGCGCAGCGGCAGCGACGTCGGCAGCTCCAGCTCCAGCTGCACCGGCCGCAAGAGCCGCCGCAGCAGCGCCGATGGCGATGCCGTCCGCAGCCAAGCTGATGGCCGAGCAGGGCATTGATCCGGCCGCAGTCGCCGGTTCCGGGCGCGATGGCCGTATCACCAAGGGCGACGTGATCGGCGCAGGCGCTGCGGCGAGCGCCACAGCGCCGAAAGCAGCACCACCCGCAGCGCCACCGGCAGCGGCACTGAAACCTGCGCTGGCCGAGGTCAAGGCGGCACTCAACATGCAATTCCTGGGCGAGCGGCCCGAACAGCGGGTGCCGATGTCGCGCCTGCGCGCGCGCGTCGCCCAGCGCCTGCTCGAATCGCAGGCCAGCAACGCCATTCTCACCACCTTCAATGAAGTCAACATGCAGCCGGTGATGAACCTGCGCAAGCAGTACGGCGAGCGCTTCGAGAAAGAGCATGGCGTGAAGCTGGGGTTCATGTCGTTTTTTGTCAAGGCCGCAGTCTATGCACTCAAAAAGTATCCGGTCGTCAATGCCTCGGTGGATGGCAACGATATCGTCTATCACGGCTATTTCGACATCGGCATCGCGGTGGGCAGCCCGCGCGGCCTGGTGGTGCCGATCCTGCGCGATGCCGACCAGAAGAGCTTCGCGCAGATCGAAAAGGATATCGGCGCCTTTGGCGTCAAGGCGCGCGACGGCAAGTTGACGCTCGAAGACCTGACCGGCGGCACCTTCTCGATTTCCAATGGCGGCACCTTCGGTTCGATGCTGTCCACGCCCATCATCAACCCGCCGCAATCGGCGATTCTCGGGGTCCATGCGACCAAGGACCGCGCGGTGGTGGAGAACGGGCAGGTGGTGGTGCGACCGATGAATTACCTGGCAATGAGCTATGACCACCGCATCATCGATGGTCGCGAAGCAGTGCTGGCACTGGTGGCGATGAAAGAGGCGATGGAAGACCCGTCGCGGATTCTGCTGGAGCTCTGATGCAGGACGCCGTGTCTGACGCGGCATTCGACCGGAAAAAGTCATTCATGAAAAATTTCGATGTGGTGGTGATAGGCGCCGGGCCCGCAGGCTACGTGGCTGCGGTGCGCGCAGGGCAACTCGGTTTTTCGGTCGCGTGCATCGAGAAATGGAAGAACCCGAAGGGCGAGGCCACGCTTGGTGGTACCTGCCTGAATGTGGGCTGCATACCTTCGAAGGCACTCCTGGAATCATCCGAGAACTACGAGAAAGTACAGCACGCGTTTGCCGACCACGGCATCACCGTCAAGGGCGTCGAGTTCGACGTCGCCAGGATGCTGGCACGCAAGGATTCCGTTGTCGCGAAGAACACCAAGGGCATCGAATTCCTGTTCCGCAAGAACAAGGTGACCTGGCTCAAGGGCCATGGCAGGTTTGCGGGCAAGACCGAGGGCGGCTACCAGGTCGAAGTCTCCGGAGACGCCGCGAGCGAAATGGTGATGGCGCGCAATGTAATCATCGCCACCGGATCGAAAGCACGGCACCTGTCCGGCGTGCCGGTGGATAATCTGCGCATCTGTGACAACGAAGGCGCTTTGCGTTTGCCGGAGATTCCCAAAACGCTGGGGGTGATCGGCGCCGGCGTGATCGGACTGGAATTGGGTTCGGTGTGGCGCCGGCTTGGCGCCACGGTAACGGTGCTCGAAGCGCTGCCGACCTTTCTCGCAGCCTGCGATGAAGCCGTTGCCAAGGAGGCCTGGAAGGCATTCACCAGGGAACAGGGCCTGGCGATCCACCTGGGTGTCAAACTCGGTGCCATCGAGCAGGGCAAGGCCGGCGTCACGGTCGACTACACCGATGCCGAAGGCAAGGCGCAAAAGCTTGAGTGCGAGCGCCTGATTGTTTCGATTGGCCGAATTCCCAATACCGACAACCTGGGCCTGGAATCAATCGGCCTGGCCGCCGACGCACGCGGCTTCATCGAGGTCGATGGACATTGCCGCACCGGCGCCGCCAACGTGTTCGCCGTAGGCGATGTGGTGCGCGGGCCGATGCTGGCGCACAAGGGCGCGGAAGAGGGCGTGATGGCGGCCGAAATCATTGCCGGCCAGGCCGGACATGTCAACTACGACACCATCCCCTGGGTGATCTACACCTCACCGGAAATCGCCTGGGTAGGCAAGACCGAGCAACAACTCAGGAGCGAAGGCGCGCAATACAAGGTGGGCAGTTTTCCCTTCTCGGCCAATGGTCGGGCCTTGTCGCAAGGTGAACCTGACGGCTTCGTGAAAGTGCTTGCCGATGCGCTGACCGATCGAATCCTCGGCGTGCATGTGATTCATGCGCATGCCTCCGAGCAAATCGCCGAGGCGGTGCTGGCGATGGAATTCATGGCGGCCGCCGAGGATGTGGCGCGCACCTGCCACGCCCATCCCTCGCTTTCCGAGGTGATGAAGGAGGCGATGCTGGGTGTGGACAAGCGCTCCATCCATATCTGATATTCCGGCAAAAAGTGAAACCCTGCCGTTGCCGGATTGGAGTGGGCATGACAGCGCCGGCGCAGCCGTTCGATTGCATGCGGCAAGAGCCTCGAAGAAGCGGATATGCGCGACGCTGCGCTCGAACCTGACGACGATTCGATCGACGACATCAATTCGGCCGCAGAAGCCGGCGAGCTGACTGTCTTCGACTACTACAACAAGGTCATCGCGCACCGCGGATATGTGAGCGATGCCTCGCAACTGGCGGCCGTGGCGAAGCTCCAGGAACTGTACGACCAGTGGGTGGGCTACAAGGCGCGGCGCAACACGCGCTTGAAACGCCTGTTCGTCAAGCCCGAATTGCCGCGCGGCGTGTACCTGTGGGGCGGGGTTGGCAGGGGAAAAAGTTTCCTGATGGACAGCTTCTACCTGTGCGTGCCGCTGGTCAAGAAGCGGCGCGTGCACTTTCACCATTTCATGCGCGACGTGCACCAGGCGCTCGACGAACTCAAGGGCGCGGAGGATCCGTTGAAGCTCCTGGCGCAGGACATCGCCGAGAAGTACCGGCTGATCTGCTTCGATGAATTCCATGTCAACGACATCGCCGACGCGATGATCCTGGGCCGCCTGCTCGAACACCTGTTCGATAACCGTGTGATGCTGTGCATGACCTCGAACTATCATCCCGACCTGCTGTGGAAAGACGGCCTGCAGCGCGCCAAGTTCCTGCCGGCGGTCGAGCTGATCAAGGCGCGGCTTACGATCATCAACGTGGATGCCGGTGTCGACTACCGCCTGCGTGCGCTTGAATCCGCCAAGGTCTATCACACGCCGGTGTCAGCCGATACTGCGCGAGCCCTGTGTGCCGAGTTCAGCCGCATAGCCGAAGTCGAGGACGAAACCCAGGCGCTGGATGTGGAAGGGCGCGAGATCGCTTACCTGCGGCGCGCCGGCGGCGTGGTGTGGTTCGATTTCAAGACCCTGTGCGGCGGGCCGCGTTCGTATACCGACTACGTCGACCTGGCACGCCGTTTCCACACCATCGTGCTTTCGGATGTACCCGAAATGGGCCCGCGCCAGGCCGCCGAGGCGCGGCGCTTCACCTGGCTGATCGATGTGCTGTACGACGCACGGGTGAAGATGATCATGTCGGCGGCCGTGCCGGCGCAGCAGCTCTATACCCAGGGCGCGCTGGCGCACGAGTTCGCGCGTACCATCAGCCGTATCGAGGAAATGCAGACCGTCGATTACCTGCGCCTGCCGCGTGTCGAGCAGCACGGTTTTCGAGAATAGCCAGCCAGGTCGGGCCGGGCCCCACTGCGCACTTGCAGGCCACGGTTGCGTTCCGCCGTGGCGCACGCTCAGGCGCGCTCTCTATTCGACGATCGGCAGCACTTCAGTACGATAGCGATGTCGCATCTTGCGGCCCTGCAGCGGATCCTCGATTTCGATTTCAAACCAGGGTGCCGGGCGAATCCCGCCAATGGCCGGGAAGGTCCCGCAAAACATCACCGTGCCCACCTGCAAGCCCGCCTTGCCCGAGTATCCCGCGATCAGCGCCTGTGGCGGCATGATCTGCGCGAGCGCTCCCTCCTGATACAGCACCGTCTTGCCGCCGGCTTCGCCCGCAAATGCCCCGTCGGCCTGGCCGTTGTATCAGTCTGGCAGATAGCGCGCGGCAAGTGCGTCAAGCGCCCTGGTGTAGCAATCCATGGGCACCCGCACGATGCCGGCCCCGATCTGCCCGATACCGGCCTCCTTGTGCGCGATGCCGGTGGTAAGCACCGGGCGAATCCCGGTATCGACCACCTTGCGTACATCGATGCCGGTAGGCGCACCGTCGAACTCCAGGTTGGGCAGGGACAAGGCCGGATTGCGTGTGGTCGTCACGTGATACATCAGGCGCGAGTAATGATTTGCGTCCGCGACGGTGCCGCCAACCAATAGCGTGAGGGCAGGCGCGGCGGCCATCGAGCAGCCGCCGTAACCGGCGGTCTCGCAGATGGCCGAATCCCCCAGGTCGGGGTTGGCATCCGCCTGCTTGTAGCCGGGGAAAAACAGGCCCAGTGGCTGATCCGAAGGCGCCTCGAACCAATCGCGCCCGAGACCCGAGATGCGCAAGCCCGTGGTCGTGCCGTTGCGCGCGGTCGCGGTGACGATGCTCGAATACTCGACACCGTGGGCCGCATCCATGATGGCTTTCGAGGCCACCATCGAGAGATTTAGAAAGAACTGCGACGTGCGCGAAATGAATTCCAGGGTTTCGCGCACCATTTTTTGCGGCGTGTCGGTGGCCGACAGGGCAGTCGCCAGTTGCATGAAAAACAGCGCCGTGGCTGCCGCATTGCGCGAATGGACCTCGTCACCCATGAGCAGGGCCTGCGCCTGGATCGACTTCAGGTCGATCCCGCCCTCGACCTGCCGTACAGCGGCCTTGAGCGTGGGCGCCAGGACCGACTCGAACCACTTGAGCCGGGCCAGCACATCGGGGCTGTTGGCGCCAAAGCGCAGGCATTTGCCGATGCCCTCGTTGAGGTTGGTGTAAGCCAGGTTGCCGCGGTCCGCGTTGCGGACCACGAACACCGGCATGGATGCCGAAATGATGCCGGTCATCGGACCGACCGCGCTGAAGTCATGACATTGCGCAAAGCGGATTTCGCCGCGCTCAAGCATGGCGCGCGCGCGCTCCGGTGTATCGGTCCAGCCTTCGTAGAGCACCGCGCCGATCATTGCGCCATGCATGGGCCCGCACATGTCCGGCCAGGCCACCGGTGCGCCGGCATGCAGCAAAATGCGTGCGGATTGCATCTCCGGCCAGACCGAATCGGCGCGCAGCGCGACATCGGTGAGCATCGGGCGTGCCGCGATGACGCGCTCACAAGCGGTCTTGTTGGCGGCGTCGACGCGGCTGCCGATCGAGTCAGGATCGCCTTTGTCAGCGGTCAGCCTGGCCAGTTTCCAGGCCAGTGCCGGGTCGGCGTTGCCGGGGGGTTGCCAATCCAGTTGCAGCGTGCTGCCGCCATTGCCGGCGATGCTTTGATTGAAACTGTCGAGCCCGATATTGAGGGCCGATGGCGCTTGCGAAATCAGGGTCATGATGAGGTCTTCAGATGCTTCAAACAGTGTTTTCAGGAAGGGCCGCAGTTGCGGCGAAGATGCCGGCTACCATGTCCCAACCCGAGGAGTGGCCGATCGCCGTGACCGCGCGCGCATGGGTCAGCACGACCTGCGGTGACGCATCGGCCATCGCGGCATTCAGCAGTTGGTGCAGCGGCGCGAAACTTTCGCCATTGGCAAGATCGGCAAGCAAGGCGGCGCTGATGGCATGGGTGCGTGTCGATGCGAGAGTACGGATGGCCGCGGCAGCGGCGAGCCAGCCCGGGTCATTTGCATGGACCAGGCGCAGCGCAAAAAGCGCGCCGCCGACAAAGTCATCACCCGATGGTGTGAGCCCGCCGCCTAAGCCCAGCAGGCGCGCGGCGGCGACCTGCACAAAGCCGCTCGGGTCGTTGCAGGTCGCCGCCCTGGCCAGCGCGAGCGCTTCGCCGCGGCGTGTCTGCAGCAGGAATTCGAGCGGGCGCGCGGCAATCAAGGGGGCATAGCCGCGCGCTGGCAGCCCGTACAAAAGACCACCGGCCAGGCCCGACATGGCAGCGCGCAAGCGCGGCCCTGGCGTATCGCAGCGGGTTGTCGGAACCGGGCGCCAGGCCCGGGTTTCAGGCACGAATTCGTCTTCCAGGCTGCAAGGCAGGGAGACGAAGACCGCACGAGGATGCATCGGTCCGCTCTGCCCGATCCATACGATCTCGCCTGCGGCCAGCCCATAGGGCGCCGCGGGAAAGGCGGGCAGGGGGGCAACCCGGCCACCGCATGCGCGCAACGCGGCTGCGGCAATGTGCCCGACCGCGCGCACCCGGACCGCTTCTCCGACTTCAGGCATCGCGCACCAGCCTGGTCCCGGCGCTGCCTGCGAGGGCATCGTAGGCATGCTCAAGCGAGGTGATCACCACCGTACCGTCGCGCGCGGCAAGGTAGTTCTGCGCTGCCTCGACCTTGGGGCCCATGCTGCCGGGAGGGAACTGACCATCGGCCATGTGCTTGCGTGCCTCGCTCACCGTCATGCGGGCGACCGCGCGCGCGCCTGGTTTGCCGAAATCGAGCATCACCTGCGGTACGCCGGTCAGCATGATCAGTGTGTCAGCACCGGTTTGAGCCGCCAGCATGGCCGAGGTGAGGTCCTTGTCGATGACTGCGGCCACGCCCTGGTAACAGGCGTCGGCATCGCGCACCACCGGGATGCCGCCGCCGCCGGCGGCGATCGGGATGATGCCGGCCGCCAACAGGGCTTCGATCGCCGCCAGCTCGAGAATTCTGCGCGGTGCGGGCGAGGCGACCACGCGCCGCCAGCCGCGGCCCGAGTCTTCCTTGAATACCCAGCCGGTCTCTTGCGCCATGCGAGTGGCTTCTTCGGCAGAGAAAAACTTGCCGACCGGTTTGGTCGGGTTGGCGAATGCCGGGTCGTTCGGGTCGACCTCGACCTCGGTCAGGACCGCGGCCACCGTCGCCTCGCAGCCGCGGCGCTTGAGCACGTTGGAAAAAGACTGCTGCAGCATGTAGCCCATGCCGCCCTGCGAATGGGCCACGCATACATCCATCGGCATCGGCGGCAATTCAAGCGCGGTCTTGGCCATGCGGAACAGGATGTTGCCGACCACCGGGCCGTTGCCATGCGTCAGGATCAACTGATAGCCATCCTCGATCATGCGCACAAAGTGCTCGCACAACTCGGCCATGACCGCCAACTGTTCCTCGGCTGTGCCGCGAATGGTGGGCGGGTAGGCCGCATTGCCGCCCAGTGCGATCACAACGCGCTGCGCGCTCACGGCACTGCACCACAGAGTTCGCGGCGCATTGCATGCGCCGCTGCCAAGCGAGGGAACCGGCGTTTCATCGGGCCACCATTTGGGCGGCCAGGCGGGCCGCATGCGTGCTTGAAGGAACCAGCAACGCGCCGGCTTCGCGCAGGCTGCGCTCCTGAACGGACCGCACTTGCGGATCTTCTTCGGTACCGCATACAAAGGCCACGATCGCAAGCTCGCGGCCGGCGCTGGCGGCGCTCGCATGCGCGGCGCGGATCGCCGTGGCAAGGGCACCGGCCGGATCCTGGTGGCCGGCATACCCCAGCACGATGTCCAGCAGGATCACCGCGGTTTCCGGATCGGCCGCCTCTGTCGCCAGCCGTGCCACCCGCTGCGATGGGTCGATCATCGGGTGCGGGCGGCCCACGGTGAAATCGTCATCACCCAGATCGAGCATGGTGTGCTGTTGCGAGCGACCAGGATGCGCCAGCGCAAGCCCCGCTTCGAGCGGCACGTTGGAATAGCTGGCGATGCCCAGGGCACGCAGGGCGACCTGCGCTTCGGTGCAGAAAGTGCCGCCTGAAAACAGGCCGCGCAGGTAGTGCTGGCCTGTGGCGAAACGTATCGCCGCAAGCCCGCTTGGCACCATGGCTGCGGCCGGTCGCTCAAGGGAATGCGCCACGCACGCCGCAGCACATGTGTACAGATCGGCGGTCTGCGTCACGTTTGAGGGCATCGCTTGCGCGGCGCCGCCGAGGAAGCACAGCACCACCGGTTTGCCGGCTCGTCCGGCGCGCTCGATCACCGCCTGCATCACCGCCGGCGCCGGCGGCTTTGACACAATGCCGATGACCTTGGTGGCCGCATCCGCAGCCAGCAGGTCGAGTGCCATCAGCATGCTGATGCCGCCGATTTCCGCCTTGACGTCACGTCCACCGGTGCCGATGGCGTGGCTTATCCCCGCCCCCTGCAGGTGCACCTGGCAACTGATCTCCTGCAGACCGGTGCCGGAGGCGCCGATCAGCCCGACGTTGCCGCGCCGCACCACATTGGCAAAGCCCAGCGGTACACCAGCGATGATCGCGGTGCCGCAATCCGGCCCCATGACGATCAGGCCGCGTTGTTGCGCAAGCTGCTTGATGGCCAGTTCCTGGGCCAGCGGCACGTTGTCGGAAAAGAGAAAAACGTTGAGGCCGGCTTTCACCGCCTTGAGCGCTTCGGCGCCGGCATAGGCACCGGGTACCGAGATTTGCGCCAGGTTGGCAGCCGGGCTGCCGGCCGCTCCCAGCCCCATGGTGATGCTGTGAGCGGGAATCCGGCGCGCCTCGCCGGATGGGTTCGCCACCGCGGTCAGCGCCGCGTCGATCGCTTCGAACGCCGCCTGCAGGGCATCGTCCGAGTCGCTCTCGACTACCACGATCAGGTCGCTGGGTCCGGCGCTGGCCGCTGGCTTGGCCAACAGACCGGCTTCTTCGAGGATTTCCTTGTTGGCCGGGGTTCCCATGACCAGCGTTGCGCGCCGGATCGCCGGATCCTGCAGCAGCTTTTCGGCGATGCGCATCAGCGCGACCGAATCCTTGTAGAGATTGGGTTTGATCCTGGTTTGTGCCGGCACGAAAGACCTTGCGATAGTAGGAGTTGGGGCGGGTCAGGTGCTCGGCATGCCGCCGACGACCGTGTTGAAACCGTTGTCGACATAGGTGATCTCGCCGGTGACGCCGGCGGCGAGATCGGAAAGCAGGAAGGCCGCCACATTGCCGACGTCGTCGATGCTCACATTGCGCCGCATCGGGGCGTTTTCCTCGACGAACTTGAGTATCTTCGAGAATCCGCCGATGCCCATCGCGGCCAGGGTCTTGATCGGGCCGGCCGAGATACCGTTGACGCGCAGGCCGCGTGGCCCGAGGCTGCCGGCCATGTAGCGTACCGCCGCTTCCAGGCTCGCCTTGGCCAGGCCCATGGTGTTGTAGTTCGGCACCACGCGCTGCGCACCAAGATAGGTCAATGTGAGCAAGGCGCCCTGGCGGCCCTGCATCATTGGCATGGCCGCCTTGGCCAGTGCGGCGAAGCTGTAACTGGAAATGTCGTGGGCGATGCGAAAGGCGTCGCGCGTCACGCCGTCGAGGAAGTCACCCTCGATCGCCTCCTTCGGGGCGAAGCCGATCGCGTGCACCAGGCCGTCGAGGCCGTCCCAGTGGGGCTTGAGCGCGCCAAACACCGCGGCGATCTGGGCGTCGTCGGCGACATCGCACGGGAAAGTCAGGGTCGAGCCGAATTCGGCGGCGAAGCCGCGAATGCGCTCTTCGAAACGCTGGCCCTGGTAGGTGAACGCCAGTTGCGCGCCCTGCTTGTGGCAGGCGCGTGCGATGCCGTAGGCGATCGAGCGATTGCTGAGCACCCCGGTGATCAGGATTCGCTTTCCTTCGAGAAAACCCATCGCATGCTCCACCTGAATTCTGTAAGCCTGTAATTATAAGGTTTGCCCCGAACCGGCCCTGATTCGCTACACTCCAGCGATGCTCAAAACCGCCTTGCAGGGATGTTGCCAAAGCGCCGGACGGATAGCCGCAGTCGGGACGCTGGGCCTGTCGGTGCTCGCGCTTCAGGGATGCGGCGAAATCTGGAACAACCCGTACGCGGCCGCCAGCCCGCTTGACAACACGCTCTACACCTCATTCTCGGAACGGCCCAAGCATCTGGACCCGGCCAAGTCCTATACCGAGGATGAGGCCGCTTTCAACGCACAGATCTACGAGCCGCCATTCCAGTATCACTATTTCAAGCGCCCATACGAGTTGGTGACAGGCACCGCGCTGGCCCTGCCAAAGCCGCGTTACCTGGATGCCGCCGGCGCCGCACTGCCGGCCGACGCGGCGGCCTCTGCGATCACCAGTTCGGTGTACGAAATCCGCATCCGGCCCGACATTCGTTACCAGCCGCATCCGGCGTTTGTTGCGGCCAATCGACAACTGTCGCGCGAGGCGATCGCACGCAAGTTCGGCATGGCCGACTTCGGCGCCACCGGTTCACGGCTTCTGACCGCGGAGGATTACGTCTACCAGATCAAGCGCCTGGCACATCCACGGGTGAATTCGCCGATTTTCGGCCACATGGCGGAATACATCGTGGGCCTCAAGGAATACGGCGTAACCTTGAAGGGGGTACAGAAAAAGCTTGAAGGCGCAGAGGAGCGCGAGACCTGGATGGATCTGCGCAGCTTCGAAATCGGCGGGGTCAGGGTGATCGACGCCGCCACCTTCGAGATCACGGTCAGGGGCAAGTATCCGCAGTTCCTGTACTGGATGGCGATGCCTTTTTTCGCGCCAATCCCCTGGGAGGTGGACCAGTTTTATTCACAAGCGGGTATGCGCGAACGCAATTTCACCCTCGACTGGTATCCGGTGGGCACCGGCCCGTACATGCTGACCGAGAACAATCCGAATGCGCGCATGGTGCTGTCGCGCAATCCGCACTTTCGCGGCGAACCCTATCCGAGCGAAGGTGAGCCTGGTGACCGCGAAGCGGGCCTGCTCCAGGATGCGGGCAAGATCATGCCCTTCATCGACCGTGTGGTGTTCACCCGTGAGAAGGAAACCATCCCCTATTGGAACAAGTTCCTGCAGGGCTACTATGATCGCTCCGGCATCGACTCGGACAATTTCGACCAGGCGGTGCGCTCTGGCGTGGAAGGCGAAGCCGGACTGACCCCGGAAATGGAGGCGCGTGGCATTCGCCTGCGTACCTCGACGGCCACTTCGTCCTCGTTTCTGGCTTTCAACTGGCTTGATCCTGTCGTCGGTGGCGCCGACCCCAAAAATGCAGAACGGGCGCGCAAGATCCGCCAGGCCGTCACCATTGCGATCGATATCGATGAATTCATCTCGATCTTTCGTAACGGCCGCGGCATCGCTGCGCAGGGGCCACTGCCGCCCGGCATCTTCGGCTTCAAGGAAGGCAACGCGTCGATCAACCCGATCGCCTACGAAATCACGGAGGGCAAGGCGGTGCGGCGGCCGATCGCCGAGGCCAAGCGCCTCTTGGCCGAAGCCGGGTTTCCGGCCGGGCGCGACGCCACCAGCGGCCGCCCGCTGGTGTTGGCGCTCGATGTGCGTGACGGCGGCCCGAGCGACAAGGCGCGGCTGGACTGGTATCGCAAGCAGTTCGCAAAGATCGATATCCAGCTTGATGTGCGCGGCACCGACTGGAACCGCCTGCAGGAAAAAGTGCGCAAGGGCAACACGCAAATGTTTTTCATGGGCTGGAATGCGGACTATCCCGACCCGGAAAACTTCCTGTTCATGCTGTACGGGCCGAATTCGGTGGCGAAGAGTGGTGGCGAAAATCGCGCCAACTACGAGAACCCGGCGTTCGACGCGCTGTTCGAAAAACTAAAAGCAATGGATAACGGCCCGGAACGCCTGGCGGCGATCGAAGCGGCGGTCAAGGTACTGCATGTCGATGCGCCATGGGCCTGGGGCTTTCATCCCAAGAGCTACGGGCTCGCGCATGCCTGGATCGGCAACAGCAAGCCCAACGAGATGGCGCGCAACGGCATCAAGTATCAGCGCATCGATAGTGAACTGCGCGCGCGCATGCGTGCCCAATGGAACCGCGCGCTGATGTGGCCGTTCGCGCTGCTGCTGATTGGCGTAGCCGTGCTGGCCTGGCTGGGCCTGCGCTACTGGCGGCGCGCAGAGGCAGCGGTGGCGCTTGCGCGCGTGAAACACGCATGACGGCGTATCTGATCCGTCGCCTGTTTTACGCCGTTCTGATCCTGATCGGCGTCAACCTGATCACGTTCTGGCTGTTCTTCAAGATCAATACGCCCGACGACATCGCGCGCATGCAACTGGGTGCCAAACGCGTGACGGCGGACGCGATCGCCAAGTGGAAGGCAGAGCGTGGCTACGACAAGCCGCTGGTGTACAACGCAGCGGCGCAAGGTGCGAAGCGCTTCACCGACACCATTTATTTCGAAAAGTCGGCGGCCATGTTCCTGCTGGACTTCATGACGGCGTATCTGATCCGTCGCCTGTTTTACGCCGTTCTGATCCTGATCGGCGTCAACCTGATCACGTTCTGGCTGTTCTTCAAGGTCAATACGCCCGACGACATCGCGCGCATGCAACTGGGTGCCAAACGCGTGACGGCGGATGCGATCGCCAAGTGGAAGGCAGAGCGTGGCTACGACAAGCCGCTGGTGTACAACGCAGCGGCGCAAGGTGCGAAGCGCTTCACCGACACCATTTATTTCGAAAAGTCGGCTGCCATGTTCCTGCTCGACTTCGGTCGGGCCGACGACGGCCGCGATATCTGGCACGAGATTCGTACGCGCGCGGGTCCCAGTCTCGCGGTGCAATTGCCGGTATTCATCGTAGGTCTGGGGCTCAACATTTCGTTCGCCTTGCTGCTGGCCTTGTTCCGTGCGACGCGCTTTGATTTTGCCTCGCAGGTGTTTCTGGTGGCGATGATGTCGATCTCCAGCCTGTTCTTCATCATCGCAGGGCAGTATGTGTTTTCAAAGCTTTGGCATCTGGTGCCGATTTCCGGTTACGCCAGCGGCCTCGACAGCTTCAGGTTCCTGGTGTTGCCGGTGGCCATCGGCGTGTTCACCAGCCTAGGGGGGGCGACCCGCCTGTACCGCACCATCTTTCTCGAAGAGATGGGGCGCGATTACGTGCGCACCGCGCGCGCCAAAGGCATGTCGGAACTTGTCGTGCTGTTCCGCCATGTGCTCAAGAACGGCATGATTCCCATTCTGACAGGCGTGGTGGTGGTGATTCCCGGACTTTTTATCGGCAGCCTCCTCACCGAATCGTTTTTCGGCATTCCCGGTCTCGGCAGTTACACCATCGAAGCGATCCAGGCTCAGGATTTCGGCGTGGTGCGCTCGATGGTTTTCATCGGTTCGGTGCTCTACATCATCGGTCTGGTGCTGACCGACATTTCGTACACCCTGGTAGACCCGCGCGTCAGACTCCCCGGATGAACTTCCTGCCGGTATTCCTGTGGACCGACCTGCTGCTGTTTCTGTTGCTGGCGGTGTGTGCTGCCTATGCCCGCCATGCCGCGCGCCACGCGCATCTGCGCGCGCCCTGGGAACGTGTGCGGCAGAACCCGGTCGGCATGGCTTCGGCTACGCTGCTGGCGGTGTTCGCCCTGATCGGGGTTCTCGATTCGCTGCACTACCGGCCGGCGCTCGAGACCAAGCCCGGCGCCGCCGGCAAGACGCAATACTCGGTCGAGGTCAGGAGCGTGCTCGACCTGCTGGCGCAGTCTGTGCTTGGGCCAATGGCTGGCAAAAGCGAAAAAACCTACTCCGCGCCCCTGGCGACGCATGGCTTTTCACGCGAGGCGCGTGAAGTCACCGACGCTGCCGGCGTGGTGCGTACGCTGCGCGATTATCCGCGGCTGGTCAACGGTGGAGCGCACCTGGCGGACCCGGCACGTGAGCGCAACGCCGATATTGCAGTGCATGCCGCGCGCGGACTGGCGCTGGGATTCATGGTCTGGCTGGCGCTGGCGCTGGCGATTCTCGCGGCCACCGAGGGAGGCGGCGCAAGCAGCCTCGGTCAGGCCTGGCGTGCGGCATGGAGTGGGGAGGGCGCGCGACCGTGGCGCGCAATACTCCTGACACTCCTGGCGATTTGCCTGTTTGCAGGCATTGCCGCCACCCTGGGCAGCCGCTACCACCTGTTTGGCACCGACAAAGTCGGGCAGGACGTGCTTTACCTGGCCTTGAAGAGCGTGCGCACCGCGTTGATGATCGGTACCCTGACCACGCTGGTGATGCTGCCCCTGGGCGTTCTGCTGGGCATCGCGGCGGGCTATTTTGGCGGCTGGGTCGACGATCTGATCCAGTATGTGTACACCACCCTCAATTCGATTCCGGGCGTGCTCCTGATCGCCGCTGCGGTGCTGATCATGCAGGTCACCATCGAGGCCAATCCGGCCTGGTTCCAGACCGCGGTCGAGCGCGCGGATTTTCGGCTGCTGTGCCTGTGCGTCATCCTCGGAGTGATGAGCTGGACCGGCCTGTGCCGCCTGATGCGCGGCGAAACCCTCAAGCTGCGCGAGCTCGAATACGTGCATCAAGCTGCGCGAGCTCGAATACGTGCAGGCGGCACGCGCCTTCGGTGTCTCGCGCCTGGCGATAGTGGTGCGCCACATCCTGCCCAACGTGATGCACCTGGTGATCATCAGTGCGGTGATGGATTTCTCCGGCATGGTGCTGACCGAGGCGGTGCTCTCGTACGTTGGCGTCGGTGTCGATCCCTCGATGACCAGCTTCGGTTCGATGATCAATGCCGCTCGGCTTGAGATGTCGCGCGAGCCGATGGTCTGGTGGTCGTTGGCGGCGGCGTTTTTCTTCATGTTGTCGCTGGTGCTGGCGGCCAACCTGTTCGCCGATGCGGTGCGCGATGCCTTCGATCCGCGCCTTGTGGCGCAGGGGCGGCGGCGTCCGTTGCGGCAGGCGCGCGAGGCGTGATGGGCGCCGCACTGCAAGTCAGGGGTCTTGACACCCGCATCGACAGCGCGGCCGGGGTGGTGCATGCGCTGGACCAGGTCGATC
>Ga0163147_10002950_pt1 | contig 23426 bp, 24 predicted proteins | sample OliLakLV19MP6G1_FD_148597 | JGI IMG/M metagenome (GOLD analysis project Ga0163147, IMG submission 148597) | Freshwater microbial mat bacterial communities from Lake Vanda, McMurdo Dry Valleys, Antarctica- Oligotrophic Lake LV.19.MP6.G1 | ecosystem: Environmental > Aquatic > Freshwater > Lake >...
GTGCCCGTGGTTCTTGCCGGTGGCGCAGCCATCATGGCTATCGCCGGCATCGTTTTCTTTCACGAGCCTGCATCATGGCAGCGATTGCTCGGCGTCGGTTTAGCTATCGCGGGTCTTTTCCTGTTGCGACGCTAATCCAAAAGCTTTTTGCACGGTTGACCTTAAACAATACATGAAAAATTAGGACCAACTAGGTATTGCCAAAAGCGGGGTTGAAGTGCTTCTATGACACTTCAGAGTTGAAGGGATTTTCCTTATGAAAAAAACTAATCCGCAGAGGATGGCGGGGTGATCGGCTTCGATTATTTAAATGGTTACTTTTTGAACAAAATTAAACAGCCAAATTATGAATAAAGGTCCAATTTCCGGGTTTATCGAACATCATTATCGGCATTTCAATGCAGCAGCGTTGAAAGATGCGGCTAAGGGATACGAAACACATTTATTAGAGGGCGGCAAAATGCTGGTTTCTCTTGCGGGCGCAATGAGTACAGCGGAGCTAGGGTTGTCACTCGCTGAAATGATTCGCCAGGACAAGATTGCGATTATTTCCTGCACAGGAGCGAACCTTGAAGAGGACCTCATGAACCTTGTTGCGCATTCACATTATAAGCGAGTGCCCAATTATCGGGATCTCACTCCTAAGGACGAGTGGGCATTACTCGAAAAAGGAATGAATCGCGTCACCGATACCTGCATTCCCGAAGAGGAAGCTTTCCGTCGTTTGCAAAAACATATCGTGGAATTATGGAAAGGCGCCGATAAAAGCGGTGAACGTTATTTTCCCCATGAGTTCATGTACAAAATGATTTTGAGCGGAGTACTCGAACAGTATTATGAAATTGATCCAAAAAATTCATGGATGATAGCCGCAGCGGAAAAGAACCTACCCATCATATGTCCCGGCTGGGAAGATTCTACCATGGGCAATATTTTTGCTTCGTATGTCATTAAAGGAGAAATGAATCCAACGACTACCAAAGGTGGAATAGAATACATGGTGTGGCTTGCGGATTGGTACAAAAAAAATTCTGCCGGAAAAGGAATTGGATTCTTCCAGATTGGTGGCGGAATTGCGGGCGATTTCCCGATTTGTGTGGTGCCGATGATGTATCAAGATTTGGAATGGCATGATGTTCCATTCTGGTCTTATTTTTGCCAGATTTCGGATTCAACAACTTCTTACGGATCCTATTCAGGGGCTGTTCCAAACGAAAAAATTACTTGGGGAAAATTGGATATTGATACGCCGAAGTTCATTGTGGAATCAGACGCGACGATTGTAGTGCCTCTGGTTTTTGCGTGGATACTTGGATGGTAACGCTTCCATTGTGCGTTTTTTAATAAGACGTTTGGATGTTTAGAATTGATTGGGTTTGACGGAGAAACGCGCGAAGCGTTTTTCAACAGGGGCCCGTCCGTTCCACCGCCTGTTTTGCCCATCACAGATCACGATTAGGAATGAGCCGACCCTTTTCTCGGACTCAGACAATCTTAGGATTCTGAGGGTATCGCCCCTTGCAAACCCACGAAAACGGCGCATGTTTGTGGGTTCAGGAATTCGGGGAATATGCCACAGGAATACATTACCATTCAGGGAGCGCGGGAACACAATTTGAAAGACGTCAATGTGCGTCTGCCGAGAGGCAAACTCATTGTCGTTACTGGAATGAGCGGCTCCGGGAAGTCGTCACTGGCGTTCGATACCATTTATGCAGAAGGCCAGCGTAGGTACGTTGAAAGTCTATCCGCCTATGCTCGGCAGTTTCTGGAACAATTGAGCAAACCTAATGTGGATCATATTTCCGGGTTATCCCCCGCGATTGCAATTGAACAAAGGTCATCAGGAAGCAACCCGCGATCAACAGTGGCCACCACGACAGAAATCTACGATTACCTGCGCCTCCTTTACGCACACTTAGGGAAACCGCATTGTCCGGACTGCGGCCGCCTCCTCGCGCACATGACTGTGACCCAGGCCATTGATCATCTCATGAATATACCAGAGGGCACACGAATCATGATTCTCGCCCCCTTCGTACGTGGCCAGAAAGGGGAATTTCGGGACGTGTTCGAAAAGATTAAGAAGGAAGGTTTTGTGCGGATGCGCGTCGACGGTCAAGTCATGGAAGTATCGGACGAGCGCCCCAAGCTATCTAAATCAATAAAGCACAATATCGATGCCATTGTGGATCGACTCGTGATTGATCCCACCATCCGTCAGCGGGTAGCGGATTCCGTTGAACTCGCGATGAAGTGGGGGAAACGCATGATGATCCTTCTCAAGGAAGAGCAGCATGAAGGGAAGGCCGTGTGGCGAGAGTTTTTGTATAGCGAACAGTATGCATGCGCCGTCCACGGGCCTATATCGGTAGAACTCTCACCTGGGATGTTTTCATTTAATAACCCACACGGAGCGTGTCAAATGTGTGGAGGGTTAGGAAGCACACTCAAGTTTGATGAAGATTTGGTGGTGCCTGACCCGGCGCTCAGTTTGATTGACAATGCGATAGTCCCTTGGGCGAAAGGGACAAAAGCGGCGCAGGCGTTCCATAAGAATCTGCTTCTGGCGATATTGACCCACTATGAGGTTCCACCCGGGACTCCTTTTAAAGATATGCAGGAGCCCGTCAAACGGACGCTTTTATATGGGTCAGAGGGCGTAAAAATTAAGTTTAAACTTACCCGTCTCAATCGCACCACAGAGTACGACAAAGAGTTTGAAGGGGTTATTCCAAACCTCCAACGACGGCACTCCGCAGGAAAAGGAGGTTTGACCCGGTTCAGGCTCGAGGAATACATGAATAAGTTAACCTGTACCAGTTGTAATGGACAGAGACTTAGGAAAGAAGCGCTCGCCGTTAAGGTCGGTGGCCGAAGCATCATTGAAGTGACGCAACTCTCTATAAACGAAGCCTACGATGTGTTGGATCATTTGCCCTTCGGGAAAGAAGCGATTCACATTGCAGAGCCCATTCTAAAAGAAGTCCTCTCTAGACTCGGTTTCCTAAAAGATGTGGGGCTGGAGTACCTGAGCCTTGACCGCGAGAACGGCAGTTTATCCGGTGGTGAATCACAGCGCATTCGACTTGCCACACAAATTGGGGCAGGACTAGCTGGCGTGCTCTATGTTTTGGACGAACCCAGCATTGGCCTGCATCAACGCGATAACGACAGGCTCATCAAAACGTTGTACCGCCTCCGAGACCTAGGGAACACCGTGATAGTGGTCGAGCATGATGAAGATACCATCCGCTGCGCCGATTACATTGTTGATATGGGACCACGCGCTGGGATACAGGGGGGGTACATCATGGCTGAAGGAACACTTGAAGAGGTGCTCAAGGCTGAGAAGTCGCTAACCGCTCGTTATCTCAAAGGGGAAATTCAAATCAATGTCCCCAAGGTCCGGAAAAAACCGCTTATCGGATGGCTCGAGATCGTCAATGCTCGGGAAAACAATCTAAAGAATATCACCGCTCGAATTCCCATAGGACTTATGACTTGTGTGACTGGCGTGTCTGGGTCGGGCAAAAGCACCTTGGTCATGGACATACTGTGGAAAGCCATTTCGAGGAAGTTGAATCACGCAAAAAGTACTCCAGGTGCTCACGACGTGGTGAATGGGGTGGGGGAGTTTGATAAAATTATAACCATCGATCAATCGCCCATTGGACGGACCCCACGGTCAAGTCCAGCGACGTACACAGGGATGTTCACGCATATTCGTGATCTCTTTGCGCAGATACCCCTGTCACGGGTGCGCGGTTTTGGAACAGGCCGGTTTAGTTTTAATGTGAAAGGTGGGCGCTGCGAGGATTGCGAAGGAGACGGGCTTAAAAAAATTGAAATGCATTTCCTCCCTGACGTTTACGTGGTTTGCGAAGTGTGCGAGGGGAAACGATACAATCGGGAGACACTCGAGGTTACGTATAAAGGCAAAAACATTGCTGACGTATTGGCGATGACCGTGGACGAAGCCAGTAGCTTTTTTAGGAGTGTTCCCCAAATCCATGATAAGTGTGCCTCCTTAACAGAAGTGGGACTTGGTTACATCAAGCTCGGACAACAAGCGACCCAACTCTCCGGGGGCGAAGCCCAGCGAGTGAAGCTTGCTACAGAACTCGCGCGTAAAAGTACTGGGCGAACTTTATATATTTTTGATGAACCAACCACAGGCCTCCATTTTGGAGACGTTCATCTGCTTTTAGAAGTCCTCCACAAACTTCGGGATTCCGGAAATACCCTTGTTGTGATCGAGCACAATCTCGATGTGATTAAAACGGCTGATTGGATTATCGACATGGGCCCCGAAGGAGGCACCGGAGGCGGAACAATCGTTGCCGAAGGTCCGCCCGAAAAAATCGTCACTGTGGATGCCTCTTACACCGGGCACTATTTAAAACGTATGTTGCCCCTTGGATCACCGCTCAAGGGTTAAATACGATGTGAACCGCGCCGTTTAGGTTAACCGCGGCTCAACTCCACTTTGAGTGTGTTTCCCTTAAAATTGATCCCATCAATCTTAGCTATCACACGGTCCACATCCTGAGCTTTGACATCGACAAGAGTAACTAAGTCCTGAAGCCGGATGGCACCTACGCCGGATTTATTAATTTTGCTCATCCCGACGATCATCCCCAGAATATCACCAGGGCTGATGCGGTGTTTACGACCTACGTTGAGGCGAAGTCGGATCATGCCTTCCTCGTTGGACACAGCACCATCGCTGCTGTATGCGTTCCGATTCCCGGCACGTTCTTGAGGAGCGCGGTTCTGAGATTTATCTCGTTTATCGTTTCCAAATTTACCTTCTGGTCGTTCTTGTCTCTCTGGAGCAGGCGCCGCCTTTTCACCCCCGTTTAAGATAAAGACCAAAGCCGAGGCGATATCGGTTGGAGAATGGCCTTGATCCAGAAGTGAATCAATGAGGGCGTCGTGACGTTTGTATTTGCCTTCTTCGAGAGTTTTTTTAAGCAATTCAAAAAAGATATTTGTACGCTTTTCCTCAACTTCTTCTGTGCTTGGAACTTTGACCCGACGAATCCGGCCTTTAGTATAACGAATGATCTGTTCGATTTTGTAAATTTCACGCCCGGCCACCAAGGTCATAGCCCTGCCACTTTTTCCTGCGCGTCCTGTACGCCCAATCCGGTGCACGTAATCTTCCCCGTCATGAGGAAGATCGAAGTTAATGACCACTTCCATGTTATCTACGTCGAGCCCGCGCGCCGCTACGTCTGTCGCGACAAGGAACTCCAGACCACGCTTTTTAAACTTTGCGATCACACGTTCCCGCATGATTTGCGTCATGTCGCCGTGCATTTTGTCTGCGGCATAACCACGTGCTGAAAGGTGTTCGACAAGGTCGTCGACCATCATTTTGGTGGCGCAAAAGATAATGCCATACTTTAAATCCTCCCCATCGATAATTCGGCAGAGAACGTCCACCTTGTTACGACGCTCAACTTCGTAATAAACCTGATCAATCATTGGAACAGTCAGTGATTGTGCTTCAATGGAGATATTGACAGGTTTGTTTGTAAAGGTGCGAATCAAGTCCTGAATGGCCTTTGGAAGTGTGGCAGAAAAGAAAACCGTTTGCCGTTCTTTGGGAGCTTGGCTAAGGATCTCGCGGATATCGTCCACAAACCCCATGTCGAGCATGCGATCTGCCTCGTCTAGAATGACCATTTTAATTTCTTCGAGGCGCAGTGTGCGGCGTCGCAAATGATCCATGATCCGGCCTGGGGTACCAATGATGATCTGAGCGCCCTGTTCAAGACCGCGCAACTGACGGTCGTAAGATTGGCCACCGTAGATCGGAAGCTCTTTGACGCCCCGTTTAAAAATAGCCAGTTTGGCAACTTCTTCGGCCACTTGCACTGCAAGCTCGCGAGTAGGGCACAGGATCAGTACCTGGGGTGCGCGGAGTGCTGTATCGACAAATTCAATCGCGGGAATTGCAAACGCCGCGGTTTTTCCGGATCCAGTTTGAGACAAACCGACCACGTCACTTCCAGCCAAGAGCACGGGAATGGCTTTTGTTTGAATGGGCGAGGCTTCCTCAAATCCCATCTTGGCTACGGCTTTTAATACTTCTTCGGACAAGCCGAGTTCGGAAAACGGTAATTTCTGCATCGGCTCTTCTAAGCTCATATGCCGTTTCATGCGAGAAAAACTTTCCGATTAATGAGAATGAGAGGCAGACCCCCAACCGTTAGCTAAAGGTGCTCCACCTAAGACATGAACATGCAAGTGAGGAACCGTCTCTCCCGCATGCGGGCCATTATTGATCACGACGCGGAAACCATTTTCTTTTAGACCTTCTTTCAGAGCGACCTGACGAGCCACGAGAAGAAGGTGCCCCAATATCGTTACATCCTCGTCCTTAGTGTCGGCAATCCTCTGGATATGTTTTTTGGGGATCACCAATAAGTGCACAGGTGCTTGTGGTTGAATATCGCGAATGACAATACACGTTTCATCTTCGTGGATAAAATCGGCTGGAATTTTTCTCTGAATGATTTTTGTAAAAAGTGAGTCGGACATGCCGGGTTTATACATGAAAATTGAAAAATGATAAACCACATAAAGGCCAAGGAGGCATGGTCGCTCTGCCAGCTAAAGAACAGATGGTTTAAGCGATGAAAACCACGATTTTACGGGTGGTTGATCGAGCAATTGTCGTGCGGAGGTAATCAACAATTTCGTCGTGAAGCGAATGGCATGACTTCCGCCATTTTTTCAAGCCGCACATTTTTTTCACGCAATCTTTAAGACCGCGCAAGTAAATATTATCAACATCCGAGTCTACCGCTTTGATGACTGTCGTGCGTAAATATTGGAACAAAGCCAATTCAAACCCGGGTTCGGCAGGGAGTTCTTGGAGGTAAATGGTAATCTGTTTATTCGTGAACTGGAAATGGCCTGCAATATCTTGACAATTAATGGCCCGAAGCACTGAAATGACCAAGGCGTTCAGCTCGGCGACAGTCACAAAAGTGCGGTCAAATTGAAGTTCAAGGTAACTCATCACTGCTTTGGAAACTTCCTCAGCATGTTGCCATTGATGAAACCCCGATTTCTCAGCTGCGTTCATCAAGCTGATGATAAGGGAAGAAGCATCCAAGGGGATTGCACCCTGATCTTCAAATTGAACAAAAGGCAGTCGACTGATAGGACTGATCATTCTTTTTTATTTGTTGGCTTGCGACACTAGACTGTTCACTTCACTGACAAACTCGTTCACGTCACGGAAACTTCTATACACCGAGGCGAACCTGACGTATGCGACCTCATCTAGGCCTTTGAGTTTCTCCATAATTTTTTCGCCAACCACCGAAGATGTCACTTCGCGTTCGTAGCGGGTTGTGATTTCTTCCAAAATTTGATCTACAATCTGTTCGATGCGCTCGATGCTGACCGGACGTTTTTGACAGGCGATAGCGATACTTTTGGCAACCTTAGCGCGATCAAACTTTTCTCGCCTGCCGTCCCGTTTCATGACAAAAAACTCGTTCCGTTCAACTTCCTCGTACGTGGTGAATCTATGGGCGCACTTCAAACACTCGCGCCGACGCCGAATAGAGTCCCCGTCCTTTGAGGCACGGGAGTCAATCACTTTATCGTCTTGATGACCACATTTAGGGCAACGCATGATTTATACTATTAATAGGGATGTCGAACAAGGTATATACAACATATGGGGTAGTAAAGAAGTATTTCACAGCCGTATACGCGGAGTCAGAGCTGTTTTGGAAGCTAAACAAAAAGAATTGGAGGGGGGTTAAGGAACGATGACCTTCAAAGACTTAGGAGAAATAGAAAAAGTAATAGGCAATTGGCCGATGAGTTCCCCATCAATTTCCACCGCAACCTCACGATCTGCATCGAAGGTGACTTGGTCGGTTTTGAGATGAACGACGTCTTTATTAAAGTGGATTAAACCAAGGGATCCGGTGGTGAAATAGCGGATAAGGTTCCAATGGCGGTGGCTTTTGAAAAGGTAAACTTCTAGGAGACCATCATCAAGGGACGCCTCCTTAAACATGGGGAACGGCCCCCCGTAAAAGCGTCCGTTCCCGATGAGCACAAAAGCGGCCACGTGTGTCGAGCCGTCTTTGAGAGTCACAGTGATATGAGGTTGTTTCTGGGCTGCGATGCGAATGACGTTAAATACATAACTTAAAGGCCCGAACAATTTTTTAAATTCGCGGGTCGTTTCCTTGACCGTTTGCGCATCGAGACCGACCCCCGCCATTTGGACGAAACTTTTATTACCAGCCCGTGGGAGATCAATCGTTCGAGTTCTCCCCCTTAAAATAATTTCCCATGCTTCTTCCAGGTCGAAAGGGATGCCCAGTTCTAGTGCGAAGACGTTCATAGTACCCGCCGGAAGAATACCTAAGCTTGCTTGAGTGTTTGCAATGCCGTTCACCACCTCGTTTATGGTTCCATCACCGCCAGCGGCCACAATGATTCTCGCCCCTCTTTCTACCGCGCGCTTGGCAAGAAACCCTGCTTCCCCCGGGCTTGAGGTCAATTTAATCGAAGCTTGGGCAGAAATTTCTTGAACGTAATCCTTCATCGCGCGTGCGCGTTCCCCTCGTGCGGCAGGATTTAAAATGACAAAAATTTCTCTGTCGGGACTTGTCGCCATATAGATGCGCGTGTATGCTACGCAACCTGATGAAAAAAGCACTGAAAATACTAAGCATTATACTTGGTGTCGTACTCCTTTTGCTCATTATCGGTCTTGTAGGATTAAATTTTTATTTAGGTTCTGACGGATTTAAAACGAACCTGATTGCTAAGGTAAGTTCTGTACTTAAGGCAGAAGTCACCATTGAGAAGTTTGATTTCAAATTCTGGGAGGGAGCCATTCTCCGCGGTGTTAAAGTTAAAAATCCGCCTGGGTCTAAACACCCCCATTTGTTTGAGGCAGAAAAATTTGTGTTCCAATATGACTTCCGTGAACTCATCCGAGGTCGGATTAAGATTGATCGTTTGATATTGGAACATCCGGCAGTCTTTTTGGAACAGGCAAAGGACGGGACTTGGCCACTCCCCGGGCGTTCAGTTTCTAATCCAACTGTTCTCGGGGCGACACAACAGGGGACAGCAGAAATTAAGAACCTTGTTATTAGCAAGTTAAAGGTGAACAACGGGATGCTCATCATGCAAGGAAAGGATGGAGAAACTGTCGTCCGGTTTTCGGGAGCGGATTTAGAGTCCACCGTGGACCTTGCAAATAAGGCGCGATTTGTTGGGGGCGACTTAAGCTTTAAAGAACTGGTTATTTTAGATTTTTTAGATTTAGCCGATGCGAAATCGCCTTTTGTTTTTGATGGCCAGAAGCTGGTTTTTTCAAACCTAACGACAACCACTTATGAGGGCAACGTCACCGGCACGGCGGAGTTTAAAATTGGAGACGCTGATCCTTCTTTACATCTTAAATTAAATGGAGAAGGGCTTAACGTTAGTTCGTTGCTTAAAAAATATACCGACTCCTCCGACCAGTTGCAGGGAAAACTTTACGGTCCCTTTACACTAGACGCCACTGCCAGTCGTCCGAAAGACCTGACCGGGCTTGGTAATATTGAAATTCGTGATGGTAAATTTATCGGCTACTCCGTCATGCAAAAAATAGGATCTTATTTTAATATCGCAGAGTTTCAGGACCTTCCCTTTCAGAAAATGACCGCTGACGTGACCATCGCCAATCAAAGTGTTCTCCTTAATAATATAATCCTGCATTCAAAGGACGTGCAGATGAAGGGGTATGGTTCCATTGACTTTAATGCAAACTACGATCTGCGCGTCATTATGACTATGAGTCCTCGGTTGATGGACCAAGTCCCAAAGGATTTTCGGAAGGCATTTGAGATTGATGGAACAGGATTAGGGCGCACCCCCGAGTTTAAGGTATATGGGCAGGCCCGTAATTTGAGCACGGATTTGACCACTATACTAGGGATGGAATATGCGACCCGTAAGCTTGAAGAAATAACAGGGGACGCCGGAAAGGACTTCATGAAGATGCTAGGCATTCGAAAAGATAAAAACCAACCTAAGCCGCCCGTGATATCGCCACTGCAACCAGACGAAGCCATTCCCCAGGCAACCTCGCCTGCCAGTCCTGTTGTCCCCCCTACTTCCGATCCCGTGACACCATGAGAATTATTTCTGGATCAGCAGGGGGTATTCAATTGTTTACACCCAAAAGCAATGCAGTGCGACCCGCTGCTGACCGTACTCGGCAGGCCATTTTTTCGGCACTTGGGGAGCTGATTCCTGAAGCCACAGTTTTAGATTTATTTGCGGGTACGGGTTCCATTGGACTTGAAGCGTTAAGTCGCGGGGCGCGTCAATGTGTGTTTGTTGAAAAGAATAAACCTTCCCTCGCACTTCTTCAAAAAAACTTAGACCACACTAAAGTGGCGGGAGGCGAAATCCTGGCTATGGATGCTATCGGCGCGCTTGACCGTTTTGTGCATTTAAAACGGGAGTTTGATCTGATTTTTGCCGACCCCCCGTTCTGGAAGGAAAGAGACGTGAAACACAATCTTTTATCCAACCCAGATCAGCGTAAGTTTACGAATGAACTCTTGAAAAGTGCGGCTTTGCTCTCGATTTTAAAACCTAAAGGATTGTTCATATTAGACTCGTACGACCAAGAAAAGGTTGAAGTCCCAAAAACTTGGAAAGTGGTGCGGGACCAAATTTACGGTCAGGTGCGGGTTCAATTTCTCATTAAATCGGAAGAAGCGGAAAAAGGCGAAGAGTTGAAGACCTAAAAAAAGAACGCCGTACACGACGCTCTTTTCAGGATGTTAATTTTAAAAAGGACGGTAACAAGTTTCCGAACTTTCTTCGGTCAGCGAATAACATTCGAAGGCAGGCTCCCACAAAATTTCATATTTTAACAAATTAGAAATCGCCTTTTGCACATCTTGAACCGTGTACGATAAGTTGAGGCGATTGACGTAACTGATGATGTCTTCTAAGTCAGCCATAAGGAGCTTCGAATCTAAGATGATCTGCAGGACAGTTTTTTCTACGTTACTGGTCAATGGCTTCATATTTTTCTCCGCTAAGTATTTAATTGCCATTTAGGCTTAATGCAGGATACGTGCCGGGGTCTATTTCACTTTTCGTTTTCGCTTGAACTCATAAGCTAAACCACCGAGTGCGGAACAACCTTGATTTCCTCATCGCAAGAAAGGTTAAATGGGCGTGATGTCATTCAGAAGGATAGCCCCGTTTTTATTAACCGCTCTCATCAAGGGAGTTGGCGCCACGTTGCGAATGAGGGTGGTTGATCAATCAAGGTATTTGAACGATAAGAACCGCCGGACTTGTATCTTTGTGCTGTGGCATAACCGGCTTTTTCTGACCCCCTTTATTCGCAGAAAAGTTTTTTTGGATCGAAACGTCATGGGTCTCGTCAGTGCGAGTAAGGATGGAGAAATGCTTGCGCGAGTGATGAAATCATTTCAGATGGGGTCAGCTCGCGGGTCAAGCTCTCGCAAAGGAGCGTCTGCATTGCGGGAAGTACATCGCGGCCTCGAAACAGAAAGTGACGTGGCCATCACTCCCGACGGACCTAGAGGCCCTTGTTACAGGGTGCATCCCGGGGCGTGGAAGTTGTCGCAGTTAACAGGGGCTCCGATTGTGCCGATTTCGTTCAATATGAAGGCGTTCCGACTGAGGAGCTGGGATCGGTTTATGGTCCCTATCCCTTTTTCGAAAGTGGAATTTATTGTCGGAACGCCTTTCATAGCGGCCCAAGAAGTTTCAGAGGAGGACGGAGCAAAACTGATCCACGCCGCGCTCATGGACATCACTGATGACCTAGTGTAGGCCGTCAAACTGAACGTAACTTATCAAAGTTCGTGCAGACAGCGTTATTTCGATGAGGTTAATTGCAGGTGCAATCTTATGACGCAACCCCTTTGAGGTTGTGCGTGAGCCGGGTTTTACCCAGGGTTTCTCGAGGACGAGCAACCCTGGGCTGTTCGACGGAATCCCTTTGGGATTTTTCTTTTAGAGCTTGAGCTCTGTAGTAACTCCCTTCGGGATTCTTTTTCAGAGTCTGGGTTCTGCGACGAAATCCCTTTGGGAGTATTTTCAGGTAATGGTAATGCCCATACCATTATAAGCCACGCTTGCGGATCAATTATTCCACTCATAATATATGTGTGTTGTTCGCGAACTCTCGCGAACGAATCCCGAAGGAATTCCGAAGGAATTCCGCCACATAGCCCAGGGTTGCAAAGCTACCCTGGGTATATGCGGTAAAACCGCTCAACCCCAAAGGGGTTGCGTCTCAATTTGAATGAATAGGATGCCCGCGAATTCTCGCGACAAATACCAGAGGGATTCCACCCCAATCTTAGATTTGCCGAGCTGCCCCAAATGTAGACCGTCAAACTTTGTAGTTGATTCCATATAAGTTACTGAATTTATGACGGCCTACAATAGGATAGGTTCCAAAAACAGAAGTAGCCTGTTATTTTAAGTTTGTGATATAGGTCGGGTCGAAACGCCCTTGGAGCGCATGCCAAAGACCGAGTAAATTTCCGATGAGCCTTCCTTTGCGATCGATTTTTGAATCGCACAAAAATATCCCAAAGAAATTGGCCAAAGTGCCGAGGAGTATGAGTTTAAAGAAGATCAGGAACGGGCGAGGTAGGGTTCCTTTGCGGTATAAATATAGAGGATTAATAATTTGAGAGTAACCGAACTGGACCCCTGCAATCCGGCCTCCTTGAACATTGAGGTGGACGAGTCGGCATACAGCGAACCTCCCTATTTTCCCATGTTTCGCAATCCTATAAAAGAAGTCAGGCTCAAATAGCCATGAATAAAGAGGAAGCGCCTCGTCAAACTGCTCCTTAGTGAGCACGGACTTTCTGAAGTTCATGTTACAACCATAAGGAGTGAAGCTATTTAAATCCGTTGAATAGGAAGTCGGTACTTTTAAAATTAAGATCGATTCCTCCCGTGTCACATCACCGTCTCTGAGGCACAATCCATCACAAGCGATGAGGTCCGGTTGAGACTTAAATAGTTCTTGGACTCGTTGTAGATAATCGCTAGCAAGCTCCACGTCATCATCAAAAATCGAGATAAAGTTCGAGTTTGGATTCACTTCGGTAAGAGCACGATTTAATTGCCTCGTGAGACCCGGAGCAGAAAACAAGATTTTAACGAGCGGGTGTGAACGTAAAGCAGGGGATACATCGGATTCCGATACCAAGCAGATCAGGATTTCGTTAGGAACCACAGTTTGGGAGAGGAAGGATGAGATCGTTTGATCCAGAACACTGGGGCGATTTATTGAGGCAATAACGACAGAATGAAAAATCATACTTAGCGAAGGTACGCTGCCAGAGACGAGGGAGAGGTGCAAGACTAACGCTGCAGTGAAGTCTAAAGAGCAATAAAAAAGGCTCCGTGTGTCGGAGCCTTTAAATGTTTAAATTAATCTAGGGGGTTATTCGAAATAATAACTGACACCTATCATGCCGCCCATACCTTCAATGCCGTGGTTATTGGAAGTCGTGTCCATGTTGGACATATGATTGAAGTTAGCTGTGGCTTGCACTGACCAGTCGTCATTAATAAAGCAACGAAGACCTGCGTAAGGGCTGTAAGTGAAGTTAAATTCACTGCCTGCATAAGTTGGGATGAGCTTAGGGTCAATGAAGACGGCACCACCGTTAACACCGATGAAAGGGACCCATCTTGAACCTTCTTGAACGAAGTTATATTGCAAGGCGAGGAGGAACACTGGAGCGATATAAGAACCAGGGCCACTTACGAAACCACCACCGGAAAGACCCATAAAAAACTCGGCGTTACCGCGGAGAAGTGAAGGGCCAGTAGGGCTGTAAAGCATCATACCAAACATCGTGTTAGCAACCACGTAATCGATAGATTCAGGTTGAAAATCGCGTTGATTGATTCCATTGAAGTATCCGATTTCATTGCGGAATTCCCAATTGAGTGCTTGGAAATTTTTATCGTAACCGGTTGTTTCAACATCGGTGACTATGCCACGTGACAGATCTTGTTCACCAGCAATAGTGGAAGTGAGTGTTAAGGCGGCTAAGAGACCAGTCACCACGGCTTGTTTGATAGATGTAATCATAAGTTTTATTTCTTGTTGCGCAGATTATCGAGAGTTTTATTAATCACAAGCTTAATTCTCCTTAATTAAATCGGATTAGTTAAGGGTTTTAAACAGGATTCCGTTGTAATTGGGAAGCTAAATTTTTAAAACGCCCAGACGACGGTTAGCCGTAGCTGGGCGATCAAATTTTTATTGTGGCCAAAGGCCTGATTAAATCGGATTTAAAACGGAGCCTTGGGGTACTAGCTGCGTAGGACGTTGATTCACCTGATCATGATAGGCGATTCCTTGCGCTTCAACAGCGTTGATCCAGCTCCCGAAGAAGCAGGGTTTAGTCGCCGCCGCGTAGAGGGAAGGATGTGACTGCCGGATATTTTTCCCAGCAAGACTGATCTTAGTGCCATGAAGTTTTTTGATTTCTTCGCCGATTTTTTCTTTTGTCCAGCGACGGCGTTTACGGATGGCCTCGTATTCGATCCCTGCGCGGGCGAGGGCCTCTGACCAGTTACCGAAACGACGACGTGCGGTTGAAATAAGTGAGTTTGCGGTTTCATCCATCTTCTTGGAGCTCAGGTCAGCGCCCATAGCATTGAGACGTTGAATTTCTGTAAGAATGGATTCGTCGTCCCATGAACGGTACCGATAAATTTCTTGAGGAGCTAACCCAGCGCCTAAGAGAGCGGCACGCCAACTACCAAAGCGTTTTGGGCGGATGGCTGCGTAAACTAAAGGAGCGTGTTTACTCAGTACAATGGCCCGAAATGAAAGGTCCACACCTTGAGCATTAAGCTCTTGAATCGATTTAATAATCGATTCGTTGGTCCAATTCTTATATTTTCTAATGTTGTCGTATTCGATGCCAGCAGCTTGCACGGCTTCTTTCCAACTCCCATAATAGCGCATTCCCGCGGTGAGCAATTCAGGGCAGTTCTTTCTCATATGGTGAGAATACAAAGGCTGGTTTTCGCCACCACGGCGCTGAATTTCCTTAATTACTTCGTCCTTAGTCCAATTCATAGCGGGATCATTCCTTGTAAGAGGTTCGGCGGCAATAATAGCAGGATTAATGCTCAGCCACCATTGAAAATCCTAGGAAAGTTTAACTTTATAGTTAAGTTAAAGAAGCAAAAACGCAAAACATTGACCTTGCGTTGCTTATGGAATTATATCTAGAACAACAAAGAAAAAATTTATTTTTCTTCGACGGGTTTGGTATAGTAAAAATCGTTCACTTTACGGTAGATTGCAAGCCAGTATTCCTGCTCATCCGCAGAAAGCACTTTCATGACTTCACCAAGATTCTTACTGATATCGTTCTGAACCGCCTGAACGACCCCAACCCCTTTTTGAGTAATGCGCACTAAAACTTTTCGTCGATCTTCCGTAGAATGAAAGCGTTCCACGTATCCGGCTTCAACCATTCGATCAATCAAGCCCGTTGCTGCAGCCGTGGTATGACCCATCAATTGAGCCAATTGTGACATGTTCCGTGATTCATCCTGATTCAAAAAGCTCAGGAGCGTATACTGAGAAATTGAAATGTTGCCTTTTGCGAGCTGATGAGACAAACTGATCAAAAAGCAACGTTGCAGCCGCATCATGATGTGGGCGAGTTCTTGAATTTTTTTATCGTTAGGAGCTATATTTTGCATAAAATGTAAGATGTTAACTATATTAATAGTAAACCGAATTTGGATTCAGTCAAGTTGTTATACTAAACTACACGAAGTTTCGCTTCTGTCACATAATATATCTCTATGAGTACACAGTTTTTAAGCGGTTTTGGTTTTTTTTCTGCACTCGACGAGGTTGAGCTACAAGCCATCCTAGAATTGACTCGCACCAAAAACTTTGAGGCTGGGGCTGAAGTCCTTCGAGAAGGCGACCCAAATGATACCATGTTCCTTGTCCAATCGGGCTCAGTCGAAGTGCTTAAAATCAAAGATAACAAGGAAATTTTGTTAGGAACGATCGAAGCGAATAATTTTCTAGGCGAAATGAGCCTTTTTTATCCCGCATCCAGTTCGGCCAGTGTTCGAGCCATTGAAAAAACATGTCTCTTAACTATTAAACATGAGGATCTCCTTGCATTCGTCAAGGACCGCCCTGAAGCCGGAAACAAGTTATTAATGGATGTTTTAAAGGTTGTTTGTCAGCGATTAAAAGAAATAAACGATCGTTACGGAGAATGTTTATTCTGGATTGCAGAACAAAAATAAATGGGGGTTCGATTGTTTACTGGTCTTGTCGAGGAATGCGGCTCCGTTGTTGCCATTGAAGAACGATCTGGAAGTAAAAGGCTGGTCGTTTCTGCGTCTATCGTCTTAAAGGACGCAAAGCTGGGGGATAGTATAGCCGTCAATGGGGCGTGCCTTACGATTGTCGGCATGAGGGACGGAACGGCATCATTTGATCTTCTGACGGAAACGTGGCGGGTAACTTCATTTTCTCAATTGACGCTTGGAAACAAAGTGAACCTCGAGCGCGCTTTGCTTTTAAACTCCCGAATGGGCGGTCATTTTATGACCGGGCATGTTGATGGTACAGGGACGGTTTCTCAATATGATCATCGGGGCCACGAAGCGCACCTCGAAATCAAATGCACCCCTGCACTTTCGCGTTATTGCGTGCATAAAGGGTGTATTGCAGTTGATGGAGTCAGTCTCACGATAGCTGAGGTAGAAGGAAACCTGATCCGCTTTTTTTTGATTCCCCACACGCTCTCGGAAACAAACCTGCACGCTCGGAAAAAAGGTGATCTTGTAAATCTAGAGACTGACTTGCTGGCAAAGTATGTGGAAAAATTAATCCCACATTAAATGCCTTCCATATTACCCGTTATTATCATTGGCGCGGGTCCAGCCGGCTTAGCCGCCGCAGCTGCTTTGCATCAGCGAGGCGTCCAGCCTCTTGTGTTGGAAGCAAAACACCAAGGTAGATCCAAAGTGTGTGGAGGCTTTCTGAATCCCGCTGTGTTGTCATGCTCACAATTGTCCCCCTTGATTTCCCACGTCATCGCTCAAGTTCCGAAAAACGAAATTTCTTCCCTTACTCTATCAACCTCACGAAAGACAAAAACATTTGCACTAGGTTCAAAAGCAAAGACCGTATGCAGAAAAACTTTAGATGAATCACTGTGGAAATCGGTCGCGGGTGCTGGGATAAAAATTCAAGGAGGGGAACCAGTTACGGCCATTACCCGAGATTCCTCTCATTGGCTTGTTCAAACCACACAAGAGTCTTATGCCGCGGACTGTGTCATCCTTGCGACTGGGCTTAACGACACTCTGGTTCCGTCTGGCCTTTCGGATTTAAAAGGCAACAACCGCCGCGTAGGAATTCAATTCACGCTAAAGCCGGAGGGGGTATTTCCACATTCCATCGGGCTGCACTTTGGCCCATGGGGTTACAGTGGGTCATGTCTTATGGGCGATGGGCTTGTGGATTGTTCAGCCGTCGTCCCTGTTGAAATTCTCAGGAAGTATGGGAATGCGGAAAAGATTTGGGCCATGATGAGTCACACGGACACATTTTTGCGTCAACACGGGAGCAGAATGCAACTCTTGAACAGCCAGGTGATCAGTCGTGTTTCTCCCAGGAGGAGGAAGGTGCAGTTATCTCAATTCATGACCTGCGGCGACGCATTACAATTTTTCGAACCCTTTACAGGGCAGGGGATTTGGCATGCCCTTTATTCAGGAAATCTCGCTGGCCATCGGATGGCGGATGCCTTGGACTATGTCCCTTGGAGTCAGACGCTAAGAAAGATGGAATCGGCGCATCGGGAATTTCTGAGAAGTTTTTCCCTTAACTTGAAACTGGCGCCCCTCTTAGGTTATCCTTGTGCAGCCGAAAAAATCGTGGACGCGGCAATGTTTGTACCGAGTGTCGTGCAATCAATGGTCAGTTGCGTTCTTGTCCCTAAAACCGAGCTATCGATAAAAAACGAACATGTTATACGCACAGTTTAAGGAGCTTCAGGCTATCCATTGCATTAACCATCTGTTAACTCGGCGCATTTCTGACATAGATGTGCAAGGGGAAAGGGATGTTGTACTTGAGCGCCTTGCCGAGACTCACAGGAGATGCTTAGAAAAAGCGGGAATGCCCGCCGCTAAGCTTGTCAGAGCCAATCAAGTCCATGGCCATAACTCGGTCATTGTCGCAGAACCGCAGATTCTGCCTGTCCCTCACACCGACGGGTTGATCACTCGAACACGCGGATTGCCACTTGGGATTTATGTGGCTGACTGCTGCCCTGTGTACATCGTTGATCCCGTACAACCCGCCATAGCGCTCGTACACGCTGGACGTAAAGGGATGGAACAAGAGATCGTCGGAAAAACGGTGGACACAATGAAAACCGCGTTTGGCTCGAATCCGGCCGACATGAGTGTCTTTCTTGGGCCCTGTATCCATGGCGATCATTACGAAGTCGACATCCCGCAAAAATTAATAGCCCAATGTCATGCTCTTGGTATTACCAAAGTGACCGACTCCGGAAAGTGTACTGCATGCCTTCCATCAGATTATTATTCATATCGAATGGAAAAAGGTAAAACCGGACGAATGCTTGCCGTGTTGATGCTCAATTGAAGCATAAGAGCAGGCAAAATTTGGGGTTAAGAATTACACAAGCTTGCTGAATTTATATTTTTCGGCTATAACCACGCACTATATGGGACGCCAATGGTTGCATGCGAAAAAAGCGGTTGCTTCACTCAAGAAAGCTAAGAACACATCTAAACTGGCTCGTGAAATTATGATTGCTGCCAAGCTTGGTGGACCGGACCCCGGAATTAATGCCCGGTTGTCGGCGGCCATGGACAAAGCGCGCAAGGAAAGTGTCACACGGGAAGCCATTGAACGGGCGGTAAAAAAAGGCTCCGGAACCGGCGACGAAAAACTCATGCTCGAGCATGTCGTGTTTGAGGGGTATGCGCCTCACAAAATCCCCGTGATCGTTGAAGTGATGACCGACAATAACAACCGGTCCGCACCGGAGATCCGTGTTCTATTTAAAAAAGGTCAGCTCGGGGCGGCAGGCACTAATAAGTTTTTGTTTGATCATGTTGGGTTGGTTGAAGCCTTCTCCGCTGACTCCAATGCAGACCCCGAAGGAGCAGCGATTGAAGCTGGGGCAAATGATTTTGCATTAATAGGTCATGCCCAGAACGATGACATTCCCACAGATGCCAAGGGCGCACGGTTCATAACTGAGCGCGCGGCGCTGCATACAGTCTCGCTTTGGTTATCCAAAAACGGGTGGACAGTTGTGACCTCTGAAATGGGTTATATTCCAAAGAATTTTCCGGACCTTTCCGACGAGCAACTCGCAGAAGTCGGTGAGTTTCTTCAAGATCTTGACGATCACGATGATGTTCACCGCGTTTGGGCGGCTCTTAAGTAGATAAGGTTTCGTCGTCTTTCCAGCCCTGCATGAGTTCAATTCGATTACCTTCGGGATCTTGAAAAAAACAGATTTTAAGCGCAGAGACCGAAGAGGAGCAACCGATGATCCCTTCGTGTTTTATTCCAGTGAGTTCTATTTGTTTTGCGGTAGCTTCTATATCTTCCACTTCAAAAGCAAGATGACTAAAACCCACATTCTGTGGACCCGCTTTTTGAGTCCTGTGTTCGGGTTGAGCGGAGAAAAGCTCTAAGCAGGACTCGCCTAACCGCAGCATGACAAATTCATCTGATTTTCCTGCGTTAAAGACTCGGACACGGCGCGCACCGAAATGGGTCGAATAAAATTTTTCCTGTGATTCCCGATCCTGGCAATTCAATGCGACGTGCTGAATAAATTTCATGATTTTTTAATTCTCAATTTCCTGGCGCAGTTTTTCTAAATCCTGCCAGCGAGAATAGGCTTCTTTAATTTTCCCCTCAAGGACACTTAGCTCGGCTTTAAGCAGAGGGATTTTCACAGCTTCATTTTGGTGAATGGTGGGGTCCCACAACTTTTTAGTAATGAAAGCCTGTTCAGATTCCCACTTCTCAATTTGTACCGGTAACTCCTCAAGTTCGCGTTTATCGCGGAGGGGGAATTTTTTTGGGCGTTCGAATTTTGTCTTAGGAGCGGCCGGAACCGCTGCAGGGGCAGGTTTAACAATAGGTCGTGGGTTTAGGACGCCCGGACGTTGGCGAACCCAATCTGAATAACCCCCAGTGTACTCAGTGACGAATCCATTTCCCTCGAAAACAAGAGTACTGGTCACGACGTTATCGAGGAACACGCGATCGTGGGACACGAGGAGCAAGGTCCCTTCGTAGTTGAGTAAAATATCCTCAAGGAGTTCGAGAGTTTCCGCGTCGAGGTCGTTGGTGGGTTCATCTAACACCAGCACGTTGGCGGGTTGTAGGAAAAGTTTTGCGAGGAGGAGTCTGTTCCGTTCGCCTCCGGACAGAAACCGGGCGGGCATCCGCACTTGCTCTGCGTCAAAGAGAAAGTCCTGGAGGTATCCATGAATATGCCGGGAACGCCCCATAAAGGTCACCATCTCGGCGTGTCCTGCCACGTTTTCCTTGAGTGACTTGGCGTCATCAATTTGACCCCGCAACTGGTCGAGATACAAAATTTGTAAGTTTGTCCCGTGTTTAACGGAGCCCGATGTAGGTTCAAGTTGGGCGAGAAGTAACTTCAGCAAAGTGGTTTTTCCACTGCCATTAGGTCCGATAATTCCAATTTTATCGCCGCGCCACAATGTGGAGGAAAACTCCTTGATGACAGGTGGGCGGGCGTCATAAGCAAACGAAACATTGCGAACATGGATGACTTTTTGGCCTGTTTGTCCGGCGGCTTGAATGTCCATCTTAGCCACGCCATCGCGTTCACGCCTGTCACTGCGTTCATTCCTCATCTTTTGCAGTGCGCGCACGCGTCCTTCGTTCCGGGTGCGACGCGCTTTGACGCCTTGTCGGATCCATGCTTCCTCCTGCGCAAGTTTTTTATCGAATGAAGCCCACTGTTTTTCTTCGGCTTCCATGGCGGCTTCCTTTCGAATGAGAAAGGTGTCGTAATCGCATGACCAACTGGTGAGTTTACCCCGGTCAAGTTCAACGATCCGGGTGGCTAACTTTCTTAAAAAAGCGCGGTCGTGCGTTACAAAATAAAGCGTAATGGGATGTTCGAGCAAAAACGTTTCAAGCCATAAAATGGAATCAAGATCCAAATGATTCGTGGGTTCGTCTAAGAGCAGGACATCGGGTTCAGTGGCCAATGCTCGGGCGAGGAGCACACGACGTTTCATCCCTCCCGATAAGGCGGAAAATACTTGCTCTCCATTGAGTGACATCGCTTCGATGAGTTCGTCGATGCGCATGTCGATCTGCCACTCTTCCTCGTGGTGATCTTTCCTGATTCCAGTGTGGATCACTTCTCGAACGGTACCTGGCATGGTTTCCGGCAGCTGGGAAAGATGCGAAATGACGCACCCTGGCGACTTAATAATTTCCCCTACATTCGGTTGTTCTTCACCCGTGATGAGGCGCATGAGGCTGGACTTGCCTGCGCCGTTACGGCCCAGTAAACAAACACGCTCCCCCCGTTCAACTTGGAAATTGACTCCGTTAAGGATCTGTGAGGATCCGTAGTTTAAACTGACGTTAAGTAATTGAAGTAGGGCCATAGCAAGCGTGGGAGGTTGCACAAAAGAATCACAAAAGACAAAAGGAAAAATGGAGAATCGATAAATACGAGGAACGGGAGTCTTTGGTGCGGTTTTTGGCCTTGGTCACAACCCAAAAACGACAGTTGAATGAAAATGCAGGGTACCTAATTTATTCGTCCTTTTCGTCCACCGGTTTGCCCATTAACTTTTTCCAAGTATCGTCAAAGAAGGTTTCAAACTCCCACTTCTGAATGTCGCGGAGTTGGGGTTTTAGTTCGGTGTCCCCGAACTTATACTGTTCGCATTGGTTATTGAATAAAAAGGGATCCCACGAGAGTTGGCGGGCATAGAGGTCATACTTTTCGCCTGCCCTTCGGTGGATCTCTTGGTAAGCCGCATGATGAGAAATTTTATCCAGCGTTTGGCGTGCTATGGAGAATTGACCATTGCGCCGCTCGATCATGGCCAGCCAATAATAACCGTTATTATCGGGAATGTTTTTTACCAACGGGCGTGCCACATCGGCGTAGTCGTATAAATAATATAAAGCTGCTCGGACACAGGCCGCCAGTTCCGGACTGGAGACGGGCCGTTTATCAAAAAGGATTTCATCAGTGGCTTCATCGAGCCTGTTCTTAGCATTCCAATTATTTCCTTCAACGACATGAATTTCATTCAGAAGGTCACCCTGATAAAAGGGGATCAACAGTCGGTCCACGAGGTCACTGTAGGAATTCATAAAACAACCATAGTGAAGACGCGATAAATGAAAATGAAGAATATAGGTGCCCAGCGTTACCCAGACAAACCTGTCTGGGATCCCAGCGTAGCATAGACAATCCTGTCTGTGCTCCTTCACAGAAGAAACGTAGCCTCCAGGCACCTTTGCCTGAATTTCCGGAGATTGAACAGGTAGGATTATCTAAACTACGCTGTTAGGAAGACTGTAAGGTGGGGGAAACTATTCCCTAACGACGATTTTAAGTTCATCGAGCAGGGTGCCGTCCGCTTGATGCAATTGAACGAGAGATTTGTTTAAGTCGACAGAGGCAGCGATTTCGCGAGTGCGCGCTTCAGCAAGGTCGCGCTGAAACTTAAGAACGTTCAAGCTCGTGGTGAGACCTTTTTCCAAACGCTCTTCTTCGGCCTTAAGGTTTTCTTGGGCGAGTTCCCTTGTTTTACTGACCGTACGCACCCGTTGGCGGTTCATATCAACGGCAGTCAGTGCCGCATTGATATCCATGACGAGGTTAAGCTCAGACTGTTTTACCTTAAGTATGGATTGTTCTTTTATCTTTTTTGCTGAGGACAGGCGAGCGGTGCCTTCAATGTTGCCCAGAGGAACTTTAACTTCAAAACCAATGGCGTACTGAGGAGCTTGCTCTTCAAATGCATCATCCATCGCGCGATCGTAAGTGGCCGCGAGACCATTGTAGCCGAGTGTTGATTTAATATCTAAGCGGGGATAAAGCTGGTTTCTTGCAAACCGAAGCCGAATTTCTTCGCGTTGTGCTTCATGCACAGATTGTAGGTACTCAGGGCGTTTCTCAAAGGCTTGAGCGAGGAGGGTGGCCCGGTCTTTGACAGGGCTTATGACGGCGACATCCACGCTTGGAGAAAAAATCTCGTCTTCCATCTGGTCAGCTTCTTCTAACACCAAACGTTTCAGGGCA